>Ga0210398_10000091_pt1 | contig 112362 bp, 100 predicted proteins | sample IncBWC4OmetaG_FD_161047 | JGI IMG/M metagenome (GOLD analysis project Ga0210398, IMG submission 161047) | Forest soil microbial communities from Barre Woods Harvard Forest LTER site, Petersham, Massachusetts, United States - Inc-BW-C-4-O | ecosystem: Environmental > Terrestrial > Soil >... | reverse complement strand
AAACTCCATGCGATCGAACGCCGGGAGAATGACGGAGACGAGTGGCGTGATCACTGGCGCCCGTCGTCGTGGTCCAACCGCTCGAGGATGACTCCGGTCGCGAACCCGTAGCCGGCCGGAGTGAGGTGCGTCCAGCGATGCGGCGGTTGCCAGAACCGGTCATCCGAGTCGGCGCTGAACCGGGCCTGGAGATCGATCACCGCAATCCCGCGGCGATCGAGCGCCTGAATCAACGTATCGCGCGCCGGCCGGCAGGTCTTGGTGCCTATCTCCTCGCCCCAGAGGGGCAGATTCACGAAATAGAATCGCCCACCCCACTGCTCGACCTCCGAGCGGGCCTGTGCGATCAGGTCGGTGAACTGCAGCAGCCGATCCGGCGCGCAGGGCAGGTCTCCCACACGGTCCCATTCGGGGACGAGCATCGGAAAGGCCTTCTCTCGCAGATCGCGCAGCGTGAGAAACCGCCTCAGCCTCCCGCGCCACGGATGCGCCTGGGCCGCGGCGGTCGTCGCGATGTTCTGGTCTTGATACGACCGCATCAGCGCATCGACCTCGCTCTGCCGGCTGAGCAGCGACTGCCGAAACCCCGGCGCCCGGTACTGCCCAAGAAATCCGCGGGCGCGTTCCGATTCGAAGTCCATGAAGTCGTTGCCGGGGAAATAGAGCCACACGACGTGGCGCGGCCGACGCGGCGCGGCAAATTCCCGGAGGATGCCGAGCTCAGAGAGCGGGCCGTTCCCGTTCACGCCCAAGCTGATCGCCGAACGGGTGCGGCGCATGCGCGCGGCGATATTCTCCGTCGTATCCACGCAAGCGCCCTGCGCAAACGAGTCTCCGATGAGCACGACGTCGGGCGCCTGCTCGCCCCACGCGCCCGGTGGGTTATTGAACCCATGATCATCGCTGCGGTAGGTCGTGAACGCGCCGCCCTCGTTGCAGTACACGATGAACGTGTTCGCGATGCCGGCGAGCGGATACGGATGGCCGGGTGTCCGGTCGGCGTGATACGCCGCATCCAGCTCCAAGCGCTCCGTGGCGTAATATGCCGGGACACCTTGGGCGCGGAAGTCGAGGACGACGTTGAGCCGCGAACGCGGATCCCACGCGCCCCGTAGGCCAGCAGGCCGCGGGAGATGGCGTGGGTTGTCGTGCGGTGCAAACGCGAGCGCCGCATCGGCAACGTACAGCGCCAGCATCGCCGCGCCGATGCAACTGGCGATGACGGCGCGGTAATCGCGCCGCATGAACAGCGAGGCAACGGCAACGATGCCGACGATCGCCGGACCGATATCGTACGCGGCGGCGACCGCGGGATATCGCGCCGGGATGTGCGTGGCCGCGAAGATGACGATACGGACGGCTCCGAGCGCCGTGATCGCGAGCACGGCGATGGCGATCGCGTCCACGAGTCGATCAGTCCGGCGCAAACTCGCCTCGCGCCGCTTGGGACACGGTCTGGTCGGCCTTCCGGAGAAAGCAGTTCCCGATGGTCATGGCCTCGATCGCCGTCGCCATGAAGCACTGGAAAGCGTCCTCCGGCGTACACACGATCGGCTCGCCCCGGACGTTGAAGCTGGTGTTGACCAGTACCGGGCAACCGGTTTGCGCTCCGAATGCCGTGAGCAGCGCGTGGAACCGCGGGTTGGTCGCCTGATCGACCGTCTGGATGCGCGCCGAGCCGTCGACATGCGTCACGGCTGGAATGTCCGATCGGTGCTCGGACCGAACCGGAGCGACGAGCAGCATGTACGGGCTCTCGACATCCAGCGCAAACCATTCGGCGGCGCGCTCGGCCAACACCGCGGGCGCGAAGGGCCTGAACGACTCGCGAAACTTGACCTTGAGATTGAGCGTCGACTGCGCGTTGGGGTCCCGCGCGTCGGCCAGGATCGATCGACTGCCAAGCGCACGGGGACCGAACTCCATGCGTCCTTGGAACCACCCCAGCGCGTCGCGTTGGATGAGCCGCTCGACGCTGCAGGCGATGAGCGCCTCATCGGAGAGCGTCGTGAACCGAGCACCGAGCAGCCCGAGCCGCCGCTCGATGTCCTCTTGACTGAACTCCGGCCCCAGCAGCGCCCCGTGCATGGCATCGCCTGTTGGAATCGCCCGCTCGGTGGATGCCTGATACGCGATCAGAGCCGCGCCGATCGCCCCGCCGGCGTCGCCGGCGGCCGGCTGGATCCACAGTCGCTCGAACCGGCCATCGCGCAGGACCGCGCCATTGGCGACGCAGTTGAGCGCGACGCCGCCGGCGAGGCAGAGGTTCCGCTGACCAGTCCTCGCGGCCACATCGCGCGTCATGCGCAGGATCGCCTCCTCGAGCACGGCCTGAATAGACGCCGCGAGGTCGAAATGTCGCTTGAGGAGCGGCTCCTCCGGCCGACGCGGTGGCGCGCCGAACAGCGCGTCGAACGCGCCATTCGTCATGCGCGATCCGGCGCAGTAGTCGAAGTACGAGAGGTCGAGACGGAACGACCCGTCGTCCTTGAGGTCGATCAAGTGGTCCCGGATGAGCGCCGCGTATCGCGGCTCGCCGTACGGCGCCAGGCCCATGACCTTGTACTCGGCCGAGTTCACGCGAAATCCGAGGTAGTACGTGAACGCGCTGTACAGGAGACCGAGCGAGTGTGGAAAGTCGATCTGGCGCAGAATGTCGAGCGTCGGCCGCCGCCCGATCGCCACCGACGTCGTGGCCCACTCGCCGACGCCATCCACGGTCAGCACCGCCGCTTCGTCGAAGGGTGACGGAAAGAAGGCGCTGGCGGCGTGGCTGGCGTGGTGCTCGGCGAACCGGAGGCGCGCGTCCCAGTCGACGCGCGGATCGAGGGCGCGGAGCTCGCGGCGCAAGCGTGAACGGAGAAACAGCTTGTCGCCCAACCACACGGGCATCGCCCGCGCGAACGAGCCCAGGCCACGCGGTGCAACCGCGAGATACGTCTCGATCAGGCGCTCGAACTTGAGGAACGGCTTCTCGTAATAGGCGACGAGGTCGAGATCGCCCGCCCGGATGCCCGCCTGCTCCAGACAGAACGCGATGGCGTGCCGAGGATAGTCGGGATCGTGCCGAAGCCGCGTATACCGCTCTTCTTGAGCGGCCGCCACGATCACCCCATCGTCGATGAGCGCGGCCGCACTATCGTGATAGTACGCCGAGATCCCGAGGATCTTCACACGTCCCTAGAACAGGGAGTAAATGAATGGCGCGATGGCCGCGCCCTGCGTGAGGATGAGGACAGTCCCGAGCACGACGAGGAACGTCACCGCCGGCCAGATCCAGTAATGGCGGCGGACGCGCAGGAATTGCCAGAATTCGATGAGAGACCGCATGTCAATAAGGTCGGGTCAGCGATTCGCGATCGATCACGCGTGAGGGGCGCTCGATCCAATATGTCGGCTCGAGGGGATCCCGCCGCAAGCGAAGTATATCGACCCTGCGCCACCGCATGATGATCGCGGTCGGCGTCAGCAGGAGAAAGTACGCGACCGCCAGCACGGCCGGACCCGTGACCCGCTGCATGGCGTGTCCGAGTCCAGTCCATGCCCTATTCGGTCGGCGAAGCCAATGCGGCGTCGCGAGACTCACCGCGGCCAGCAGCACGGCGAGCGCGATCGGCCATATGCGGATGTCCCCCCGTCGTACGAGCGGTAGGAGGGCAAGACAGACCAGGGCGCCGGCGATCGTCAGGCCGAATTGCCGATCTGACGACACTCGCGCGGGCGCCGGGACAAGAGGATCGAGCATCTGCGGCGGAGTATGGAGCGTCGCGCGCACCGCGGTCCTGGCGGCCCGCCAATACCACGCCGGATACGCGGGCCGCGACGCACCCTGTAGCAACGCCCGGCAGGCGGCGCCGGCGTGCCCGGCGCTCGCGTGCAACCCGGCCAGCACGAGCGTGCTGTCGGCGCGCCGTCGACGCGCGAGCGCGCGCAACGAGGCGGCAGGGAGCGACACGGCGTGCTTGCCATACAGTCGCACCCACCCTTCGTATGCGCCGATCCGATCGGCACTATAGTGCGCGTGGCCGCCAGTGCGCACCGTGGTGAGTGGATCGGCGACGACGGCGACCGGGCTCCGCACGGCCAGCCGGATCCACATGTCATAATCCTCGCAGAATCGCTGGCCCTCGTCGAACCCGCCGACTTCGGCGATGAGGCTGCGTTCGGCGAGTACGGCGGGCACGGCGACATGCGCTTCGAGCCTCAGGAGGCGCTCGACGATGTCGCCGGCGTACGCGACCCATGGCGCGAATGCCTCGCTCGCGACGGGCTGGCCATCAGGGCCGACGAGGGCCAGTGCGGTGTAGCTCCAGCGGCAACCGGCAGACGCCTCGAGGACCTCCAGCTGCGTGGCCAGTTTGGTCGGCGCCCAGCTGTCGTCCGAATCCAGGAATGCGAGATAGCGGCCGCGCGCACGCCGGATCGCCGTGTTCCTGACGATGGCCGGAACGCCCGAATGTGGAAGCCACAGTACCGTGATGCGCGGATCATCGAGCGTGCGGAGGTACGAACGCGTCTCGTCGGACGAGCCATCGTCCGCGATGATCAGTTCCCAGTCCGTGTGCGTCTGCCGGAGCGCCGATGCGATGGCCACCCGCAGGCAGTTCAGGCGGTCGTACACTGGAAGGATGATCGAGACGCGCGGATCGCTCACACGACCTCGATGTGCCGCGCGTATACGCACGGGCCCGCCATGTGGCAGAACGCCAGCCCTTCTCCCATCAGCGTCTGCCGTACGACCTCAGTCACGAAGAAGGTATGCGAGTTGATCGTGTGAACCGCCTGAATCTCCAGCTCGCGGACGAGCAAGGCATCTCGCGGCACGGGCAGCCCGAATTCCGGCGACGCGATGACGGCGAACGGCAAAGCGGCCCAATCGACGCACATCCGGTCGTGGTGCGTCCCGAGTGCATACGCTGCCTGCTTGAACGTCGCCGGGAGCGCGCTGACGGCCAGGCGCCGGCTGTGTGCCATGAGCGGAATGGCCGGACTCGTCGACCGGAGCGCCATCAGGAACTGTCCCGACGAGACTGGCCCGATCAGGTCCATCGGAAAAAGATCGCTCGATCCGCCATCGATCACGCAGACCAGCGAGACTGGCCGCGGGCGCATGTAGTAGACGTTGAGTGCCCGAAGTGCGCTCGGCGTCATGCGAAAGTTGTACGGATTGGGTTTCTTCTTTCGGCGGTACCACCAGTCGCGGCCTTCGCGGGCGCGCTCTTGGATGGGGCCGAGACATCGATTCGTCGATCCGGTGACCTCGCAGATCCACAGGCGATGCCGTTCTGAGGGCAGATCGATCGACTGGCGTGCCCGCAACATCAGGCGTCCGCGCACTTGCGTGCTGTCATCCCAATCCTGCAGCGTGAGCACAAGGGGGGCGGCGAGCACGGTTTCCGGCGCGAGCGACGCCTCCAAGCAGAGGCCGATGGTGAGCGGCCGCAAGGAGACGGGTACGTGATCGCAGCTCACATCGCGTCTCTCGCCAAGCCCGTCCAGCACGATGCGAGTGACCCTGCTCGGGTCGCGGAGCCCGACCGTGGCGTGCGCCTGCCAGGGCGCGCCCCCGAACAGTACGCGCTTGAGGAGTTGCTTCATCGCGTGCGCTGGAAGGCGAGAAAGGTGAACTGCCCGAGCCGCCCGCCCCGGTGCAGCACCGGAAGGAACAGCGGAGAAGCCGCGCGCGTGATGGCCCCGCGGTAGTAGCGATAGCTCGTGGCGTCGCTGCCCTCGACGGTCACCATCGCCGTCCCCCGGCTCCTCCAGAACGCGCGCCACCACCAGCCGCAGCCCAGATCGCGCCAATAGAATGGATTGATGACGCTGATAACGACCTGGCCACCCGGCGCCACCATGCGGGCGAAGCGCCCGAAGAGGTCGCGCAGGTCGGCCACCAGGTTGATCACGGCGAAGTTCGCGACGATCGCATCGACCTGGCCATCGAAGGGGACGGTGAGCGGGGTCACCACCCCGTCCGCAATCTCCCGCTGACAACGAATCGCGAGCTGGTCGATCATCCGTGGCGAGGGATCGTATGCGATGACGGTGAAACCGTGATCGGCGTACCACGCGGCATCGAGGCCGGTGCCGCACCCGAAGTCGAGTACGCGCGCTGCCGGCGGCAGGCACTCCGCGACCAGCGTCCGAAACGCATCCCGAATTCGGGCGTTCCGCGGCTCGCGATCCATCGTCGCGTCGTACTGCGCGGCCTGCGCATCGTAGTACGCGGTGATCCGCGCGGCGTCAATCATGAGTCACGCGCGGGACGCCCGCGATGATGACGAGCGCAACGTCGGCCTCCGTCGCTTCCAGGACCGGGCGGCGGAACACCGCGAGGTCGGCCGGCGCGCCGCACTCGAGCGATGGCTCCGGAAGCCCCAGTCGCCGCGCCGCGGTGCGGCCGACCGCGTCGAGCAGCCGCTCATCAGATATGAGCCCTAACGTCCTCGCGAATCTCAACTCATCGAGGAGGGACCCGATCCCGGTGAGCGCTGAATCGCTGCCGAGTAGCACGTCGATGCCCGGTTGTATCAAATCAACGGGAACCGTTCGCCCGAACAAAAACGCATTGGACGAAGGGCACCAGATGATCGCCGCGTTACTATCTCGCAGACGTTGGACGCCGAAGGCGTCCACGCCAACAACATGCACGGCAAGCAGGTCCGCCGTCAGCAACCCAATCCGATCGAGCGCGCTCACCTCCTCGGCCGATCGCGCGTCGATCCCTTCGGCGAGATGCATGGTCCACAGTCCCTCGCCCACGCCGTCCGGCGGCTCGATGCCGAGCGAATGGACATTCCGTAACCGTGCGACACGAATCGGAAACTCGTCCTCGAACGCGCTCTCCCACGCGTCGTGGTGCACGACAGTGGTGACGCCGGCGGCAATGTTCTTCCAAGCACCGTGCAGCAACGCCTCACGTCGCGGCATCGCCCGGGCGCGCGAGATGACGTCCCGGAACCGTACGTGAATGTCCTCACCCCACTCGTACGCGTTGGCATACGGTGGACATCCGAGCCGGCCGTAATGGTTCCGGTGCAGATGATCGTGCGCGTTGATCAATCCGGGCCGGAGCTCGCCATCAGGGATACGGAACACGCGATCAATCTGCCCGGTGGGCGGCACGATGATCCCGTCTTCGACGCCAATGGTCGCATTCCGCGCCTCGATGACGAGCTTCATCGTTTCGCCTCGCGCCGATAGGCGAGCACCAGCACGAGCTTGAGGCCCCGCTGTGCCTCGTACACTCCGAGTCGATCGGCCGCGGCGTAGAATGGCCGAATGAGCGGGCCGACGATGCCGTCATGCCGCACGGTTCGCGCGAGGCCGGCGCGCGCGGCCGCTGAGCGGTGCGCCGCATCGTCATGCACCCAATGCTCGATCTCGTGCGTCACGCCATCCGCGTCGCGGAACGTCCGTCGATGCCCCGCGGCGACCGCGTCGGGATGGAAATCGGTGACGACGACCGTCCCGCCCGCCCGGCACACGCGCGCCATCTCGGCGTACGTCGCGTCGAGCTCGCGGATGTGCCCGATGACGAGCCGACACCACACGACATCGAACGACGCCGTCGCCAATGGCAGCGCGCGCAGATCGGCCGCGGCCACTGGCTCCACACGGTCCGGAGACTGCAGCATCTCCGGTACCGCGTCGACGCCGACGGCAAATCGCGCCGGGACTCCCCGCATGCGCCTCCCCACACCACACCCCGCATCCAGCAGTCGCCGTCCCGCAACCGGTACGGTCAATGCCCGGACGAGCCGGTCCTCGAGGAAGCTGACGGCAGTCTCCGCCTCGTAGCACGGAGCCCATAGCCGATACCCCTCCCGACTCGACAACATGCTCACCGTGCCGCTTCTCGCAGGTGTCCGTACGCCTGCCGATCGTCCGGCACTCGCTGTGCCCACCGCCGCACCGTGCGCAACGCCCGCGGATGGGAGAACTGTCCGCGTGCCCACCGCCCACGCGCCAGTACTTGCCCGAGCGTCCGCCCCCATCCTTGTACCCTGGTATCGTGCACGGACGGGAATCGACTCTTGAGCACGAGCGTAAAATCCTCAACCCGCTCCTTGAGCCGCCGATCGAGCCACGGCACCTGCGGATCCTCGTGCGTCATCCACGAGACCCACTCGGGCTGCGTCCACTCGTCCAGCGTCGTCGGCGTCCCGCTGAGCGCATCGACGTTGCCGTACGTCCCGCGTCGCTGCGGGGTCGGCGTATAGAAATACGAGATGAGCTCCATCGCCGGATTGACGGTCTTGAGTCGCCGAATGAACGTCAGCGTGTTCTCGATCTCCCGCTCGGGATCATCTGGATCGCCGAACACGAACGAGAACTCGGGAATGATCCCATGCGCCCTCGACCGCGCGGCGACCTCGAGCACCTGCGCGGTCGTAATTTTCTTGTTCATCTTTTGCAACACGGCATCCGATCCCGACTCGGCTCCGCAAAACACCATGGTCAGCCCAGCGCGTTTGAGAAGCCGCCAGGTGTCGTCCGAGAATCGCAGGAGCGCATCCACTCGTGCTTCGCACCACCACCGCAATCCGAGCGGCGTGATCCGCTCGGCGAACTCTCGGGCGTGGTCTTCGCCGACAAAAAAGTTATTGTCGTAGAAATGCACGGAATCCATCCCGTGTCGTCGCGCCAACATGGCCAGATGCCGTACCGTTCGGGCGGGTGATTGTTGTCTCTCTCTGCTGCCAAAGACCGAAATCACCCCGCAGAAATTGCAGCCGTAGGGACACCCGATCGAAGCTTGGTACACGCCCGATCGGCGACCCAGGAACGTCGGCCTCAGGTAGGTCTCGATCGGGATCTTATAGTAGGCCGGCTCGGGCAGCGCATCAGGCCCGACCCACCGCCGCTCATGCCCGATCCAGTGGTTGCCGTCGGGCTCCCGGAACCCGAGTCCGTTGACTGTCTTGGGATCGCGATGACCGGCGAGGACGTCGAGGAGCTCGTTAAAGGTTTGCTCGCCCTGCCCGCGAACGATCCAATCGACGTCCGGCGAGTTGAGCACGGGCGTCGGGTAGAGGCTCGGGAAGTTGCCGCCCCACACGATCGGCAGATGCGGATGCCGCGCCTTGAGCGCGTGCGCCAGCGGTACGGCGCTCACGAGCTGCGGCCCGGGCATGACGCTGAACGCAACCACCTGCACTGGGTCCGCCGTACCACGGCGCCGATCGATATGCGTCTCGATCTCCGCCAATGTGTCGATGTCGGGCAGATTCCCATCGACGATCTCCCAGCTCACGCCTTCGGGAAGCGCCGCGCCGACAGCCATCACCGACAGCGGAAATCGCCGGTTCTTCGGGCGTGTCGCCCTGGGATTTACAAAGACAATCATGCGATACGCTCGAAGTGATAAAGCACGTGATCGCCGAGCGGCGCGAGCGGCCGCGAGACGACGCGGTCGATGGCTTCCATCGCGCCCAGCAAGTGCGGATGTCCCGAGATCCACGGCTCGGCCGCGCTCGGCGGCACGGCGACGCCGATGCCAATGCGTCGTACGAGCCGGAACCAAGGCCGCATAGCGCTCACGATCTCCCGTGGCCGGTGATAGCGAACCACGAAATGTTGTCCGCCCAGCCGCGCGGGCGCGTCGTGATGCAAGCGCCGCACGGCCGCCCGGAAGTCGCGCCGCGCGAGTTGCACGACGACCTCGCCGGGTGAGCACGTGCCGAACAATACCAGGAGCGCTTGGCCCCCAGGTCGCACCAGTCGCGCGAGCCCTCGGGCGACTGGGACGAGATCGGTCACGCAGTTCAGCCCCGCGAAGTTCGAGAACGCACCGTCGAACGCCGGTTGATCCAACTCATCCAGCCGCTCGGCCGGAAGCACAGCGGCCGGTGTGCCGAGGCGCTCTTGCGCGATGCGGACCATCGCCGGCGCCGCGTCGGTGAGAAATACGTGTCGCCCGCGCGCGATGAGCCATTCCGCGTCGACGCCCGTTCCGCCGCCCACTTCCAGCACGCGCGAGCCCGTGGGGAATGCACTGAGCAGGGCCGCACGTACGGCGCGACGCTGCGCGGCGACGCTGCGCCATGCACCATAGCGTTCGTCGAAGCGATCGGCGATCGCGTCGAAGGCGAGAGCAGCCGCGGTCGTCATGCCGAGGCGCCGCTGGCGAGCTCAGTCCACCGTCCGACGTCTTCTTCGCCGGTCGTGACTTCGTGGTGCAACGCGTCCCGCAACCGGCGATAGAAGTTGGTGTTATACGTGCCGTGAAAGAGCATGGCGAGATCGTCGGTATGCTCCCAGTTCCGCTTCGCCCCGAGCTCGGCCACCACGTTCTCGTGGAACTTGGTCCCAGGCAACGGATACGAGACCGACACGCCGATCTCGTCGGGACGCTCCTCGCGAATGAGATCGCGAGTCAGCAGCACGTCGTTCCACGTCTCCGACGGATAGCCGAGTTGGATGAACCAGCACGCGCGAATGCCCCGCGCCTTGAGCGCCCGGGTAGCCGCGCGAGCTTCTTCGACGCGCGTGCCTTTATCCATGGCGTCGAGGATTTTCTGGGATCCCGACTCGACGCCGAGCCAGACTTCTTCGGCTCCGGCCGCCGCCAACGCACTGACGACATCCGGCCGCATGAGATTCACGCGCGACTGGATCATAAACGGCGTCTCGGCGCCTTCGCGCGCGACGGCCCTCGCGAACTCCGCAATCCACTCCGCCGTCAACCCGAAGATGTCATCGGCGAACCAGATGTGATCGGCCCCGATCTCGTTCTTGATGTGGCGCATCTCGGCGGCGACCGCGCCGGCTGACCGTTGCGTGTACCGCCGGCCGAATACGGGCTTCGCGCACCAGTTGCATCCATAGGGACAGCCGCGGGACGTCACCATGTTCCACGAGAAGCGGCCATGGTGATCGACCCACACATCGCGGTACGCCTCGACATCGATCAGGTCCCACGCCGGGAGCGGCAGCACGTCGAGATCGCGCATGGCATGCCGCGCTGGCGTCGTCGTTCCGTCCGGCAGGATCAATCCGGGTATCTCAGCCAGTGCCGCGTGCGGATCGCTCGCCCAGGTATCCGCGAGCTGCAGCACACCCATTTCGCTCTCGCCGAAGAGCACCGCATCGGCGCCGGCCGCGAGATAGATCGCGGGCCGGTCGGCCGAGTCAGACCCATTGACGACCACGCGCGCGCCGCGAGCGCGCGCCGCGCGAATCATCGCCAGGGTCGCCTCGCGCGTGCGGGTCGTACACATCTTCGTGAGGTAATTGAAGTTGTCCTCGACGATGGCCACGATGTCCGGTCGCACGTCGTCGAGCATCGCGGTGAACGCGTCGACGCCCGGCGACAGCATCGCATCGAAGAACGCGACGGGATGCCGTCGTTGGCGCAGGAGCCCGGCGGTGAGCAGCGTCGCCAGCGGCGCGTACGGCTTCATGCGCGCGAGCTGTTTCGGGTCGTTGCGGAGAAAGTACGAGTGCGCGATCAGAATCATGACACCCTCTGGGCAGCGTCGAGCATCGCGACGAGATGCGGCACGGCGCTCGATGGATCGTTGGAGACGGCGAGCTCCCATCCGCCGGCGCCCGCCAAAGCGCGAGCGCAGGCGGCGAGCCGCGTTGGAAAACGATCGAAGCCGGGTTCCGGTTCCCTAGCGAGCGCGGCCGCGACGGTCTCCGGTCGCGCTCGCGTCAACACGGTCTCGTCACCGGTTCGCGTCAGCAAGCACACCACGGCACGATCCGCGCTGACCGCGGTGTCGGCCTTCCGATCGAGCACGACCGATATCTTGCACTTGCCGCTCGGCAGTCTGATGGGATCGAGCGACGCCAGCGTTGGGAATCGTTCCCTCGCATCGGGTAGGAGCGAGATGCGCCGTCCATGGGTCGGCGGTCCCCACACCGTCGTACGAGGGCGCAGTTGCACCCACACGGTGTCGTCGCTCACGACGGTGAGTCCCGCGAGATGCGCCGCGTACGCGAGCGTGCTCTTGCCCGCGCCACTCGGCCCCAACAACAATACGATCGCCCCACCACGCGACACCGCCGCCGCATGGACCGGGTGTCGATCGTAGTGATCGACGATGGCATAGGTCAGCGCCTCGAGGATGGTTTGTCTGAACTCCATCTTCCGGGCGACGAGGGCACACGGCACATAGGCCACGGCCTGGCGTCGAATCGGATCGGCCACCGCCACGCGATCGGCGCCGTGCAGGATGAGTCGAGAGGCGTCGGGGGACCACACCCGCGCCGCGGAGGACGGCGCCGCGTGCTCCCCGTGAACCACGATGCGCACGAGCAGCGGCTTCCGCCGCCATGGCTTGCTCCCGGCATCCGCATTGCCAAACGCGTCCGCCGCCGCCTCGATAACAGCGTAGCTGTTACTCTCGAAGCGTACGGGCACGCCCAAGACACTCGTGGCCAGCACCTGATCCGTCACGATGTCGCGACCGAGCGGGTCACGACTCTCCGAGAAATCGATGCCACAATGGTTCATGATTGCGCGACCTCGTCGTACAACTCCTCGAACAAGCGCGCGGTGACATCGGCGTTCTCCGCCAGAGCGCGCCGATGCGCCGCCGCCGCGAGTCGCATCCGATAGTCGTCGTTCGCGAGCACAGAGGCCACCGCGCAGGCCATCGACTCGGCGTCGCCGATGGGTACGGCGACCGCTGCGTCCGGCGCCCATTCCGCGACGTGACCGACGCGCGTGCCAACGGTCGGCAGGCCGGCTACGGCTGCCTCCAATACGGCCGCCGGCCCTGCTTCGTGGCGCGAGCTCATCAGGTGCAGATCCGCTCGGGACGCGAGCGCGTGGAGATCGTTGTAGCGGAGCTTCCCGTGAAACGTGATGCAATCGGAGAGGCCGAGTTGCTGTGCGGTCTGCTGGACGTCGCCGCCAAGCGTGTCGTAGCCGGCGATGTCGAGCTGGAACGGCACGTCCATGCGGGAGAGCAGTGCGGCCGCACGCAGCAGCATGCCCTGGTCTTTCACACGATTGAGGTCGGCGATGTGCAGCAGTCGCGCGGGTTGGGTCATGTCGCGCGGCCGCGGCGGGGCAGGGGGCCAGCGGTCGAGCGCGATACCGAGTGGAATCCGACGGGCGGCGATGCCCAACGCGGCCGCGGTTTCGGCCATCGGCGCGCTGGTGACCGTGACGCGTTGCGCGCCGGCGACGGCCAGACGCAGGACGAGACGACCGCGCGCCGTGCGTCGCTGTCCGTACCCGATGTCGGGGATCGACACCATCTCGGCGCCCGTCATGTGCAGCACGACGGGTACGCGAAAGCGCCAGCCGGCGATCGCGGCGGTCGATCCCGTGCCGAGCACCCAGAACGCGTGAAAGACATCGAATGGCCGCCGCCGATGCTCGTCGGCCAGCACGGCGAGCGCGCGCCGCCGCCGGCCTGCGCCGCCGCCGATATCGTGGACGGTCGCGCCCAGGAGCTCGTACCGGCCGATCGCCGGTGTTGGCGTCAGCGCGAGCACTACCACCGCGTGGCGGCGCGACAGGCGCTCGATCAGTGCGAGCAACACGGGGATGACCCGGTCCGTTCCGCTCCGATCAACGCCACCGGGCACGAACAGCGCGATACGCATCAGCGGCGGGGTCTCTTACCTTTCGCCCGATGAACGACTTGTCGGAGAGCGAGATCATCGCCGTCAACCGCCGCTCGCAGGCGTTCGAGCGCACGGGCGATCCGGCAGTCCTCTGGCCCGGGGTCGACGAGCAGTCCCGGCTCGCCGCGCTGGCGGACATCGAGCGTTGCGTCGCCGTCGTGCTGCGTGGTGGGACCAGTGTGCTCGATGGCGATCCCGCGGCGATGGGGATTGCCGGTCTCACCTCTGGGATGGGCCCCTTGCTCGGCCTGTGGGCGGCGACTGGCCGTGTGACGACCAGTCCCGACATCGAGATAGTGTTGGCGCGCCACCTCGCTCATGGGCGCGCACGCGCGGAGCGTCTCGATCGCGGCCTCGGCAATGCGTTGGACACGCTCGCGACTGCGGGCGTGTCGTGTACGGTCCTCAAAGGCATGCATACCGCGCGCCGGTACTATCCCGAGCCCGGCGCCCGTCCCATGGTCGACATCGATCTCTTCGTCACGCCCGCTTCGCGCCAGACCGCCGAACACGCGCTCGAGCGCGCGGGCTGGCGGCGGGGCGATCGACAGCGCCGGCCGTATAAGTGCGATTGGCACCCGCCGGGCGTCGACGCGCGGATTCGCGGGCTCGATCTCGTGCACACCTGGGACCCGTGGAGCGTGGAGCTGCACACGTCCCTGGATCGCATTTTCGCCCCGGGGCGCCTGGCGCGATTGCCGCTCAATGCGGGCGACGACGAGCCGTGGACGATGGCCGGGAGGCCGGTGCGCGTGCTCGCTCCGCCGATGCTCGTCGCGCACCTCGCCGCGCACGCCTCGGAGGAGTCCCACGTGGCGCGATTGGGGCGCGTGGTGGAGCTCGTGCTCGTGGCCCGAGAGGAAACGGCGCGCGGCCGGCTCGCATGGCGCGACGTGAGCGCGCGTCTGGCTGCGACCGATAGCGCCGGCTTCGCCTTTCCCGCGCTCGCTTTCGCCGAGCGACTCGTGCCGGGCACGGTCGACCCCGTGGTGCTCGCCGAGTGCTCGGCGGCCGCGGGTCCGCGCGTGCGCGCTCTCGTCGAGGCCGACAGCGCCGGGGATCGCGTGCCGCTGGAGCGCGTGCGCGTGGCCGAGAAGTTCATGTGGTCGCGGGGTCCGGTCGACACCGCCCGCAGGCTCGGCCTTATGCTGTGGCCCAAGACGAGCGGATCGTTCGGCGATATGGTGCGTACGTACGCCCGGCGTGCCTATCGGCTGTACCATGGCCGCTTTACCGGATCGCGAGAATAAAAGCACGGTGTCCGAGGTCTCTCTCCTAGGGACCTCGTGGCCGAGGCGGGCTGAGCGATAAAGGGGCGCATAGCGGATCTGCGAACGCTAGACGGCCCGGACTCGTCTTGCGACGGAACATGGGCGAACGACGGCTGAGGTGGGGTGAATGACGAGCCTCCGTCCCTAGATTTCGCCGCTATGCCAGCCACGGGCGCGGCAACGGGCGAAACAACGGGCGCCGCCAGAAGCGCACTCCGCTTTGTGGTTCTGCTCGGTGTGGTGAGTCTGTTCGCCGACATGACATATGAAGGCGGGCGCAGCATCACGGGTCCGTGGCTCGGGGCCCTCGGCGCGAGCGCCGTCGTCGTCGGCGTCGTCGCCGGCGCGGGTGAGCTAATCGGCTACGCCTTGCGCCTCGTGTCGGGCCTCTTTGCCGATCGCACGCATCGCTATTGGGCGACGACGATCGTCGGGTACGCGATCAATCTCTTCGCTGTTCCACTGCTCGCCCTCAGTGGCTCATGGCCCGTTGCCGCTGCGCTGATCATCACCGAACGGGCCGGCCGTGCCATTCGCAAACCGAGCGGCGATGCCATGCTGTCTCATGCCGGCGGCGTGATCGGACACGGCTGGGCCTTCGGCTTACGCGAGGCGCTCGACCAAACTGGCGCGGTCCTCGGCCCACTGACCGTCGCGTTCATCCTGGCGCGCCAGTTGGGGTATCCCACGGCGTTCGCGTCACTCGCCGTGCCCGCGGCGCTATCGTTCGTGTTTTTGCTGATCGCCAGCCGGCAGTTTCCGCGTCCTCGGGATTTGGACGTGAAGACGCCACCGGCTATTGTCGCCGAGCCCAGGCGCTTCTGGATCTACACAGTCGCCGGCGCGCTTGTCGCCGCGGGCACCGTCGATTTTCCCATTGCCGCATATCACCTCGCGAAACACCACGTCGTGACGGTCGCGGGTGTCCCGCTGCTGTATGCGTTGGCGATGGGAGCAGCAGCCGTGTCGGCGCCCGTGATTGGCGTGCTGATGGACCGCCGCGGGATGCCAGTTCTTGTCGGCACTGTGGTAGTGACCGCCGCCGCGGCCCCGCTACTATTTCTCGGTGACACCCGCTGGGTTGTCGCCGGCGCGGCCGTCTGGGGCTTGAGCACTGCGCTCCAAGACGCGACGATTCGCGCCATGCTCGCACGGCTGGTCCCGCCGGACCGGCGGGCGAGCGCCTATGGCATATTCGACAGCGTCTTCGGCGTCGCCTGGTTCGTCGGCAGTGCCGCGATGGGTGGGCTCTATGTTCTGGCGCCAGCCGATCTCGTCATCTGCTCGGTCGTTCTGCAGTTGGCGAGCGTTCCCCTCTTTCTCCTAGCGCAGAGATGAAAGAAGCGATACACGCACTCGGCTCCGGTCCCCTCACGGAGGCCGCACTCGCGAAGCACATCTTCCCGTTGTTCTCGCGAGCGCTCGACAGCGATCGGATCTATTTGGAGAACCACTCCCTCGGCCGCCCATTGGATCAGAGCACGGACGATCTACGCGAGGCGTGCGACGTATGGCAGTCGAGGCTCGGCGATGCCTGGGATGCGTGGCTCGCCGAGCGCGAATGCTCTCGCGCCCGGTTCGCCCGCTTGATCAACTCTCCACGCGCCGACTGCGTTGTTCCCAAGACGTCCGCGGGCCAGGGTCTCCGCACGGTCCTGAATGCGATCCCGGGCACTCCCCATGTCATTAGCACACGGGGCGAGTTCGACTCGATTGATTTGATCTTGAGGCAGTATGCCGCCATGGGTCGTATTCGCGTCACGTGGGTCGAACCGGACGTCGATGCCCTGATCGCGGCGCTCGCATCAGGCGGCGACCTCGTCGTCGTCTCGCAGGTTCTCTTCATGACCGCGCGCATCCTGCACGGCATCGATCGACTCGCCGCGGCATGTCACGCAGCGGGTGCACGCCTCTTGGTCGACGCCTATCACGCCGTTGGCGTATTCCCAGTCGATGTGACGGCGATGGGCGCAGATTTTCTGATTAGTGCCTCGTACAAGTACCTCCGCGGCGGCCCGGGAGCGGGATTCTTGTATATCTCGCCCGAAGTATTGGACAGTGGGTTCCTGCCGTTAGACACGGGCTGGTTCGCCAAGGAAGACTTCTTTGCATTCGAGCGCCCGGATCCACCGAGATTCGCCAAAGGTGGCGATGCGTTTCACGAGTCGACGCCGCCGATCTTTACGTATTATCAGGCGAGGGCGGGGCAGCAGTTCGTGCTCGAGATGGGAGTCGCCCGCTTGCGACTGTATAGTCTCGAGCAACTGTCGCGATTCAAGTCGTATCTCGCGGATGCTGGTGTCGAAGCCGAGGGCAGCGGTCCCGATTATGGAGCTTTTCTCACGATCCAAGCTCCCAATGCCCGCGATCTCGCGCAGCGATTGGCCGAGCGCGGAGTCGACGTCGACTCCCGCGGGCACTTGATACGCGTGTGCCCGGACTGCCTCACGACCGACGAGGAGATGCGGCGCGCGGCGCTCTCTATAGGTCTCGTTGCCTCGACCCACGCTCATTCGTAAACTGATGAGACATGGGCGTCCCGATTCTGATCGTTGACGATAATCCGCTCAACGTCAAGCTGGTCCGAGTGTTGCTGGTAACCAGCGGCTACGATGTGCGCACCTGCGCGGACGCCGAGGCAGCGCTCGAAACGCTACAGTCGTTCCGACCGAGCGCGATCCTCATGGATATCCAGCTACCCGGAATGGACGGCCTCGAACTCACGCGCCGGCTCAAGTCCGACCCTGAAACGCGCGATATCACAATCATCGCCCTCACTGCGTATGCAATGAAGGGTGATGAAGAGAAAGCGCGCGCGGCCGGGTGTGATGGATATCTCACGAAGCCCATTGACACCGCGTCCTTTCCCAGCGTGTTGGCGGGATACCTATGCCGTACACAATCCTCGTCGTCGAAGACAACCTGATCACGCAGAAGATGATGGTGGTCACGCTACGCGCCGAAGCGTACCGCGTGATCGGCGCCGCCGACGGCAAGTCGGCACTCGCCCAGGTTGCCGCCGAGGAGCCTGATCTCATTCTGCAGGATCTCATCCTGCCCGACATGGATGGCATCGACCTCGCGAAACGGATCCGCGCGCTCGATGCGGGACGCGATGTGCCGATCATCGCGCTCTCGGGCCTCGCCTCGAAGCTCGAGGAAGCGCAAGCCGCCAGCGCGAACTTCGCGCGCTTGCTCTTCAAGCCCGTCGAGACCGCGCGGCTCGTCGCCGAGATTCGGAGCGTGCTCCCGGCACAGGACCCGCACGCCGCGCCAAAAACCGCGCGCCGCGTACTCCTCGTCGATGACGACCCGGTGCAGCTCAAGCTCTATCGCCTCCAGCTCGAGGATCGCGGGTTCGTCGTGCGCACCGCCGGCAACGCCGCGCAAGCGCTCGGCGCGGCGCGCGACGAGACGCCCGACGCCATCGTGTCCGATCTCGTCATGCCCGGCATGGACGGGATGGAGCTCTGTCGCACGATCCGGGGTGATCCCGTGCTCGCGCACGTGCCGTTCATCCTCACCACGGCCAGTGGCTCGTCGGTCGAGGAGGGCGACGAGCATCTGGCGGAAGGGGCCGGCGTGAACGCATTCGTGCCGCGGACCCCGGATCTCGACCACGTGCTACTGGCGCTCACGAACAGTCTCACCGCCGGCGCACCCATGCCCCGAGCGACATCGACGACCGATCTGACCGAGCGGAAGACGCAGATCGCCGCGCGCGTGATGCGGGAGCTCGAGCACCAAGCATCCCTCAACCAGTCGCTCACGCGCGAGCTGGCGATGAAGACGGCGCAGCTCGGCATCATGACCGCCGTGGCCGACGTGCTCGCCAGCAATGCGGATCTCGACTCGATGCTGCACGAGGTGCTCGCCAAGACGCTCGATGCCGCCGGTGTGTCTATCGGCGCGATCTATCTGAGCAACGGCACGTCCAAGATCCACCTCGCCTGTCAGATCGGCTACCCGGTCTCGTCGGCCGTCGACTTCGATGAGGCGCTCGCCAGCGTGCTTTCCACTGGCGACCCGATGCAGGTCCGGAGCAATGCGTTCGGCGACCCGGGTTTGTTCACGCTGCTCCCGCTGACCGTCGGCGGCAATCGGCTCGGGGTGTTGGGCCTCGCGTCGGCCCAACGACACTTGGGACGCGACTGGCTGCGCATGGCGGGGAGTGTGGCGTCGCAGATCGCGCAGTCGATTGCGCTGGCGCGCTCCGTGAATCGGATGCGGGAGTCCGAGCAACGGTTCCGCGCCGTTTCAGCCAACGCGCCGGTCGGCATCTTCGAGTGCGATGCCACTGGCCGGCTGCGCTACGCCAACCAGCAGTGCCAGCCGCTCTTCGGTCGGTCGGCCGCTTGGATTGACGCGGTGTACCCGGAGGACCGCGCCGCCGTCGCGTTGCGGTGGCGGGACGCGATCGACCACAGCCGTGACTTTGTCGTCGAATGTCGGTTCGGCACGACCGACGGGCCGGTCCGTTGGGCCGCCGTCCGCGTCGCCGGCGGCTTCGGGACCATCGCCGACGTGACGGACAAGAAAGTGGCCGAGGAAGCGCTGCGCCAGAACCTGGAGTTGCTGCACGCGGTGACCGAGGGCACGTCCGACCTCATCGTCGCCAAGGACCTGACGGGCCGCTATCTCATGGCCAATTCGGCCGCCTCTCGAGTGTTCGGGTACCGTCAGGGCGCGATCACGGGTCGCACGGATGGCGAGCTGTTTGCTCCGGACCTGGCGCAGACCATCCGCGCGTCGGACTATGACGTCGCGTTCACGGGCGAGACCAAGGTCTACGAGGAGACGTTCGCGTCCCGCCCGTATCTCTCGTCAAAGGGCGTGCTGCGCTCGCCCGACCAAAGCGTCACCGGTACGTTCAGCATCTCGCGCGACATGACGGAGCACAAAGCGCTCGAAACGCAACTCCGCCAAGCCCAGAAGATGGAAGCGGTCGGCCGGCTCGCCGGCGGCGTCGCGCATGATTTCAACAACATGCTGACGGCGATCATGAGCTACGCCGAGCTGCTCGGCGTGGATCTGCCGGAGGACGCCGCCCTGCGGGAGAATCTCGATGAGATCCGGCAGGCCGCGCGCCGCGCCGCGGGGCTCACGCGCCAGCTGCTCGCCTTCAGCCGCCAGCAGATCCTCGAGCCGCGCGTGCTCGACGCGAACGATGTCGTCACCGGCCTCGAGAAAATGCTGGTCCGCATCATTGGCGAGGACGTCGAGCTCGTGACGAAGCTCACGCCGGGCGTCGGTCACGTGCGGGCCGATCCGGGCCAGGTAGAGCAGGCGATCCTGAATCTCGTGATCAACGCGCGCGACGCCATGCCGGAGGGCGGCCGCCTGGTCATCGAGACCGCGGAAGTGGAATTGGATGGCCGGTACATGTCGGGCCACGGTGTCGACGCCGTCGGCCGCTATGTCATGATCGCGATCACGGATTCCGGGCACGGGATAGACAAGGCGACCCAGGCCCGCATCTTCGATCCGTTCTTTACGACGAAAGAGCAGGGCCAAGGCACGGGACTCGGTCTTTCCACGGTGTACGGCATCGTGAAACAGAGCGGCGGGTTCGTGTGGGTCTACAGCGAGCCGGGCCACGGTGCGACGTTCAAGGTCTACCTCCCGCGCATCGATGACCCCGTGGAGACACCGATAGCGCCGGCGATTGCGCGCGCGACTGGTGGCCGCGAAACTGTGCTCGTCGTGGAAGATGAAGAGGCGTTGCGGAAGGTGGCCGAGTTGATTCTGGTGCGCGACGGATATACCGTGCTGGTCGCGTCGAGCGGCGACGAGGCGCTCTCGCTGGCCAAGGATTTCCCGAAGCCGATCGACCTGATCGCGACGGACGTGGTCATGCCCGGGCTCGGTGGTCGGGACCTCGTGCGCCGCCTGATGGCCATTCACCCGAACGCGAAGGTGCTGTTCATGTCTGGCTATACCGACGACGCCATGTTGCGGCATGGCATCCCGGAACCGGGCACCGCGTTCCTGCAAAAACCGTTCAGCGGTCTCGCCCTCACGCAGAAGATTCGCGAGATTCTCGACGGCTGACCGTCTTGTCAACTAATCATAAAGTATGATAGCGGTGGCTGCCCCTTTGTAGGCATACTACTGCGATGAAAATCCGCGCACTGGGGTTCCTCCTCGCGGGGGCAACGTCGGCGTCTGCGCAGTCAGTGACGCCTGACTCGGCGACCGTCACGCCGGGTCCCGAGTACCAAGCGAATGGCCTGACGCGCCTTCTCGTTGGCAACGGTTATCGCGACCTCTGGACCTTGCCGATCAAGGTCCCCGTCCTCGATATGGAGCATTTCGCCGGCGGCCTCACGCCACTCAAGATCGGCTCCTCCGGCGGCCAAACGTGGTCGTTGCACACGCGGGGCGCCGACGGCGAAGAGTACGTCCTGCGTTCCGTCGACAAGCACGTTAAGCTCGGCCCCGAAGTGGCGTCGGGTGTCCCGGCGTGGCTGCTGCGCGACCAGATCAGCGCCGGCTTTGCCACGGGCGCGCTGATCGTGGCGCCGCTGCTCACGGCCGCCCACGTCCCGCATGAGGACCCGCTGCTCGTCGTGCTCCCCGACGATCCTCGCCTGGGCGAATATCGCAAGCAATTCGCCGGACTGCTCGTATGGGTGGAGCACCGGCCGCGCAGCGATGACACGTCGAAGATCTCGAAGACCGAGAAGATGATGCAGGAGATCTCGTCCAAGGTCAGCGAGCGTCTCGATAGCCGCGGGTACCTCACGGCGCGCCTCATGGACATGTACGTCGGCGACTGGGACCGCGGCCATCTGCAATGGTTCTTTGAGCGCACGGGCGAGAAGCACGACCATCTCTGGCGCGCGATTCCGCACGATCGCGATTGGGCGTTCGCGAACCACGACGGTATCCTGTACTACCTCGTGCGGCAGACCACGCCGTGGTTCGTCAAGTACCAGGCCAAGTATCCCAAGCCGATTGGTTTGGAGGCGAACGCCTGGGGCCAGGATCGTCGGTTGTTGCAGGATCTCGAGGAGCCCGTGTGGGATTCCACGGCGCAGTGGCTCGAGGCGGCGTTGACCGACGCGGTGATCGACAATGCGGTCAACCAGCTCCCACCGCCCGAGCGGGCGCGCTACGGAGCGCAGCTGGTCAAGGAGCTGCGCGCGCGGCGCGATGCGTTGCCGTGGCTGGCGAGCTCATTCTTCCGGACGGTCGCGGCGCAGGCGGACGTGCACACCGTCACTGTCCCTTCGGTGATCGACATTCATCGCTCGGGCGATACCGTAGAGATCCGCGCCCGCTCGCGCGGGGATGAGGCGGTGACGTACTACGATCGACGCTTCAATACCGGAACGACCCGCGAGGTGCGCCTCTATGTGGACGGCGGCCCGGACAGCATCGCCACTTCGGGGAGCGGCAATGACATGCTGGTGCGGGTGGTCGCCAATGGCGATGGCGACGTGCTCGTCGATCAGTCCAACGGCATCAACGTCTACGATGGCGGGCACCCGGTTCGCGTGCTCGCGGGGGATCCGTCGACGAATCACGCGCTCTACACCGCGCCCCGGTTGCCGGCGGGCACGCCGGAGGCGGACCGTCAACCCGTCAGCTTCCTGCTGCGCGATGCGGGGTCGTGGTGCCTCCCGACCAACCCGGCATCGTTCAGCTCGACCGCGGGGTTTACGCTCGAGAACGGGATGGACTGTCAGGCGTACGGCTTCCGGCGGATGCCGTGGGCGATCGACAACGTCATCAACGTGGGCTTCACGTTCGGCCCGGGCGGCATCGTCGGGGATTACACGGGATCCATACGCGCCGTCGGTGGGTCGCCCATCTACTCGTTCCACATCGATGGGACGTCGGCCGAGTACACGTGGTTCTATGGGATCGGCAACGGGACCGGGCATCCGCTGTCCGACGACAGTTACCGCGCGCGCGAATCGCGCGTGACCGTCGCGCCATCGGTCGGCATCGAGCCGATCTCGCACCTCACGCTCACGATCGCGCCCGAGCTGCGGTATCGGGACGCCGAGCAGATCCTTCCCGCGTTTTTCGCCACGACGCCGCATCCGTACGGCAGCGGCCAGTTCGGCGTCGTCGACGGGAAGTTCAGCGCCGTCTACGACACGCGCGGCACGACGTACGCCGACTCCAGCGGCTTCCGCCTCGAGCTCTCCGGTCGCGGTGTTCCGAGCGCCTGGGATGCGACATCGGCGTACGGCACCGCGCACGCCGAAGTCGCGGGATTTGCGCTCATTCCAAAAACGCCCTTGACGATCGACCTGCGCGCGGGCGGCGACAAGCTGTGGGGCATCGCGCCCTACCAGGATCTCCCGCACATCGGTGGCACCGGTACCGTACGCGGGTTCTTCCCCGGTCGCTTCACGGGCGACGCGGCACTATACGAAGAGTCCGAGCTCTTCTTGACGCTCGGCCACATCACGCTCGTCGCGCCGAGCGAGATCGGCCTCCTCGGCTTGAACGACGTCGGGCGTGTCTTCGCCTCCGGCGAGACCAACGCATCGACGTGGCACGACGGCTACGGCGGCGGCATCTGGGGAGCGTTCCTCGACCGTCGCTACATCATTACGCTCACCATAGCCCACAGCGTCGAGCGGACCGTCGTCGACGCCGGCTTCGGACTCGGCTGGTAACTGATGCTGGCTGGTAACGGGTTGCCGCCTGGTGCCAATCGGCCGGTAACCACTGTCGCCGGTCGGCTGTCCTGAGGCTCGCTCACAGACCTCGGTTCAGCCGACCGGTTCGACCAGTTCACGTTCGCGCGAAGCGCGACGCGTAGTTCCTAGAACAGATTCCAAAGAAACTGGTTATAGACCTCGTGGTGATACTGCACCTCAGGTCCCTTGACGAACGTGCCGAGGAGCCGTGGGCAACGATCGGCGGAGGCCTGCTTCAGATCAGCGAAGCGGGCCTTCACGTCTTCGCCAAGGAGCTTGGCCGTCCACGGCGCCTTCCGGAAATTCTCGATCGCATCGTAGATGTTATCCGGCAGGTATCGCTCGGCCTGCCGGATATTGGCGATCTTCGCCGTCTCGCCATCGAGCCCGGTCTTGAAGACCGACAGCATCACCATGTACGGGTTCGCATCCGGCGCGACGGAGCGCACCTCGACTCTCGCGCTCTTCTCATTGCCGATGGGAATGCGCACCATCGATCCCCGATCCGTCGGCGACGCCTTGATCTGGTTCGGCGCTTCAAAATGGGGATCGAGCCGCCGATACGCGTTCACGCTCGGATTCAAGGTCAAGCACACATCGTTCGCATGCGTCAGGATGCGATCGATGAACGACCACGCCATGGCGCTCATGCGCTCTTCGCCCTTCGGATCCCAAAACAGATTCTTGTTGTCCTTCGAGATCGACACGTTCGTGTGCATGCCGTTGCCATTGACGCCAACCACGGGCTTCGGTAAGAACGATGCCGTGAACCCCAGATTCGTCGCGACCTGCCGACAAATCAACTTGTAGAGCTGAATCTGATCGGCCGCCGCGACGACCTCGCCATACCCGTAGTTGATCTCGAACTGAGAGGGAGCAACCTCGGGATGGTCCTTCTCGTTCTGGAACCCCATCGCCCGCTGCACTTCCGCGGACGTATCGATGAACGTGCGCAGCGCATCACCCGGCAGCGATGAGTAGTAGCCCCCCGTACTCACATATTCGAATCGATTCGTGTTGTAAAACTGGCGTTCGGCATCGACGCCCTTGAAGAGAAAGCCTTCGATCTCGTTCGCGGCGTTGAGCGTGTACCCTTGCTTGTCGAACAAGGCCTCGGCGTAGCCCTTGAGCGCGCCGCGAATGTCGGCGGCATACGGCGAGCCGTCCTTGTCGATCACCTCGCCGAACACGAGCACTTTGCCCGAGCCGAAGAAGTCAGCCGGCGCCCAGTAGAACGCGCTCCAGTCCATGGAGAGCCGGAGGTCGCTCTCCCGCTGCGCAGTGAAGCCGCGGATCGACGACCCGTCGAACGTGAGATTGTCCCAGCTCTTGACGAGGAACTTCTTGTCATAGTCGAGCATGTGCAGCCGACCTTCGAGGTCGCTGAACAGCACCGTCACGGCCTTGATGCGCTTCTCGTCGGTCAGGTACTTGATCCGCTGCTCTTGAATCTTGTCCGGGGCGACACGATTTCGACGCTGGTCCTTCGCCTGCAGATTCAGTTGTTCCAGCTCGTCGTACGAAAGGGCCAAGAAGTTGCGCAGTTCCGCCGCCATGTCGCTCCCTCGACTGAGATGAGTCCGCCGCCCTGAACGTAGTAATATTGCCGAGATGAACTCCTCGATCCAGCGCGCCAGCGTGCTCGTCGTCGACGACGAAGAAGTCGTCTGTCGCGCGCTCGACGTGCTGCTCCATCGGGCCGGATACGAGGTGATCACGGCCCGTACCGGCAGTGCGGCAAAGGAGATCCTGGCGATTCGTGGCGTCGATTGCCTGATCATCGACTATCGACTACCGGATGTCCGTGGCGATGTCGTCTTCGCGTTCGCCATCGCCCACCAGCCGCATCTGGCACGCGCGACCGTTTTCATTACGGGCGACACGACCGACCGCGCGCGCGATTCCATCGACGACACCGGGTGTCCGATGGTGCTCAAACCATTCGACGCAGCGGCGTTGCTGGAACGTGTCGCCGAGCAGCTAGCTGGCAGCCGGCGTTAGAGATATCGTTCGGCCATGACTCCATTAGGTCGATTTGTGTGGTATGACCTCCAGGTCCCCGATCCGGCCGTCGCCATCGCGTTCTACACGAAACTGTTCGGCTGGGGCACGGCCCCGTTCGGCGACACGTACACGATGTGGACCTTGGATGGCTTGCCCATGGGTGGCGTGATGAAGGAGCCCGGGGTACCGCCGAACTGGCTCGCGTATGTGGCGACCCCCAACGTCGACGCCACCGCCGCGGATATCACCCGCCTCGGTGGGCGGCTGATCGTTCCGCCGACGGACATCCCGACGGTCGGCCGGTTCTCGGTATTTATGGACCCACAGGGGCCGGCGCTCGCGGCGTTCACGGCCCTCAAGGAGTTCCCGGGCCATGAAGGCGAGCCCCACGTGAACGAGTTCGGGTGGCACGAGCTAGCGACCGGCGACTACGAGCTGGCGTTCAACTTCTACCACACGCTCTTCGGCTGGGACCGCGGTCCCGCCGCGCCCATGGGTGAGCCGTACGGCAACTACCAGATGTTCGCCCGGAGCGGCGTGCAGCTCGGCGGCATGTACAACAAGCCGGAGACGATGCCGGCGCCGTTCCACTGGGTGCACTATGTCTTGGTGAAGGACGTCGATCAGATCGCCGCGCGCGCGCCGACGCTCGGCGGCCAAGTGATCTATGGACCGACCGACGTGCCGGGCGGCCCACGCATCGCGATGTTCACGGACCCGCAGGGTGCGATGTTCGCGGTCTATGCCTGACTAACGCCGCCAGCTGATCGCGCTCAGCTCGGCAGGCGATACGCGGTACCAGTCTGGTGGGTAGTTCCACACCCGCCGAATCGCGTGCGCGGAGGAGAAAATGAGACATCGCCCTCCGCGCGCGCCGGGGATCGTCGAGGCGTCGACTTCTGAGACTTCCCATTCGGTTCCGGTCTCGTCCATAAACTCCCGAGCCAGCTTGGGCTCGGTCGCTACTCGAATGGGAACCTCACGGTCTCGCATAACTTCGCGCAGCGCAGCAAGGTCCGCGCCGCAACCCGATTGGAACCTGATGTTGACGTACCTCGCGCCACGCTGCACGCCAGGAGTCGAAGCTGTCTCAGGCATAACGTATTCCCGTACACTGCAAGTCGGCCGCAGCCGCGGCTGGCTCTCCGTGCAAGCGCGCACGGTCGAGCTATCGCCGTCGCTCCAAGGTCAGCGCGATGCCGTTCGTGAGCGCGTGAGCCGATTGCTGGACGCCGAAACCGATGTGCGCCCGATCGACCGAGCGCTCTCAGCCGATCCTCTGTTGGCACCGCTCGTCCAACGCCACCCGGGCCTCCGCGTAGCGGGCGCGATAGATCGCTTCGAGCTGGCGCTCCGCGCGGTACTAGGCCAACAGGTCAGCGTCGCCGCAGCCTCAACATTTTCAGGCCGTTTGGCCGCTCTGCTAGGCGATTCTATTAAGGATAAGGACGCCCCTCCTGGCCTCTCGCGCCTGAGCGCGACAGCCGAGCGAGTCGCCGCTGCTCGCCCGAGCACAATCGCGCGGATCGGTCTTACCCGCGCGCGTGCAGCAACGGCGGTTGCGCTTGCCAAAGCAGTGATGGATGGCCTCCTAGCCGACGACTCCGCCCCCGAGTCGCAGATCGCTGCTCTAAAGGAAGTCCCCGGAATCGGCGACTGGACCGCCTCCTACATCGCGATGCGCGCGCTCCACTGGCCCGATGCCTTCCCGCACGGCGACCTCGGCCTGCGCAAAGCCGCGGGCAACCTGACCGCGCGGGAGTTACTCGCGGTCGCCGAACGCTGGCGCCCATATCGTGCCTACGCTGCGATGCATCTTTGGGCGAGCCTCCATGCCTGACTACTTCTCGGCGCAAGCGGCGACTTATGCCGCGTTTCGACCCACCTATCCCCGCGAGCTGTTCACATTCGTCGCCGAGTGCGCTCCACGCCGCGACCTAGTCTGGGACTGCGCCACGGGCAGCGGCCAAGCAGCGCTAGCACTCGCCGACGATTTCGCGCGCGTCATCGCGACTGACTCGAGCGCAAAGCAACTCGCGCACGCACCACCGCACGAGCGTATCGAGTATCGCGTCGCGCCGGCCGAGGACAGCGGCCTCCCTGATGCCTGCGCAGACGCGATCACCGTCGCGCAGGCGTTGCATTGGTTCGATCTCGATCGGTTCTACCCCGAGGTGCGCCGCGTGCTCGCACCACAAGGTGTGTTGGTGATTTGGTCTTATAACGACGCGGTGCTCGACGACTCGTCGCTCGACGCCGAGTTGCAGCGATACAACGCGATGACAGTGGGCCCATACTGGCCGCCGGAGCGCCAGATCGTGCGCGATGGTTATCGCACAGTGCCGTTCCCATTCGACCGTATCGAAGCACCGCCGTTCACGCTAACGCGCGATTGGACGCTCGCCGAGCTCTCAGGCTATCTGAGAAGCTGGTCAGCGACCACGCGTTACATATCCGAGCACGGTACAGACCCCGTCGTGGAATTCGAGCAGTCGGTAGCGGATCGATGGGGGAATCCCACGCGCCAGCGCAGGGTGAGTTGGCCTTTAGTCGTCCTAGCAGGACGCTGATAGGAGCCGGACGACATATCGGCGTAGGCGATCTGCTTTTCGAACATCGTCCGGAGCCGATATGTCGTCCGGCGACGTGGGCGCTGGGTTTGTCGTCCGGAGCCGATATGTCGTCCGGCGACGTGGGCGCTGGGTTGTTCGTCCGGAGGCGACGGGGGCGCTTACGTACGGGGTTGTGCGTCAGTTACAAAACCGTTACTGTGACCCATGCTGCTACCGAGGGCAAAATCTTTCGTATGCGACGGCGTCCAATGGCTGGCGTGGCCATCGGCGGCGCCGGATAGCCCCCGGGAGGGTTGCGAAGAGCCGCTCTCCCTCGGGCCGCCGAGGATTTTCTTCCGGTCAGTGTCGGGCGACTTCCGCAGTCGCGCTTACGCGAAGGCCTCCTGGGAGGCGTTGGCGCGACTGACAGACGAAGAGCTTTGCGAGGAACTCCGACTCGCAGGCACGTCCGGCGCCGCGGGAGAGGTCCACGTCACGAACACGCCCGAGCCATCATCGACCATGACGCGATCGTCGCGTCGAATGATGCGATAGTAGCTCGGGAACAAGCCGTGCTGCTCGACGCTTTCCACGAACTCGATCGTGACGGTGTACGCGCGCGCGACCATATGGACGGGGGTTCCAGCCTTCAAGTCCATCCAGACGCCGACGCGGATATCCCACCGCTCGTCGGGCCGATCCGCAATCGGCGGTCTCGGCGGCGAGATCCGCTCCTGATCACTCGCGAAGTCGACCAGATCCCGTAACTCCCGCCGTCGCCGCGTCGCGGCGTTCGAAAACGGCGCGCGGAGCACTGCGGGCTTGGACGGCGGAATCTCCCCCCGCTGGAGCGCCTCCACGAGCGCCCTCACGTCAGGGTGCCGCCGCAGATCAATCAGCGTCGACGCGCCAGGCGCCGTGAGCCTCGGCAGGAGGCTCCGCTTCGTGCGCCGTACGATGGTCGGGGCCAGGCACTGGGCGCAGACCACCAGGTCTCCGCTCCTCAAGCCCCGCGTGCCCACATTTTGGTTCGAGTCGAGCACCGTCCGCGACTGACAGAACGGGCAGCGGAGGGACGCGGTTGGCGCCGCGGGCGGGGGCAGCGTGGCGAGTTGGTCGTCAGACACGGGGGAAGGGGGCCAGGTGGCGGCACGCACGCGCGCGGCACGGACAACCCTCGGACCGCGGAAACAGGCGCATGCGCTACCCGCTACACATTATGTCAAAAGGCTTGCGAGTAAAGAGGGGGGCCGGTTATTCCGTATTGGTCGGAACTGGCCGGGATGGCGAAATCGGTAGACGCGAGGGACTTAAAATCCCTTGGGGGTAACCCCATGCGGGTTCGATTCCCGCTCCCGGCATGATGCGCCGCAACGACTTGCACCGATCTCGAGCGAATCAGTCGCGCGGACTTAACCCTGCACGCGCGCTTTCGCTCCCCTTCGCGTCGGCGTCGCGCGTGCTCTGCTCGCGGCTCACGAGCTTGAGCGGTCGCGTACCGCGCTCTGGCGGCGCGCTCTCGCTCGCGTGGTCCGACGGAGCGGTCGCGTCGCTCTCGCGACGGCCCGGCCCCGAGGGGTACCCAATAATTGTTACACCCTCGCGTCTGGATAACCCTGGGCGGGACGGAATGGCTTGCGCCGTAGCGGGTTGGGGCCGTTCACCTCGGACTAGGTTGCCTCCATGTGACCGCGTGCGGGGTCGTCCGAGCCTACCATTGCTCCAGGGAGCCGTTCGTCCGGTCGGCTGCCGTGGCGGGCTCGTGGAGCCCACTATCGGGTGCGCTAGGTACACGAGCGTTACGGTAACGACCTAGCCTCTGCGTTCACCCGATCGCTCGTGGGTACGTCTCTCCTCGCAACCTTGATAGGAGAAGGCCGTTGAGTAGGTTCCACGCTCATCTTTAAGAGCGGCAGTCCGCGCCGACTGACATCATCCAAATGCCCGGCCCACTCCTGTATTCGGTGAACCCGCGGATCAAGTACCATTTTGTCGAGAAGTACGGCGGCGGTGTTCATTGGATTTGGTGTAGTGAGACTTTCGATAGCGGCGCGGCGGCCAGCTTGTCACCTCTCGCTAGCATACCGCCCAGCTCCAATCCGAAAGATCTGTATCAACGGCTCAAGTCGGATGCCAACCGACGAGATCGAGGCAGCGCGCTCATCGATCAGAAGCGAACGAGTCTGATTAACAGCGTAGTCCGCTGGCACACAGACGGCCAGATCGATGATGCGGGGAAGGTCGAGGCGTTAGCGACTATCGATCTGGTCGATAGCTATGAATGGAGGCCGCTCCTGTACTTGATCCCGCGAATGGGGCTAGGTGCGCGCTTGGTCGTCGTGCCGCCCGGTATGCGCGCCTCGCCGCTTGGATGCGAGTATCAGATCCATGATCTGGGCAAGGAAGAGTTTGATGCCATCGAGTTTGACTGACTTTACGAGCCTTCGGGCCCTACCGGCCGCGTCACGTGAGCTGGTGCTTGCGGCTGCGTCTTCGTCGCTTGCGCAAGAGACGTCGGGGCCACCGCTACGGCTGTCACCCGTCGAGCAGAGTGCGGAATCAGCGCTGCTCGAGGAGGCGCGGAGTTTCCTGAACATCCCCGACGCCGAGGATAGTCGAGAGGTTCAGAATCGCGTCGCTGCCTATCTCTCCGAAACTCTATTACGGAGTGCGTTGACTGGCGTCGACGTGACGCCAGTCCGGCGGCGGCTTGGGCGCCTCGGCGAGCTACGCCCGGATCTCTACGAGATCTCGTTCGCGCAGGGTCGCGATAGCCAAATCACTATGAATCTTGGTGTGTCGCGCGAAGATGTTATTGGCTTCGTAAAACAGCCGCAGGCCGTACAACATCTCCGCAGTCTCATCGAGAACGAAGCGGACGCTGAGGTCGCCCCGGACATGTCGTTCTATGCGGTGACGCCCATACCGAGGCGGCCGAAAGATCTTCGCACGCTGGTGATCATGACGACGCGAAAAGACGATCGTCAAATCATTTGGGATGTGCTTGCGCTATATCACTCGGAATTTGGCAGTTTGCCTAGTGAGCCGATCGATTTACTCCAGGCTTTCCTGACGAAATATGGAGTGGACGTTCGCGTCGGTCAGTCCGAGCCTCGAAAGCTCTTCCTCTTTGAGCGCGTTCAGGCGCTACCAGGCCAACCCCCATCAGCCCAGGTATCCGCGTCTTTCGGTCCCTTTAGTGGGGAGTTTCGTAGCTTTCTAAGGTTGTACCCCAACTTCGCAATAATCTCAGTCGTCTTCGGTGTCAATGAGACGAGGTATCTGGACACGCTGCGGCGGCACGGATTGTCTCCCCTGTCTAGCGGCATGCATGCGCGGCGACGGTGATCGTGATCTTGCTCCCCGCGTCGTTGTAGCGGAATACCGTCCGGGCTGACCTGAAGCGCGATCATCTGACCGAGGTCGATCTCGCCCGGAGATGGCGGCGCCGGCCGCGATCGTTAGCGGCTTGACGGGCGGTCAGAGGCGCGTGAACCGCGTGCGCGTTCATCGACCGAGTCGACCCCTTCCCTCTTGCCGTTGAAGCGGTGGGCGCGCGAGCGCGGCGTGTCCAAGAAGCCGGCCCGGCGGTGGATCAAGGCGGGCGCGCTGACCGGCGTGAGGGAAGCTGCCCGGTCGCGGCGGCTATGTGATCCCGAGCGACGCCGGGATGCCGGTCGCGAGCGAAGCGACCAAATCGCCTACGTCTTGCACCGTTGCCCGGACGCGCTGGCCCCGCCGAGAGGATGTGAGCGACGATCCGATGCTCGACGCGCTACCACCTCAGTGCCCGGCAGTTCGTCGAGCTCTGCTGTAGGATTGCCGGTCTTCCTCCAAGGAGTGGCGCGAGCGCTATATCGTCAAGAACGTCGAGATCGTCGCCGTGACGCTCGTCACCGAGCGCCTGCAGCGCGCCGATCGCCGACGGGGTGCTCGGACCAAGCCTCGGGCCCAGTCATACCTGTGGAAGCGCGCCGGCGAGCCGCTCGGTCTCACCGCCGCTGAGACCCAGTACATGCGGAACAACCGGACCGTGCGGTGCAACCGGCTACGCCGGCTGGGCGCCGCCAGGCTCGCGCGAATTTAACCCAGACTTTACCCTCCGGCATCGTCCCTCCGTGGCCGAGTGGTGTCCGTGAGCCGACCTAACTCTCTATGGAGCGGCCCTGCACGTCCGGGTGCTGTACAGGGCCGTCCTGGCCTTAAAATCCCTTGGGGTAACCCCGTGCGGGTTCGATTCCCGCGCCCAGCACTCAGCTGGAACGCACGCGGTAGAAAACGAACTCCTCGCTATAGAGCGCCCGGACTTTCCTGCCGTTCTCTTGCGCTGGGCGGAATTTCATGTGCGGCATGGCGTCGCAGATCCCGCGGGTGAGTGCCATGTCGTCCGATGCGGTGACCACAACGGATCCGGCGACCGGCCGGCCGGCGGTATCGATGATCGCGACCGCGGTCGCGCGCAGAGCGCCGTGGTGCGTATATGGCGGATCGTCGTCCGGACTCAGGGTCATCGCGACGACACTATAGTCGGTATCCCTGGCCACGGCGTCGACACCATTCTCGAGCCGCTTTGCGGGCTGCTGGGGATCAGAGACGACATCGCTGATCGCGCCAATGTCGACGTTGCGCGCTTCCGCGCAGCGGCCCACGGTCGAGTCCTTGGCCGCTCTCGTAGGCAAGCCGGCGAGCTCATCGGCCGCCCTCGGCGCCGACGCGCAGCCGGCGAGCACGAGGCTCGCGAGTGCCACGAGTCCCGAGCTCGCCAGATACCATGCTCTCGTCATTTCACCTCGATCTTCTTCCGCGCCTGCTGCTCGGCTTTCGGCGCCGACATGGTCACTTCCAAGACGCCGTTCGTAAATGTCGCCTTGATCTGATCGGGGTCCACGTTCTCAGGGAGCGGGATCGCTCTGTAAAAGCTCCCATAGCTCCGCTCGCTGTGATACGCATCGCTAGTCGATTGCTGGCGCTCTCCAGAAATGGTGAGTGTCCCGCCTTCGACCTCGACGTTGACGTCTTTCGCGTTGAATCCGGGTAACTCGGCGCGCACGACGAGCTGATCGTCGCGCTTCGAGACGTCGATGGCTGGCAGCCAGAGCGCGTCCAGCGTCGCCATCCGCATTTTCCCCATGTCGTCCATCATCGCGCGCATCAACGCGAATGGGCTGACTGACGTGGGTGGTTGTTGAGCCGGAACACTCACTTCGCGCTCGACCGGAATGTTCGATGAACGTTCCGTTGTTGCGGGCGTGGTCTGTGTTTCCATCGCGATTTACCTCTGGAAAGTGGTACCAGAGATGGCCCGCAATCGCGATGCCAGTACCCTAGTGCTTCGGCTCGTCTGACGAGGTATTCTCTTCGACGATCTTGTGCACCGTGATCGTGAGGTCCGGGTACCGCGACCGGCCGACTTTGACCGCGTCGCGGACCGCCTGGATGGCCCGCCGGGCAAAGTCGTGCTGTGGCTCGACGTCTCCCTCGACTTCGACGTTCATGACCAGCAGGATCGCTTTCCGCATGACGTGGAAGGTAGATCCGGATAGAGAGCCCGACAATATTTCGCCCCATGACCGACGTCGTGGCGCTGGCCGCCGAGCTCCTCTCGATTCAATCGCCCACCGGACACGAAGGACGCGCGGTCGAATTCGTCTCCCGATGGCTCGTCGCCCGCGGCTGGAACGTCACGGTCCAAGAAGTCACACCGGGCCGGAGCAACGTCTGGGCGTCGCGCTCGGGCGGTGGTGTCACTCTGTCCACGCATCTCGATACCGTCCCGCCATTCGTGGCCCCGCGGCTGGATGGCGACCACTTGCGAGGCCGTGGGGCGTGCGATGCCAAGGGTATCGCCGCAGCCATGCTCGTCGCTGCCGACCACCTGGCCACCTCGGGCGAACAGCGCGTTGATGTCCTGCTCGTCGTCGGAGAAGAGAAGGGCTCAGACGGCGCCCGGGCCGCGAACCAGCTCGCCGCCACCTCTCGGTATCTGATCAATGGCGAGCCGACCGAAAGTAGACTCGCCAGCGGTGCCAAGGGTTCATTGCGCGTCACGGTTCGCACCCGCGGCCGCGCGGCACACTCGGCGTATCAGCATCTGGGCCAATCCGCCATCGACCCTCTGTTGGACCTCCTGCCGAGCCTGCGCTCGCTCCCGTTGCCGTCGGATCCCGTTCTCGGACAGACGACATACAACATCGGAACCATACGCGCTGGCACCGAGGCCAACGTCGTCCCGGCGTTGGCGGAAGCCGAGGTCATGTTCCGCCTGGTCGGCGATCCCGCGCCGATCAAGCGGGCACTCGAAGCCTGGGCCGGCAATCGCGCCGAGATCGAGTACGGTTCGTACATTCCCGCCCAACACTTCCACACGGTGCCCGGCATAGACGCGGCGCCGGTGGCCTATACTTCCGACATTCCGCTTTTGACGCGCTGGGGCACGCCGCTGCTCTTTGGCCCCGGCTCGATCCATGTCGCTCACACCCCGGACGAGTACATCGATGTGCGCGAGCTCCGCGCGAGCGTCGATACGTACGAGCGGCTCGTCCGCACACTGCTCGCCGTATGACCGCAGCTCACTCGAAATGGCCCGTCGCCGTCCTCGGCGCAACGGGTGCCGTCGGCCAGACGTTCATCCGCCTGCTGGCCGATCATCCGTGGTTCACCGTCGCCGAGGTCGCGGCCTCGGACCGCTCAGCCGGCAAGTCGTATCGCGACGCGACCCATTGGCTCGAGGGCACGCTGCCACCCGACGTCGCCGAGCTCACGGTCCAACTGTGCGATCCAGCGCACATACGCTCGCCAATCGTCTTCTCGGCCCTCGACTCATCCGCGGCCGGTGAAATCGAGCCAGCGTTCGCTCGCGGCGGCCGGCTCGTGTTCAGCAACGCAAAAAATTTCCGGATGGAGCCGGACGTCCCGCTCCTGATCCCGGAAATCAACGCCCCACACCTCGCCGCGCTGCCAACCCAACGTCAGCGGCATGGGTGGTCGGGCTGCGGTGCCATAGTCACGAACGCGAATTGCGCCGCGACCTCCGCCGTCTTCCCGTTGGCCGCCCTGCACTCCGCGTTCGGACTGGAGCAAGTGCTGGTCGTCACGATGCAGGCCGTCTCGGGCGCCGGCTACCCCGGCGTGCCCTCGCTCGACATCCTCGGCAACGTCATCCCCTTCATTGGAGAAGAGGAGCCCAAGGTCGAGCGCGAGCTTCCCAAAATGCTCGGCACCTGGTCCGGCTCGTCTATAGTACCCGCCGAGTTTGTCGTCTCCGCCCACACCAACCGGGTCCCAGTGGAGCACGGCCACACCGCGTGCATGACCGTGAAGCTCGCTACCCGCGCCTCTGTTGGTGACGCACACGCAGCGATCGCCGACTGGCGAGGCCACGAAGTGGCCCGCGCGCTACCGAGCGCCCCGGAGCGGGCAATGGTCGTCACCGAGGAAGAGATGCGACCGCAGCCAAGACGCGATGCGATGGCGGGCAAGGGCATGACGTGCACCGTCGGCCGTATCCGCGCCGACACGCTGTGGGACCTCCGTCTCGTCGCCCTCGCCCACAACACGATCCGCGGCGCCGCGGGCGGATCGATTCTGAACGCCGAGCTTCTCGCCGCCCAAGGCGGCCTCCCTCCGGCGTGATCGTCTCGAAATTCGGCGGAACCTCGGTCGCCGACGCCGAGGCCATCACCCGCACGGCCGAGATCATTCGCGGCCGCCTCGATCGCCGCCCGGTCGTCGTCGTCTCGGCGATGGCGGGCGTGACGAACGACCTGCTCGCGCTGGCCGAGCACGCCGTCCAGGGTCAGTTGCTGACGGCTATGCAATCGGTCGAGGCGTTGCGCCGCCGGCACTTCGCGGCCGCCGAACAGTTGTTGGGACCAACCGAGGCATCCGAGTTGTGCGCCGAGATGAGCGTGATGTTCGACGAGCTCGCGAGCCTGGCGGGCGCGCTGTCGGTGCTCGGACACCTCACGCCCCGCTCGCTCGATGCCGTCGCGGCGACGGGCGAGCTCCTCTCATCGCAGATCGTCGTCGCCGCCTACACCAAGCTCGGCCTCGACGCGGGCCTCGTCGATGCGCGTCAGGTGCTCGTCACCGATGACGACTACACGAAGGCCACGCCTCAGGCCGAGGCCATATTGGCGGCGGCGCGAGAGACGATCCTGCCGTTGCTCCGCGACGGCCGCGTCCCCGTCCTCGGCGGTTTCGTGGGCGCGACGGCCAACGGGATCACGACGACGCTCGGTCGCGGCGGGTCCGACTACAGCGCCGCGCTCGTCGGCGCCGCGCTCGACGCCGAGGCGATCGAGATTTGGACCGACGTCGACGGGATGCTGACGGCTGACCCGCGCGTCGTCGGCGGCGCGCGACTCATCGAGCAGATTCGATTTGACGAGGCGTCCGAGCTCGCTTCGTTCGGCGCGAAGGTATTGCACCCGAGCACGATCGCGCCCGCCGTCCGCCGCGGCATCCCCGTCTACGTGTACAACTCCCTCCGCCCGTCGGGGAATGGGACTCGGATCACGTTCGAAGCCCCGCGCCGGCCCGTCTCGGCGATAGCCGGGAAAAAGGGCACGACGATCGTGAAAGTCAGATCGTCGCGGATGCTCTTGAGCCACGGGTTCTTGCGCACGATCTTCGAGGTGTTCGAGCGTCACCGGACCTCGATCGACGTCGTCGCGACCTCCGAGGTCTCGGTCTCCGTCACGGTCGACCAGACCGATCGCCTCGAGGCGATCGTGGTCGATCTCTCGACGCTGGGCGATGTGTCGGTCGAGCGATCACGCGGGATCCTGGCGATCGTTGGCGCGGGCTTGAGCGATGATACGGCGACGATCGCCAAGGGTCTGGAGGCGCTGCGCGGAATCAAGGTGCACATGCTCTCGCTCTCCGCGACGGGGATCAATTTCACCCTGATCGTCGACGCCGACGACGTCGCGCCGGCCATGCGTCGGCTGCACGCCGCTTTCTTCCCGGAGTCTTGATGCGAGTCGCGCTGATCGGGATGGGAAAGATGGGCCGCGCCGTTCGTGACCTCGCGGGCGCGCAGGTCGCCGTGACGCTCGACGCGCCGTTCACGCCGGACCGACTCGCGAACGCGGACGTCGCCATCGAGTTCACGGTTCCGTCGGCGGCGCCGGCGAACATTCGCGCGTGCCTCGCCGCGGGCTGTCCGGTGGTCGTCGGCACCACCGGCTGGTACGCCGAGCTCCCGTCGCTCACCGAGGAAGTCTCGCGCCAGGGCGGCGCATTGCTGTGGGCACCAAACTTCTCTCTCGGAGCCCAAGTCATGATGGTCCTCGCCGCCGTGTCCGCCCGCCTGCTGGATACGGACGCGGCGATCATCGAGACGCACCACGCCTCGAAGAAAGACGCGCCGTCCGGCACGGCCCGCGAGATCGCCCGCGCGATCATTGAGGAGAGGAGCGGGGGAGTGCCGATCACGAGTGTCCGTGTCGGCCACGTGCCGGGCACGCACGAAGTCATATTTGATGGCGCATTCGACCAGCTGCGTCTCACGCACGAGGTCCGCGACCGCAAGGTCTTCGCCGAGGGCGCGCTGGTCGCGGCCGAGTGGCTCATTGCCGAAAAGCGGGTTGGTGTCTTCACGATGCAGGATGTCCTCGCATGACGAGTCGCCTCAGTGGTTGCGGCACCGCGCTGGTGACGCCGTTCTCGCTTCACGGCGCCGTCGACATCGGCTCGCTGGCCCGCATGGTGAACTGGCAACTCGACGAGGGAGTCGATTTCCTCGTCCCCTGTGGCTCGACGGGCGAAGCGGCGACGATGACCCTCGAAGAGCACGTCCGCGTCGTCAGGCACACGGCGGAAGTCGCCGCGGGTCGCGTGCCGATCGTCGCGGGCGCGGGATCGAACGACACGCACAAGGCCGTGGTGCTCTCGCGCGAGCTCGTGACGAGCGGCGCCACGCACTTGCTGCATGTCACGCCGATGTACAACAAGCCGCCCCAGCGTGGATTGATCGACCACTTTCGCTCGATCGCTGATGTGTCTCCGCTGCCGATCATTCTCTACAACGTCCCGAGTCGCACGGGGCTCAACATGCTGGCCGAGACCACCCTCCAGTTGGCCGAGCACCCGAATATCCTCGGCGTAAAGGAGGCGTCGGGCGACCTGGGGCAGATCGTCGAGATCTTGCGTCACCGGCCCGATCGCTTCTCCGTGTTGTCGGGCGATGATGCGTTGACGTTGGCTGTGATCGCGCACGGTGGCGACGGCGTCATCTCGGTGATCTCGAACGTCACGCCTAACCTCATGAGCACCCTCGTCGCTCTGGCGCGGGCCGAGAAGATGACGGCGGCCCGTGAGATCGACAACCGCCTGCGTCCGTGGATGCGCGCGGCGTTCATCGAGTCGAACCCGATCCCGGTCAAGGCGGCACTCGGCCTCATGGACCGCATCACGCCCACGCTGCGCCCCCCGCTCGTCCCGTTGGCCGAGTCCCACATCCCCGCGCTTGTCGCAGCGCTCGTCTCCGTCGGCGCTCTCCGAGCGTGACCGACCTCGAACGCGATATCGCCTCGGCCTCTCCCGGGACCGCGCGGGATGTTGTCGACCGCCTGCTCGCCGAGTTGGAGAACGGGACGATTCGAGCAGCGGTCAACACGGGTGGCGTCTGGCGGGCCGTACCCTGGGTGAAACAGGGCATCCTGCTCGGCTTTCGCATTGGCGTCCTGACCGAGTACGATGGGTTCGTCGACAAAGACACGTTTCCCATTCGTCATTTCACGCCGAGCGATGGGATTCGGCTAGTGCCGGGCGGTTCGGCGGTGCGTCGTGGTGCATACCTGGCCCCGGGCGTCGTCTGCATGCCGCCGATGTACGTGAATGTGGGTGCGTACGTAGGCGCAGGCACAATGATCGACTCGCATGCCCTCGTCGGCTCGTGCGCCCAGATCGGAGCGCGCGTGCATATCAGTGCCGCCGCGCAAATCGGCGGCGTGCTGGAGCCGGTCAACGCCGCCCCAGTCGTGATCGAAGACGACGCTCTCGTTGGCGGCAACTGCGGCGTCTACGAGGGCACGGTCGTCCGTACGGGAGCTGTACTCGGCGCCGGTGTGATTCTCACGCGCGGCACGCCCGTCTACGATCTCGTGCGCGAGACGATCTATCGGGCCGAAGATGACCGTCCATTGGAGATTCCAGCGGGCGCGGTTGTGATTCCTGGCGCTCGGGCGATCCCACGAGGCTGGGGCGCCGAGCAGCACCTCTCGCTGCAAACCCCCGTGATCGTGAAGTATCGCGACGAGAAAACCTCGGCCGCGGTCGCGCTCGAATCCTGGCTGCGATGACGATGCGCGTCACTGGCCAGGTCACCGTTCCGGGTGACAAGTCGATCTCGCATCGCGCCCTGATGTTCGCCGCGCTGGCCCAACCCGGCGCCAGGTCCGTCGTGCGCGAGATCCTCGACTCGGCCGACGTTCGCTCGACTGCGGCCGTGCTGCGCGCACTCGGCGTGCCGATCCCGGTCTTCTCGCCGGCGATGACGATCACGGGGGTTGGCCGGCGCGGCTTGGCCGCCGCATCGGCCGCGCTCGACTGCGGCAACAGTGGAACGACGACGCGGCTCATGGCGGGAATCCTCGCCGCCTCGGCGTTCCGCAGCATTCTCGTCGGCGACGATAGCCTGAGCGGCCGTCCGATGCGGCGTGTCGCCCGGCCACTCGAGGCCATGGGTGCGCGGATTGCGCTGTCGGCCGGCGAACATCTGCCGATGCGCATCGACGGTGGTGCGCTTTCACCGCTGCGCTGGAAGAGCGAGACCGCTTCGGCCCAGGTCAAGAGCGCGATCTTGCTCGCTGGTCTCGTCGCCGGCGTCGAGGTCACGGTCGAGGAGCCATCGCCGACTCGCGATCACACCGAACGCTTTCTTCGCGCCCTCGGCGCTCCTCTTACTGTCGGGCCTACGGTCGCGGCGGGTTCTGTCACGTTGGCGCCGGTAGTGCGCGACCTGACCGGCTTCGACCTCACGGTGCCAGGCGACCCATCATCGGCTGCCTTCTTCGCGGGCCTCGCCTCACTGGCAGATGCCGGCTCTCTCAGGCTGCTCAACGTCCTGTCCAGTCCGACACGCGATGGCTTCTTCCGCACGCTCTCGGCTATGGGAGGCGCGGTCGCGCGAAGCGCGCCGTGCGACACCGAGTCCGGCGAACAGGTCACGACGTACGAGATAGCTCCAGCCCGACTCCGGAGCACACGGGTGGGGCCGGGTGAGGTCCCTTCGATGATCGACGAGCTGCCGCTGCTCGCCTGCCTGGCCGCTCACGCCGAAGGCGAGACGGTGATCTCGGGGGCCGAGGAGCTCCGGGTAAAAGAGAGTGACCGCATCGCCACCACGGTCGCCAACCTCCGTACGATCGGAGCCCAGGTCGAGGAGCGGCCGGATGGGATGGTGGTAGTCGGCAGTGACGCCCCACTGCGCGGGCGGATCATCACGCACGGCGACCACCGTATCGCGATGGCCTTCGCGATCCTCGGCCGCCGCCGCGGCAACGCGATCGAGGTCGACGACCCGGATTGCGTGGCCGTGTCCTATCCGTCATTCTGGCGCACGCTCGACGAGGTCACCCGTTGACCTCCTCGCGACTGGTGATCGCGATCGACGGCCCGGCGGCGTCGGGAAAATCGTCGACGGCCCAATGGGTGGCCGAGCAGATCGGATTCCGCCACGTCGACTCCGGCGCCTTGTATCGTGCCGCCACCGCCGCGGCCATCCGGGTCGAGCCGAACGCCGAGCGATGGGACGAGGCATTTGTGATGCATCGTGTCCCGGAGATCACGCTCGCCCCGTCTCGCACGTCGTTCTCCCCGATGATCGGCGGCGCCGATGCCAGTGCCGAGATTCGTTCGCCGGCTGTGACACGCAGCGTGTCGCGCGTCGCGCAGATGCCCGCGGTTCGCGCGTGGGTCAATGCGCACCTGCACGAGGTCTCCCGCACTCACGACATCGTGGTCGACGGCCGCGATATGGGCACCGTCGTCTTTCCCAACGCAGCGCTCAAGGTTTTTCTGATCGCTGACCCGTGGGAGCGCGCGCGTCGCCGGCTCGTCCAAAGCCTGTCCCGCGCCCCGACGGACGCCGAGATCGCCGAGGAGACCGACCTATTGGTCCAACGCGACGCGCGCGACGCGATGCAGACGGTTCAGGCCAAAGACGCCATCCTGGTTGACACGACCACGCTCACTCAGTCCGAGCAGGTGGCCCGCATTGTCGCTCTGGCCGAGGCGGCGGTTGGGCGGGCCCGTAAATAGGCTTCCCACCGTCACTTCTCATTGACGCGGGGGACAGGTCCAGCTAGCTTTTTTGGTTCCCTTAGTCCGTCCACGACCCACCTTTAACCTGTTTTATGCCCGAGCTAGAGACCCCGGTTTCTTCCACCGCAGTGACACCCTCTACCCCCGCTGAAAATGGCGGGCCGAGCTCTCCGCTGTCTCAGCGCGAAAAGCGCGACATGCAGAAGGCCCAGCTTCGCCCGCTCGCGAATCGCCGTCCAGAGCTCTACGACGAGGATGAATACTCGCCGGACTCGGACGAGTACGAGCGCATGTTCGAACTGTACCAGGGCACGATGGCCTCGATCGAAGAAGGTGAGATCGTCAAGGCCACGGTCCAGGGCATTCGCGACAACATGGTCGTTCTCGACATCGGCTTTAAGTCCGAAGGCACTGTCCCGTACGAAGAGTTCAAGGACATGCCGGAGCTCAAGGCCGGTGACATCGTCGAGGTCCTGCTCGAGCACCTGGAGGATCAGGAAGGCTCGGTCGTGCTCTCGAAGAAGAAGGCCGACTTCATGCGCGTGTGGGAGCGCATCCGGGTCGCATACGAGACCGACCAGCCGGTCGAGGGCACGCTCGTCAAGAAGATCAAGGGCGGCGTGGTCGTCGATCTCATGGGCGTCGATGCGTTCCTGCCGGGCTCTCAGATCGCGCTGCGCCGCGTGCCGAATATCGACGAGCTGCTTGGACAGAAGTACGAGTTCAAGATCATCAAGCTGAACAAGCGCCGCCGGAACATCGTCGTCTCGCGCCGGGTGATTCTCGAGGCCGAGCGCGCCGGCAAGCGCGAGAAGCTGATGAAGGAGCTCCAGAAGGACCAGGTCCGCAAGGGCGTGGTCAAGAACATCACGGACTTCGGGGCGTTCATCGACTTGGGCGGCGTCGACGGCCTGCTGCACATCACGGACATGTCGTGGGGCCGTATTGCCCACCCGTCCGAGATGGTGCACATCGGCCAAGAATTGGAAGTCAAGGTCCTGGACATCGACTGGGAGCGCGAACGGATCTCACTTGGTCTGAAGCAACTCCAGAGTTACCCGTGGAAGGATGTGGCGGCGAAGTACCCGGTCGGCACACGGGTCCACGGCAAAGTCGTGTCGATCACGAACTACGGCGCTTTTATAGAACTAGAGCCCGGGATAGAAGGTCTGGTTCATATCAGCGAGATGAGCTGGACGCGTAACGTCCGCCACCCGTCGAAGCTCGTGTCGATCGGCGAAGCGATCGAGGCGGTCGTGCTCAAGGTCGATCCGAACGAAGAGAAGATCTCGCTGGGCATGAAGCAAACGGAACAAGACCCGTGGGTAGTACTGCCGCTCAAGTATCCGGTCGGCACGCGTATCACGGGGAAGGTCCGTAACCTGACGAGCTTCGGCGCATTCGTAGAGATCGAGCCGGGTATCGATGGCCTGATTCATATCTCTGACATGTCCTGGACGAAGCGTGTCCAGCACCCGTCTGAGGTCGTGAAAAAGGGCGACACGGTCGACGTTGTGATCCTGAACATCGACTCGGATAACAAGAGAATCAGCCTGGGCCTCAAGCAGGCCGAGGAAGATCCGTGGCTCCGCATTGGCGAGACGTACCCGGTGGGAACGGAGCTGAGAGGAAAAGTCGTGCGCCTGATGGACAAGGGCGTTGTCGTCGACATTGGCAACGACATCGAGGGTTTTGTCCCGGTCAGCCAGCTGAACAACGGCAAGCCGGTCTCGAGCCCCGCTGACATTGTCTACGAGACGATGAACCTCGACGTGCGGATCCTCGAGGTGGACCCGATCCACCGTCGGATCGTTCTGGCGGTGACGGGCATTCCGGAAGAGCAGCCGGCGCGTCCGGAGACGCCGTCGAAGGTCATCCCCATGGAATCGGAAAACGACATCGGGCCGCTCACGGGCCCGCTCGAGGAATAAGACCGCCTGTCCATGCAGGATAAACTCCGACTCCTCCAGGAACGTCGGGCGGAGTCGGAGCTCGGCGGTGGTGCCGCGCGCCTCCAAGCACAGCACGACAAGGGCAAGCTGACGGCGCGTGAGCGGATCGACGCGCTCCTCGACCCGGGGAGCTTCGTCGAGCTCGATCGCTTCGTCGTCCACCGCTCCTACGATTTCGGCCTCGACGACCAGCGCATCTACGGCGATGGCGTCGTCACCGGCCACGGCCGGATCGACGGACGCATCGTCTACGTTTTCTCGCAAGACTTCACGGTCCTGGGCGGCTCGCTGTCAGAGGCCTTCGCCGAGAAGATCTGCAAGGTCATGGACCTGGCGATGCGGAATGGCTCGCCAGTGATCGGCCTGAACGACAGTGGTGGCGCCCGTATCCAAGAGGGCGTCGTTTCGCTGGGCGGCTACGCCGACATTTTCCTGCGCAACACGCTCGCCTCAGGCGTCATCCCGCAGATCTCGGCCGTCCTAGGGCCCTGCGCCGGCGGTGCCGTGTACTCCCCGGCGATCACCGATTTCACGTTCATGGTGCGCGGCACCTCGTACATGTTCGTGACGGGTCCGAACGTCGTCAAAACCGTCACGCACGAAGACGTGACCATGGAAGCGTTGGGCGGCGCGGACACCCACGGCGGCACGTCGGGCGTATCGCACTTCACGTATGAGAACGAAGTGGCGTGCCTGAACGGGGTCCGCAAACTGATCTCGTTCCTGCCGCTGAACAACGTCGATGATCCCCCGCGAGGGAAGGGCACCGACCCGAAGGATCGAAAAGAGGAAGCGCTGCTCACCGTAGTCCCGGACAGCGACGCGAAGCCGTATGACATGCATGATGTCCTACGGCTCATCGTGGACGATGGCGAGTTTTTCGAAGTCCAAGCGGACTACGGCGGCAATATCCTGGTCGGCTTTGCGCACCTGGGTGGATTCTCCATCGGGATAGTGGCGAACCAGCCAGCCGTCCTGGCGGGTGTGCTGGACATCAACGCGTCTCTCAAGGCCGCCCGCTTCGTTCGCTTCTGCGACGCCTTCAACATCCCGATCGTGACGTTCGTCGACGTCCCTGGCTTCTTGCCGGGTGTCGCCCAGGAGCACAACGGGATCATCAAGCACGGCGCCAAGCTCCTCTACGCCTACTGCGAAGCCACCGTCCCGAAGCTCACGGTGATCACGCGAAAGGCCTACGGCGGAGCCTACGACGTCATGTCGTCGAAGCACATCCGCGGCGACTTCAACGTCGCCTGGCCGACGGCCGAGATCGCGGTGATGGGCCCCAAGGGAGCAGTAGAGATTTTATTTCGCCGCGAGATCGCGAACGGCTCGTCCGCCGATGAAAAGATCCGCGAGTATCGCGAGAAATTCGCGCATCCGTATGTCGCCGCCGGCCGCGGCTACGTCGACGATATTATCGACCCGCGCGAGACGCGCCCTCGTTTGATCGAGGCGCTCGACACGCTTCAGACGAAGCGCGACAAGAACCCTCCCAAGAAGCACGGGAATATCCCGCTGTAACTCACGGCTCTGTTCGGCTCGGCGATCAGTTGGCCCCGGACCGTGCGTCATTCACCCCAAGCCCCCTTGGGGCTGGACGTGCGTTGCCGCCTTCTTCGGCGGAGTGCCGTCGGAAAATTCCTGCTGATGAGGGAGGGAAGTAAAAATGAGGCCGATCATGGTCATTGCTTTCGGTGTGCTCCTGTTTTCAACAGCAAGCTGTGCGGACTCGACCAGCGTCGCCCCTGTCGTCGAGCAAGCGAGCGAGGCCAGGGTGGGCAAGTCCGTGGGTCAATACACGCGGACCGATTTGGTCTCGAATCAGATGGGGGTGGCGCCGAATACCGACGCACACCTGGTCAATGGGTGGGGTCTCGTTCAACGCGGTGCCAGCCCGTTCTGGGTCAACGACAATGGCACTGGGTTCTCCACACTCTATACCGGAACGGGCGCGCCAATATCGCTCTTTGTAGCGGTCCCGCCTGCGGGACGCAGTCCCGCGGGGACCCTTGGTACGCCGACCGGCATCGTCGCAAACTCCATCGCGACCGACTTTACCATCACCGCGAATGACACCTCCGGCCCAGCGGTTTTCATCTTTGCGACGCAGGACGGCACGATCAGCGGTTGGAATCCCGCCGTTGATGGCGGTTCAGGGCTGAGTCACGCCACGCTCACCGCCGACCGGTCGCGCGTCGGTGCGATGTACACGGGCTTGGCGATTGATACCAACGCCGGACGCCAGTTTCTGTACGCGGCCGACGATAGCAGGAACAGGAGAATTGACGTGTTCGACGCCAAATTCGCCTTTGTGAAATCTTTCGACGACCCGAGGATCCCGAGAGATTTCGCGCCGTATGGGATTCAGACCATCAACGGCGACGTGTGGGTCACCTACACCTCTCTCGGGAAAGGGATGGGCGGCTTTGTGGACGTCTTTCGCGCCGACGGACGCCTGAAGAGACACTTCGCCGTCCATGGTCCGCTGCATTCGCCCTGGGGTCTGGCTCAGGCGCCAGCCGATTTTGGCCCTATGAGCAACGCGATTCTGGTCAGCAATAACACTCCGCGCGGCCGGATCAATGCGTTCGATCCCGCGTCGGGCGCTTTCCTTGGTCCGCTCCGTGACGCGAGCGGCAAGCCGATAGAGATCGATAATGTGTGGGCGCTGCAGTTCGGCCACGACGGCGGTCCAAACACCGCACACAACCAGCTCTTCTTCACGGCGGGTCCGAACAACTATGCCAATGGCCTATTTGGCGTGATCACGGCCGGGCAATAGCCTCAAATACCTCAGCGATGGCCGCCCCGCGGCCATCGCTGGCAGTATTATCTTTTCCCATCGTGTTCAAGAAGATTCTCATAGCGAATCGCGGCGAGATCGCCCTTCGTGTGATTCGCGCCTGCCGCGAGATGGGAATCCGCTCGGTGGCGGTCTACAGCGATGCCGACCGCGCCTCGCTCCACGCGCGGGAGGCCGACGAGTCCGTTCCACTCGGCCCCGGTCCTTCTCGCGAGACGTATCTCGTCATCGACAAGATCCTCGCCGCCGCCCGCGCGACGGGTGCCGAGGCGGTTCATCCCGGCTACGGATTTCTGTCCGAGCGTGCGGAGTTCTCGCGGGCGGTACGTGACGCGGGATTGGTGTTCATCGGCCCACCTCCGGAAGCCATCGAGGCGATGGGCTCCAAAACGGCCGCGCGCCGCTTGGCCCAATCTGCCGGTGTCCCCGTCGTCCCCGGCACTACTTCGCCTCTTCGCGATGCCACCGAGGCAGCCGCGGTCGCCGCCCAATTTGGCTACCCGGTCTTATTGAAAGCCGCGGCTGGTGGCGGTGGCAAAGGCATGCGAGTCGTGTCGTCGCCGTCAGAAATCGCTCACAGCTTGGACGCCGCGAGACGCGAGGCGTTGAACGCCTTCGGCGACGATGCGGTCTATGTCGAGAAGTACATCACGGGCCCGCGCCACGTCGAAATCCAGGTCCTGGCCGACTCGTACGGCACCGTGATCCCTATCGGCGAGCGCGAATGCTCCGTGCAGCGCCGCCACCAAAAGGTGATCGAAGAATCCCCGAGCATCGCCGTCACTCCGGATCTTCGACGTCTGATGGGGGAGACAGCGGCCCGCGCCGCCAAGGCGGCGGGCTACGTGAACGCGGGCACCTGCGAGTTCCTCCTCGACAGCGACGGCAAGTTCTATTTCCTGGAGATGAACACGCGCATTCAGGTCGAGCACCCGGTGACGGAGCTCGTCTACGGTCTGGACCTGGTGCAGTGGCAAATCAGAATCGCGTCGGGCGAACGGATTCCCGAGGCACTGACGCACGGCCTCGCCCCGAGAGGTTGGGCCATCGAATGCCGGATCACGGCCGAAGACCCGATGGAGGGTTTCTTGCCCTCGACCGGCCGAGTGACGGCGCTGCATGTGCCAACCGGCCCTGGTGTACGCTGGGACGGCGGGATCGAGATTGGAAGCGAAGTGGGTCTCCTGTACGACCCGCTGCTGGCGAAGCTGATCGTCTGGGCCCCCACGCGCCTCGCGGCAATCGACCGCATGCGCCGTGCGCTCGACGAGCTGACCATCGAGGGCGTCGAGACCGCCCGCGACTTCCACATGCGCGTCATGGATGACGCCGAATTTCGCTCGGGTGCGATCGACATCCACTGGCTGGAGCGACGCCTGCCGTCCCTGACGACCACCGCAAAGCCCCCTCAGGTGCTGACCGATCTCGCCGCCGTCGCCGGTGCGCTGTTGGCGCACGGCCGCCATGCCCCACGGCGCTCGTCGAATGGAGTGGTCGCCGTTCAACACCCGACGCCCCGCGCCGTATCGCAGTGGCTCGCCGTGGCGCGCCGCGACGCCTTGCACTGAGGCTGGCGCCGAGATGCCGGAAGCCGAGATCGACATCGACTCCATCGCCGCGGGTGGCGACGGTGTCGGTCGCATGGATGGCCTCGTCGCGTTCGTCCCGCGCACGGCGCCAGGCGACCGCGCCCGCATCCGCTACGCCTCCGGGCGCCGGTTCGCCAGAGGCGAAGTCCTCCGGCTCCTTCGCGAATCGCCCACGCGGACGGCGCCCTCGTGCCCGCATTACCTCGCCGACCGCTGTGGTGGCTGTCAGATCCAGCATCTGTCGTACGCGTCACAGCTCGACGCCAAGTCACACATCATCCGGGACGCCTTCGCCCGTATCGGCCACCGGGATATTGCATTGCCAGAGGTGGTCCCGAGTCCCGCCGAGTGGCGCTATCGCTCGAAGCTGACGCTCGCCATGCGCCGCCGCGCCGGCCATTGGATCGCGGGACTGCATCCGTACGACGATCCGACAGCGGTCTTTCCACTGAGCGACTGCCCGATCACCGCCGAGTCGGTCCTGGCGGTGTGGCGCTCGATCTTATCGCACTCTTCGTTACTTCCGTCGGCGGCCGAGCTGCGTGGTTCCGTTCGCGTGGACGCCTTCACGCTAGAAGGCGGATCCCGATGGGACCACTCAGCCGAGTTCTTCGCCTCCGTGCCCGAGCTATCGGAGCTCTGGTGGGCGCCGGACGACGCTCCTTTGCGTCTGCTGCATGCCCGCACGAGCGACGCCCTCGGTCCTTCGTTCGCCCAGGTGAATGCTGGGTTGGCGTCGACCCTTCACGCCTATGTGGTCAACTGCGCTTGGGTATATGAGCCGTCTCGCGTGATCGACGCCTACTCCGGCCGCGGCGCGACTGCTCTCGCCCTTGCGGCACGTGGCGCCCACGTGACGGCCATCGAATCCGACCGCGCGGCTGCGTCGTGGGTGGCCGGGCGGCTGCCACCGGGCTCGCGCTCGATCGCCGGCCGGGTCGAAGATGCCCTATCGGATGCCCTGCCAGCCGGCGTAGCAATCCTCAATCCGCCCCGAGCCGGAGTCGATGCGGCGGTGACCGACCTACTCGCCAACAACGGTCCAAGAACGGTGATTTACGTGAGTTGCGACCCAGCGACGTTAGCTCGAGACGTCGCGCGGCTCGCCCCATACTCGATCGCGTCGGTTCGCGCGTTCGACATGTTCCCTCAGACGGCCCACGTCGAAACCGTGTGCGAGCTGACCCGATGAAGTACAGCGTCGATGTCAACGGCACGCGCCACTCGATCGAAGTCACCCCTGACGGTGTCGCCCACGACGCGACCGGCACGCCAATCACCCTCGAGCCGATCCCAGGCTCCCCGCTCTGGCTCCTCCGCGTCGGCGACGCCGTCCACCGCGTCACCGTCCGCCCCGGCACGGGCCCGGGCGTCTACACGCTCTCCCTGGACGGCTACCGTTTTTCGATCGACGCCGTCGACGAGCGCGGCCGCTCGATCCGCGAGATGGCCCGCGCGGCCACCCCTGCGGGCCCGTCCCCTCTCAAAGCCCCGATGCCGGGCCTCATCGTCCGCGTCTTGGTTGCTCCCGGCGACACCGTTACCGAGGGCCAGGGGCTCGTGGTGATGGAGGCGATGAAGATGGAGAACGAGCTCCGTAGCCCGAGTGCGGGGACCGTGCGGGCGATCTCCGCTACACCCGGGACCGCGGTGGAGAAGGGAGCAGTTCTCGTCGAGTTAGCGTGACCCTGGCCACTGGTCAAAGAGATCGGCGACGCGACACTCGAATCCCGGCAGGACGTCTTCGCCGGAGAGCTGATCGTCGGCACCAAGCGCCAACGGGTCGTGATTCGGCCGGTGGACCGTGACCGTCCGTCGTTGGGGATCGACGACCCACACGAGTCGAGAGCCCGTCCGGAGGTAGAGCGCGACATGCTCCGCCATGTCCTTCTTCTTGTTGCCCGGCGACCATATCTCCACCGCTAGATCGGGCGCTCCGTCCAGGTACGGTTGCTCGTCAGGGAGCGGGAGTCGGCTCGCCTGAACAAAGAAGATGTCGGGTATGCAGACCGTATCCGGCTTGCGCTCGAACACGATCCCCGCGTTGTGCATGATGACACCGAGCCGTCGCGGTACCACAAACGAGAGTAGAAGATACCCGATCTGCGCGTCGACATAGCCATGGGCACACCCTGGCCCCGGCTCGCGGACGTACAGGGTACCGCGGATCAACTCCTCCCGATTGTAGTTGTGCACCGGTAGCCGGGCGTATTCCTCCGCCGTGAGCTTTTCGATAATGGTCATAACGATATTACCTCCTCGATTGTCTAGCCTAACGCCACGATGTTGGCGCCGGCAACGTCGAGGATCGCACCGTGCGTCAGTCGACCGTCAGTGCAATTCGCCGAGCAGTTGATCGAGACCGCGGCCCGTTCGTCCAGTGTATCGCGGCACCGTATCACTGATCGCCGCGCCGTACCCATTCCGACGAGCGCACGAGCGCCAGCACGGTCTTGCCACGTGTGATCATGTCTTGTCCATCCATACATCCCAAGTCACGGGCCCAGCCTCGTCATCACTGACCGGATGACCCGCGATCTTGAGCGCGAGCTTGATCTGGCCGTGATGATATCCCTCGTGCCAGATCATGTGCTGCAGAAAAAGAACCGGGTGGTCGTAATGCAGTTTCATCTCGCGACCAGATTCTAACCTGTCCTTGAGCGCACCCCGGACCACCCACGCACTCTCGTTCAGCATCTGCGCCATGCGCTCACGATCGCGCTCGGCGCTCCACTCTTCTTTGGGCACCGCGACCGCGAAATCCGGAGCATCTTCCTCGACAAACACCAGTCGCACGTAGTGCACATGAGCGAACATTTCGCCGACGGACGGGCTCGCGGGCGTCGCGCGGGCGTCTAAGCCCCCATCGGGAATGATCCGGAGCAGGTTGACGAGGATCGCATTGTTGCGATCCCAGGAGTCCAGGAGGTCGTCGAGGAGCATTCTGAAAGCTGCAATTCACGTGGCCCGCACGACAATCCGTTGAACAAACGCGACAGGTCGTTGGATTCTCGTCGTTACATCAGGGCGCCAAAGGCTACCCTGGTCGAATGCTAGGAATCTTTGCATTAGCGGCCGTCCTCGGCGGCGACGTCGTGGGAACCGTGACGGACAGCGCCAGCGGCGCGCCGTTGCCGAGCGTCGAAGTGACGGTGCAGCAGGGCACCGCGGTCGTCGCCAACACATCGACCGACCCCTTCGGCCGATACATCATCCACAACATCGCCGCTGGCTCATATACGGTGGCCGCGCACTTCATCGGCTTCCTGCCGCAGTCCCGGCCGCTGACGATCGCCAGCGGAACCGTGCACGCGGACTTCAAGCTCATCTCGGCGCCGCCGCAGCTCGAGGCGGTCAATGTCACGTCGCGGGCACCGATCGCGGTCGACACGCGATCGGGTGACCAAACGTACACGCAAGACGAATCCCACTCCGCGCCCACGACCACCACGTCCGGCATCCTGCAACAGTCGATCGCTGGCGCCGCGCGCGCGCCCACCGGCGAAGTGCACATTCGCGGACAACACGCCGAGTACCAGTACTACATCGACGGCGTCCCGGTGCCGTCCGGCGTGTCGGGCTCGTTGAACGAGCTCTTCGACCCGGCCGTCGTGCAAAGCATCGATTTTCAGACAGGCGCATGGGACGCCGAGTACGGCGGAAAAAACGTGGCCGTGATCAATATCCAAACGCGCGTGCCCGCCGGCGGATTCCACGGCGAAGAAGCCACCTACGGCGGCTCCTACGGCGCACTCGGCTAGTCGCTCTCGATGAGCGGCAACAACGGCCCGATCGGCGCGTTCTTTTCCGGCACCGCGCAGGGGTCGAACATGCGATTGGAACCCGTTGAAGCGGCCGGCAATGACGCGCCGGTCAACTTTCACAATGCGGGACAGGATTATTTCGGCTTCGGGAAGCTGCAGTACGCGGGAGGGGCGCATGACATCCTCTCGCTGGATGGGAACTACTCGAAGACCCACTTCGACATCCCGTACGACTCCTCCGGCGGTACGTTCCTGAACGATCACCAGACGGATGTCAACGCGTTTCTCAACCTGTCCTATCGGCACAATTTCGGCGACTCATCCGCGCAGCTCTTCGTCGGTCCGTTCTATCGCCACGGGTCGCTCAACTATGTGCCCGGCGCGAACGACAACCCGACGTTCGTCGACGCCCAGGACCCGACCCACACGCCCCGCACCGTGTCCGAGGATCGCACGTTCAACACGGTCGGCGTCAAGACGGACCTCTCGGTCCCAATCATCTCGGACGTCATCGAAGGCAAGGTGGGGACGCTCTACTCACACACGTCCGGCAACGAGAACTTCGAGCTCACCGACCCCACCGGCGTCCACGGCCCGATCCAGTCGGTATCGAACCTCGACGGGTACGATTGGGGGAGCTACGCACAGGTGTCGATCAAGCCGTTCGAGTGGATCGAGCTGCGTACGGGCGTCCGCTTCGACAGCCACGTCGCGCCGTTCGCCGGGAACCAGACGCAATGGAGCCCGCGCGTCCGGCTCAATTTCTTTCCCAGTCCGTCGAACACGATCTATCTCTACTTCGGCCGGCAGTTCATACCGACGAACATCGAAGATTTACGCTCGATCACAGCGGTCGGCGACTCGGGCGTCGTCACCACACCCACGCTGCCAGAGCGCGATGCGTTCTACGAGGGTGGGTATGTCCACCGTTTCCCATACGGGTTCGTCAACAAGACTGCGGTCTATCACAAAGTCAGCACCCCCGGCATCGACGACAACACCGTGCCCGGATCATCGATCACCACCGACGTGAACATCGCCGAGGTCCAGGTCGTCGGCCTGGAAGACGCGCTCGAGTGGCAACAACCGAAGGGGCCGTTCTCCGGCTACGTCAACTTCGCGATCAACCACGCCTACGGCCGCGGCCCGGTCAGTGGCGGTTTCTTCCCGATCTCGACCCCGACCTACACATTCGACTTGGATCACGATCAGCGCGTGTCGGTGGTGGCCAACCTCACGTACAGTGCCCACGCATTCTACGTGACGGCGAGCAGCATCTACGGCACCGGCCTGACGAATGGCCTGACGCCGGATGGCTCGGTCCCGAACGACACGGGCAGCGTGTCCAAGGGCACCTTCCAGCCGGGCTACAAGAACTACGGAACCTGCCTCTTCTGCTTCAATAGCGAGTTCAAGGTTCACCCGAGCTATATCCAGAACGTGAGCCTCGGGTACACCCTTTTCGCGCAGCGGACCTACATCAGGCCCGAGGTGTTCTTCACGAACCTCTTCGACGCCCACTATATCCTCAAGGGCGCATTCTTCAGCGGGGAATCCATCGGCCGACCGTTCACCATTAATTTTCGGCTAACGCTCGGAGTGTAATGACCCCAAACGATACAACCACCCTCGTCCATCTCGTCGGATTCCTGGCGGGGGTAGTGTTGTACGCGATGCTGGCGGTCATGACTGTCCGCCAGCACGCCGCCGGCGACCGCATCGCGTTGGCCACCGCCGTACTCGGCCTCGCCTGGAACTCGGTCGCCTTGGTGATCTACGGCCTGCACGATCTCGGGCTGCCCGCGCCATTGCCGCGCGCGTGGCCGTGGGTCGTGGCGTTGGCGTTTTGCGCCCTCGGCTTCCTGCCGGCTGTCGTCGTCCACTCGGCGGTGCAGTCCGCGGCACAGTCGGCCGGGCGCCGACGGGGCGGTCGGGCGCTCGTCTCGCTCGCCTACGGCCTGAGCACAGTCGCCGCGGCGCTGCAGCTCATCGCCGCCGGGCGCGGCGAGCCGCTGCCGTCACGCGCCGCGCTGCAGACGACGTCGATCGGATTCTCGGTGCTGATCGTCGTCCTCGCCCTGTTCGCCCGCCGGCAGCCCGGATGGCGGCGCGCGCTCACGGCCGTGGCGCTCGCGGCGTTCGCGGTCATGGCACTGCACCTGAGCCAACACACCGCGGGCACCGAATCGTGGCCCACGGAGCTCCTCGGTCACCACGCATCGCTGCCACTGGCGCTGGTCATTCTCTATCAAGACTACCGGTTCGCGTTCGCGGACTTGTTTCTCAAGCGCGTCCTGACCGTCGTCGCGCTGCTCGCCATCACCGTCGCGCTCTATCGGATCGTGATCGCCACGCAACTGGTCGCAGTCTTGATCGGCCTGTGGGTCGCGACGGCGCTCGCCTATCCCTGGCTTCGGCGGCTGATCTACAAGGGCGTCGACCGGCTCATCCTGCGCCGCGCGGACTATACGCGCGTGCGGGCCGAGGTGACGTCGTGCGTCGCGGCGCTGGACTCGGAGCCGCAGATTCTCGACGCCGCGTGCGAGATCATACGCATCGCTCTCACGGCGCGACAGGTCACGTGGACCACGACACCACGAGAGGGCACGGTCATCCGCGTTCCGACGACCGAGGAGCCCATCTACTTCATTGAGGTCCACGGCTTGGCCGCCGGCCGACGCCTTCTGTCCGACGATCTGGCGATGCTCGAGGCGGTCGCGTTGATCGTGGCGCGGCGGATCGACGCCGTTCGCGTCACGCGCGAGCGCTACGGCCGCGACCTCCGCGAGCGCGAGATTCTGCAACTGGCGACCGAGGCGCAGCTGACGGCGCTGCGCGCGCAGCTCAACCCGCACTTCCTGTTCAATGCGCTGACCACGATCGGCTATCTCATGGAAGCCGCGCCGCAGCGCGCACTGGAGACGCTGTTTCGACTGACGGGACTGCTGCGCGCCGTGCTGAAGCGATCGGATGGAGAGCTGGGCACGCTCGCCGACGAGCTCGAGATCATTCGGTCGTACCTGGGCGTCGAGGCGGCCCGCTTCGAGGAGCGTTTGGCGGTGACGATCGACGTGCCGGCCGATCTGTCGCCTGTGCCGCTGCCGCCGCTCATCCTGCAACCACTGGTCGAGAACGCGATCAAGCACGGCATCACGCCGCGAAAAGAAGGCGGCCGACTGGTCCTCTCGGCGCGGCGGGATGGTCCCACGATGATCATCACGATTCTCGATACGGGCGTCGGGGTCTCGGCCGCCGATCTCGCCCAGCGCCGCGCACGCGGCATTGGTCTCTCGAACGTCGAAGCGCGGCTCGCGCACTACTACGGTGACGCCGCGTCGATCGCGGTGCGGAGCGCGCCCGGCGTTGGGACGACGATCGAGGTCCGCGTTCCCGTCGAACACGCCAAGGCCGCGGCGCGGGCCGGCTGAACACAGTGATGCGAGTCGTCATTGCCGACGATGAGCGACCGGCCCGAGCGTTCCTGGCGGCGACGCTGCGGGCGCTCGACGGCGTAGAGCTCGTCGGTGAAGCGACCGGCGGCGCGGACGCGGTCACGCTCATCGAGCGCACGCACCCGGATCTCGCGCTGCTCGACCTCCAGATGCCGGAAGTCGATGGGTTGGCGGTCGTGCGCCTCGTGCGCCGGGATCGCCTGCCGCTCGTGGCGTTCGTGACCGCGTACGACGAGTACGCGGTGCAGGCATTCGAGCTGAGCGCGATCGACTACCTGCTCAAGCCCGTCGAGCCGGCGCGCTTACGCGAGACGGTCGCTCGAGCCGCGGCCCGCCTCGCGGGAGTCGACACCCGCGCGGTCGAGGTCGACCGACTTCGGGCGGCGGTCGTTGCCTACGACCGCGGCGCGCCGCCGGCCGAGTATCTGCGGCGCATTCCCGTGCGGCGCCGTGATGACACGATCATTCTGCCAACCGAGCAGATCGTCGCCATCATTGCTGACGGTGAGCTTTTGCACCTGACGACAGTGACCGGTGAGCGGCATACGATCACGTATCGCCTCAAGGACCTGGAGCTGAAACTGGATCCGAGTCGTTTTGTCCGGTTGTCGCGCAGCGCCATCGTCAACATCGACGCCGTCACGCGCGTGAGCCCGATGCCCGGCGGGACCTATGTGGTGACGTTGACGAACAAGTTACAAGTGTCCGTGAGTCGCGGTCGGGCGCGCACGCTGCGAGATGTGTTGCTGCGACTGTAGCCTTCGGCGCATGAGATTCTTGCTTTGGATCTGCGCGCTCGCCGCCTGTGCAGGCAACGACCCGGCATCACCAGGGCTCTCGAAGAGCGAGGCCCGTCTTCCCGCGCCCCTCGCCGTGACCAACACGTTCACGCCGAACGACACGACGATCTCGACGAGCGAAGGCGCCCCGTATCACTTCTGCAATTTCTGGAAGTCGAAGGCGTCCTCGTGCCTCCAGACCAAAGTCCCGTACGTGCCGATCTGCCTGAGCGGCGAGGTCGACATGACGTCGACCGGCTGCTCGGCGCAGCCAGCGGTGACCGGTCCACTGAGCGAGCAGATGCTCGCGGACATGGATGCGCGCATCGCGGCGTTCCAGGGCACGGGCGCACGCCTCATGGTGCGGTTCGCGTACAACTGGGGCCCCATCGACTCGACCTCGAGGGACGCTCCACTCGGGGTGATCCTGCACCACATCGATCAGGTTGCCCCGATCCTGCTCCGCCATCGCGATCTGATCTTCGCGTTGGAGGCCGGATACATTGGCACGTGGGGCGAATGGCACAACTCCACTAACGGCAACGACTCGGCGTCCGCACGCAAAGCGGTGCTCGATCGCGAACGCCGGTACTTCGGCGGCGTGTTCCCGATTCTCGTCCGCGACGCCGGTGAGCTGGTGCAGTACACGGGCAACCTGACACCGCCAGCCGATTTCGGGATCCACGACGATTTCTACGCGTCGAGCGCGACCGACGCCGGCACGTGGCAGACGTGCAATCCCGCCGCCGGCTACTGTCTGTCGGGCTACACCACGAGCCAACTCGCGACGTACGGCGTCCTTGTGGCAGCCAAGACGATGTTCGCCGGCGAGTTTCCGGGCGTCGCCTATCCGCCTCTGCAGAATTGCGACTCGCTGTCGGCATACTCGTATCGGTATCATCCGCAATCGATCGGAACGCAGGCCGCCCCGCCGGCGTGTGCGCTCGGCTTCTCCAATCGAGTTGGTACGCGGATCGAGCTCCGCCGCGCCACCATCACCGGTGCGCCAGTGCCGCGTGGGCGACTCCTGGTCAGCGTGACGCTGGTGAACGCAGGGTTCGGACGCGTGTTGCGTGAGCGGCCCGCCAGGCTGGTCTTCGTGTCCGCCGGACAGGTCGTGCACGAGTATGCGATTCCGCTCGCGGCGATGGACCTTCGACGCCTCGCATCGGCATCCACGCCCGAGGCGCGGACCTTCGAGATCACCGTTACCCTGCCGGAGTCGTTCCCGAGGTCGGGATCGGTCACGGCCGCGATCCTGATTCCCGACGCCGCGCCGTCACTCCATCAGCCCGCGTATGCGTTGCCCTTCAATAGCCGCGATCAGCAAGGGAAGCCGGTCTTCGATCCGGCGACCGGTTACAACGTCATCGGCACGTTCGACGTGACGTAGGCCTTCGCTCCCCAGTCCGTGGAGGATGCCACGTCGCATGTTTGGGGGGTTCCTTTTCGGCCTCCTGACCTTGGTGGGAAGCGCACTCCTGCTCGCCCGAAGCGTCATCGAGTTCCGCGGCGAACGAGTAGCCGGGAGGGCGGCCCGCGCAGACCTCAATGCACTGAATGCGTTTCTGGCGACGCTCGAGGATGCGGAGACCGGCCAACGGGGCTATCTCCTGACCGGCGACACGGCCTACCTGGCCCCGTATCGGGCCGCGGTCCAGGCGATCGGAACCCACCTGTCGGCGATCGAGCAGTCGGCCGACAACGACTCGCAGCGGGTGTGGGCTCGTGCCCTCCGCCCCCACGTCACCGCGAAATTGGCGGAGCTGGCCCAGACGATCGAGCTCAGAAAGCGATCGGAAGCGGACGCCCTTGCCCTCGTGCGAACGGGAGAGGGGCAGCACCAGATGAGCGAGATCCGGGCGATCGTCCGCGAGCTGGGTCAGGACGATGCGTTGCGGCTCGACGCGCTGATTCACGGCGCCGATGCGACGCTCGCGCGCTTGATCTGGCACATGGCGATCGCCATCGCGATCCAATTCGTGCTCGCGGGTCTGCTGTTCGTCTTTTTGCGCCGTGAGCACGCCGTGCGCGCCTTTCTCGCCGCCAGCGAAGAGCGATTTCGGCGTCTCTCTGATGGATCGACGGACGGCGTGATCATCTCGCGCGACGGTATCATCGTCGATGCCAACGCCGCGTTTTGCCGCATGTTCGCCGGCGAGCCCGCTTCCCTCGTGGGGGTGTCGGTCGCGACCCTCGTCGATGATCACGATCGCGACGCGGTCATGCGGTGCATGCGCGAGAATCTCACCGCGTCGTACGACCTCATGTGCGTTCGCCTCGACGGGACGACCTTCGAGGGCCAGGTCACTGGCCGCGCGATCACCTATCGCGGTGCGCCGGCGCGCATTTCCATTTTGCGCGACATCACAGAGTGGAGTCGGGTCAGTCGGCTCAAGAGCGAGTTCGTCTCCACGGTCTCGCACGAGCTGCGCACGCCGCTCACGTCGATTCACGGCGCGCTGCGGCTCATGGAAGGCGGGGCGATGGGGACCCTCGCGCCCGCGATGGCGAACCTCGTCACCATCGGACGCACGAACTGCGAGCGCCTCATCCGGCTCATAAACGACATGCTGGATCTCGACAAGATCGAGGCCGGCAAGCTCGAGCTCCGGTGCGCCATGCTCGCGCCCGCGGACCTGGTGCAGACCACGCTCGACGGCATGCGGTCCATGGCGGACGGGTATCGCGTCCGACTGGACACGATGGTCGACGCCCCTCGGCCGTTCAACGGCGATCGCGACCGGCTGCTGCAGGTGCTCACCAACCTCGTGTCGAACGCCGTGAAATTCGCGCCGACGGACAGCACGGTCATAGTGACGGCGCGGACGACGGCCTTCACCGACACGGTGCGATTCGCGGTGACGAACGGCGGACCCGGCATCGCCCCGTCCGACATGGGGCGCCTCTTCTCGCGATTCCAGCAAATCGACGGCTCCGACGCCCGCCGGCGCGGCGGCACCGGCCTCGGCCTGACGATCGCCAAGGCCATTGTCGAGCAACACGGCGGCTCGATCGGCGCCGAGTCGACGCCACACGTCGCCACGACGTTCTGGTTCGAGCTGCCGATCGCGATTACCCTTTCACCATCGCCTGACATCGTCTTGACTCACTAGGAGGCCCGTTGCTCGACCGTCGCCGCTTCCTCGGAATGAGCTCGATGTTCGCCGCTGGTCTGTCGCTGCTGCCGGACGCCGTACTCTATGAGCGAGATCCGGACGCCTACTGGGCGGACATTCGCAAGAAATTCCTGATCCCGAGAGACGAGGTCTACCTCAACAACGGGACGGTCGGCTCGAGCCCGGCGCCAGTGCTCCAAGCGGTGTTCGACGGCTACAACACGCTCGAGAAGATGGCCGACGTGGACCCCGAGGATTACCCGATCTGGGGCTACGCGGCGTGGAACCAGTTTCGCGATCCGTTGGCCGCCTTCGTGGGCTGCGCCCGCGACAATCTCGCCCTCGTCCGCAACAGCACGGAAGCAAACAGCTACCTGGCGAACGGGATCGACATGAAGCCAGGCGACGAGGTGCTCATGACGGACCAGGAGCACCCGGGTGGCGAGCATCCGTGGAACCTCAAGGCGAAACGCTACGGGATCGTCGTCAAAAAGGTCGCGCTCCCCAAACCCGTTCACGACGCCAATCAAGTCCTGACGCTATTCAACGACGCGATCACCGATCGCACGCGAGTGATCTTCTTCAGTCACATCACGACCGTGACGGGGGTCGTGCTACCGGCCAAGGAGCTCTGCTCGCTCGCGCGCACGAAGGGCATCCTGTCGTTCGTCGATGGCGCGCACGTCACGGGCATGATGCGCTTGAACGTGACGGACCTGGGCTGTGACGCCTACTCGTCGAGCCCGCACAAGTGGTTGCAAGCGCCGAAGGGCACCGGCTTCCTCTACATTCGCGACGACGTGATGGACCGGATCTGGAACACGATCGTCACCGAGGGCTGGGACGAGCCGAAGCTCAAGGCCGAGCGCTTCCAGCGGATCGGGTCGTCGAACGTCCCGTCGCTCTGGGGACTCAAGGCCGCGATCGAGTTCGCCAGCTCCATCGGGATCGACAAGATCGAGAGTCGCCACCGCGAGCTCTGCGATTATATCCTCGCCGAGATGATGAAGCGCGGGGCCGAGTCGTGGACATCACCCGATCCCGCGCTGCGCTGCGCGATCGCGACGGTGAACGTCCCGCCGATCAAGAAGACGGAGTTGGAGACGTGGCTGTGGCAGAAGCACAAGATCCGCATCCGCGGCGGCGACCCGTCGAAGCTCCGGCTGTCGACGCCGTACTATCTCCAGCGGAAGGACATCGACCGCTATCTCGACGCGTTCGATCAGTACAAGCGGGGCAAGCTGACCTGATCGCACCCAAGATTGACGGAGTCCCTCTCTAATCATATGTATTGACACCGTCTATCTCACTGATCCGGTCACGGAGGAACGAAGATGATCGACCCGAGCGCCGCCGCTGCGCTGGCAACAACGGCGATGACGGTCATTGTGCCGTATCTCACCGCGGGAGCGGGGAAGGTCGCCGACGGGGTCGCTGAAGAGGTAGGCAAGCGCGCTCTCGGGTTTGCATTGGACACGGCCCGGCGCGTCTGGGACCGTGTCCGCAAAGCGTTCGACGGACATGGGAGCCAAGCCGTCGTCGAAGAGTTCGCGCAGCAGCCCAGCGATGGCGTACGAATGATGAAGAACGTATTGGCCAGAAGACTGGAAGGGGATCCTGATCTGGCACATGAGCTGACCGAGCTGCTCGATAGACGCGATCCTGACACTCACGAGACGGCGTCGCAGATCCTCATGAACGCCGGCGGCGACGCAATTCTGCTGGATTTGCGGAATGCCGACTTCTCCGGAAGCCGGAACGTGACCATCGTCGGCAAGTCGGTGGATATGCGACCATCTCCGAAGCCCGCGCTCCCCGACTTGCGTGATCACGACTAGCACGGCGGCACGAGAGCAGTTCGTCGATCGCGAGCATGAGCAGGAGCTGTTCCGACGGCTCCTCCTGTTCGTCGAGGAAGCCAGGATCCTCGCCATCTCCGATCGCACCGGGACCGGCAAGAGCTGGCTCTTGAGCCGGTTCGTGCAGCATTGTCATACGCAACGTCCTCGCATTGCCGCGGCGCTCATCGCCTGTGGCGAGCTGCCCGACAGCACGCCAGTGGCACTGGCGACCGAAGTGACACGGCAGTTGACGGCGTTCGGCCTGGCGTTCCCGCACTTTGCGGGCACCGAAGCAGCGCGACTCCGAGGCTCGCTGGAGCCACAGGGTCGTGTGCGCCCCAGAATCGATGTCAGCGGTGCGAACTTCACCGATGCCAAAGGCGTGATCATTGCCGAGACCATGCTCAGGCTCGGGAAAGCGCAGACGGTTCAGGTGAATGTGGCCGAGCACACGCTCACCCGGGAGCAAGAGCTGGCCGCCCAAGAGGCGAGCATGGGCGCGTTTCTCAACGAACTCGCGGTGCACAGTGCATCGCAGCCGATAGTGATCCTGCTCGATTCGTACGAGAAGTGCGACGCGCGGATTGCCGAGTGGCTGCACATTGCCATGCTGGAGCAACTCTTTTTTCAGGCCAGCTCGCGCGACCGGCGTCTGCTGCTGGTCATCGCCGGCCAGGCTAGGCCAGCGTTCGAAGCGCGATGGCCCGCGGCCGAGTGCGCGTTGATCACCCGGGTCATCGAGCGGCTGAGCCAATGGCAGCGCGCCCACCTGGAAACGGTCGCTTCGTACCACGGCGTTCAGCTGGACGTTCACATCGAGTCGTTTGTCGCGCTCCTCGAGCGCGGCAAGACTCCACAGGAGTTAGTCCAGATCATCAAGTTGTTCGGCTGAACATGAGCGTCTCTGCTGCCCTGGCGCTGATGTCCGAGACCGGGCTGTCTGATTTGCAGTTCGCCGAGCGCCTGTTCGAATTGCGCGCGGCTGCTCTGGCCCGGACCGACGCCGATGTGGGGAATCTCGTGCTCTCCGCGGCGCTCGCGCCGTACGTTGACGCCGCCGTCGTCGCCACGCTGCGCGATCGCCCGGTCACGGATCCGGCGAATGAGGAGATCCTTGCACGGCTCGCGCCGCTGGAGTTCGTCTCGCGTCGCCAGGATGGACGTCTGGCTCTCCATGACAGCGTTCGTCGCGCCGCGTGGACGATCTGGCATCGCCCCGAGAACCGGGACGAGTTCCGACGCATCACCGAGCGGTTGGTGAACTACTACTTCCATGTCGGACAACAACAGTACGTGGCCCGCGACCATGCGGGCGCCGTCGTGACGCTCTCGGCCGCACTCGAGTGCGAAGCCGATCATGTCCCCAGCTTGCGCTGGAGAGGGGCGTCGTACCACCGATTGGGGCGCTATGAACCCGCCGAGCGGGATCTCACGCGGGCGCTGAGCCTCGCTCCGAACGACGCGAAGACTCACTACTGGATGGGCCTTCTCCGGTTGCAAGGAGAGGATCAGATGGGAGCCCTCGAATCGTTCGAAGAAGCGTTGAGACTGGCTCCTCCCGAGCTCACGGACGACCGCCTCGAGCGCCCTGACCGCGTCGACATGCTGTTCTGGCGCGCTCGCACCAAACTGGGTCTGGAAGATCGCGATGCCGCGTTGCGCGATCTGGACGCGGTGTTGGAGCTACGGCCGTCCTGGAGTGAGGCCTACATCGTGCGGGCCACGATCCACAATGCACAGGGTAATGCCGACCTCGCGCTGCGCGATATCGACGACAGCTCGCGCATCGGGCCCATCGATCCCTCCGCGTACCTCATGCGAGCGCAGGTCTTGATGGCGCTCGGGAGGGAAGCGGAGGCCGCGGTCGATATCGATCGCACGATCGAGCTCCTGCCCGACGATCCGCAGCCACGCGCGTGGCGTGCGGTGCTACTCGTCTCGAGGGAAGAGTACGGTGCCGCCCGAGCGGATATGGACTTGGTGCTTGCCCGGCCATCGGATAACTGGCTCTACTATTTCATTCGGGCGTACTGCGCCTTCTCTCTGAAGGACTATCCATCGGCGGCCGCGGACGTCAAAATAGCGCGTGCATTGGAGCCCGCGGCGCCCGGTCCATCGGCGCTCGCCGGGTTCCTGGCTTTGCGGCAGGGCGATCCGTGGCGAGCGCTGACGGCGCTGGATCAAGCGATCGAAGCGAGCCCTGGACAGGCGGAGTATCACTTCGCGCGGGCGTATGCGGCATTCAAGGTCGGCAACCTGTCCCAGGCCTTGGACGAGGCGATGGCAAGTCATCGGCTGCGCGCTGACGATGCACAAGCGCTGAGCTTCCGGGGCATGCTGCTCTGCCGGCTGGATCGTCCGGCAGAGTCCGAAGAGGTTCTCTCAGAAGCGATCGCACTCAAGCCGAACTTTGGCGACAGCTATTTCTGGCGTGCGCGGGCGAGGCAGGCGCTGGGCAAACCCCTGCCGGCGCTGTCGGACTTGACGCGCGCCATCGCGCTGCAGCCGAACGATCGCGCGAACCGCCTCTGGCGTGGCCTGCTGAACTACAATCAGAAACGATATGCGCGCGCGGAAGTGGACTTCACCTCTCTCTTGCGCACGGGGAACACCGCGACGGTACGCAACCTTCGCGCGCGCGCCCGCCTCAAGCGAGGCCGTCTAATTGGCGCGGCCATCGATTTCGTCGTGGGATACGTCAAGTCGACGCTGAATATTTTTTAGCGTACCGAGCCCCGAAAAATTCTCGTTGAGCACGCGCCAGCTTCGCGACGTCCACGTCAGTTCACATGACCGCTGACGCCGACGTCACCAGCATCCCCTGTGGGACGCCGTTTTTCGGCTACTTTGGCTGAGCGAGCCGGGTGCTCGGCTTCGTACTCCGCGGCCTGCTGCACGGCCCACGTGAGCGCGTAGTCGGCAACCTCCTCCCAGCCTTTCTCGCCGATCGTGAAGTGTGACCGCTCCGGGAACTCCCGGTAGTCCACGTTCGCGTTCGACTGGGCCGCGGCGTACAGGCCGTACGTGGCGTTCGTCAGCGACGCCGGCGCGATGTGATCCTTGCCGCCGGCGATGAGCAGAAGCGGCGCGCGGTAGTCGTTCGCGAAATTGATGGCTGCCGGCGAGTGCGGGGAAAGGTTCGCGAGCGCGTCTTCGAACAGAACCCGGTTCGGCCCCGGCACTTCGTAGCGCTCGTAGGCGGCCGCCGCTTCCTCGTCCGTCATCGTGTTCGTGAACGCGTAGTGGAATTCGGCCGGCGTCTCCTCGTGCGTCTTGTTCACGCCGAACGGATTGCGGAGCGAGGGGAACGCGGTACGCAGCGTGGAGATCGGCAGCACCCAGATGCCTTTCGGTGGCGCCGGATCGATCGAGACGCCGGCCGCGCCGAGGCCGCGATCGAGGAGAATCTGCGTGACGAGTCCGCCGAACGAGTGACCCATGAGAATCGGCGGCCGCTCCTGCTCGCGGATGATCATGTCGAAGTGATCGACGATCTGCTTCAGTCCGAGGCCCGCGATACGCGACGGATCCCGGCGAAGGTCCTCGATGCTGACATCTTCCATGCCCGGCCAGCCACGAGCGATGACGTTGTAGCCCTTCGCAGTGTAGCGCTCGATCCAGTGCTCCCAGCTGAGCGCTGTCACCCATAGGCCATGAATGAGAACGATCGATGGCGCTACGACATCGGCTTGACTCGACATATAACCTTCCCTGATGAAGAAATACGTCTCACTGATCGTACTCATGGCCGCGGGACCGGCGCTAGCCCAGGTCCCGGCCTATCCCGCCACGTTCCAAACGCGTGACATCGCCACGAATGGTGCGGTGATCCACGTGCGCGTGGGCGGGAAGGGACCCGCGGTTCTCCTATTGCATGGATTCGGCGACACCGGCGATATGTGGGCGCCCTTGGCCGCCGATCTCATGAAAGACCACACCGTGATCGCCCCCGATCTTCGCGGGATGGGCCTCTCGTCGCACCCTGATGTGGGATACGACAAGAAGAACGAAGCCGCCGACATCGCCGGCGTCCTCGACACGCTCAAGGTCGGCAAGGTCGATGTCGTCGCCCACGACATCGGGAACATGGTGGCATTCGCGTTCACCGCGCGGTACGCCAGTCGCGTCGGCAAGCTCGTGCTCATGGATGCGCCGGTCCCGGGGGTCGCGAACTGGGACGAGCTCTCTCATACGCCAAAGACCTGGCATTTCTATTTCTACGGACCCGACGAGGAACGGCTGGTCGCCGGCCGCGAGCGCATCTACCTCGATCGCTTCTACGACGAGTTCTCAGCGCACCCCGCCAAGGTGAACGAGGGGATCCGCGAGCACTACACGGCGCTCTACGCCCGCCCGCATGCGATCCACGATGCCTTCGAGCAATTCAAGGCATTCCCGCAGGACGCCAAAGACAACCAGGCGTGGCTCGCCAACGGCAAGCTCTCCACCCCCGTTCTCGCGATCGGGGGCGAGAAGTCGTACGGAGCCGGTCTGGCGGACGTTGCCCGGGCGGCGTTCACCAACGTCCAGGGCGCGGTCATTCCCGATGCCGGCCATTGGCTCATGGAGGAGCAACCGCAGGCCGTTATCGCGGCCGTGCGGCCATTTCTCGCGAGTTGACAGCCCGTAAGTGCATTGGTAGCTTACAAATCTGTACAATTCACTTTTATACATTTCATGAGAACATTCTCCGCGACTCCCGCGGACATTGAGCATCGCTGGTACATCGTCGACGCCGACGGCCTAGTCTTGGGTCGCCTCGCGTCCGAGGTCGCCAAGGTCATTCGCGGCAAGCACAAGCCCACGTTCACGCCGCACATGGACACGGGCGACTACGTGATTGTTATCAACGCGTCAAAGGTCAAAGTAACGGGCCGGAAGGCCGAGCAAAAAGAGTACTTCCGTCACACCGGTTACATGGGCCACGAGCGGTTTACGCCGCTCGGGACGATGCTCGCCAAGCATCCCGAGCGCGTCGTCGAGAAGGCCGTGTACGGCATGCTCCCGAAGACGGCGCTCGGCCGCCAAGACCTGCGCCGCAAGCTCCGCGTGTTCGCCGGTGCCGAGCACCCGCACGCTGCTCAGCAACCCACGCCACTCCCGATCGATGCCCGCTGATTCGCTGACGAAGCACACCGTCGGACGCCGCAAAGAAGCCGTCTGCCGTCTGTATCTCACGCCTGGTTCTGGCAAGTGGAACGTGAACGGCCGGACGCTTGGCGACTATTTCCCACGCCCCGCGCTCGTCTCGGCCATCCAGCAGCCCTTCACGGCGACGGACACGCTCGGCCGCTACGATGTTCGGGCCAAGGTGGAGGGTGGCGGGCTCTCTGGTCAGGCCGGCGCGCTCCGCCTCGCCGCCTCCCGCGCGCTGGTTCAGATTGACGAGGGGTATCGCCGGAAACTTCGTGACCTCGGCCTCATGACGCGCGATGCGCGTTCGGTCGAGCGCAAGAAGCCGGGACGCCCGAAGGCTCGGAAGCGGTTCCAGTTCAGCAAGCGGTAGCACACATCACTCACGCGCCCTGAGCCATTTCGGGTGCTGGCGAAAGTCAGTCGAAAATGGCGGAGAAGGGCGCGGAAGACCTAAACCCGTAGAGAGAGAATGGCTCAACCAAACCTGGACGATCTGTTGAAGGCCGGTGTCCACTTCGGACACCAGACGCGCCGTTGGAATCCCAAGATGCGCCGGTTCATTTTCGCCGAGCGCAACGGGATCCACATCATCGACCTGCAGAAGACGCTGCGTCAGATCGAGCTCGCGCAGAAGCTCGCGCGCGAGGTCATTCTGCGCGGCGACAACGTGCTGTTCGTCTGCACGAAGCGCCAGCTCAGTGCGATCGTGAAAGACGAGGCCGAGCGGTCCAGCGCCCTGTACGTGACCGAGCGGTGGCTCGGTGGGTTGCTCACGAACTTCCAGACGGTCAAGAAGCAGATTCGTCGCCTGAAAGACTTGGAGACTGGGTCTGAGACTGGCGGCGAGTTCGAGAACTATACGAAGAAAGAACAGCTCCTCATGACGCGGCAACGCGACAAGCTCGCCAAGAACCTTTCGGGTATCAAGAACATGACCCGGATACCCGGGCTCATGTTCGTCATCGACTCCAAGAAAGAGCGGATCGCCGTCAGCGAGGCCAACAAGCTCGGCATCCCGATCGTCGCGATCGTCGATACCAACGCCGATCCCGATGTCATCACGGTGCCGATCGCGGGCAACGATGACGCGATCCGCTCGGTCGATCTGATCACCAAGGCGATCGCCGACTCGATCGTCGAGGCGCGCCGCGAGGCGCCGGTACGGCAGGAAGCCGAGGAAGGGGAATCGAACACCTACAGCTCTGATCGCGGCATGGAGACGGCCTCCGGCGACGAAGATCGCCGCCGCCGCCGCCGGCCGCGGCGCCGCCGCGCGAAGCCCGAGGCGATTGCCGCCCGGCTCAAGAGCGGGGCGGTGGACGAGGTCGAGGTCGATCCCGCCGCTGTCGACGAAGAAGTAGTAGACGAGGGCGGGGCCTGACGTTTAGGGCCGTTCGCTGCTAATCTTTACACGCCGCCGGGCTCCACGCCGGCGGCGTTTTCACGAGAAAACTATGACAACTACAGCATTTACAACGAAGGACATTCAGGAGCTCCGGCAGCGTACGGGCGCCGGAATGATGGATGCCAAAAAGGCGCTGACGGACGCCAACGGCGATATGGCCAAGGCCGCCGAGCTGCTCCGCACGCGCGGCGTGGCCAAGGCCGAAAAGCGCGCTGCTAAGGTCGCGGGCGAAGGCTTCGTTGGCAGCTATATCCATCACAACGGGAAGCTCGGCGTGATTGTCGAGTTGAACTGCGAGACCGACTTCGTCGCGCGGAACCCCGAGTTCCGCGAGCTCGCCGCTGAGCTCGCCAAGCATATCGCCGCCGCGAACCCGGTGAGCGTCGACAAGGATGGCGTGCCTGCCGAGGTCATCGAGCGCGAGCGCCGCATCTTCGAGGAGCAGGTCAAGGCCAGCGGCAAGCCTGAGCACCTCATTCAGAAGATCGTCGACGGCAAGGTCGAATCGTTCTACAAGGACGTGTCCTTGCTGCACCAGGAATACGTGCGCGACCCCAAGAAGAAAGTCGGGGACTTGATCAGCGAATTGTCGGCCAAGGTCGGCGAGAAGATCGCGGTGCGCCGATTCGCCCGGTTCCAAGTGGGGGAGGAATAACGAGCGTGACGTCGGTCGCCGGCGAGCTCGATGCCGCCCCGTTGCAGCCGCTGAAATACCGCCGGGTGCTGCTCAAGGTCTCGGGCGAAGCACTCGCCGGCGATAAACCTGGCGGACTCGGATTCGACTTCCCGACGATCGACCGGCTGGCGAGCGAGATCCAACTCGTCGCGCAGATCGGCGCCGAGATCGGCCTCGTCATCGGCGGCGGCAATATCGTCCGCGGCCGGCAGCTGGCCGAGCACGGGTTCGATCGCGTCGGCGCCGATTACATGGGGATGCTCGGCACGGTCATTAACGCATTGGCCGTGCAGGATGTGCTGGAGCGCAAAGGGATGGACACGCGCGTGATGACCGCGATCCGGATGGAGGAGCTCGCCGAGCCCTATATCCGTCGCCGGGCGCTGAAACATCTCGAGCAAGGACGCATCGTCATTTTCGCCGCCGGCACGGGCAACCCGTACTTTTCGACTGACACGGCGGCCGTTCTTCGGGCGATCCAAACCAAGGCTGACGTCATCATCAAGGCGACCAGCGTCGACGGCGTCTACTCGAAGGACCCGAAGAAATTCAAGGACGCCGTGCTCTACAAGACTGTCAGCTACAACGACGTGATGCGCCACGAGCTGGGCGTCATGGATCAGACGGCGATCACGCTGTGCAAGGAGAATCACCTCCCGCTCATCGTCCTGAACATCAACGCCCCCAACTCCGTCGCCCGCGCGCTGCGCGGGGAGAGCGTCGGGACCATCGTCGACTCATGAGCACTCCACCGACCATCCCGCAGATCCTCAAGGACACGAAAGCCTCGATGGACAAGGCGCTGGAGAACGCGAAGAAGGAGTTCACGTCCATTCGCACGGGCAAAGCGAGCGCCTCGCTCCTCGACACCGTTCGCGTCGAGGCCTACGGCCAAACGATGCCGCTCAATCAGGTGGCGAGCGTGAGCGCGCCGGAGCCACGGCTCCTGCTGGTGACGCCCTGGGACAAGGGGCAGACCCACGCGATCGAAAAAGCGATTCGCGACTCGGAGCTCCAGCTCAACCCGCAGAGTCAGAGTGGCGTGATCCGGGTGCCGATCCCCGCACTCAACGAGCAGCGGCGCAAAGATCTCGTGAAAGTCGTGCACAAGCTGGCCGAGGAAGGCCGCATCGGCGTCCGTCACGCGCGCACCGAAGGGCGCGATCGCTTGAAGAAGCTCGAGAAAGTCTCCGAAGACGACGTCAAGCACGGCGAGCGCGAGCTGCAGAAGCTCCATGACGACTTCATCGGCAAGGTCGACGAGCTGGTCAAGCATAAGGAAGCCGACATTCTGGAAGTTTGAGTGAACAGCTTGGTTCAGTCGCGGCCTGCGATGTCTGAGCTCGCACGCCGGGTACTGTTCGCGGTGGTCGCCGCTCCGGCGACCGTCTGGCTGATCTACCTCGGTGGCCCCTACCTCGGCATCCTCTCGGCCACCGCCGCCGCGCTCGGCGCCTGGGAGCTGTTTCGCATCGCCCGCGCCGGCGGCGTCGATCCGATCGACTCGGTCGGCATTCCGTTTTCCGCGCTGCTGCCACTCCTCGCTTCGCTCGCGCCGCGGGGGGTCTTCACGCTCGACCTCGGCGCGAGCGCGGTGGCCGTGCTGATCATGTTCACGCTCGCGATCTGGCTGCGAGGTGCAGGGCAGCGCCCGCTCTCGGCCGTCGCCGTCACGCTGTTCGGTGTGGTCTACACGGGTGGGATGCTGAGCTTCGGCGTCGCGATACGCTATCACAACTACGCGGTCGGCCGCACATCCGGCACACTGCTCTTGCTGCTGCCGATTCTGCTGACGTGGATGAACGACATCGGCGCATACGCGTTGGGACGCCTGTTCGGGCGCCGCAAGCTGATGCCGACCGTGAGTCCCGGGAAGACAGTCGCCGGCGCCGTCGGCGGCATCGTCGTCGCCGTCGTGTTCTGCTGGGCGTACGTGCGATGGATTCTGGCGCCCTACGCCGAGCTGGGCATGGCCCCATGGGCCGTCGCGCTCGTCGGGCTCGCCCTGAGTCTCGCGGCGCAGGTTGGTGATCTGGCCGAGTCGCTCTTGAAGCGCGAGGCCGGAGTCAAGAACAGCTCGGGATTGATCCCGGGGCATGGTGGGGTACTCGACCGTCTGGACAGCCTGCTGTTCGTATTGCCAACAGCCTATCTGTTGTTCGGCATCCCCGGGATTCTCTTGCCGGTTCCGAGATGACGCGTGGCGTCGCGATTCTCGGCTCAACGGGATCGATCGGCACGAGCGCACTCCGTGTCCTCGACCGTCAGCGCGCCCGCTTTCACGTCGCCGCGCTCACGTCTCGCGCCAACGCGACGTTGCTCGCCGAGCAGTCGCTGCGCTATCAGCCCTCGTTCGTCGGCTGCGTCGAACGAGATGGCTCCGCGTGCCTCATCGACGCGGCCACTCGCCCTGACGTCGACATTGTCCTGAACGCCGTCGTCGGCGCGGCCGGCCTCGATGCGACTCTCGCCGCGCTCCACGCTGGCAAACGTGTCGCGCTAGCCAATAAAGAAACGCTGGTGATGGCCGGAGACCTGGTCGCCAAAGCCGCGCGCGAGGGAAGCGGGGAGATCGTGCCGGTAGACAGCGAGCACTCGGCGATCTTGCAATGCATTGGCTCGAGAGCGCCGAACGAAGTGAGGCGCCTTGTCATCACCGCATCGGGCGGCCCGTTCAGAGGCTGGTCGAAAGAGCGCCTGGCCCAGGCGACCGTCGAAGACGCGCTCCAGCATCCCACGTGGAAAATGGGCCGGAAGATCACGGTCGATAGCGCGACGCTCGCCAACAAAGCGCTCGAGGTGATCGAGGCGCACTTCTTGTTTGGGGTGCCTTACGACCAGATCGAAGTGGTCGTCCATCCCCAAAGTATCGTTCACTCATTCGTCGAATTCTGCGACGGCAGCGTCCTGGCACAGCTCGGCTTGCCGAGCATGGAGCTCCCGATCTTGTACGCTTTGACACACCCCGAACGCGTTGTTGATGACGGGGTACCACGCTTCAACCCGGTGGCAGCCTCACCGCTGACCTTCGAGCGCGTCCGCGCCGACGACTTCCCGGCGCTCGCGCTCGGTATCGAGGCCGGTCGGCGCGGTGGCGCCGCCCCAGCGGTATTCAACGCGGCGAACGAGCAAGCGGTGGCGCTATTCTTAGAGGGACGGATGTCATTCGCGGGGATCGCGACGGCCATCAGCTCGGCACTCGACACACTCGGCGCTCTCCCGGGCACTGACCGGGAGTCGCTCCTCGCTGCCGACGCCGCCGCGCGGGGGCACGTGCTGAGCGCCGCCATAGGGGCAGCAGTATGAACCATTTCTGGGATGTCCTGCGGGATCACGTGCCGTGGCTCGCGCCGATCCTGGTGTTCGGTGTCGTGATCTTCGTGCACGAGCTCGGCCACTTCCTCGCCGCGAAGATCACGGGCGTCTACGCTCCGCGGTTCTCCATCGGGTTCGGCTCCGCGCTGTGGCATCACCGGTGGGGTGAGACCGAGTATCGGCTCGCGGTGCTCCCCCTGGGTGGCTACGTCCGCATGGCCTCGCGCGACGATGAGTCCATGGCGATGATCGAAGGCGGCGGCGAGACCGGACCCGAAGTACACGGGCCGGACTGGGACCCGAATGCGCTCAAGCCCTTCGGCCCGAAACCGGTCCCGGAAGATCGCTGGTTCGAGTCGAAACCCCTCTGGGCGCGGCTCTTCATCATGCTCGCCGGCGTCACGATGAATATCGTGCTCGCGTACGTCGTGCTGGCTGGCGTGTTCGCGCATTACGGGAAGCCGTCCGGTGTGCAGACGCCGATCGTCGACTCGGTCGTCACGAACATGCCCGCCGCCGCCGCGGGGCTCATCGCGCACGACAGCGTCGTGGCGGTCGGGGGCGTCCCCGTTCACACGGCGCTCGAGGCTCAGGAGCAGCTTCGCCCGGCGATCGGCAAAGCGTTGACGATCGACGTCGTCCGCTCGGGGAAACCCCTGAGCTTCACGGTGACACCGGTCGCCGCGCAGGACACAGATGCGCAAACACACGCGGTCCGCACGATCGGTCGCGTCGGTGTGCTCTTCCGACCCGAGCCAATGGTGCCGGTCCCGCTGCCGCAAGCGGCCGCGCTGGCCGGCGAGAAGACCGTCGAGCTGTTCGAGGCGATCGTCGAGTCGGTCGGCAAGCTCGTCACCGGTCAGGTGTCGATCAAGACCCTGAGCGGACCGGTCGGCATCGCGAAGTACTCGGTGCAAGCGGCGAGAAGTGGCCTCGAGAATCTGCTGCTCTTGCTCGCCGTCATCTCGGTCAACCTCGCGGTCCTCAATCTCCTGCCGATTCCGATCCTCGACGGCGGTCAGATCGTCGTCAACGTCGTCGAATCGATCCGCGGCACGCCGCTCACCCTGCGCACGCGGGAGTTGATCCTGCGCGCCGGGCTCCTCGCGATCGCGTTCCTGTTCGTGGTGGTCATGTACAACGATCGATGCGTGTTCTTCTCTGCGCTCTGCTCCTGACCGCCCTTCCAGGGGCGGCCCGAGCGCAGATCGGCACCGCACGGTTCGACATCGATAGCGTTGGCGACTCGACGGTCACGTTCACCGTCGGCGGTGCACGGTGGGTGCGAGCTGGTCAGACGGGGCTCGCCGTCGAGCCGCGACGCCACGATGAGCTGATCGCGCGATTGCGGATCATTCATGTCGAGTCGGGCACCGCCACCGCCGTCATCACGGGACAGACGAGCCGGGTCACGGCCGGACAAGTCGCGTTGATTCGCAAGCCGGCCGCGCCGTTCTATACCGTAGGGATTTTCTGGGTCGGCGCGGCCGTCGGCGCCGCGATCATGTTTTTCGCTACTCGCTAACTTCCGCAGACTAACCGCACGCGGACGTGCTGCGCCGGGCCCGCATCGTCCGTCACGCGCACCGTATCGCGATAGGTCGCACAGTATCGCGCACTCACCGCGAGCATGTACGCGCCGATCGGCAGCGTGATCGGCTTCTCGGCTGGCGTATGCCCACTCGCGATCTCGTCACCACTGATCGACCGGAATGCATACTCGGCCCCATTCGGCTGCGCATCGAGCACCAGCACACCGCACACCCGCGGCGCCAGATGCACATTAGTCATCCCCGTCGGCGCGAGCGTGACCGTTTGCGTCACGCGATGCGATGGACATTGTTCGTTGCCGCTGTCGGGTAACGCGGCGAGCACCTCGTAGCGTCCGGGTTTGAGCGTGTCCGTCCGCCAGTCGCCGGTTCCGACGACCGTTCCGCCGACACTGAGGCGCGCGTCGGCCGGAGCCATAATGTGCAAGGTGGGTTTAGACGGCTCCCGAACCGCTGGTGGCGTCGCTGCTTGTTGTGTCCCCAACGGCCTGCCGCTAGCAGTAGGACGTGCAGGCGCAGTCGTGGAGGGCGACGTCGCTGGCACAGTCGCAGTAGGCGCAGGCGAAGCCGCGCGTACTGCCGGGTGCTGATGGCTGAGCGTGTAGGCCGAAACGAGGGCGAGCACGATGCCGGCGGCAGCCGACCCCTGTACGAGGCGCCGCCGCCGCCGCTTGGCCTGCTCCCACGGCGGGACGATAGGCGTCGTAGGCCCGTCGATCGTTGGCGTCGGCATGGCCCGCATGGCGATCGTCTCGCCCTTGTCGGTGAGCAGAGCGCCGAGCGCCTGACACAGGGCCTCGCCGGTCTGATACCGGTCCCCGGGATCTTTCTCGAGGCACGTGAGGATGATCCGCTCCATCCCTTTCGACAGGGATGGATTGAGCGACCGCGGTTTGGCGGGCCGATCCTCGACGTGCTGCCGCGCGATCTCGTACCAGTCCTCGCCGGTGAACGGGAGCACCCCGGTGGCCGAGCGAAACAACGTGACGCCGAGCGAGTACAGGTCAGCCCGTCCGTCGAGGGTCAGGCCGCGCGCCTGCTCGGGCGAGAAGTACTGGGGCGTCCCAACGACCATGTTCGTCCCGGTCTGCTGGGCGTAATTCGAGACGGCCCGCGCTATCCCGAAATCGGCGACGATCGCGTTCCCGTGCTCATCGAACAGGATGTTGTCGGTCTTGATGTCGCGATGGATCACGCCCTCGCGGTGCGCGAAGCCCAGAGCGCTGGCAACGTCGATTCCGAGCCGGATCAAGACGGGCTCGGGCAGCGTCGGGATGACCTCCAGCCGGTCCGGCAGGCCCTGCGGCAGGAAGTCCATCGCAAAGTAGACCGCGTCTTGGTCTTTGCCGACCGCGAAGATCTTGATGATATTCGGGTGCCGGAGCCGCGCGGCCGTCGAGGCTTCCCGGCGGAACCGGCTCTCGAACTTCTCGTCGCCGGCGTACTGAGGCTTGAGGACCTTGAGCGCGACCGGAATCTCGAGCTCGGGATCGAATGCCTTATAGACCCACGCGAACCCGCCTGAGCCTACGACGGCATCTATCCTGAACTTGCCGAGGGTACGGCCGAGGTAGCGCTCAGGCACCTGTTACGCCTCGGCGACGGCGCTTCGCGCCAGTCGGCTGCACGGCCCGACCAGCGACGGTTGGCGCGAACCCGCGGCCCCTTTTCCCGGCGCCGAGCGAAGCGAGGCGCGAGGGTGTGCCTTTACAGATGCCACGTTATCCAGTAAACTTCTGGGCTTACTAGAGATAGCGCTCAAGATGGGTAAGGCGCGGAGTATAATATCAAACATGGCATTCCAAAAAGCACCGACGATCGCGAAGTACCACAGCCACGAGACCGATACGGGTTCGACGCGTGTTCAGGTCGCCCTGCTGACTGATCGCATAAATTACCTGACCGACCACTTCCGCGTGCACGCCAAGGACCACCACAGCCGCCGCGGACTCCTCAAGATGGTCGGCCGTCGCCGCCGTCTGTTGAACTACCTCAAGCGCACGGATCTCGAAGGCTACCGGACACTGATCGAGACTCTTGGGCTTCGCTACTAGGACGCTTTGCTACTGTTTCCCTTTTTCGCGCGGGCGCGACGGCAACTTGTGTCGCCCGCGCGTTTCGCGTTTTTCCCTAAATAACCGATGCAACGTATAGAGAAGACCTTCGCTGGTCGCCGACTGGTCATTGAGACCGGTCGCATGGCCAAACAGGCCGCAGGCTCGGCCGTCGTAACGTTTGGCGAGACGATGGTGCTAGCGGCGGTCACCGTGAGCGACTCGCAGAGTCCACTCCCCTTCTTTCCCCTCACGGTCGAGTACAAGGAAAGAACCTACGCCGCGGGCAAGATTCCCGGCGGCTTCATCAAGCGGGAAGGACGCCCGCAGGACGCCGAGATCCTCTCGGCCCGCATTATCGATCGCTCGATCCGTCCACTGTTCCCCGAGGGCTTCAAGAACGAAGTCCAGGTGTTCGTCTACGTCATCTCCGCTGACCAGGAGAATGACGCAGATGTCCTAGCCCTCCTCGCGACCTCCTTCGCGATGAATGCCTCGAAAATTCCGTTCCTGGGCCCGATTGCGGCTGTCCGGGTCGGTCGCGTGCAGGAGCGCTGGGTGTTGAACCCGACGTTCCAGCAGCTCGAGTACAGCGACATGGACGTCGTCGTCGCCGGGTCGAAGGACTCGATCGTGATGGTCGAGGGCGGCGCGCTCGAGGTCTCCGAGGCCGACTGTACTGATGCCCTCGCGATCGCGCATGGCGGCATCAAGGAACTGGTCAAGTTCCAAGAGGAGCTCCTCGCCAAACTCCCGCCGGTCGAGAAGATGGCGTGGACGAAAGCCGAGCGGTCAGAGCTGCTACAGGCCCGCGTCAAACAGCTCGCGGCCGGCCGCATTGTCGACGCACTCAACCAGCCGGACAAGCACGCGCGGGTTGAAGCCGTCGAGATCGTCAAGAAGGAAGTCATCGATGCACTGATCACCGAGTTCCCCGAGAACGGTCGTGACATCTCTGAGCTCGTCGGGGACGAGGAATACCATGCCCTTCGCGCGCAGGTACTGGATACCAAGCATCGCGTAGATGGTCGCGGCCTCACCGATGTTCGCCCGATCACATGCGATGTCGGGCTTCTGCCCCGCGCGCACGGCTCGGCCTTGTTTACCCGAGGTCAGACACAGGCCTTGGTTGCGGTGACGCTCGGCACGGCCAACGACGTGCAGCGGCTCGATACGATCGACGAAGCAGGCGAGTCGACAAAGTCGTTCATGCTGCACTACAACTTCCCGCCGTTCTCGACTGGCGAAGTGCGCCCTGTCCGTGGCACCAGCCGCCGCGAAATCGGCCATGGCAACTTGGCCGAACGCGCGCTCCAAGGCGTGTTGCCGGCATTCGAAGACTTCCCGTATACGATCCGCGTCGTATCCGATGTCCTGGAGTCCAACGGCTCGTCGTCCATGGCATCGGTCTGTGGCGGCTCGCTGGCGCTGTTCGATGCTGGCGTGCCCATCAAGGCCCCGGTCGCTGGTGTCGCGATGGGCCTCATAAAAGAAGGCGATCGCTACGCGGTGCTCACCGACATCCTCGGCACCGAAGACCACCTCGGCGACATGGACTTCAAAGTCGCGGGGACGGACCAGGGTATCACGTCGATCCAGATGGACATCAAGATCCAGGGTCTCAGCCTGGACATCATGCGGGAAGCGCTGTCGCAGGCATTAGTCGGCCGGTTGCACATTCTCGGTGAGATGGCCAAGGCGCTGCCGGAACCGCGCGGCGACTTGTCGCGCTACGCGCCGCGTATCGTCACGATGACCATCAACCCCGAGAAGATCGGCGATCTCATCGGCCCGAAGGGCAAGACGATCCGTGGGATCCAGGACGAGACCGGCGCCGAGCTCACGGTCGACGACTCGGGTTTGGTCACGATCGCCGCGGTCGGCGGCGACGCCATGCAGCGCGCGCGCCAGATGGTGCAGGCGCTGACGGCCGAGCCGGTGGTCGGCGAGGTGTACGAGGGCACGGTCAAGAGCACGACCGCGTTCGGCGCATTCGTCGAGATCATGCCCGGCACCGAGGCCCTGCTGCACATCTCCGAGATGCGCTGGGGCCGCACCGACAAGACCGAAGATGTCGTCAAGAAGGGCGATCGCGTGAAGGTCAAGCTGATCGACCGCGATGAGCGTGGCCGTCTGCGTCTCTCGATGCGCGCGCTGCAACCGAAGCCCGAAGGCCAATCGTCCTCTGAAGAGTCGAGTGGCGGCGCCGCTGGTGATGAGCTCGTGGCTGAGGGCGCTGGGACCTCGGGTGGGGGCGGCGAGCAACGCGAGCGGCGTCCACGGCGCGGTGGCGGTGGTGGTGGCCGGGGTGGTCGCGGCGGTCCGTCGCGGGGATGACCTCGTTCGTCGAAGACGGCCTAAGAGCGACAACGCTCGATAACGGCCTCACGGTTCTGTCAGAGCGCATGCCAGGCGTCCGGTCCGTCGCGATCGGCGCCTGGATCCGCGCCGCATCGATCCACGAGACGACCGCCGTGATGGGCGTGTCCCATCTCCTGGAGCACATGGTGTTCAAGGGGACGCCAACCCGCGATGCGCGGGAGATCGCGCTCTCGCTGGAGCGCCTCGGCGGCTCCCTCGACGCGTATACGGCCCGCGAGCACACGTCGTACCAAGCCCGTGTGCTGGACGAGCACGTGAGCGTCGCGGCCGACGTGCTTGGCGACATCGTCTACCGCCCGACGTTGCGTAGCTCCGACCTCGCGTTGGAGCGCAAAGTCGTGCTCGAAGAGATCGGGATGGTCGACGATACGCCGGACGATCTCGTCTTCGAGCTGCACAACGCCGCGCTCTGGGGATCGCATCCGCTGGGGTATTCTATTCTCGGCACACGCGACACGATCGCCTCGCTCGGCGTCCATGAGCTCCGTGCGCTCCATGACCGTGCGTATCATCCGACGCAGACGGTTGTCGCCGCGGCGGGGAATATTGATCATGATCGCCTGTTGTCGGTGCTCACCGAGACCGGCTGGTCCGCTATCGCTGCCGGGCCGGCGACACGGCTAGCGGCGCCGCCGCCGAAGGCGGCGCTGCCGAGCATTACGCATGTCGACCGCGACACGACCCAGACGCATATTGTCTTCGGGTCACCGACGGTCGCGCACGGCGATCCGAGGCGATATGCCTTCGCCATTGCGTCGAGTGTTCTTGGCGGTGGCATGAGCTCTCGGCTCTTCCAAAGAATCCGCGAAGAGCTGGGCCTGGCCTACGCGATCTTTACGTTCTCGTCGCTCCACGCCGACGTCGGCAGCCATGGCGTATACGTCGGCACAGCGCCGGAGACGGCCGTGCAGGCAACGGATGCCATTCGTGAGGAGCTTGCCAAGATCGCAAGCGAAGGCCTCACCGCGGACGAGCTGACCGCCGGGAAGAACCAACTCAAGGGACAGGTCACGCTGTCGTTGGAGAGCGTGACGACCCGAATGTATCGCGCCGCCAGCGTCGAGCTGTACGGCGAACCCTATCGCGGGCTCGATGAAGAGCTCGCCGCCATCGAGCGCGTCGATCACGATGACGTGCGTGCCGTCTGCCGGGAATTCTTCGCGCCGGAACGTCAGACGGTCCTGAGCCTCGGTCCGGCCTAACTCTCACGACTTGCCATGAACATCGGCGTACCGAAAGAAATCAAAACGAACGAGAATCGCATCGCGCTCGTGCCCGCGGGGGCCGAGGCGTTGGTCGCGGCGGGACATACGGTGTGGGTCGAGCGCGGGGCGGGCGAGGGCAGTGGCTTCCCCGATGAGCTCTACACGAACGTCGGCGCGAAGATCGCGCCCGATGCCGGATCGGTCTGGCGCACCGGCGATCTGATCCTCAAGGTGAAAGAGCCGATCGCGCCCGAATGGCCCCAGATCCGCAAAGGCCAGACGCTCTTCACGTATTTCCATTTCGCGGCCGACGAGCAGCTGACACGAGCGCTGATGCAAACGGGCGCGACGTGCATAGCGTACGAAACGGTGGAACTGCCGTCTCGTGAGCTCCCTCTCCTGACGCCGATGTCCGAAGTCGCCGGACGGATGGCCGTGCAAGAGGGCGCGAAGTACCTGGAAAAGCTCTATGGTGGTCGTGGGGTGCTACTGGGAGGCGTCCCCGGTGTCGCGCCAGCCAAGGTAGTCATTCTCGGCGGCGGTATCGTCGGCATCAATTCCGCGAAGATGGCGGCTGGCTTTGGCGCACAAGTGATCGTGCTCGACATCTCTCTGGAGCGCCTGCGCTATCTGTCCGACGTGATGCCGGCCAACGTCACACTGATCCACTCGAACCGGCACAACATTCTCGAGCACATCTCGAGCGCCGACCTCGTCGTCGGCGCGGTCCTCGTGACCGGCGCCAAGGCCCCACGCCTGGTGCGCCGCGACGATCTCAAGCTCATGCGCCCGGGCACGGTGATCGTCGACGTCGCGGTCGATCAGGGTGGTTGCGTCGAAACGATCCACCCGACGACGCACGAGAACCCGACCTACGTCGTCGACGGCGTGATCCACTACGGCGTCGCCAACATGCCGGGTGGCGTGCCCCGCACGTCCACGCTCGCTCTGACCAACGCCACGTTCCCCTACGCGCTGCAGCTCGCCAACAAGGGGTGGCAGTGCGCGCTCAAGGAGAATGGCGCGCTGCTCAAGGGACTCAACATCGTCGATGGCCACGTCACATACGCCGCCGTCGCCGAAGCGTTTGGCATCCGGTACGAGGACGCCCGAGGCTTCTTGTCGTAATGTCTGTCCCGCCGATCTTGTGCTATCACAAGATCGATCGCCGGCGAGAGCTAGGAGTCACCCAACTCTCGCCGGCCCGGTTCGCCAAACAGATCGAACGCATGGCTGCCGAAGGTTGGCGCACGCTGTCGCTCGACGAAGTCGAGCGCTGCGTCCACGGCGAGCGCCCGTTAGGGCGCCGCGAGTTGGTCATCACGTTCGATGATGCCTACCGAGCGCTGCGCGAGCACGCCTTCCCAGCGCTGGCCAATGTCGGTTTCACCGCCATCTGCGCCGTGATCACCGACTACGCGGGCCGCTTGAACCGTTGGGATGTCGCCTACGGCGGCCGCCGATTCGCGCACCTGGCGTGGCGCGACATGCGCCATTGGCAATCCCGTGGCGTCGAATTCATCTCGCACACCGCGACACACCCGCGCCTGACCTGGCTCGCCCCGCGGCAGGCCGCCGATGAGCTCTCTCGCTCGCGCCAGGCGCTCGAGGCTTCGCTCGGCGTCGCACCTCGCGCGATCGCCTACCCGTTCGGCGTGGCGCGCCAACGTGAGCGCACACTCGCCACGGCGGCGGGGTACTCGATGGGCTTCACGCTGGCGACTGCATGGCGCGGCGACCCGCTCGCGGTGCCGCGACTCCCAGTCTACATCTGGACCCGTGACGTCCCGGTGGCCGGCCCGGCCGAGTGGCTCGTGGCCGCGGCAGCGAACCGGTGCGCGGTCGGCACCAGCATCTTCCAGCGATTTACGCGAAGTACCGGAATATGACCGGCAGCAGCGCCGGCTGCTGAAAGAGCGCCGTGTAGAAAATCCGCCGCAGGGTCCGTTTCTCCTCGGGGATCGCGTTCACGGAACACGCCAGAGCATCAAAGAACGTATCGTCGAACTTGCCAAGGGCTTCCTTGACGCGGTAAAACCGCTCATGGTCGCGCCCCAGTAGCTCCATCCATCGCTCGTGATACGCTCCCAGTCTCGCCGCCGAGGTGTCCTCCTCGACAATCGCCTGAGCCGCTGTCTCGGCGGCCATTCGTCCGGCCTTCATGGCGTTCACAATGCCCGCACCCGACAGCGGGTTGATCATGTGGGCCGCGTCGCCGCACAACAGGAGGCCGTCCGCGACACAGTTCTTCACAGTAGTCTGCACGATGACGCCGCCCACGGTCCTCGCTCGCGGCGTCGAGTGTGGAAACGTCGCCGAGACATACTGATCGAGATATCCCACCGCCGGCCGTCGCGCCCGAAGGGCGACGACGCCGAGTCCCACATTGGCGGACCGGTCGCCTTTGGGAAAGATCCACGCATAGCCGCCAGGCGCGATGTCATTCCCGAAGTGCAGGACGATCGCCTCGGGATCGATGTCGACGTCGTCGAGCAGCACCTGCGCGCAACTCTCCATGTCTTTCGCGCGGACCCTCGTGTCGATCCCAGCCCAGCGCCCAACCATACTCTCGACGCCGTCGGCCCCGATGAGCACGCGCGCGCTCACGCGCTCGTCGCCATTGATGGTCGCGACCCAAACGCAGCCCTCGCGCGAGAGCCCTGTCACCTCAGCGCCCACACGAACGCACGCGCCAGCAGAGGTGGCCTGCCGAGCCAGCACGGGCTCGAAGCGCGATCGGTCGAGCACATACCCGATGTCACCACGGCCGACCCGGACTCGAGACCCATTCGGCGACCGGAACTCGACCCGGCTGATGCGCTTCGACACCCACGGCGCATTGCCGTTCTCTGGATCGAGAAACTCCTCGATCCCCTTGGCCCCGACGCCTTCACCACAGCGCACGGGGAGCCCGATCGCGGGATCCCGCTCGACGAGCAGCACCTCACACCCACGCTCGGCCGCCACCCGCGCCGCGACCAGCCCGGCCGGCCCTCCTCCCACCACCAGCACGTCGACGATCACGCGCGAGGCACCATCGCGAGCGCACCGACCGGACAGGGGTCGATGCACTTGCGACATCCCGTGCACGTGACGGCATCGACCACGAGTCCGTCTCGATGCAGAGCGATCGCCCCCGGCGGACAGAGCGGCATGCACAGCCCGCACTCGTCGCAGGCGGTCGCATCAACGACGGCGGTGTAGACGGAACGTGGCGCCGTAGAACGGTGCATGAACCAAAGGCTGTTCCCTTGATCGCCCTTGTGGCAAGGGCTACTTTCTCTTCACTCAAATGCGCTGGCCCTTCTCCAAGACGGGATCGCGGTCCCTGTTCCCGGCAAACGCGATCGCCGTCGACCTCGGTACGGCCAATACGCTCGTCTATGTGAAGGGCGAAGGGATCGTGCTCAACGAGCCGTCGGTCGTCGCGATCGACCGCGAGACGAAAAAGATCAGGGGCGTGGGCCTCGAAGCGAAGCGCATGCTCGGCCGGACCCCGGACGGGATTCTCGCCGTCCGACCGATGAAGGACGGCGTGATCGCCGACTTCGACGTCACGGAAAAAATGCTGCGCTATTTCCTGACGCTGATCATCGAGAACCACGTGTTCAAGGTGAAGCCACGCGTGATCGTCTGCGTCCCGTCGGGGATCACGGAGGTGGAACGCCGCGCGGTTCGCGACTCGGCGCTCGGTGCCGGAGCCAAGGAAGTTTTCATGGTGGCCGAGCCGATGGCGGCGGCGATCGGCGTCGGTCTCCCCGTCGAGACGCCGACCGGTAACATGGTCATCGACATCGGCGGCGGGACGACCGAGATCGCCGTTATCGCGCTCTCCGGTATCGTCAGCGACACCTCGATCCGGACCGGCGGCGATGAGCTGGACGTCGCGATTGTGCAGTTCATGAGAAAGAACTACAATCTCCTGATCGGCGAGCCCACCGCGGAGCTCATCAAGATTCAGATCGGCTCGGCCGCCCCGATCGGCGAAGAGCGCGAGATGGAGGTGAAAGGCCGGGACTTGGTGTCGGGCATCCCCAAGACGGTGCGGGTGCACTCGGCCGAGATCCGGGAAGCGATCCAGGAGCCGATTCAACAGATCGTCGACGCCGTCCGCCGGGCACTGGAGATCACGCCGCCCGAGCTCGCCAGTGACATCGTCGATCGGGGAATCGTCATGACGGGCGGCGGTGCGTTGATCCGGGGGCTCGACCTTCTGTTGAGCCAGGAAACGAGCCTGCCGATTCACGTCGACGAGGACCCCCTCACGTGTGTAGTCCGCGGCACTGGCCGGATCCTCGACGACGAAGAGAAGTACTGGTCCGTCCTCAGCAGTTGAGCTAAACCGTGGCCCGCGCTGTTGCGAGCGGTACACGCGCCGATGCCATCCTAGGGTTCGTCAGCGGCGCGCTCGCGCTCATAGCCATCGCGCTGCCTGGCCGGCTCCGAGACCCGATTGCGGGCACGCTGCGGCGGGACCTCGTCGCTCCGCTGATCGCCCTTCAGAAAAACGCCGAGCTCGGCCGCCTGGCGCTGATTCGTCACGACCAGGAAATCGCGGGCAAAGACTCTGTCGCCCTGCGCGCGCTGCTCGTCCCCAGCCTCGAATCTGAGAACGACCGGCTCCGTCGGTTGTTGGGTCTCGGTCGCGCCTTGCGCTGGGGATTCGTCCCAGCCGAGGCGCTCCACAGCCGTGCGCTTGGCGAAGAGTTCACCATGACGCTGACGGCCGGGGCCCGAAACGGCGTTCGTCCCTTCAGCGCTGTTGTCGCTCCCGAAGGACTCGTCGGCATGGTCGAGACCGTCGACCCTCGGATGTGTCTGGCGATCTCGTGGGCACATCCCGACTTTCGCGTCAGCGCCATGACGGCCGATGGCAGTGCCTTCGGGATCGCAAAAGCTCATCTCGGCAGCGGCACCGATAGGTACCTGCTCGAACTTTCGGGCGTCCAGTTGAGTACCACACTTCCCTCGGGGACGCTGATCGTGAGTTCGGGTGTCGGTGGCGTTTATCCCCGTGGCATTCCAGTCGGGACGGTCATGCGTGAGCTCGGACCGCGCGAGGGTTTCACCGAGGGCTGGGCGAGAACGTATCTCCTGAGGCCGGCGGTCAAGCCGCAAGACATTAACTCGGTGATGATCCTCGAGCCCCGGCGCGGCGCCGCTGGCGTTCAGGCCGTCTGGGCGGACTCGCTCAAAGACTCCACCGCCGACTCGAGCGCCTCGCCTGGCATGCAGCCCGGAACCGAAGCGGATAGCGCGGACACTCCGGACGGGCCGACCCGGTGACGACCAGCGGCACGATTCGGCTCGCGGTCGCGTTCTTCGTGCTCGTGTTGCTGCACTTTTCGCTTCGCCCGGCATTGGGCTGGCGGGCCGAGATCGACTTCCTGCTGATCGCGGTGCTGCTCGCCGCGGTCCGTCTCCGCCCAGGCATGGCGTCGCTCGTCGGCTGCACCGTCGGCCTGATCGCCGACTCGCTGACGCCGAACGCGTTCGGCGCCGGCGCGCTGGCCATGACTATTGTCGCGTATCTTGCGTCATGGTTGAAGGCGGTGTTCTTCGCCGACAACCTCGCGCTCAATGGCTTCTTCTTTTTCGCCGGCCAGTGGGCGTACGAAATCATTTACTTGATCGCCGCGCATCAGATGCAGGGCATGGAGCTGGTCCAGCAGATCCTCGTGTGGGGGCTGCTGTCCTCGGCGGTGACCGCTGCCGCGGGCGTCGTGCTCCTTGTCCTGATGCGACCCTTGCTGGAACCGGCCACGGCCTGACATGAGCTTTCACCCGAACGACGTGGCGCGCCGCGCGCGGTTTGCGTCGATCGGACTGCTGATCGCGTTCGTCTTTCTCCTGGGCGCGTTCTTCCGCACGCAGGTCCTGCAGAACGCGCAGTACGTCCTCCAATCCGAGACGAACCGGCTCCGTGAAGTGCCCCTGCCGGCGCCCCGGGGCATTATCTACGACCGCAACGGTCGGGTGATCGCCGAGAACGTCCCGGGCTACTCGGTCTCGATGCTGAGCCCCACCGCGGATTCTCTCCGCGTGGTGCTTCGCCGCCTGAGCGAGACGATCCCGCTCTCGGGCGACCAGATCGACCTGGCCGTTCGCCGGTATCGTCGCGCGCCCAATCGCCCGACGGTGATCCTCCCGGACGCGCCATTCGATGTCGTCTCGGTGCTCGAAGAGCACCGCGTTCAGTTCCCGGGCTTGATCATCCAGTCCGCACCGAAACGCCACTACCCGGATGGCGCCGCCGTCGCCTCATTCGTCGGCTACACGGGCGAAATCACCGAGCAAGAGCTCGGCTCGCGCGCCTATCCTGGTTACAAAGCCGGCCAACAGGTCGGCAAGGGTGGACTCGAAAAGCAGTACGAAGACCGCCTCCGCGGCCGCGAAGGCACGCGCTTCGTCGAAGTCGACGCGCGGGGCCGCGTGGTTCGCGAGGCTGGCGCGCGCCAGGACCTGCCGCCGGAAGGCGCGCAGCCCCTCTACACGAACATCGATCTCGACCTCCAGCGATTTACCGCGAGCCTTTTCGGCGACTCGCTGCAGGGCGGCGCCATTGCGATCGACCCAGAGACCGGCGCGGTGCTCGCGCTCCACTCGGCGCCGACGTTCGATCCGAATCGGTTCATTGGCGGCATTCCGCCCGACTACTGGAAGGATCTCACGACGGACGTCCGTCGGCCGCTCTACAACAAGGTGATCCAGGGTCGTTATCCCCCTGGCTCGACGTGGAAATTGGCGACCGCGACGTGGGCGCTCGAGAATCACATCGCGACGCTCGACGACGTGATGCCGGTGCCGTGCACGGGTGGATTTCAGTTCGGCGATCGCTACTTCCATTGCTGGGAAAAGAAGGGACACGGGAGCCTCACGCTGGCCGAGGCGATCGTGAAGTCGTGCGACGTCTATTTCTATCAGTTGGGCCTCAAGATCGGCTTGCAACGGCTGATCGCCGGCGGTGTCGCGCTCGCCTTCCGGGACAAAACGGGCATTGACCTCCCCAACGAGTCATCGCCCAACTTCCCGTACGCGATCGACTACTACAATCGCCGGTTCGGTGCGCGGGCGTGGAACAACTCCGTCGTGCTGAACCTCGCGATCGGGCAGGGCGAGAACTCCCAGACGATCGCCAGCATGGCGCGGTTCTACACGGCGCTCGCGACCGACGGCGAAGAAGCGCGTCCTGAGATCGTGCGCCAAACGCAGCCAGCGCGCACTCGCATCTTCACGCTCGACTCCGCCCAGTTTATGGGCCTGCGCCGCGCCATGATGGGCGTGCTCGCGGCGGGCGGGACCGCCGCGGCCGAGGCGATCCAAGGGGTGGTGTTGGCCGGCAAGACCGGCACCGCGCAGAACACCGAAGACCCGGTGCACAACCACTCCTGGTTCGTCGGGTTCGCGCCGGCCGACCATCCGAAGATCGTCGTCGCCGTGTTGATCGAGTTCGGCGGCCACGGCAGCCACGCCGCGCGCGTCGCCTCGAAGATCGTCGAGCACTATCTCAAGGTTGCACCCGCCTCTCAGATCCAGACCGAGGGATGATGGATCGCAAGGCCGCAATTCCAGACTACCCGACGGTCCTGCTGGCGCTCCTCCTGTCGATCTACGGGATTCTGATGGTGTACTCCGCCGGGCAGACCGATGCGCAGACCGTCGTCTCGAAGCTCTGGCGGTATCAGACCGTTTGGCTCTGTGTCGGTCTGGTCGCCGCATTCCTCGTCAGCCGCGCGTCGGTCCGCCTCCTCGAGTGGATATCGTGGCCCGCGTATCTGATGACCCTCGCCTTGCTCGTGCTGCTGCGGTTCTTCGGCTCGGGCGCCGGGACCGCTGCGTCGAGCACTGCCTGGCTGACGATCGCCGGACATCGCATCGGTCAGCCATCGGAGCTCGCGAAGGTCACGCTGGTGTTGATGCTCGCCCGCACCCTGGCCCTGCGACGCGAAGCCCCCAAGACGCTGATTGATCTCTGGGAGCCGGCGCTCATCGTCGCTGTGCCATGGGTGTTCGTTCTGATCCAGCCCGACCTCGGCAGCAGCATCGTGTTTATCGGCATCTTCTTCGCGATGCTCTACTGGTTTGGCGTGCCTTGGCAATTGCTGCTCCTGCTCGCGAGCCCCGGCATCAGCTTGATCCTTGCGTTCAGTAAGGGGATGTGGACGGCGTGGTTCCTCGTGCTGATCGTGCTGATTTGGTCGTACAAGCCGTACCTCTGGGAGGGCGTGTTCACCGTCTGCGCCAACGTGACGATGGGCGTCATCGCGCCGCTTTTTTGGGATCGTCTCAAGCCCTACCAGCAACAGCGCCTCCTGACCTTTCTCGACCCGTCGCGCGATCCTCGTGTCTCGGGCTATCACGTGATTCAGTCAACGGTAGCGATCGGATCCGGGGGATGGTTCGGCAAAGGCTTCACCATGGGAACGCAGAAACGACTCGCGTTTCTTCCCGAGCAGCACACGGATTTTATTTTCGCCGTCGTCGGTGAGGAATTAGGGTTTTTTGGGGTCACGTTGGCATTGAGTTTGTTCCTCGTACTCTTTCTGCGCTGCACCCGCATCGCCTCACGCGCCAACGATACGTTCAGTAGTCTGGTGGCGTTTGGCCTCGCGGCCAGCTGGGGCGTCCACGTCGCCGAGAACGTCGGGATGACGCTCAATTTGATGCCGATTGCCGGCATCCCACTCCCGTTCTTCTCCTATGGCGGGTCGTTCATGCTCGCGAGTTGGGTCGCGATCGGGATCCTCGTTCGTATCTCTGGTGAGGGCCGCGGACGGGCGGACGGTCTAGCGATTTGACCGTAGACGGGCCAGATTTGTGAGATGGCCTGGTGGGCGAAGAAAAAGGATCCGCGCAAGCCCCGCGAGCGCGCCGAGCGGCTCGAGATCCCAGCCGATGCCTGGGAGAAATGTGAGGCCTGTGGCCACACGGATCTGCGGGAGAAATTCGTCCGCAATCTGAACGTCTGCCCGAGTTGCGACTATCACCGCCGCATTCGCGCGCACGAATACGTCTCCCTTTTGTTGGATGAGGGGAGTGTCGAAGAAGTCGCGGGCGACCTCCGATCGACCGATCCGCTGGGTTTCCCCGAATACCAGGCCCGTCTCGCCAAAGCGCACGCGAACGCCGGCGACAACGACGCGCTGCTCGCCGTGGCCGGCACGCTCGACGAGGCCCCGATCAACGTCGGCGTGATGGACTTCGCCTTCATGGGCGGCTCCATGGGCTCCGTGGTCGGCGAGAAAATCGTCCGCTTGGGCACGCGCTCGTTGGAGCGAAAGTACCCGCTCGTGCTCGTCTCCGCGTCAGGCGGCGCCCGGATGCAGGAAGGCGTGCTCTCGCTCATGCAGATGGCGAAGGCGTCCGCTATCCTCTCCCAGCTCGCCGAACGCCGCATTCCGTATGTGTCGATTCTGACGAACCCGACGACTGGCGGCGTCAGCGCGTCGTATGCGATGCTGGGTGATGCGATCCTGGCCGAGCCTGGGGCGGTCATCGGATTCGCCGGCCCGCGGGTCATCAAGCAGACGATCGGCCAGGATCTGCCCGAGGGCTTTCAGACGGCCGAGTTTCTGCTGGACCATGGGATGCTCGACGATGTCGTCCATCGCCGCGAATTGAAGCGCACGGTTGGCCAGCTCCTTCGTCACATGAGCGGCAAGCCCGCCGCGGTGGGGTACTCGGCACCCTGACCGCGTACCGGGACGCGCTCGACTACCTGTTCGCCCGCACCACCGGCAAATGGAAGCTCGGCCTCGAGCGGATGGCGGCGTTGTTGGACGCGATCGGCCGCCCGGATGCGAGGCTCCGCGCCTTCCACGTGGGCGGCACCAATGGGAAGGGCAGCGTCACCGTCACCCTTGCCGCCCTCCTTCGCACTCAGGGCCTCCGCGTCGCCCAATACACGTCACCGCATTTGGTTGATTTCCGCGAGCGCTTTCTGATCGACGGCGTCCCGATCACGGAGGACGACGTCACCGACTGGATCGCTCGCCGCACGCCGATCGTCGAACAACTCGGCGCGACGTTCTTCGAGGCTACGACGGCCATGGGCTTCGAGCTCTTCGCCGCCGCAAACGTCGACGTGGCGGTGATCGAAGTAGGGCTCGGAGGTCGTCTCGATGCCACAAACGTCCTGACCCCACTCGCCGCTGGCGTGGCGTCCATCGGCATCGACCACACGGAATACTTGGGCACCACCCGCGAGCAAATCGCATTCGAAAAAGCGGGCATTTTCAAGCCAGGCCGCCCGGCGCTCATTGGCGAGCCGGATGCCGAGATCCGCGAGCTGCTCGCGCACCACGCACGCACGGCAGGCGCCGCCCCCATTCGCTCGGTTGCTGAAGATGCCCCAGTCTCCGACATCGTCGTCGAGCCGACCGGTGGCACGTCGTTCACGTACTCCCGGCGTGGCTCGCCACCCGTTCGGCTCCACACCGGACTCACAGGAGCACACCAGGCGTCGAACACAGCCCTTGCCCTCCTGATGCTGGAAGCGGCGGGCGGCGTGCCGCCGAAGGCGGCCGACGTTCTGCCTGGCGTGACGTTGCCGGGTCGTTTCCAGCGCGTAGGCCGCTACATATTCGACGTCGCCCACAACCCCGATGGCGCGGCGGTCCTTGCAAAGACGCTCCAGGCGCTTGCCCCACAGAAACCGGTCGTGGCAGTCGTCGCGGTTCTCGCCGACAAAGATTGGCGCGGCATATTGACCGCCCTTTCTGCCTCAGTCGATCACTTCGTCCTCACCAGCGCGCCCACCGCGCCCGAATCACGCGCCTGGCGACCCGAAGACGCGGTTACGTTCGCGCGCGAGCACAAATGGTCGGCCGACATCGAGCACGATTTCGCTCGCGCATTGGCCAAAGGCGAGTCAGCCGGCGGTACAGTGCTCGTCACCGGCTCGTTCCACACCGTGGGCGACGCGATGACGAACTTGCAGGTGTCTCCGCTCGCCGGGTAAGTTTGCCCGATGTCGACCGGCCCGCTCCCGGGATTTCGCGATTTTTACCCGCAGGAGTTTGCTGAACGGGCGTTCATCATGCGAGCCTGGCGCACAGTCGCGCGCCGCTACGCGTTCTCCGAGGTGGATGGTCCTCCTCTCGAAGCCACGGAGCTCTATACGAAGAAGAGCGGCGACGAGATTGTTGGGCAGCTCTACAACTTTAAGGACAAGGGTGATCGCGAGGTGGCCCTGCGTCCAGAGATGACGCCAACCATCGCCAGGATGGTCGCGGCCCGAGCGAATGCTCTCAGAAAACCCGTGCGCTGGTTCTCGGTGCCGCAGCTGTTCCGCTACGAGCGCCAGCAGCGCGGCCGCCTGCGCGAGCACTTCCAGCTCAACGTCGACATCATCGGCGAGCCCGACGTCACCGCCGACGCCGAGGTCCTCGCGGTCGCCATTGACGTCATGCGCGCGCTGGGTCTCACCTCCGACGACGTCAAAGCCCGCGTCTCCGACCGCCGGCTCCTCAGCGCCTATCTCCAGGCGCTCGGCGTCGCCGATGCCGCGCTCTTGCCCGTGATGACCGAAGTAGTCGACAAACTCGGTCGCACAAAGCCCGATGCGTCTGCGGAACGCCTGATCGCACTCGGTGTCCCAGCCCGCGCCATCGAGCCAATCGTGCGGCTCCCACAAACGACGCTCGATGATATTGGACGCGTAGCGCCGATCGAAGATTTCGAGCGTTACTTGCGCTACGTGCACCGGCTGGTCGGCGATGCCAGCTGGATCCACTTCGATGCGTCGATCGTTCGCGGGCTGGCGTACTATACGGGTATCGTCTTCGAGCTGTTCGATGCAAAGGGAGAGCTCCGCGCGATCTGTGGCGGCGGTCGATATGACAACCTGCTCGCCACACTCGGCGGCGTCGACCTTCCAGCTATCGGATTCGGGATGGGCGACGTCGTGCTCCGCGAGCTGCTTCAATCGCGAGGCCTGCTGCGCGACGTCGTGCCCTCGGTCGACTACTGGGTGGCGACGGCCCGCGACGATGCCGAGGCGCTGCTCGACGTCATGGACGTCGCGCGCCAACTGCGCGAGAAAGACCAGACCGTCGAATACGCACTCCGCGAGCAGTCGCTGGGCCGCCAACTCAAGGCAGCCAGCGCCGCCGGCGCTCGCTTCGCGGCGATAGTCGAGGCGAATGGCAAGGTCGCCCGGAAAGACCTGGCGAACAACACGCAACTCACGATGACGATCGATCAAATGGTCGAACATGTGGGACACGAACGCGGCAATGGCTGACGATCAAAAGCTGACGCCACGCGCGACCGACTTCAGCGCCTGGTACAACGAACTGGTACTCCGCGCCGAGCTCGCGGATTACTCCCCGGTGCGCGGATGCATGGTCATCCGCCCCAACGGCTACGGGATCTGGGAGCTCACGCAGCGCGCGATGGACGACATGTTCAGAGCGACGGGCGTCCGGAACGCCTACTTCCCGCTCTTCATTCCCGAGAGCTTCCTGCACAAAGAGAAGGAGCACGTCGAGGGATTCGCACCGGAGGTCGCCGTTGTCACGATTGGCGGCGGAAAGGTGCTCGACGAGCCGCTCGTCGTGCGCCCGACGTCGGAAACGATCATCTATGGGATGTTCGCGAAGTGGGTGCAGAGCTATCGCGACCTGCCCGTGCTCATCAACCAATGGGCCAACGTCGTGCGTTGGGAGCTGCGCACCCGCCTCTTCCTCCGCACGTTGGAGTTCCTCTGGCAGGAGGGCCACACGGCCCACGCGACCCACGACGAGGCCGAAGCGCGTACCCGGCTCCAGTTGGATATCTACCGGCGGTTCCAGGAAGACTGGATGGCGATGCCCGTCGTGACCGGCCAAAAATCAGAATCAGAGAAATTCGCTGGCGCACTTCGCACCTACGCGCTCGAAGCCATGATGCAGGACAACAAAGCGCTCCAGGCCGCGACGTCCCACAACCTCGGCCAGAACTTCGCCAAGGCGTTCGATCTCAAGTTCCAGACCGAGACCGGCGGAACCGACTACGCGTGGAACACGAGTTGGGGCGCGTCGACCCGCATGATCGGCGGTCTCATCATGACCCACGGCGACGACCTTGGGTTGCGCACACCTCCAAAAGTCGCGCCGACCCAGTTGGTCATTGTCCCGATCTACAAAGCGGATGCCGAACGCGCGAGAGTACTCGAAGCCGCAGATAGGATCGCAGCGTTGTTGCCTGGTACTCGCGTCGAAATCGATCGCCGTGACGGGATGACACCGGGCGCCAAGTATTTCTATTGGGAATTGCGTGGCATTCCGCTGCGTCTCGAGCTCGGCCCTCGCGATCTCGACAAGGAGCAATGCGTACTCGTCCGCCGAGACACGCGCGAGAAGCGTCCGACGCCATTGGCGGTATTGTCGACGGCGGTGCCGACGCTGTTGTCCGAGATCCAGGCCGACATGTTCCGCGTCGCGCGTGATCGCCGCGAGGCGAACAGCATTCGCGGCCCGATCTCGTACGACAAGTTCCGCGAGATCATGGACGGCGAAGGCGCGTTTGTCTACGCGGGCTGGTGCGGCGACGCCGCCTGTGAGGCACAAATCAAGGAAGACACGAAAGCGACCATCCGCGTCCTCCCGGACCCGGAGTTTCGCTCCCCACAGGCGCCGACGACCTGCCTTCGCTGTGGCCGTCCGTCGACCGCCGAGGCACTATGGGCGAAAGCGTATTGACCGCGGCACTCGCGCTCGACGGCGTCCCCCTCGACCGGATCGCCGAGGAGGTCGGCACGCCCGCCTACGTGTATAGCGCCGACGCGATCCGATCGCAGTACACGGCCATGGACGCCGCGCTGTCCGCCGTCCCGCACCGACTGCACTACAGCATGAAGGCCAACGGCAACCTGGCCATCCTGCGCTTGCTCCACTCATTGGGCTCGGGCGTCGACATCGTCTCCGGCGGCGAGCTGCACCGCGCGCTCCTTGCGGGCTTCTCCGGCGCCGATGTCGTCTTCAGCGGCGTCGGAAAATCGGAACGCGAGCTCGAGGAGGCAGTCCTCGCTGGCGTGTTGCTGGTCAACATCGAGTCCCCGCGCGAGCTGGAGATATTGGATCGACTCGGCCGCGCGAACGGTCGCGCAGTCCCCGTCGGGATCCGAGTCAACCCGGAAGTCTCCGTCGAGACCCCTCACCCGTACACGCGCACGGGCGAGCAAGGCGCGCGGTTCGGGATCCCGTATGATCAAGTGCAGTCGCTCGTCACCCATCTCCGATCGTTGTCCGGTGTCCGGCTGATCAGCTTAGGGATGCACATTGGCTCCCAGGTGACGGATAGCGATCCATACGCGAGAGGCGCGGAGCGCCTCGTGGCGTTGGCCAAACAAGTCCGCGACGGCCTCCGCTATCTGGACATAGGTGGTGGCCTAGCGGTGTCGTACGGCGACGGCCCGTCGGGCGATGTCCGTGCATTCGGCGCGATCGCCACGCGTGCGGCGGCCGAGCTCGGCCTGTCGCTGATCGTCGAGCCGGGCCGGTTCCTCGTCGCAAACGCGGGCGTCTTGCTGACCCGGGTCATCGACCGAAAGCGGAGCGCTCACAAGACGTACGTCATCACCGATGCCGGAATGACGGAGCTTTTGCGCCCGTCGCATTATCATGCCTACCATCGCATCGAGTCAGTGACGCCGAAGTCGACGCGCTCGCTCGTCGACATCTGCGGTCCAGTCTGCGAGAGCGGTGATTTTCTGGCGCTCGACCGCGAGCTCGATGATGTGGGGCCTGGTGATCTGCTGGCCGTGCATTCGGTGGGCGCGTACGGCTTCGTGATGGCGTCGAACTACAACGCGCGGGTCCGACCGCCCGAGGTGCTCACGGATGGCGGCCGCTTCGCGATCATTCGCGAGCGCGAAACGTACGATGATCTGGTGCGGCACGAGCTGGGTCCTGCCGTGTGGAGGAGCGCCTGATGCGTGTCGGGGTCATGGGCGATACTCACGATCGCGTCCCGGCGATCGCCGAGATTCTGAAGCGGATGGCCGAAGGTGGCGTGGCGCTCGTCCTGCACGTCGGCGACTACTGCTCGCCCTTTTCGCTCGCGCCATTCCGCGATCTCAACATGGCCTTGGCCGGCGTGTTTGGCCGCAACGACGGCGACCGCGAGGGTCTCAAGGCCGCCGCCTCGAGCGGGCTCGGCGCCGAGCTCTACGAGTCACCGCATTCGGTGGAGCTCGATGGCAAGCGCGTGCTGCTCGTGCACGACCTCGGCGATGTCGGCGAGAAGTCCATCGAGTCTCACGCCGTGGTGGTCCACGGCTGGTCCCACAAGGCGGAGATCAAGTCGCACGGTGATACGCTGATCGTCAACCCCGGCGAAGCGTGTGGCTGGCTCTTTGGCACGCCAGCAGCGGCGATCGTCGATCTCGATACGCAATCGGTCGAAGTCATACGACTCACAGAAAAAGATTGGCGGTGCTGAAGTGACGAGTCGCATACTGATCCTGGACTACGGTTCTCAATTCACGCAGCTGATCACGCGCCGCGTTCGCGAAGCGCGTGTCTATTCAGAGATCCATCCCCCCACCCGTACGATCGAGTGGATCAAAGAATGGCAGCCGACGGGCATTATCCTGAGCGGCGGCCCAAACTCGGTCTATGGAGAAAATGTCCCTTCGGCTGACCCGGCACTCCTGGATATCGCGCCAGTGCTCGGGATCTGCTACGGGATGCAGCTCGTCGCGTACCTGGCGGGCGGTAAGATCATCCCAGGCGTCCGCGAGTATGGCCGCGCCGAGATCGAAGTCCTCGAACCCAAGGGCACGTTCGATGGCTTCGACAAGGGCGAGAAGATGACGGTGTGGATGAGCCACGGCGACCACGTCGACCAACCCCCGCCGGGCTTCTGCGTCACCGCTCGCTCCAACAGCGGCATCATCGGCGCCATGCGCGACCAGCACCGCCCGATCTACACGCTGATGTTCCACCCGGAAGTTGCGCACACGCCGCGGGGCGGGGAACTGATCTCGAACTTCTTGTTCGATGTCTGCCACGCCGACCCGAGTTGGACGTCGGGCGCATTTATCGACGATCACGTGGTTCGCATCGCCGAGCAAGTCGGCAAATCTCGCGTCATCGCTGGCCTCTCGGGCGGGGTCGACTCCGCGGTCGCCGCCGCGCTCGTCCACCGCGCCGTCGGCGACCAGCTGACGTGCATTTTCGTCGACACCGGCCTCTTGCGTCGTCACGAACGCGAACAAGTCGAGCGAACGTTCCGCCAGCACTTGAGCATCCCACTAGTCGTCGTCGACGCCTCGGAGCGTTTTCTCACCGCCCTCGCGGGCGTCGATGATCCAGAAGAGAAGCGCCGCATCATCGGCCACACGTTCATCGACGTCTTCGAGGAAGCCACGGCCGGCCGCGATGCGGAATTTCTCGTCCAGGGCACGCTCTACCCGGATGTGATCGAGTCCTCGTCGCCGAAGGGCGGCCCGTCGGTGACGATCAAGACGCACCACAACGTCGGCGGCTTGAAGCCCGACATGAAGTTCCGTCTGATCGAACCATTGCGAGAGCTGTTCAAGGACGAGGTCCGCGCCGTCGGCCGCGAGCTGGGTCTTCCGGAAGAAATGGTCGGCCGCCACCCATTCCCGGGCCCGGGTCTCGCCATTCGTATTCTGGGCGCAATCACGCGCCAGGCGCTCGACACCTTGCGCCATGCCGACGCGATCTATCTCGAGGAGATCCGCGAGGCGGGCTTGTACAACGACATCTGGCAGGCGTTCGCGGTACTGCTGCCGATCCGTAGCGTCGGCGTCATGGGCGACTATCGAACATACGAGCAGGTTATCGCCCTGCGCGCCGTCACCAGCTCTGATGGTATGACGGCAGACTGGTTCCCGTTCCCGCCCGAAGTGCTGGCCCGCATCTCAACGAGAATCATCAACGAGGTGAAGGGCATCAACCGCGTCGTCTACGACGTCAGCTCCAAGCCACCGGCCACGATCGAGTGGGAATGAGGGCGTGGGCGACCCCCTCAGATAGTTTGACTCCCGCCCAGAACGCGTCCGGCGGACCCAGCCCCATCGGGATGTGAGCCCTTGTTATTCGATGACGCACAGGCCGGTCTGCGGCGAGAATATTCGCCATGCGCACCCCAGAGAAAGTCTCGCCTGAACTGAAACCGCTGCACGATCTCCGCACCTTCGAGCCGCGGCGTATTGCCGTTCAGCTGGCAGTACTCTGTTCGGCGCTCCGCGATATCAATGGCCTCCAACATCGCCGAGGTTACGCGAGACGCACCACGGCGCCGCCCGCAGAAATCAGCGCAGCATGCGCACGCGCTGGGATGCCTTGAGGTGGATGGTCTTCCCCAAGACCGCGCCCGGCGGCACGCGCGCCGGCGCCAGCGACGGCGAGAGAATGCGGAGCGTGTACGCCCCGGCCCGACCGTAGGTCGTCGAGCCGACGTCGAGCGTGTACGTCCCACCGGAATCGGACCCCAAGGAGGCATAGACGTAGTTCCCAGAGTCGGCGACGCCGGTGCTGTTCACATCCCACATCGAGTCAAACCCCGGCCCCCCGACCTCCCATCCCGGCGTGAACGCCGAGGACTGCACGTTGAAGTACCGGACCTGCCCCGGATTGAACTGCACCAGATAGTAGTTCACGAACGTGCTGTCGCCGGAGCCAAAGTACGTGTACTGCTGCTTGCACCCGGTCGTGCCGATCGACGACGCGTTGTCGACGTACTCGGTATCGGCCGGCGCGATCGTGGCCACCACCGGACAGGTCACGACCCGCATCGTGTAGGCCATGTTCTTCACCGTCGTGTCCCTGTCCATCGCGCGCAACGAATAGGTGCCGCTCGTCGGCGCATAGAACCAGAGGACATTGTTGCCTGCGTTGCCGGCGAACGCATTGCCCCACGACGCGGCGAGGACGCCCTCCGTGTCCGCAGCGGTCATTCCGACCAACGTGTTCTCCAAGGGCCCGTCTGCCGCCGACGCGGTCCCGGTGACCGAGTAGAGCTCCCCGGCCGTCACCGCCAGGGCGTATGACGCCACGTACACGCCCTCGCCCGCATAGTCGTCCCACAGGTCGCAATTGCCGGCGGTCGAGATGGTGCCCGACACCGTGGCGCCATTCGCGCTGATGGTGCCCTGCGAGCAGCTCGGCCCAACGGGATGCAAGGCCTCGGGGCCGATGCCGTCGAAGCTGCACGCCACGACGCCTACAACAATGGCTGCCGCACAGCAGTATTTGCCAAACAAGGAGATCACATGGAGAAGACGGCTATCGCGGGATGATCGTCAACACCGGCCGGATCGACTCCAGCGGCGCGGCGAACAGCGACAACTGATCAGGATCCGCGAACACCGTCGCGAAGTCCTCGGGACTGAGAGCCCGCGCCAGTCGCTCCGCGTACGTCGTACGCAACAAGCGCACGTAGTACTCGATATCATAGTCACGCGGGTCAGCGTCCGGCAGATCGTCCGACGACGGCGCCTCCGGGCGGCCGGTGAGGCCAGCCTCCCCATTCGGCTTGCGGTACACGCGGACATGATCGCCCTCTCGCCACTGCGTCTGACCAGCGGCGAGCAGCGCTTCATAGGGCAGCTCGCGGCGGCGCGCACGCGACCGCTCATAGACCGCCGGCGATTTCGTGAGCCGCACTCGCGACGAGACCTCGTACGTCGACAGCGCTCGCGCACGGAGCGCGGCGGTCATCCGGAGGTACCGCTCGCGCACACCTGGGACGTCACCCGAGAGCAGGTGCGTGATCGCCGAGCGAAGAAAAATGTCGCCGAACGGCTCGGAACGGCTCGACCGAAACGCCACGCCTTTCAAGAGGAGCGTGTGATCGTAGCCGAGCAGCGCGTAGTTCTTGGGCTCGTGCGAGAGCATCGCCGCATACCGGCCCGCGAACTCGAGCTGGACGAGGCGTGGCAGGAGGGCCGCCACCTCGGCGACGACTCGCCGCTCGTCACTCTCGCTCCACGACTCGGGGACCGCGAAATACACTCCGTCCGTGTCCGCTTCGATGAGCGTGACCCCGCGGGTCTCGAACTCGCGGCACATCTGGTCGAGCAGCTCGCGACCGCGCCGCGTCACTTCGTTCGCCGCGTGCACGTCCGAGAATCGCGTGAGCCCACCCGCGGCCATATACCCATAGGCGGCGTTGACGACGATCTTGAGCGCGGCCGACGTCCCCGCCTGCCCACTGGCTTTGGCCTCGAGTCGCAACTCGGTCATTCGATCGACGATCGCGAGGAGCGCGCCCAGACGATCCCGCGATGGCCCGATACGATAAGCACGCATGAGCGACGGATAGAGGCTCGCGACGTCGGCCTTCACGATCCGATGCGCGACACCGGCGGCGAAGAGGTGCAGTGCCGCGCCGCTGTGCGGCGTGTCCGTACGGTTCTCATGAGCCGGCACGGCTTGACCAGCGCGAAGGTACGCGCGGACCAGCAGCGGATCGATGACGCCGGTGGCCGGCCCGGCGTCGGCGAGACGCTCGTACCGACGAGGGGCCATCCGCGCCAGCGCGTACGCCGCGCCGCCGAGCAGGCGGGAGATGTCGGCGACTTCTTCGACATCATGCGTCGCGTACCGACGCACTCGTTCGGGGTCGCGCTGATACGTCCGATAGATCTCGCTGCCGGGAATGTACTCGCGGTCCGTCCGCGCGACGCCGAGGTGACGGGCGACGGCCTTGAGGCCATGGCCCGGTAATTCGCGGGTGGCGAAGTCGTAGCGCCACACCGCATCGAGCGTATCGATCAGCTCCCGGCCGGGGGCGATGAACCGAAGCCGTCCGCGCGAGGAGCTGCTTCGCGCAAGGAGCCCGCGCCCGGTGCGACCGAGCGCTAACGGCACGCCAAGGATGCGGGCGCGGCGGTAGATAAACGGGAGGTCGAATCCGTGCAGGTTATGATTCTCGATCACGTCCGGATCCAGCGCCCGAACGCGCTCGACGAGCCCTCGGATGAGATCCGCTTCCGCCGCACCATCGAGCACTTCGGTGACACCCGTGTGATCGCGGATCGAGACCATGAAGATCCGGTCATGGTGGGCGTTGAGGCCGGTCGTCTCCAGGTCGAACTGGAGGCGGTGAATGTGATCGAACGCCAGTCCGCGAAAGTACGTTCGCCCCGTGAGCACCAGATACTGCTCGTCGGCCGGCAGCGCGAGCATCGTCTCCGGTTCCAGCTCGGCGAGCTCGCTCGGTTTGCTCACGGGTGTGCCCAATCGTTCGGACGCGCGGCGCAACAGCGTGTCGATGAGCGCCCGTCCATCGTTGGCACTCACGAGATACCGCAGCGCCCCGGGCCCATCGAGCTCCCGGCACTCGGCCCACGTCACGCCTCGGAGGTCGTCGAGATGCGCGAGCAGAACCCAGGGTCGAAAGCGCTCCGTCTCGACGACCAGCGTGTCCGTTGCCGCATCCCGCCGCCAGACGAGTGCTTTGCCGCTCAGGCTGGCATGTACCGAAACAATGCCGGGCGTGGAGTCCCAGCCCCACACCCACTCATCAGCTGAACGCAATGTCGGCTGCTTTCACCACGCGGGAGATCCTCGGCATGATCTTCTCCACCGAGAAGGCGTGCATCTCGGTCGTGGTGGCCGCCATGGCGTCCTCGGCGATGACGATGGCGTAGCCCCGCTCCCATCCCTGCCGCGCGGTCGACTCGACGCCGAAGTTCGTGGAGATGCCGCCGAGCACGATCGTGGTGATGCCGCGACGGCGCAGTTGGTCGTCGAGATCCGTGCCGTGGAACGCACCCCATTGGTGCTTCGTGATGCGAATATCCGTGGGATGAGCGAGTCCGTCGACGAGCTCGGTCCAGCCCGCGGGGAGCGCGGAGAGCGGGCGAGGCTGGTCGACGGGCTGACGGAGCGCGTCGCCGAAATCAGCGGCGTACGCGACGTTGACCAGGACCACTGGTGTCCGGGCGGCTCTGAACCGGGCGGCGAGGGCCGTTGCCGTCTGTACGACATCGGTCGCTGGCCGAGGGGCGAGCGACATGCCGACGATGCCCTTTTGGAGATCGATGAGCACGAGCGCGGTCGTGCGCGGGTCGAGCGCGTCGATGGTCATGAGATGCGTTTCCAGACGACATCGCGGCCTTCACGACGGTCCACGAAACCAATAATGTGTCCGCGCTCGTCGCGCTGGAAGATGCGCCTCGTGCGTGGCTGACCCGGCTCGAAAAAGACATCGGGCGACTCGGGCAGGAATGTGCGATCGGGCCGGCCCGCACGTGTCATCACGACATGGTCGCCCTCACATCGAATGGTCACCACAATGTCCGCCGTCAGCGAGTATCGGCCGCCGTACGAGCACGCTTTCGCACGATCGAGATGGATCGACGGCGGGTCCTGGAGCACCGCCAAGACCTGCTCGCCAACGAGCCGCCAGCCATCGGCCGATCGCACCCAGGTATCCGTCATCCGGAACCGGCTCCGGATGATCTGTCCGTGATAGTCGAGGGACTCGTTGTCCTCGTGCGTGACCACCGCCATATCTCCCGTCGTGGCCAAGCGAAAGTCGTCGATATCGAGATGCCCCGTGAGGCCGGGTCCGAGCGGTTGGAGATTCGCGAGGATCTGCGCTTTGTCCCGCACGACGTCGTTCTCGTCGACCTGAATCGCACGCGCGTCGAGCAGCCGGTTCCACGTGGCCGTATCGCCAGAAGCAATCGCGTCGAGCAGCGCCTGCGTATTGTGCCGGAGCTCGGCCTCGACGGACGACTGCGCGGCCGCCCGCGTGCCGCAGGCGGCGAGGAGCAGCGCGCTAAACGCCTTTCTCCTGCAGCAGCGCCATGAACTGCGACGGCTCCGTGAGCGCGAGCAACCGCTGGGGGACATCGGGCTCCTTGCTGAACTGCGCGATCTTGCCGAGCACCGGCAGATACTGGTTCGAGATCTCGAGCGGTGGGGCGACGATCAGGAAGAAGAAGTAGACCGGCTTCTCGTCGATCGCCTTGAAGTCGACGCCGGCCGCCTTCCGGCCGAACGCGACCCGGAGCTTGTTGACCACGAGCGACCGCGCGTGCGGGATCGCGATCCCGCGACCGATGCCGGTCGAGCCCAAGTTCTCGCGGCGCTTCAACATCTTGAACAGCATGCCTTCCGATTTCTCGTCGAGCTTGAGCAGCGAGATCAGCTCCTTCAGGATCTCGTCTTTCGTGTTCCCTTGCAGGTCGAGATTGATCGCGTCTTCAGAGAAAAACTCGCGGAGTTCCATGGATCCCCTTGTGTCCCAAAACCTCAGAAACTATTGCCTTTGCCACCCTGGCGGTAGGAACGAACCCGGCCGTAAACTTTTGGCATGCCCAACCGCACTGTCTGCGCCGGATTAGCCGCCGCCTTTGTCACTCTTGCGGCCTGCGGGGAGTCGACCACGCCGCACGGGGTGTCGCCAGCGCAGCTGGCCAGACACATCGACAGCCTCTCAGTCGCCGCGGACACCGGGGTAACCGGGCCCATACGCTCGCAGATCTTAGAGGAGCTCGAAGTCGCCCCAGCGCTTGGCGCGGCTCCGGTCCCAGTGCAGGTCACCACTCCGTCGGGACAGCAGACGTGGGAGGGATTTGCATACAATACGGCCAACCTTGGCGGGTTGATCGATTCCGTGTACTACCTCGTTGCGTACAATGACTATGCCCTCGACGTCGTGTTGTTGGCAGAGCAGGTCTATGGCCGAAATCCTACCTCTCTCTCTGCATTCCTGATGGACAGCGGAGCGATCATGCTCGGCGGGCAAGGGACCCTTGCCGCAACGACAACCTCCACGGGCGGCGGTTGTATCTTGGCCGCCGGGCTCAAGAATTCGATAGGACCTCTCGCGAGCGATTGCAATCTGGCCACAGTTCAAGCGAACTTCACCTACACGTTCACTCCAGGACCGGCGACGATCTCCGCGTACGCAACGATCACGATCCCGTCCCAGTCGTTCAATGGAGTCGTAGTGCAATAAGGCGGTCTCTGGCTTAGGTTTACGGGTTATGCCGTGTGCGCGTGCGTTTCCGTTTCCCGTAACCGCCCAAGTGCCGCTGTATCTGGCACCTATGGCGGGGGTCTCGGAATCGCCATTCCGCCGCCTTTGCCGCTCGTTCGGCGCCGACGTCGTCGTCACGGAGTTCCTGTCGGCCGAGGGCATTCGGCGGGAGAACCCGGCGACGTGGGACAAGCTGCGGTTCGGCCCCGATGAGCGGCCGATCGGCGTGCAGATCTTCGGCGCTGACGCGGGAGCGATGGGCGAGGCCGCGGCGTTGGTGACCGATGTCTTTCAGCCCGAGTTCATCGACATCAATTTCGGCTGCCCGGTCAAAAAAGTCGTGCGCCGCAACGGCGGCTCGGGTTGCCTCAAAGATCTGAATCTCGTAGACGGCGTGATTCGCGCGGTGAGAGCCGCCACGTCACTGCCGGTGACCGTGAAGATCCGGAGCGGCTGGAGCGAGGAGATGCGCGATCCGGTCACGATCGCCCTGCGTTGTCAGGACGCGGGCGCGGCCGCCCTGACGTTGCACCCACGCACCCGCGCGCAGATGTACACGGGGGCCGCCCGCTGGGACGAGATCGCCGCGGTCGTCGACGCGCTCGACATTCCGGTGATCGGCAACGGCGACATCAAGACAGCCGCCGACGCATTCCGCATGCAGCAGCAGACTGGCTGCGCCGCCGTGATGATCGCCCGCGGCTCGTTCGGCCAGCCCTGGATCTTCACGCAAGCGCGCGCTCTCCTCGACGGGCTCGCACTGCCGAGCGAGCCGCCCGTCCGCGAGCGGTTCGCCATCGCGCTCCATCACGCGAGGATGGTGATGGCCTACGAGGCCGACCTCAAAGGCGCGGCGATCGAGTTCCGCAAACACCTCGGCTGGTACGTCAAAGGCTTGCCGGGCTCGGCCGAGCTGCGCCAGCGTCTGCACGCGGTGAACGCGTTCGACGAAGTCGAGGGGCTGTTCGCCGAGTATCTCGAACACTCGCACCAGCTAGCGGTCGCGTGATTCGCGAGCAGGCGCTCGCCTTATTGCAGCAGGTCGCCGCGGGCACGCTCGACCCGCGCCAAGCCCTCGATGCGCTCGCGCTCGCGCCGGCCGCACAATCGCCGTACGCGACCGTCGATCACCACCGGGCCTTACGCCAAGGATTTCCCGAGGTCATCTACGCCTCCGGGAAGTCGACCTCCCAAGTGCTCGCGATCGCCTCCGAGCTCGAATCGCATGGCGATGGCGTATTGATCACCCGCTGCGATGTCGCACTCTTTGCGGCGTTCGCCGACAAGTACCCAACGGCCGAGATCAATGAGCTTGGCCGGACGGTCTACGTGCCGCCACTCGATCCGTCGCGAGTGCCGAAGGGCAAGGGAACAGTGCTCATCGTCACCGCCGGGACGAGCGACCTCCCGGTTGCCGAGGAAGCCGCGGCCACCGCGAAAGCGCTCGGCGACACCGTTGCGCGGGCCACAGACGTTGGCGTCGCCGGCATTCACCGGGTACTCGCCCACGGCCGGGACCTCATGAGCGCGGCGGTCGTGATCGTCGTCGCCGGGATGGACGGCGCGCTGCCATCGGTGGTCGGCGGGTTGGTGGGCGCGCCGGTGATCGCGGTGCCGACCAGCGTCGGATATGGCGCGAGCTTCCAAGGCCTGGCCCCGCTCCTCGCCATGCTGAACAGTTGCGCCGCCGGCGTGAGTGTAGTCAACATTGACAACGGGTTCGGCGCTGCTATGGCCGCCTCGCGGATCACCCACGCGTCGGTTAGATTTTGATACGTCGGGGGCGAACTAGGCTCGACATGTGTCGGTATATCGGTGTTGCGTGCCCAGGTCCTCGGGCTCCTGGTAAAACACTCGGGAAAAAATCACAAAAGCCAACAACAACATGGCTCTGGCTGCGTAACTTCGGTTGCGCGCCTTGCCGTTAGGGAAGCCCGCCCGGGGCGGCTCCGACGGTATCGCAAATCTGGGCTAGCCTTGCGCCGCGCCTTCCGGCATAGGGCGAAATTCTAGAGGGCTCGTCCAGCAGTGGGTTGCTCACTGGCCAGCGGCTGGAGACTTTAAGTAGCGAGCTACGCACGTAGACGCGCTGATTGATCGGCGGCATGGACCGGGGGGCAGTACCCCGCGCCTCCACTGACATTTAAGGCGCCCCTTCGGGGGCGCCTTAATGTCATAAAGTGGTTGGAAGCAATCAGACAGCAGAACACCCTGGTGCGACGAGTCGCGAAGCGACGAGGAGATCAGTTTCGTTTTGCACCGTCTCTCGTCTCTGAGACGTGAAACGCTGGGGCATCGCCGCCAAAATCTCCCTCGCCGTCACGCTCGCCGCGGTCCTCGGCGTCGGACTGGCGGGCGGATTCGCCTGGCGCGAAACCGATAACCGTTTCCTCGCCCACGATCTCGCCAACGCCGACGGCCAACTCGGCAACGATGTCAAGATCGCCAGAGCCTTATTCGATACGCAGGTGCCCGGTCCGTGGCATATCGTGCCGGCCCGTCCCACCGACGCCCCGACCGATTTCTTCAACGGCAATGGCAAGAAGGACGAGTACAAAGCGTCGGAGAAGCTGACGGGCTATTTGTACAAGGGCACGACCCGGATCATGAACGATCGGGATATCGAGAATACGCTCCTCTCGATCGACAGCCTGACCGGCGTCGAATTCACGATCTCGCAGCGCATCCCGCCCCCGGCGGACGCCTCGGCCGACCCCACTGTCGGCAACGCGACGATGGGCCGCGCCCTCCGCCTGGCGACGACCGTGTCCCGCCTCGATGCCAACGGCGTTCGCCAGGTCCAGCTCATGACGGTGATGCCGACGCGCTCCACGCAGACGGGGAAGCTCGTCGGCGCCGGCGCGGCCTTCGCCAGCGGCTCGACGTTCACGGGCCGCGCCATGGTCGCCGGCGAGGACCGCTGGACGCGATATGAGCCGATCATCGACCCGGACGGCCAGGTCATCGGGATCTTCTACAGCGGGCTGCCGCTGGCCCCGTACGTCGCGCAAGCGCATCACGCATCGGCCGCCGTCGCCCTCGTGACCGACAGCGTCGGGTTGATCGTGGTCCTTATGATCTGCGTCGGCGTGTTCCTGCTCGTCCGCTACCTCCTCGGTCCGCTGCAATCGATCCGGTCGGCCGCGATTGCACTCGCCGGCGGCCAGCTCGACTCCCGCGTGCCGGTGCTCGACGACAGCGAGATCGGCCACGTCGGCAAAGCCTTCAACGACATGGCGGCGCAGCTCGAGCAGCTGAACGAACGGATCGTGATCTCGACCGAGCAGCTCACCGCGTCGAGCAAACAAGTCGATGCCGCCGCGAGCGCCGCATCGGTGGCCACGCAGCAAGTCGCGAGCTCGATCGGCGAGGTCTCGCACGGGGCCGCCGAGTCGGCCGCGCGCGTCGAGGAAGCCACGAAACAGGCGCACCAGGCGCTCGTGCACGTGCGCTCGATTCAGGACGAAGTCGGACGCGCGCTCCTCGAAGCCGGCGCCACGGACGCGATGGCGTCCGACGGTCACCGCCTCATCGCGCACAGCCTGAACGTGACCAGTGGCGTGCGCGACACGGTCGGGCGCGCCAAGGGCGTGATGGTCGACCTCGAGGCGCAAGCCGGGCAGATCCAGTCCATCGTCGCGATGATCAAGCGCATTGCGTCGCAGACGAACTTGCTGGCGCTGAACGCGGCGATCGAAGCCGCGCGCGCCGGCGACGCCGGCCGCGGATTCGCGGTCGTCGCCAACGAGATCCGCTCGCTCGCGGACGAAGTGCGCAAGTCGTCCGACAACATCGGCGAGATCGTCGGCGAGACGAAACGCCGCACGGGCAGCGCCGTCGCGCTCATGAGCGATGTCGACGCCGAAACGCAAGCCGGCGCCGACGCCGTGCGGGAGAGCGACGAGGCGTTCCGGAACATCTCCACGGCGGTCACGCACTTGAGCACCCAGATCACGGCGATCAAGACCGCCGCCGAAGCCGTCTCCGCCGCGGTCGCGCACCTCGACACCGCGATCGCCGGCGTGGCCGCGATCGCCCAAGAGAGCGCCGCGACCAGCGAAGAGGTCTCCGCACTCGCCGAGGAACAAACCGCGACGCTCGCCGAGATCACGCGCGAGATCCACGAGGTGTCGAACATGGCCGAGGCGCTCCGCCAGGTCGTGGGCGCCACGACGGGCGGCAACTGGGCGACCACGACCGCGATCCGCGCCGCCGCGCCACGTCCGAAAACGGCGATGGCCGCCGACTAGCTGTCGAGGTTTACGGTATCACCGGGATGACAAGAATTGGATCTGTCTCCCAACCTTGGTCCGCGCTACTCATGATACCATGCGCCATCCGGACCAGATCGAGGTGCAGAACGTCAACCATCCCGGACGGATTTCAATCGTCGACGCGCGGATGTACGTCGCGATCAAAGCGGCCTTTTTAGCGATCCTCCCGACTGGCACCCCGGGCCTCACGGTGGCCCAGATTCACGAGCTGACGAAGCCTCGCGTTCCGCGCGATGCCAACGCGAGCTGGTGGGTCAAGACGGTGCAGCTCGATCTGGAAGCGAAGGGGATTATCGCCCGCGAGCGCTGCTCGCCAATTCGCCTCTATCGAATCCCCGCCAACTAGCCAAAGATCTTCTCGGCCAGCGCCCGAACGCTCGCGTGCGTCACGCCGCGCTCGCTGAGCGCCCGGTATCCGTGCGCGGGACTCAACGCGAGGTAGGCGAGCAGGACGTGCTGCGTGCCTATGGCAGGGTCGCGCAGCGAGCGTTTTTCGGCGTTCGCCGCGGAAAGGAGATCGATGATGGATCCGCCAATCCATTCCCGCTGAGCGATCTCCCATTCTAGAGCGGCGACATCGACGCTCAGCAGCGTGAGGAGATGGTGGGCGCCCCCATCAATCTGCACCAACCGGGCGAAGAACGCGGCCGGCGTCGTTGCCTCTGCGACACTGTGGAGCAGGCGGGCGAGTCGGTGCGTCGTTGGTCCTATGTCGCCGAGGAAATGCCGGTGTTCCGCGGCGCTGGCCTGGCGATCCGGATCTTGATTGAGTAGCAGCAGTGTCTGACGGCGGGCTCCCTCCGCGGTGACGCCGAGCGTCGCGAGCGCCTGCGCGGCGATCGACGTCCCCTCGTTTATGAGCGCGAGCAGGATGTGCTCGGTGCCGATGTACGAGTGGTTCAGGTCGCGTGCCGCCGCCATCGCCAGCTCGAGGATCTTCTTTGCGCTCGATGTCCACGGCAAGTCCGGCCCCGTCGCGACTGCCTTCGATTGCGGCAGGCGCTCTATGACCTCGCGCTCAACGTTCGCGGATTCGATGCCCAGTTGGCTCAGCACCGCCACGGCAACGCCCTCGGTCGAGCGCGACAGGGCAAGGAGCAGGTGCTCGGGCGCAACGTATTGATGGCCAAGCCCGGCTGCCGCTTCACGGGAGCGCATCAACACGACCCGAACGTGCTCGGTGAAGTTGTAGCCTTGCACGTCAGCGATCGCCGTGGCGGCGGCGATACGGCAAACGCTCCTCAACCTTGTTCAGCGCCGCATGCGCCGCCGCCAGCCGCGCCACGGGCACGCGATACGGCGAGCACGACACGTAGTCGAGGCCCAGGCGATGACAGAACGCGACTGAGCGGGGCTCGCCGCCGTGCTCGCCGCAGATGCCGACTTTGAGCGAGGGCCGCACGCGCCGACCTTCGCTGACACCGTAGCGGATCAAGCGCCCCACGCCGTCCTCGTCGAGCACCTGAAACGGATCGTCGAGGAGGATGCCGCGATCGAGATACGCCGGCAGAAACCGTCCGGCGTCGTCGCGACTCATCCCTAAGGTCGTCTGCGTCAGATCGTTCGTCCCAAACGAAAAAAACTCCGCGCGCTCGGCGATCCGATCAGCCGTGAGCGCCGCGCGCGGCAGCTCGATCATCGTCCCGATGAGAAACGGGATCTCGATCCCCATGGGCCCCAACACCAGCGCGGCAACCTGCTCGAGAATCGCCCGCTGGTGCTCCAGCTCCTCATGCGTCGCCACCAACGGGATCATGATCTCGGGCTTGACCTCGATGCCGCGCCGCGCCGAGCGGACGGCAGCCTCGAAGATCGCCCGTCCTTGCATCTCGGTGATCTCGGGATACGTGATGCCGAGCCGGCACCCGCGGTGACCGAGCATCGGGTTCGTCTCCCGGAGCCCGTCGACGATGCGATTGAGCTCATCCCGCGGGATCTTGAGCGTGCGCGCGAGCAGCTTGCTCTCCTCGCCGCCGTGCGGGAGAAACTCGTGCAACGGCGGGTCGAGCAATCGGATGGTCACCGGCAGGCCATCCATCGCCTCGAAAATCCCCTCGAAGTCCCCACGCTGAATCGGGAGCAGCTTCGCCAACGCCCGCCGCCGGCCGGCCTCGTCCCTCGCGACGATCATTTCCCGCATCGAGGTGATGCGATCGCCCTCGAAGAACATGTGCTCGGTGCGGCAGAGGCCAATGCCCTCGGCGCCAAAGGCCCGCGCGATTCTCGCATCGCGTGGCGTATCGGCGTTTGCCCGGACACGGAGCGTACGCACCTCGTCCGCCCACCCGAGTGCCGTCGCATAGGCCTGATAGACCGGCGCGTACTCTGGCCGCAGCGTCCCGTTGATCACGCGCACGACTTCGCTCGGTACCGTTGGCAAAGCGCCCGCATACACCGAACCGGTCGCGCCGTCGACGGTCAACCAATCGCCCTCGGCGATCACGGTCTCGCCAACGCGGAAGCGGCGGGCGGAGGCATCGACCTCCATCTCCTTGCAGCCCACCACGGCGCACTTGCCCATGCCACGCGCCACGACAGCCGCGTGACTCGTCATGCCACCGCGCGCCGTGACGACCGCGCGAGCGGCCACGAGCCCGTGGAAATCCTCTGGTGTCGTCTCCTCGCGCACGAGGATGACATCCTCGCCCGCGTTGGCGCGACTGACCGCCACGTCGGGATCGAACACCGCCACCCCGCTCGCGGCGCCAGGGCTCGCCGGCAACCCTCGCACGATCGGCGTCGTGCGGACCGTGGCGTCGATCACGGGATGCAATAGCTGGTCGATCTCCCGCGATGGAACGCGCGCGACCGCCTCGGCCTTGCTGATGAGACCCTCGCGCTGCATCTCGACGGCGATGCGGAAGGCCGCCGCCGCGGTGCGCTTGCCCGTTCGCGTCTGCAACAAATACAGGTTCCCGCGCTCGACCGTGAACTCGAGATCCTGCATATCGCGGAAATGCGCTTCGAGCCGATCCTTCGTGGCGATCAGCTCTCGATACGCCACAGGCAGTCGCTCGGCCATCGCATCGATCGGCAACGGCGTGCGAATGCCCGCCACGACATCTTCGCCTTGCGCATTGATGAGAAACTCGCCGTAGAACTTCCGCTCGCCGGTCGAGGGGTCACGGGTGAACGCCACACCGGTGCCCGAGTCGTCGCCGAGATTGCCAAAGACCATGGAGACGATATTGACGGCGGTCCCGAGATCGTTAGGGATGGCGTTCACGCGTCGATAATCGACCGCTTTCTTCAACGTCCAAGACCGCCACACGGCCTCGATAGCGCCCCACAGCTGTTCTTTGGGATCCATGGGGAAATCCCGCGCCAGCCTCTTGTACTCCTCCACGAGGTTGCGCAGCACGGTCTCGCTCAACTCGGCGTCGGTGTCCACGCCGGCCAGGATGCGCTTGGCGTGCAGCAGCGACTCGAAGTGCCCGAGGGGAACGCCGAGGACGACATCGCCGAACATTTGTAAGAAGCGGCGATACGAGTCGTACGCGAATCTCGCATTGCCGCTGGCCTTCGCCAGGCCTAAAACCGTGCGATCGTTGAGGCCGAGATTGAGGATGGTTTCCATCATCCCGGGCATGGACACGGGCGCACCCGATCGCACCGATACGAGCAACGGGTTGGTCTCGTCCCCGAATTTCTTACCCGTAGCGGCCTCGAGGCGCACAAGCGCCTGATTTACCTCATCGCGCAGGCCGTCTGGAGCGTGTCCGTCGCGCAAATACGCGACACAACATTCGCAGGCGATGGTAAACCCCGGCGGCACCGGCACGCCAAGGTTCGTCATCTCCGCGAGGTTTGCTCCTTTCCCGCCGAGCACCGCGCGCATGTCGCGCGTGCCTTCGGCAGAGCCGTTCCCAAAGAAATAGGTTAGCACCCGCAGCCGAATCTAAGCTTGTCGGGGTCAGTCGGTGGAGGAGTGGGATAGTCGCCCGAGAAGCAGGCGTGGCAGAATCCTGACGGCGCCCCAGGCACAGGCACGGACTCGAGCATTCCCTCGAGCGACAGGTACCCCAGCGAATCCACGCCGAGGTCTTTCGCGATCTCGTCGACCGTGAGGTTCGCCGCGATCAGCTCCTCGCGGTTCGGGGTGTCGATGCCGTAGTAGCACGGCCCAGTGATGGGCGCCGAGCTCACGCGCATGTGCACCTCGCGTGCGCCGGCCGCGCGGATCATGGCGACGAGGCCGCGGGTCGTGGTGCCACGGACGATCGAGTCGTCGACCATGACGACACTCTTGCCTTCGAGCACGTGACGCACGGCGTTGTACTTGACCTTCACTTTCGCATCGCGCCCAGCCTGCGTCGGCTGAATAAACGTGCGCCCGACGTAGTGATTGCGGATCAGCGCGAACTCGAACGGCAACCCGGACTCGTCGGAGTAGCCGAGCGCGGCCGAGTTCGATGAGTCGGGCACGCTGAACACGAGATCAGCGCCCGGGGCAGGGCACTCTCTGGCCAGCCGCCGGCCGAGCTCCCGTCGCGAATCCTCGACCGTCGCGCCGAACACGGTGCTATCGGGCCGGGCGAAGTACACGTGCTCGAACACGCACCGGTGCAATTCGCGCGGCCTGAGCGCCTGGTACGCGCTGCGGCCATCGGCGTTGACGGTAATAATTTCGCCGGGTTTGACCTCGCATTCGAGCGTCGCGCCGACGATGTCCATGGCGCAGGTCTCCGACGCGAATACCGTCGCGCCGTCGAGGGATCCCATGACCAGCGGCCGGAACCCGCGCGGGTCGCGCGCCGCGAGCAGCGTATCGCCGATCATCACCAACAGCGCATACGCCCCCTCGACTCCAGCCAGCGCCTGCGCCAGCTGCTCGGTCGGGGTCGAGGCGTCGGCAGTCGCCAGGCGATGCAGCAGCACCTCGGAGTCGCTGGTCGAAGTGAAGATCGATCCGCGATCCTCGAGCTCCAGCCGGAGCTCGGTGGCGTTCGTCAGGTTGCCGTTGTGCGCGAGCCCGATCGGCGTTCCGCGGAACTGCACCAGCAACGGCTGCGCATTGTCGAGTGACGTCGACCCAGCCGTGCTGTACCGCGTGTGCCCGATCGCGATCGAGCCGGGCAGCTCGCTCTCGATCCGGTCGGGCGGGAACGCCTCGGACACGAGCCCCATCGCCCGCACCCGATGCGAGCGATGGTCGGCATCGACCGAGATGATCCCGGCCGACTCCTGCCCGCGATGCTGCAGCGAGTAGAGCCCCAAATGCGTGACGGCCGCGGCATGGGCGGACCCGCGGACGCCGAATAACCCACACATTGTCGCTAGACCGTAGTCAGAGGTTCCTCCGCCACCGCGACCGCGGCGGCGGATCCGGACATGATCGACGGGATCGCGTCGTGAAACGCCTGCGCCAGCTTCTCCACCTCGATCAGCATGGCATTGATCCGAAAGCCGGCTGTCTTCGCTCGCACCGTCCCGATACGTTTCGCGGGTACTCCGTGCGCCCCAGCCACCGCCAACACCGCCGCGGGATCCGGCGTCGATATCACGACGCGACCTTGTCCCTCACCGAAAAGTAGCGCGTTGCGCGGCAGCTTGGCCCATGGCCCGAGGTCGAGCTCGGCCCCCTTGAGCGCCTCAATGTCGGCCACACAGCACTCCGCGAGCGCCACGGCGAGGCCGCCATCGGATACGTCGTGGGCCGACCGCACGATCCCACGCCCAATCGCGTCGAGCACCGCGTCGATCAACTTGCGCTCCGCCTCCAAGTCGCACGCGGGCGGTGCACCGGCCACCAGCCCATGAATGGTCGCGAGATACTCGCTGCCGCCCAACTCCGCCGTCGGCTCTCCGAACAAGACGATGGCGTCCTCGAGGCAGCCGAACGTGCTCGGCGTCGCATTCGTGACGGGGTCGACGATGCCAATCATACCCACGACTGGCGTCGGGTAGATGGCTCCGCCCGGGTTCTCGTTGTAGAGAGACACGTTGCCGCCGGTGACCGGCGTGCCGAGCGCCCGGCACGCCTCGCCCATACCCGCGATGGCCTCGCGCAGCTGGTAGTAGACCTCGGGTCGTGTTGGATTGCCGAAGTTGAGGCAGTTCGTGATCGCCATTGGCCGGCCTCCCACGCAGGCGACATTCCGCGCCGCCTCGGCTACCGCGATCCGGCCGCCCATGCGGGGGTCGAGATACGTGTACCGCCCGTTGCCGTCGGTCTTGATCGCCAGCGCGCGGTCCGTGTCCCGGATTCTCACGACGGCCGCGTCCCCGCCGCCCGGACCGAGCACGGTATTGGTCTGCACGCTCGTATCGTACTGCCGCGTCACCCAGCGCTTGCTGGCGATGGTCGGTGCCGCTAACAGTCGCGTTAATACGTCTGCGGGATCCGGATCCTCGAGACCCGACAGATCTCGCGCGCGAAGCGCGCGGATAGTGTCATCCTCGCGAGCGTTCGGCGTGTAAAACGGACACGACGATACGAGCTCCGACCCGGGGAACTCTGCTACGACCCGCGAGCCTTCGGTGACCCGATACACGGGCTCCGCAATGACCTCGCCGATTACCGCGGCAGCGAGATCCCACTTGGCGAGAATCTCCTCGACTTGCCGCTCCCGTCCACGCTTGGCGACGACGAGCATGCGCTCCTGCGACTCGCTCAACAGGATTTCGTACGGCGTCATGCCGGTCTCGCGCACGGGCATCTTCGTCACGTCGATCGTGACGCCGACATCGCCCCGCGCCGCCATCTCGGCCGAGGATGACGTGAGGCCCGCCGCACCCATGTCTTGGATCGCGACGATATGACCACTCGTGAT
>Ga0210398_10000090_pt1 | contig 113512 bp, 102 predicted proteins | sample IncBWC4OmetaG_FD_161047 | JGI IMG/M metagenome (GOLD analysis project Ga0210398, IMG submission 161047) | Forest soil microbial communities from Barre Woods Harvard Forest LTER site, Petersham, Massachusetts, United States - Inc-BW-C-4-O | ecosystem: Environmental > Terrestrial > Soil >... | reverse complement strand
GCTGTACTCGATTTAACCTAAACAGGGCAGTGTTTTGTTGAATCAACGCTCGCGAACGAGTTTAGCCATTGAAATACCTGCATATAGGACTCCGGGTGAGTGTTGCGTCGACCCATTGAGACCACCCCGTTAATCAGGACTTATGATTCTGAAGGATGTCACAGACCAATTTCTTTCATCCTCTGATGTGACATTCCAAGATGATGTGCCAACTCATGGAGGACCGTTCGGCGTATTTCGTGCTCCAATCGGTCTTTGTCCGAACCGCAGAGCAATTCCAGCGTCGGCTGATAAACCACGATGACATGTCTGGAACTACCCTGTGACCGTGGTCCATTTGTCCGGGGAATCCCAGAGTAAGTTCCGAATACTAAATGACCTTCCGGAACCCCCATCCTCTTCTTGTCCTCGTCTGTCGGCCACTCGGTGCTGACAATGACGGCAACGTTTTCCCACTCTTTGTCGAATTCCTCGGGCAGCTCGTCGAGGACCTTTGATACGATTTCTTGGAACTCTTGCTCCGAATATCTCAATGTCGTAGGTTCGGGATTCTGTTGTGGGCGACTCTTTGGTAGCAACTCCAGTCCTTTGGCTTCCCACAACTCCCTCTTAGCGCTCCTGCTCCACCACCACAAAAGTCCGAAGGAAGTCACCAGCGCAGCCATGATCAGCTCAGCGTATTCGTATAGTGGATCGTCAGGAGAAGAAGTCGGTGTCTGGCCAGCGGAAAGCAGCAGCATGAACAGCAAAGTACTTATCACTTAACAAGTGTAACAATTTCCGCGGCTTCATTGGGACGCCTGTGTAGAGACTGCTAATTTGGTGTGGACCGACATATGGACAGCGCGTAACTCCTAATAAAGGGAGGAGTAAAGCACTACTTCACTTTTCCGGCAAGCGCGTTCTCATTCCTTCGATGTCGCGCTTTTGGTGAAGTCGCGCACCGCGAGTTGACCCAGCACTATTTTCCCAATTTTTCGCCGCGTCGTTGTCGATTCGGAGCATTTTTAGGATTTTGCGGAAGCGGGGCTGGACCTCCAGCAGTTGACGCCCAGCCCTTCCCATTGGGCGCGAGATGCCTTCTCGCGGCTCCCGTTGCATCCGGTTTAAGTCCGGCTGCAAAATCAAATATCGATTTGTGATTCATCATAAACGATTTTCGTAGACTTCAGAGAATCGCCGTCATAGATCGACTGCCACAAAAAGCCGTCGGCGTCTCGATGGAGTTTCGAAATCAGTTTTTGCGTGGGAGTTTCTTTCGGCGTCGGTGGGAAGTTTTCTCGTTCGACGAGTCGCTTCTCAATCGGGACTGGTGCAGTGGTCGGTGCGAGTGCTTGTCTAAAAACTCCTTCCACGAATAATTGGCGAATGGGTTGTAGCGCATTGCGAATCTCCATTTCTTCTTCGTCAAAATCGTCGCCTAGAAACCTTCTTGGTTCTGGTCGGAACGATTCGCCGCCAGCGATTGCGGCGGTTGCGATGGGAACGTCAGGCGCAAACAATTTGTGAAATGGCGGTCTTTCAAATTCAAGGTCGGCATCGTCTGCGGTATCCAGAGGCGGTTTTACTTTCGCGAAATAGCCAAAAGGTTCTGGTGTATCTGCCGGCACGGGCGTCTCAACGGGTCCGGTCGTGCCGTACAGTGCGCGGGAGACTATTTCCGGCATTTCTGCGAGCGGTAGGTCGGGAAGGTCTGCCATCTTGTTTTCTCCAACTCCAAAAACACCATGGCAAAAAAAACGCACCGATGATAGTCACATTCTTAAACTATTTTCGAGGTAAAGGAGGCGATTTCAACGCTTCCTCAAGGCGGCGGTTAACGACAAGGAGGCGTCAGTGGGTTCGATTTCGGGAGGAACGAGAATCATCACAAAGCTGATTATCACTCGGAGCAACAACGCGAGGAGGAGGGTTAGCATTGCAAAGCGCCACCACGGGCGAACTTGCAGGAGAAAGAGTATTACAACAGCTATGGTGACTGGTATCCGCGTAAGCCCCCTGACAAATGCATTGGACACCCTAAGCACGGCACCGCAGCTTTGGCATTGAAATTGAACCGTCCTCATCGCTTTCAGGGGAATTTCTTGACCACACGTCGGACACGGAAATGCTATCAGGTCCGGCCAAAGTAACTTGTAAACGAGCTTCATTTTGACCTCGCTAAGGCCCAATTTTGGATGCCGCACCACATGCCAGTCCCATCGGCGTGGGGGTGGGGACGGGAATCAAACTACATTATCGGAATTCAACTAGCCCACGGCAAGTTTTTCCGGTTGAACCTCGTGACCGGTCGAGGATTGCCGCCAAACGGCCAGAACTGCGCCCCGCACGAGTTACAGTGGACTTGGTTTCCCGCTACCACGATGTGTAGAGGATTCCCGCATGTCTCGCTGCTGGACGTGCAGACGCCTGAAACCGCGATCACCGCAGGCTCGGGCTTAACCTCGCGCTTGGGGATGATTGAGATCACGCCTGCCGCGATGCCTTTCAACCAGTCGATCACGCCGAGCGTGCCGCTCGATTCGCCGCGTAGCCGGTTAAGGGCCTGAGTGACAGAGTCTAAGATGTCGTCGTGCAAGAAATTCGGGGCACCGCATAACTCATCCTCAACATCGGGAAGCCACGAGGCACCCTCTGGGAACAGGACTTTTCCGGATTCGAAAAATCCCGTGCAAGAGTGCGCACGACTTTCCTTGTCGCGGTCTGCACGGATAGAAATGACCGGATACGTCGTCGAGGTGCGAAGTTCCTGAACCAATGATTGACCGCTCGCGGAATCTTCAACCAGGATCTCAGACGGCCTCCAGTTCTCAGCCTGTAATGCGACCTGGCGTTTCAACTCCGGGAATTCCACCTTGTCGCGGTACATATTCAGGAGACAAAACGAAGTGCTGGTCACGCCCCAGGTGGTGCATACCGAATAATCATTTTGCCGTCCGGTTTTAAATGCGCAGTCCCACGATTGAATGACCTTATCGAATCGCGCCGGACGCTCCTTGTAATATTGAAACCATGACCTTTTGAAAACGACTCCTTGCGCGCTCGCGACATCGCCCTGATACAAAGTTTGAAAAACTCGAGAGCCAACGTCACGCCGGATCTCTTCGAGCTTTTCTGTGGGATATTGGCTCGGCCAGAGCGCCGTGCCTGCCAGACGATGCAAAGGGTCGTGCTTGCCAGTCGAGATTGCCGGCAAATGCAAGACCACAAACCCCGGCTGCGAAAGTAACCACGAGAGTGCATCGCGCTGGCCCCATCTCGTTCCAATCACCAGGACACGCGCGTGCGGCTGCAACCTGGTCAGGCAAACACTTTGTAGCCATTCAACCGTGCTGCGATAGATCGCGTCGCTGTTGCCTTCCTGGTAGTCTTTGACTAGATCGTCAAGCACCATCAGCGAACAGCCACGGCCAGTGATGGGACCGTTTCTGCCTGTCGCTGAATACTCGCCGCCTAATGATGTTTCAAATCTGTAAACTGCCTGGCTATCTGGACTCAATTTACAATTTGGAAAAATCCCCTGAAAAACTGGATCCACTAAAGTGTTTCGAACTCGCCTACCAAATCCTTCGCTTAAATCCGCGCCATAGCTCACGCTGATAATTTTCTCGCGCGGATTCTTGCCAAGTGCGAACGCCGGCCCCAGCACGTTTGCGATTTCGCTCTTTCCATGCCGCGGTGGCAGGACCAGTGCAAGCCTTGTGATATCCCCAGCAATCAATCGCTCGACGTACGAAATCATCAGACGATGGCACGGGGACAACTCGTACGAGGGCACCATCGCTTGCGCGAAGCGCGCGAGACTTCGCCGAGTCAGGACTGCGTTCAGATTCACCTAAGAATCATCTCGACAAAAACGAACCCATGGCAGTCATTTTCACGTTCCACCGGGAAAAATTGGTGGATAAGACTACCCATCTGTTCCATGGGGATACGAGGAGGGTACACACACTGGGATCACGCCTCGTCTTATAAGTTTTCGCGGCTGGTCCTGACCACTATGATCTCGGTGGTCATGATCGTGTGGTCTTGATCATCATGACCATTATGATCGCGGTGGCAAGCGGTGCTGGGGGGGTGATTAGCCGTTAGGCAAACCGCTAGTCACTCAAATCATCAATGTTTGTGAGGGCTTTATCGTGACGTTGCAGGACTGTTGCAGGTTAGCGCGTTATCTGACCTATTTTCAACGAGGGCTTTCAATCGTTGAATCTCGATTTCATCGAAACCGCGTGTGCCTTCAGAGATCGCAAGCGCGAGATCGAGGTCGCTGCCATCGAAATTGTTCACAACCGTGTGATTCGTGAAACTCACGCTCATGCCCCCACCGCTAGCCAGACCCCCAGTCGCGCGCATACACAGTTCCAATAGCCTGCCGCACACGCTGATGGCGTTCGTAGTGGCTTTTAAATCTGATTTGGACTTCGCGGTCTCGATAATCGATTCGCACTCGCGTACGAGCTTCTCAACGCGTTTTAATAATTCGCCACCATGTTCCAACGCCTCACCAGGCGCCCGGTCTTTTAGCGCCAACCCAACCATTTCACGAACATGCTGTTTATGCCTACACACGCCGCCAACGCTTAAACCGGTATAGCTGACGACCTGGCGAATCGGCACACCTGCAAGGAGATCGCGGTCAACGCGATCACGAAGTGGATGTCGGCAGGCTTTGCAGGCCATTAGTGTAAATATACACGACGGACGTTCCACGATTCCAGAACGTTCCGTGTTTTTCGTCTTTCTTCGGAACGAATTCCACAAAAAATGGTGAAGTTGGTGAAAATTTTCGCTTTTGAGTAAAAGTCCCTATACGCGCGCGCGCGTAGCTAGTTTTATCTAAGACGAAAAAACTGCACCAAAGTTCACCACCGGAGTAAAATGGGAACTGTGGCAACGAAAACAAAACAGATAGCAATAGAACAGGCTTACACGGAGCGGTTCATCTACACGTTAAACCGTTCTTATAGGGCAGATGTGACATGCCGGTGGCTGGGCGAGCCGGCAAACCAAGGCTTCGCTGAGGAAGTTGCTCGCATGCTATTCCGATATATCAACCCACAATTCACGGCAGCGCTTATCGAGGAGCGCAAGACGAAGATTGAAGCCTACAAGGGCAGACTCGTAGCAATGGCGAACGGGCTGCAACTGGCGGCAGACCATTACAGGGACCTAGATCCAGCGAAGGCTGCGCTATTTCAGGCTGAAGCTGGTAAATTCGCTGCACAGGTTCCCGGTGCTAATGAGCTTCTGGATACCCGTCGCCATGGATGTTTCAGGGACCATGGAGTCCTGGACGTGGCTAAGCAGGAAATCGAGAAGGGGTTTGGCGGACCCATCACGTACGAGACCCTAGCCACGCTGGTCACAGTGGCACAAATTGCAGCCGGACACGATGAGGAGCCGGTCGGCTCCGAGACGATCCGCAAAGACTTGTCAAACTTCCTCACACGAAACTCGAACTGGAATCCTGCCGGAAACTCAAACCCTTAAAAATCGCCTTCCAGTTTCCTTCTATTTTTTTGCATGAGCCTCTACTCTGCGGCTCATGGCCAAGTCCAAGACAATCGAGACGCAACTTCCCCCGTTGCTCGTTGAGCCGGAGGAAGTAGCGCGTCTGATCAGCCGACCCGTACGTGTAGTGGATGAACTCGTCCGGATTGGCATTTTTGGCGTCCGGACAATCGACGGAAAGAAACTGATTCGCTTCGCTGATGTCGTCGAGTTCTGCGAGCGAGAGGATCCAGAACCCATTCACTACCCGAAGTAAGACCGCCCACACGTCCGCCCTGACAGGGGCGAACGCGATGGAGATTACGAAAGGAAGCGATGTCTGTAAATACCACGCGGCAACAGCCCTCGTCAACCGACTATCAGTTTGTTCCTAGCGACCTGAAGACGCTGCGGCAGTGGGTGTGTTGGCGTCGCGAAGTACGCGACGGCAAGCCGACTAAAGTTCCGTACACAGTAGACGGTTCTCTTGCTTCCACGAACAGACCCGGCACCTGGACGACCTTTGACGAAGTTTCCGCTGCCACAGGGTTTGATGGGATTGGCTTCGTACTGACCGGCACTCAGTTCGTGGGATTAGACTTCGATGGCGTCTTGAACGACGCTGGCGAAGCTGAACCGTATGTTCTTGAAATTCTCCGGCTGCTCGGCAATCCATACACCGAAGTAACTCCCAGTGGGCGCGGCCTCCGGACATTTGTAGAGCCGGTTACACCATTGCCAGGAAGCAAGCGCAAGCTGACGAAGGGCGGCTACGGCGCTGAAATCTACAGCGGGGCGGAGGCTGGAAGATACTTGACCACAACCGGAAGACAGTATTCCGGCGAAGGAATTCCCAAGATCGAGAACGTCTCGCTACCTTATTTCCTTATTTGCCAGATTCAAGACCCCAAGTTCAAGCGCCTGTGGCTCGGAGATACTTCTGAGTACGACGGCGACGATAGCCGCGCGGACCTGGCACTCATGGGAATGCTAGCGCGCCTCCTGGACAAGAACTTTCAGCGCATGGAGGCTGCGTTTAACGCCTCATTTCTCGGCCGCCGCGAAAAGTGGCAGCGCGATGATTATCGCCGGCGGACGATTGCCAAGGCGCTTGAAGGCATCATCCTCGGTGCGCCAGCCAGCACCCCACTCGACCCCACTTCTTCGAGCCTCGGCGACACAGGCAACGCCGAACTCGTGCTCACTACATTGAACGGGCGCGCGCTATATTGCCGAGAACTAAAGCAATGGTTTCTTGCCGATCAAGTCGCGCGTTGGGCCGCCGATAGAACGAATCGAATTTCTCAGCTTGTGCAGCAAGCCATGGCGAAGCGATGGCAGGAGCTTGCCAGGACCCCTGACCCCAAAGACCCAATGCTGCGTCATGCCCTGCGTTCTTTGGACCGCCATGCTCTGACCGACTGCGTATCAATTTTGGAATTCCAACAGAGCATTAGCGTGTTACCGGAAGCGCTCGATTCTGACCCGCTCTTGCTGGGAGTCGAGAACGGGATCCTGTCGCTGTATCAAGGTGTCGGGGAACTACTCGAGCCTCGCTTAGACCTGTTGGTAACGAAGTGCGCGCCGGTCAGGTTCGATCCCGATACGAAGTGCGACGCCTTTCTTGATTATCTTGAGCGCGTGCAGCCCAACCCTGAAACACAAAAGTTCCTGCAACGCCTTGCTGGCTCATTTCTGACGGGACTTCAGCCAGAACAATCATTCATTTTCTTCCTCGGCTCTGGCGCGAACGGGAAAAGCGTTTTTGTCCGGGTCATGCACGATCTGCTAGGGACGGATTATTGTTGGAAAGCACGCAAACAGCTTCTATTTAATCCTGATAAGCGCTCAGGTGAACAGGCGGCAGGCGCGAACGACATTGCGGACCTCGAAGGCCGGCGATTGATCTGTGCTACTGAACAAATCGGAAAACGATGGAATCTGTCATTTATTAAAGATTACAGCGGCGGAGAGCAACTACATGGCCGGCAGCTGTATTTGCAAGGCAGGAACTTCAAAGCAACAGGAAAGATCCTGGTCTCAGCCAACATCGAACCGAGCCTTGACGAATTCGACGAAGCTGTGCGCCGACGATTCGTTTTGGTGCCCTGGCACGTAACAATTCCCCCGAAGGATCGACACGTCCCACTCGAATCCTACGTGCAATCACTTCTGAAAGACGGTGGGGCGTCGGGAATTTTGAACTGGGCACTAGCCGGCCTCCAGGATCTCGTCAGCAGGAACTTTAATTTGGATCCACCACAGGACGCAGAGCAGGCAACCTCGGACTATCTGCGAGATGAAGACGAGGTTGCCAGATTTTTCAATGACTGGACGGAGAACGTGATCGGTCAAAGCATGACCACCAAGGAACTACGGAAGGCATACGTTGTTTGGCGCGATGAAAAGTACGCCATGAGCGCCCACTCGTTCACCAAAGAGTGCCGGAGAATCTTCGGAAAAGAGCGCTGCCACGTTGGGCGCGCGCGATCTCACGTTGTAGACGGACTGCGTTTATCGGACTACGGACAAGCGGAATACAACCGCGCCGCGCCCGAGCAGAAAGGAAGGTGCCGATGATTTTGTAGTAGCAGTGGGCGAAGGAAGCCGAAACCAAACAAGGAGAAACAAAACACCATGGAACCAATCTATCCAAAGAGTGGAAAAGAATTTAAGAAAGCTTCCGAAGGACAGCACTCCGCAGTCCTTGCCTCCATCGAAGACCTCGGCATCGTGGATACAGGTTACGAAGACGATAACGGACAACCAAAGTTACAACCGTATGTCCGTTTGTTTCTTATCGTGGACGAAATTGACGACTCCGGCGCGCCCCTACAAGTCAATGAAGACTTCCACAATAGCAGCCACGAGAAAGCCAAGTTATTTCAAATGTTCCAAGGCCTAGGAATCACGATCAATCCCACCACAGATCTAAATCAGTTTATCGGTCAACAGGTCTTATTGGACATCCACCACAACACAAGCCGGAAGGGGAAGGTCTACGCTAACATCCTGCACCCGATTAAGCCGGCTCCGGAGAACGCACCTTTTATTCGAATTCCAAAAGGCTGGGTGGCTCCGAAGTTCAACAAGCGCGCAGGGGGGAGCCTCGCCGGCTCGGTCCAGGACGGTCCAACAATTCGCCCCGGATTAACGACCGTCCCCAAGTTGGGCGCGCGCCCGGCGGCCACGAAGCAGACGGTGCTCGAAGTTCCATACGAAGGGACCGACGAAGATATTCCAGTTTAATCGGGTCCGTCGCACGGACCGAAAGGAGGTGACGCTGACACTGTCTCGCAGTTCACAGAGGTACCACCATGAATCCAGAACTGAATTACTACGAAAGTCTTAGTCCGGCAGAACAGGCGGAATGGGACCGCGAACAGAAGCACCTATGGGAAGTTAAGCTTCCAGCGGATCTTTGTAAGGAGAGGAAGAAGGCCGAGGCCGAATGGTCCAAGTCCAGACAGACTTATGCCTGGATTGGCGCGGAAGACTGGAACTACGGTTGGATCGGTTTTCATTTCTTGAACGAACCTACCCATGCCTGCCGGCGAATCATCCGACTAAGTCTGCCGCGTGGCGGACAGCTACGGATCATTCATGAATTTCTGCTCTACCACGACCGTCGCGCAGGCAACCGTGAATGCGAAGGTGATAAGTGCATGTGCCATTTCTGGCCCGTTCAGGAACAACACGACTACAGGACCTACGCTGACCGTACCGTTGATGCTTACCTGGTAGCCACTACAACAGCCGATGCGGATTCCCTCCATAGATGGCGCGGAACGCAGCAAGAAACATACCCTGCCGAAATGACTGCTTCCGCTGTGGTGTTCAGTCCACTGGCACCGCAACACGTAGTCGATAACTGCGCCAAGATTCTCGACGCCTCGACGCATGGCAATGGGGAGAACTTCTATGCCTTGCTCGACGGTTCAACTCGCTGCGCAATCTGCCGGCATCCCCTACGCGACGAGGTTTCCAAATTGGTGGGCGTGGGTCCCGATTGTGCCAAGGTGCACGGGATACCACATACGTTGGCCGCCGCAAGCCGAAGATTGGAACTGAGGAAGAAACTACTCGGCGAATAATGGCGACGGCACAAAAACTCGCCGCGCCGGCCACCGCGATAGCGCCGGATGACATCATTGACGTCGTCGAGTTGGCGCGGCGATTAAAGTTGTCCGTTCACTGGGTCTACGCGCGTACCCGCAAGGGCGTTGAAAATCCTATTCCCACACTACAGGCTGGCCGCCACCTTCGTTTTGACTGGGGCGAAGTTTCAGCCTGGCTTCGGAGTAAACCTTCTTGACTTTAGCGTTACCGACCTGTAACATAATGCGTAGGAGGTAGCACAGATGAGAGAGCAAAGAGGGTCTCTGTGGCACAAGGGTCCAAGCTGGTTTTTGAGGTACAGCGATGATGTCATGGTCAAGGGCGTGGGCATCGTGCGCAAGAACATCTGCACGAAACTGGAGGTTCCTTACGGCGGCGAGTACAAGACGAAGAAGTCGGTGCGCAAGTTCGCCAAGAAAATCCTTGACCCTTTAAACGAGGGAAAGCTTGATGTTCGCTCCACGATGCTGGTTACAGAGTTTGTGGAAACGGCCTATCTCATTGGTCACGTCCAGAAGTTGCGAGCCTCGACGCAGAAGGGTTACAAGGACATGTACCGCGATCACATCAAGGCGCGCATGGGTCAACTGACTCTACGTTCTTTCCGTACCGTGGATGGCGAGCAGATGCTGTCCGCCATCGCACGGCAGACGAAGCTGGGCCGGAACACACTGAAGCACTTGAAGTCCTTCTTGAGCGGTGTCTTCAAAGAAGCCAAGCGCTTGGGAGTGCTAGATGGTCTGAATCCAATGCAGGACACCTCCCTTCCCGTCGTGGCTGAACCAGATGCGACCTATGCGTACAGCTTTGCCGAAATCAAGGCAATGGTCGCCAAGCTACCGGAGCCGGCGCGCACGGTCGTACTCACGGCAGGTTTGACCGGATTGCGCAAATCGGAACTGCGCGGACTAACTTGGGGCGACTACGACGGGAAGGAACTGTGCGTCAATCACAGCGTCTGGAACTCCCACGTATCGGAACCAAAGACCCACAGTTCCAAGGCGCCGGTCCCGGTCATCCGGCAACTCGCTGAGGCTTTGGACGCGCATCGTAAGCGTGCTGGAAAACTGGCGCAAGACCATCTGCCGATTTTTCAATCCGGGAACGGATCGCCGCTGCACTTAGACAATGTCGCTCGCCGAGTCATTCAGCCAGCCATCGAGAAGTGTATTCGATGCCGGAAGCCGGAGGCCGAGCACAAGCCTGAAGGTTGTATCTTCGAACTTGACCAGACCCTTGCATGGCACGGATGGCACGCATTTCGCCGTGGCATCGCTACAAATCTACATGGTCTTGGTGTCGCCGATACGACCATTCAACGAATCCTGCGTCACTCCGATGTCGAAGTGACCAGGCGAATCTACATCAAGCCCGTGAAGAAACTTCAGACCGACGCAATGGAAATTCTTAGCCAGAACGTCGGAAATTTCGAAACCTGCAACGCGACTGCAACGCCGGCGACGGGGCTGGTGAATTAGAATGCCGCAAGCGCTGTGTTATCATCGGTTAATTTCCCGCGGGCCTGTAGCTCAGATGGATAGAGCAGCGGTTTCCTAAACCGTTTGTCGGGAGTTCGACTCTCCCCAGGCCCACCATTACATAATTGGATTCGCTGGTCGCGCCCTGTTAATTTGCTCGGGGCTCAATGGTGATAACGATCGACTTCGAGACTGGCTGATTGCTGCCATCGGCAACGCTGCGTATTGGCACGAAGACATTTGTCTCGGGAAAATAGGCTGCGGCACAGCCCCTTGGAATTTCGTACTCGATCGCCTTAAAACGCTCTGCCCGGCGCGTCTCGGATTCGAAGTGGCTGATCAGGTCGACCCATTGATCCTTCTGTATTCCTAGCCGATTCATATCTCCACTATTTAGGAACACAACGCGTCTGCCATGGGAGATTCCGTGGTAGCGATCATGCTCGCTGTAGATTCTAGTGTTGAACTGATCGTGACTGCGAACCGTTGTGAGCAAGAGTTCTCCGTCTGACAGATCATGATGCGGAATAGAGTGAACGGAGAACTTCGCGTGCGACCAAGGCGTCTTAAACTTGCCGTCGTGAGGTGGGTTGGGAAGATAGAAGCCGCCGGGCTGCCGCACGCGCACGTTCTATTGAGCGAAGCCTGGTACCACGTGCTCGATGTGCTCGCGGATTCGGTCATAATCGTCAATCAGACCCTGCCAATCCACTGTCGTCTTGTCCTTCGATGTCGCCTGCGCGATACCCATGATGATTGCAGGTTCGCTCCGCAATTCTTCCGACGCGGGAGGCACTACACCTCGCGACATGTGAATCACGCCGGCTGTGTCTTCGTCGGAGAGGAATTGCTGGCCTGACTTCTGGAAATCCTCCTCCGATCGCCCGAGGCACGGCAGGATCAGAGCCTGTGCGCCGGTGATCAGATGAGCGCGATTCCGTTTAGTGGATATTTGCACTGTCAATTTGCAGCGCTGAATCGCTTCTGACGTGTAGTTCGTATCGGGAGTCGCGGCTAGGAAATTCCCGCCCAGTCCCACGAACACTTTTACCTTTTCTTGATGCATGGCTTCGATGGTGCACACCGTATCGAACCCGCGTTGCTCCGGCGGCGCGAACTTGAACTCTTTCCCAAGCGCCGCAAGAAATTCCGGGCTCATTTTTTCCCAGATACCTACGGTGCGGTCTCCCTGCACATTGCTGTGTCCGCGCACCGGGCAGACTCCGGCCCCGCACCGACCAATCTGGCCACGCAGAAGCGCAAAATTCAAGATCGTCTGAACATTGGCTACGCCATTCTTATGCTGCGTCACTCCCATCGCCCAAGAACAGATCATGCGTTCCGACGCAATCGCCCCCTGCGCCGCTTCATGGATCAAATCGCGCGATATGCCGCTTCCCTTGACGATTTCTGCCCAGCTCTCCTTGCGGATGTCGGCGGCGAAAGCCTCGAATCCCTCCGTGTGACGCTCGATAAAATCGTGAGCCAATATCTTCCCGCCGGTGCGCTCATCTTCCTCCAGCATTTCTTTCATGATGCCTTTGAGCAGAGCCACGTCTCCGTTGATTTGAATCGGAAGAAACAGGTACTCCAATTTGGTTCCGTGCCCCAACAGGTGCAACGGATCTTGCGGGTTCTTGAATCGCATCAGCCCGGTTTCATGCAAGGGGTTGATGCTGACGATCTTGCAGCCGTTCCGCTCCGCTTTCTGCAGCTCGGTCAGCATGCGCGGATGGCAAGTGCCGGGGTTTTGCCCGATCACGAAGATGGCGTCCGCGCGTGCAAAATCTTCGGTCCTGACTGTAGCCTTGCCGAAGCCGATCACTTCCGATAGCCCGGTCCCGCTGGATTCGTGGCACATGTTCAAACAATCCGGCAGGTTGTTTGTGCCGAACTGTCGCGCGAAAAGCCCATACATGAAGGCGGCTTCGTTACTGGCGCGACCCGACGTATAAAATGAGGCTTCGTCGGGGGACCGGAGCGACCGAAGTTCCTGGCCAACCAGATCGAACGCCTCCTGCCACGATATGGGTTCGTAATAATCCGAGCCTGTTCGCCGCACCATCGGATGGGTGATCCGCCCTAGTTCCTCGAGCCAGAAGTCCTTGTGCGACTGCATCTCGGAAATCGAGTGTCGTGCGAACACCTCAGGCGTCAGCATTCTGGTCGTGGCCTCGGAGGCAACGGCCTTTGCGCCGTTCTCGCAGAATTCCGATGTCTTTCGGTGACCGTCAGGATCGGGCCATGCGCAGCTCGGGCAATCGAAGCCGTCCTTTTGATTCATCTTCAGCAGCGTCTTAAAGCTGCGCTGGACGCCCATTTCGCGCAAACCGAAGTGCGCCGTCTCATAAATAGAATGAAAACCAGCAGCGGACTTCGCGGGCCTACGATCCTCGGCGCCCTCCTTCTCCAGGGGCGGTTGTGCTCCCTCCACTCCGGTCGCTAGATGCGATTCTCGATCGGTCGGCTTTTGCTCGTGGGCTTGATTGGGCGCGCTATTTTCGTCGTGTTCGTGGCGGTGCATGAAAGTCCTCCATCCGAGGTAAACTTGGACTTCGAGCCATGTCTCCACCAGCCGTCGTGGGGCTTCGACAGCGCGCCAGCCATCGTGCGAAACCCCTAAGTCTGAGGCTTTTCCAGTGTAGGGCGCGAGAGCTTACCCGTTGGGGGACATCAAGAAATCAAATCGCGGGCATTCCAGCTGAGCCGTTGACTCCGTGCCGCGCCACCGTATAATTGAACTTCAGGCGGTCTGTCGCCCGGACCCCAGACAGGCTGCACCGAAAGCGGGCAAGAGTTGACGCCGTCATACATCCTGGCCTCATTGATCGCGGCGGGGAGCAACCCGGTCACGATCTATTTTCGACGGCTGGTTGATCCCACCTTCCGCGGCCTCTATCAGGCGAACGCGTTCGACCTCGCCATCATGCTGCCGTACTTCTTCGTGATGGCCATTCTGGCGATGTATGGCATGCACCGTTACGCGCTGGTCTATAACTACTTCAAGAATCACAAGAATATTCCTGGACCGCCGCCGGACGTCGCCGTCTGGCCCAAAGTGACGGTGCAGTTGCCGATCTACAACGAGCGCTACGTGATCGAGCGGCTGATCGAGACCGTCGCGCAATTCGATTACCCGCGCGAGCTGCTCGACATCCAGGTGCTCGACGATTCGACTGACCAGACGCAGCAGGTCGCGCGCGATTGCGTCGAACGCCACCAGGCCCTCGGCGTTCCTATCACTTACATTCACCGCAACAATCGCGAAGGATTCAAGGCCGGCGCGCTGCAGGAAGGGTTGAAAACGGCGACCGGCGAATTCGTCGCCATTTTCGACGCCGATTTCATTCCGCCCGCGGATTTTCTCAGGCGTACGGTGCCCTATTTCGCCACTCCGAAGATCGCCATGGTGCAGACGCGCTGGAGCTACATCAATCGCAATTACTCCACGCTGACCGAGGTGGAAGCCATTCTGTTGGACGGACATTTCGCGATCGAGCATTCGTCACGATTCCGCAGCGGGCTATTTTTCAACTTCAATGGCACGGCGGGAATCTGGCGGCGTACCGCGATCGAGGATGCGGGCGGCTGGGAGCACGACACGCTGACGGAGGACACCGACCTCTCCTATCGCGCGCAAATCCGCGGCTGGAATTTCCTGTATCTCCCGGAGATTGATTGCCCGTCGGAACTGCCGGTGGAGATGAATGCCTTCAAAACGCAGCAGGCGCGCTGGGCCAAGGGCCTGATGCAGACAGCGAAGAAGATTTTGCCGCAGATGATGCGTTCCAACGCACCCACGAAGGCGAAGGCCGAGGCGTTCTTTCACCTGACGGCGAACGTCAGCTATCCGCTGATGGTTTTTCTTTCGATCATTCTGCTGCCCGCGATGATCGTGCGGTTTTATCAGGGCTGGTTCCAGGTACTACTGATTGATCTGCCGCTGTTCTTGGCCTCGACCTGCTCGATTTCGTCTTTCTATCTGGCGGCGCAGCGCGCCTTCTATCCCAAGGCATGGAAGCGAACGTTTTTCTATTTGCCGGTGGTGATGGCTGTGGGCATCGGCCTTGCGGTGAAGAACGCGGTTGCGGTGATCGAGGCGATTTTAGGCGTGAAGTCGGAATTCGTGCGCACGCCAAAATACAAAGTGGAAGCCGGCGCGAAAAACTCCAGCGAGTGGGCGGGGAAAAAGTATCACAAGCGCGCGGGGCTGATGCCGTACATCGAAGTGCTGCTCGGAATTTATTTTGCCGGCGCTGTTTTTTACAGCATACAAAACACAAACTACGTGACAGTTCCCTTCCTTCTGTTGTTCGTTTGGGGCTACCTCTACACGGGAGTGATGTCTCTCGCGCAAACCTACGTAGATCGGCTGCGATTCGGCGCGAAGGATGCCCCCACCGCCGCGCCGCTCTCCGCCGCTATCTCTGCCAGCCCCGAAGCCCCCTCTGCTTCGAGCGACTAGCTGTCGCCGCCGACGAACTATTGATAGCGCCTTCCCCGCTCCCAGAGCCGGATTTCGTCTTCGACCGAGAAAATCTCCAGAGGAGACAACGCAAAACGAGCTTCCGATTTGAACGCCTGCTCTTCCAGCGGAATCGCAACCCACAGGCCGGTTCTTACAAACGCCCGGATGTAGCGCTCGATGTACTGGTCAAATCCGAGCATAGTGAATTGAGCCGCGTGGACAAGCCCGTGGAAAAGCGTCCTCGGCGCGATCTCTTCGTGGAATACGATCACGTCCATGTAGGTGAACGAAGCCAGGTGCTTGAAGTCAGGGAAACCCGTGAATCCCAGAGCCTTCACCTCATCGGCAAAAGGCGGCGGGCCGATGCGCGCGCCCTGGAGCGCCAGAACCCTGACGCTCGCGAGAAGCTTGCTCGGGAAGTAATCCTGAACCAGCCGACGTTGTTCCTCGGTCAGCGGAATGCCCGATGGGAAATGGTGCACTCGTTCGCGCCGGTAGTACGCGCCGACACGGGCGATGATCCGGCGCATCTGTTCCTCAGGAAGTTCCCTTGAATTCTCGACGGCGCCGCCCCACGTTCGGTTACGGCTACCGTACTGCCGCGACCGAAAGTGGTCAATTCCGGGATGTTCCGGGGAGCGGGCTGGTTGGCCTCACATGCACGTTTCCCGTATGATTGGTGCGATGAAATGAACGGGAAGACTTCACATGCGGGGCGGCGGCTCCGTTCGCGGCGAGTTGGCCTGGCACTGTTGGCGGTGGCGTGCGCGTGTGGCGTGGCGCAGGCGCGGTTTCGTCAGCCAAGCGAGGAATATGCAGCGCGGCGAACGAAGCTGCGAGCAGCCGTTGATGGACCGATTGTGATTTTCGGTTATACCGGGTACGAGGACGCGTCCGAAGTCGCTGTTTTTTTTCAGGAGCCTCACTTTTATTACCTGACAGGGCACGACGAGCCCGGCGCGGCGCTGTTGATCGCTCCCGCTGGACCTCTCAGCGGCACACAGCCCCTCACTCCACCCGAAGTTCTCTACCTGCCGCCGCGGGATCCCGCTCAGGAGAAATGGGAAGGACCCAAGACCGGCCGAGATGATCCGGGCGTACAGGAAAAGACCGGATTTGCGACCGTAGAGCCAATTGGCAACCTCAAAGGCGATCTCGAAAAACTCGCCAAGACCTACAAATCTATTTACACGCTCCTACCACCTAAGAATGAGGAGGGCTATCCGCACTTGACGCGTTCGGTCGCGGAGATTCGCGACATGGTTCCGCGCGCGACGCTCAAAGACATTGCGCCGGCGCTCGACGCTATGCGCCAGGTGAAGTCCGCGGGCGAACTCGCGCTGATGCAGAAGGCCATCGACCTGTCGGTTAACGCGCAATTGGACGCGATCCGACGCATGCAGCCGGGGCTTTTCGAATATCAGGTGGCCGCGCGGATGAAGGAAATCCATGAGATGGGTGGCTGCGCGCGTGAGGCGTATGCGCCGATCGTCGGGGCGGGGTTCAACTCGACGGTGCTGCACTACAGCGCGCTCGACGATGAAATCAAGGATGGCGATGTGGTCGTGATCGACGTGGGCGGTGAATACGGCGGCTACGCGGCTGACATCACGCGAACGCTGCCCGCAAGTGGCAAATTCACGCCGCGGCAGCGCGAGATTTACGACATCGTCCTTGGCGCCCAGAACGCCGCGCTGGCGGCGGTGAAGCCGGGCGCACTGCTTTACGGCGGCAAGGGCAGCTTGCAGCAGATCGTCACCGACTACATCAACATGCACGGCCACGATAAAGAAGGGCACACGCTCGGACGATATTATCCGCACGGCGTGAGTCATCATCTTGGTCTCGACGTGCACGATCCTGGCGACCGCAACCGGCCGCTCGAGGCGGGGATGGTCGTGACCGTGGAACCGGGAATTTATATTCCAGAGGAAAACCTGGGCGTACGGATCGAAGACGACGTGCTCGTGACCCAGGAAGGCCACCAATTGCTGACCGCGCGGCTGCCGCGCACGGTTGACGAAATCGAAAAGATCATGGCCGAAGCGCGCACGGACATGAAGGCGAATCCTTGACACCCCGGCGAGCGAACCCTTAGCATCAAGAATCGTTCACGTGCCGGCGTGGCTCAGTGGTAGAGCGAGGGTCTCATAATCCCTAGGTCGTGGGTTCGATTCCCGCCGCCGGCACCACCTTCTTCAGAGTCCCGCAGTATCGCGGTGCGCAGCGGCGCGTGACTAGGCGATGCGTGCAAAATTTGCGATCTGTGGGACGTACTTGGAACAGAAGTGCAGACGCGCCGATTCCACGAATGCCAAAACGGCGGCCGATTCCTCGCTCCTTCGCCAGGCCATAAAAACTTCGATGTGAGCATCGGGTTCGTCAAAATCCGCCACGGCTAGTTCTCCGCGGGAAAGCGAGGGGTTTACTTTCACCACGGCTCCCGCGCCGATAAAAATCCCCCTCCCCGACGCGAGAGTGATCGCTCCCGATTCCTCATGTGCTTCCACATGCGTCATGGTGATGTTCGGTTTTAGACCGCGACGAGTGAACAATCCCAAAATGCGGTCGTAGAGGCCGCTCGAGCGCTGCCGATCGAAGATCATCAGCGGCTCGTGTGCAATGTCGTCGAGCCGCAGCGACTTCCGGCGGGCGAAGCGGTGGGACCGGGGCATGATGACCACAAACTTTTCCTCGAAGATTTTCTCGGAGTTCAGATTCACCTCGTCCACCGGAGGACGTAGGAAGCCGACGTCAATCTCGCCCTTTCGCAGGGCCTCGTTCTGGTAGCTCGAATAAATATCCCTGCACTCGATTTCAATGGCGGAATTTCGCCGGTGAAATTCGACGACCATATTGCCGGTGGCGGCACCGAGGCCCGCGCCAATGCCAATTCGGAGAATACCCGATTCCCCCTGTGCGGCGCGCCGCGCGACATCGGTCGCTCGGCTCGCTTGTACGACAAGCCCTCGGGCTTCATCAAGAAACGCGATGCCCGCGCGCGTAAGCTCCACGCGACGCTTGGTGCGCGCAAACAGTTGCACGCCCAGTTCATCTTCCAGCTGGCGAATCTGACGGCTCAACGGAGGCTGTGCGATATGCAATTGTCCAGCGGCGCGGGTAAAGCTGAGGCATTCGGCCACCGCGATGAAATAGCGAACGTGGCGCAGTTCCATGGCGTGCATCCTATACCCGCCAGGTATCACCGGAAAGAGATTTTTGCGGCTCGCTTGCGCCTCGTAAGCAGTAACGGTTTCAGCACCCGGCCGGGCGCGCCGCGATCAAATGTTCGCTGTAGGACTCCCTTTAATACCCAAAAAGTATTAACAAGTAACTCAAGATGTATTTGACAGACGTGCCCAAGCGAACCATTCTGTAGCCAAATGGTTGAGATAGGGGTGGGGCTGGGGAGCTGGCACTTTCCCTAACTGGACACCTCGGCTTTTGCTCTTGGCGGCTTGGTTCTTGGACCCGCGTCAAGACAGGCTCGAGAAAAGCAGGCGGGTGGTGAATCTACACGGGGCAGTGATTTCTCTGCGCCGATCGTGACGGTCGCGTGTTAATTGGCAAGGAATGGATCCAAGGATTTCCTACGAACGGACGCGATCTCGGTGGCGTCGCGCTTTTGTTGCCCGCCGTGGATACGGGCCCAACGTCGCGCAACCAAACTCTAGTGCGAGCGGTTAATTTCTGAGGAGGGTATCAAATGAAGGTACGATTGGGTGTCAGGTTCATCCTTGGATTCTTACTTTTTGCCGGATGCGCCAGTTTGGCGTTGGCACAGGGCGGCGCCGCTACGGCGCTACTGAATGGCACCGTGACCGATGCAAGCGGTTCGTCCGTCGCCAACGCCTCCATCAGCGTGCGCAACACGGACACGAACACGACATACACGGCGACCTCCAATGACAGGGGCGTTTACACCGTTGCCAATCTGACGCCGGGCAACTATGAACTCACCGCCTCCTATACCGGATTCGCTAACTACAAGCAGACCGGAATCGTGCTGACCGTTGGCGAGGCTGCTACGATCAACATCGGCTTGCAGGTTGCTGCACAGGGCGAAAAAGTCGTTGTTACGACCGAAGTGCAGGAGATTGAACCGACCAAGACGGAAATTAGCCAGGTCGTTGAGGCACAGCAGATTCAATCCTTGCCCATCAGCGGCCGCCTGTTCACGGACTTCGCGCTCCTGACTCCGGGCGTCGCCACCAGCCGTACCAGCCTTGGAACCTCGTTTACCGAATATGAGACGACGCAGATCTCGTTTGGCGGCATGCGCTCCTTTAGCAATGAGATCACTGTGGATGGCGCGGACTTCGTCAACACGGCCAGCGGCGTGCAGCGCGCGACGCCCCCGCAGGAATCCGTTCAGGAATTTCGCGTGGTGAACAATAGCTTCGGCGCCGAATCCGGCCGTGCTCTCGGCGGAATTGTCAATATCGTTACCAAATCGGGCACGAATGACTTCCACGGCTCCGCTTACGAATATTTCCAGAACAACGCGCTGGATTCGCGAAATCTATTGCAGAAACCGGAGCCAAACCTTCAATCGGCGCTGTTGCCGGACACGCTGCAGCAAAATCAATTCGGCGGCACGCTGGGCGGGCCTATTTCAAAAGACAAGACGTTTTTCTTCATCAATTACGAAGGAAAGCGACGAGCGGAATCTCCCCTGCTTCCTCCGGACCTGGTGAACAACCTGAACGTAATTGATGAAGCAAAGGCGCTGCTGGGACTCGCTCCGGAAGGCTGCACGACGGCGCTAGCGCTGTGCACGCTGTCGAATCAGGCTTACCTAAATTCGTTCCTGAAGACAACGAACGACGACTTCGGGTTCGCGAGGCTGGACCACCAGTTCAATGCAAACAACCGATTGGCGATCCGCTACAACGTAGAGGATTCGCGGAATTCTGGCGAACTGGTCGGCCAGACGCTTGACGGCGGCGGTATCGGCACTCCGAGCGGTGGCCGCGACCTTTTCATCCGGGACCAATCGATCGTGGCCACACTCGATACGGTGCTCAAACCCAACTTAGTCAACACAGCGCTCTTTCAATATGCGCGGCGTCACTACAATTTTCCGGGCATGACCGGCCAGCCGGACTTCAGTATTCTCAACGACCTGGAGCTTGGCCACAACTTCGGAACGAATGACAGGCTCTACGAGAGCCGCGTGCAAGGCTCGGACTCCGTAGCGTGGGTCAAGGGCAATCACGTCGCCAAGTTCGGGTTTGACGGCAACTACATTTGGAGCCTGATCAATTTCCCCGGCTTCATGCCCGTGCGCATGCTGGTACCGGGCGTATCCTGCCTGGCCAACTTTGCGGAGTTCTACAACGGCGCATTTACCGGTAATGACCTTCCGACATCGCCGGCCCTTGATGCGTCTTCCGCGGGGTGCGCGGTTCCCCAGGATGATGGTGTCGTGTTCACCTACGCAGGTATCGAGGTTCCGGCCAGCCCCAGCTTCACGGCCGGTCCGCCTCTCGTCACCAGCTCCAGTCCCAGTTCGTTGAACACCTCGACGTGGGCGAACGCCTTCCCGCCGTCTCTGTTTAACAGCTTTGCCAAGGAAATTAACCACGGCTATTGGGGTCTTTTTGCTCAGGACCAATGGCGGCTCACGCCCAAATTGACGCTGAATCTCGGCGTGCGGTGGGATTACGAGTCGGGCTTGGCGCTATATGTCAATCCGGACCATGCAGGCTGGCAGCCTCGAGTCGGCCTCGCGTATTCCCCTGACAGCAAGACCGTGATTCGCGCCGGATTCGGCATGTTTGACGATCGCTATAACCTGACTTTCTTCTTCGTGCCGAACACGCAGAAAGTGGTGGCGGGCCTCGGGTGCAATCCGCCGGTACCGGCGTGCGCGGCAGGCGGCGCCCTCACCGGGCAGAGCATCACCGTGTCTCCTCAGATGCTTCCGATGACCAACGCCGGGCAGGCCCTTCAGGGATACCAAGTCTTTGGTTTCCCGGCCGGGGCAGGTGCAGCAGGATATGCGGCGAGTGTCATCAATACTGGCGGGTACACTGCGGGACCGGAAGGTCAGACGAATGCCATTTCGTTGGTTGGCACTTGCGACACGACCTTTGCATGCGGCGTGGGTGCTGGTGGTATGGATCACAACGTAAGCAAGATACCCTACGCTGAGCAAGCCAGCCTCGAGGTTGACCGACAGCTCGGCGGCGGCCTCGCGATCAATTTGGGCTACCTCTTCGTAGGCGCGCACAGGCTCGTGCGCGGGAACAACATCAACGTGCCGTGCCCCTTGGGCACTACGGATCCAGGGCAGGACTCGGGAGTCGCGAGCGTTAACGGGCCACACTTCGCGAACGTGGATCCAGGTACATGGCCACTCGCAGCGGCGCCAATTTTTCCGGATGCCGTTCCCGGCCTTCTGAATCCGAATGGTAGCTTCTCGAAGTGCGCAAGCGGCACTCCGGTGCTGGGAACCGGGGCGCTCGCCGGATTGGGTCCTTGGTTCGCCGGTGCCGGTCCCGACGCCGGCTTGCAGAGCATGAGCTACGGACTTCTTGACTACAACAACGGCGTCGCCAATGCGGTCTATCATGGCGGAACGGTGACGGTCATCGAACGAGTCAAGAATTTCAACTTGACCGCCAACTACACCTACTCGCACACGTTAGACAACGGAAATTTCACCACGTTCATAAACCTGCCTCCGAACCAATTCGACTTCGCCTCGGAACGCGGCAACTCCAACCAGGACGCCCGCCACCGGCTCGTAACAAACTTCACGGCTTTGGGTCCTGAAGGCACGTTTGCACGGCACTTCACTCTCAGCAGCATCATCACCCTGCAATCCGGGCGGCCCTTCACGATTTTTTACGGATCCAATACGCTGAACGACGTAGCGGGCGGCGCAACGGACCGCGTGGGTGGCGCGCCGGTCAACGGCTCGTGCACTTCCACGGCCACCTGCGCCACCATGATTGGAAGGAACACCTACGTCGGCGATCCACTATATTCGTGGGACTTCCATCTTGCGAGGTACTTCCAGCTCCGGGAGCACCTGAAACTTGACCTGAGCGTGGATGCATTTAACTTTCTCAACCGCTCCAACGTGGATGAAGTCACGTCGGTATACGGCTCGCCGGTCTTCTGCGGCTCACCCGCTGTGATTCCGCACGGCTATAGGGACGGTGTTAGCCGAGCCATTCAGTCCCGATCGGGTTCCGCAGCCTGCCCGGTCGGCGACGGCCTGGCGATTCCCGGTGTTGGGAGTTTTGCCTCGACGCCAATCACCACATCAACCCTTGCGGGCGGTACGTGCTCGGGCGTGGGACCGAATGCGAACCCCCTCGCGAACGTGTCGTCAACCTGTCTGTTTATTCCCGCAACTCCGAATGCCACTTTCGGTCTGCCAAGGACGATGCTGAATCCGCGGCAATTCCAGTTAGCGGCGAAGTTTTCCTTCTAGGAGCATCCTACTTCGCGAGCGTTCCAGGTCCACCCCGGGGATGCGTCCGTGAGAGGGCCGGCTCGGCGAATTCGTTCGATCGAATTTGCTGAGCCGGCTTTCACCCAAACCCTAGCCGCCCGTCCAAAACCTTCTCGTGCGAAACCCCGTTACGCACCGCCCGCTCCACGCATTCGATTGCGCACTTGTGATCAGGTCTTGACAGAACTTCCGCTGTCGTATTGACTAGCAAACGTCAAAACTTGAACGAGGACACAACATGATCACGACTCGTTCGCTATGTCTCGCTGGTTTGCTGCTGATTGTTTCGGGACTCGACCTTTATCAATTAAATGCATCGCCGCAGGGCGCTCCACCTCCCGCTGGTGCGGGCGCACCGCAGGCGTCCGTCGCCAAGCTCACGCCGGACGATATCGCCACGGGTAAGCAGATTTTCGCGGCTCAGTGCGCCGGGTGCCATGGATTCGATGGGAGCGGACAGCTGGGGCCGAGCCTGCATGGAGTTGAGGCGCGGAGAGGCGACGCGGGAATTTTTTCCGTGGTACGAAACGGAACGGGTGCCATGTCGCCGGTGATGTCGCTGAACGATCAGCGGGTTTGGCAAGTGGTCGGGTTCGTAGGCACATTGGGAGACACGGGACCTGCGGAGGCCGCGACGGGCGATCCGGTGAAGGGCAAGGCGGTGTACGACCGGAATGGCTGCGCGGTTTGCCACGCGATTCGCATGACCGGCGGCGGAGTCGGACCGCAGCTGACGACGGTCGGGAGGACGCGGCCGCCGAAATATTTTTATGAGTTCTTGCGCGATCCTGGAAAAAATCCGCCACCGGGCTACGAGTTGGTGAGCGTGGTTACCAAGGATGGGCACGAAGTGACGGGCATTCGCGTGACCGAGGATACGTTCACCATCGTGCTGCGCGACGTGGGCGGAAACTTTTACTCGTTCGACAAGCCGAAGCTGAAGACCCTCGAGGCGGAGCCGGGAAAAACGGTAATGCCGAGCTACGACAAGCTTTCGGCGACGGACATGGACAATCTGGTGGCGTATCTTTCGAGTTTGAAGGGGGCCGAATGAGAGCCGCGAAATATATGGTGCTGGTGCTCGCGCTGTACGTGGCGCTCCCGAGCGCCGCACAGGTTCCGTACCAGCGGCTTCTGAAATCAGACGCGGAGCCGCAGAACTGGCTAATGTATGGCGGCAATTACGGCTCGCAGCGGTTTTCGGGATTGAAAGAGATGACGCCGCAGAATGCGAAGGATCTGCGCGTGGCGTGGGCTTACCAGATGCGCGGAGGCGGCGTGATGGAATCGTCCCCATTGATCGTAGACGGGATCATGTACGTGACCGAGCCCCCGAGTAACGTGACGGCGCTCGACGCGCGGACGGGAAAGCCGTTGTGGCACTATGTGCCGCAGGTGCCGCGGGATTTCGTGCCGGTCGGGCTTTTCCCGACGAATCGGGGCGTGGCGATTCTGGGCGACAAGCTGTATCTGGCAACGATTGACGATCATTTGATCGCGCTGGATGCGAAAAGCGGGGTGGTACGGTGGAGCTCGTTGATTGCTGACAAGGCAGATGGGTACGCGATCACGCAGGCGCCGCTGGCGATCAACGGGAAGATTGTGGTGGGAGTCGGAGGAGGCGAAGCCGGCGCGCACGGTTTCTTGAGCTGCTACGACGCGAATGACGGGAAGCTGCTGTGGCGTACTTATACGGTGCCGCGGAGCGCGAGCGACCCCGGGGCAGACACCTGGGCAGACGGAAGCTGGTCTAATGGCGGCGGAACGACATGGAACACGGGCTCGTATGACCCGGAGCTCAATCTGGTTTACTGGGGCACTGGAAATCCGGTGCCGGACTGGAACGGCGGGGGGCGGATGGGCGACAACCTGTTCACATGCTCGTTGCTCGCGCTCGACGCCGATACCGGAAAGGTGAAATGGTATTTTCAATTTTCGCCCCATGAGACGCACGACTGGGATTCGTCGGAACCGCCGATTCTTTTCGATGCGACGCTGAACGGCAAAGCGCGGAAGCTGGTGGCGCTCGCGAATCGAAATGCTTTCTACTACGTGCTGGACCGCGAGACCGGCGAATTCCTGGCTGGCGTGCCATTTGCGAAGCAGACGTGGGCGAAGGGACTCGACGCAAAGGGGCGGCCGATCAAGATGCCCGCCGAGCAGATCGAGCCGAGCGCCGAAGGAACGCTGGTCTATCCGACGTTGACGGGAGCGATCAACTGGACGAGCCCGTGCTACAGCCCGCTCACGGGACTTTTCTACGTGAACGCGCGCGATGGAGGAGCGTATTACGTCAAGGGTGAACGGAAATTCGAAAAGAACAATTCGAATGGCGTCGTGGGCGGCGGTGGTGGCGGAATGCGCCCGGGGCCTGCGGATGAAACGACGACTTCGATCCGCGCGCTGAATGCGACAACCGGAGAAAAAAAGTGGGAATACAAGATGGTCGGCGATTCCTGGACGGGGACGCTGGCTACCGCGGGTGGCCTGGTATTTTCAGCGGATGCCGCCGGCAATTTCTTCGCCTTGAATGCGGACAACGGCGAACCGCTGTGGCATTTGCTACTGGGATCGTCGGTTCGGTCCAATCCCGTTTCGTATGCGGTGGACGGCAAGCAATACATTGTGGACTCGGCTGGAAATACGCTCTTCGTCTTCAGCCTGCCGTGAGCAGGATTGATTCCCGCCGTGGCGATTTTTTTTCGCGCCACGTTAGTATTCTGCGCGCATCACAGATAGTAGGGGGTACAGATGACCGCGATTCGTTCATTGTGTATGGCAGCGGTGATTTTCTCTCTCGGTCTGCTGGACGTCGCGGCGCCGATGGCCGCTCAATTCGCGCCTCCGCCGATTCCGCCGCACTCCGGACACCCGAAGGCGACTCCGGAAAGCATCTCGCAAGGCAAAGATGTGTTTGCTGGAACATGCGCGAATTGCCACGGCATTGATGGCAGCGGAGCGAACGGTCCCAATATACGAGGAGTCGGAGCGACGCTCGGTCCGGAGGGGCTTTACGGAACCATCCGCGGTGGAGTTCCGGGCACGGGAATGCCGCCCTTCGCGACATTGGACGATGCGACGATCTGGAAGATTGTGGATTACGTGACTTCGCTCGGGCATGAAAGCGCGGGGGTCGCGACCGGCGATCCGCAAAAGGGCAAGGCGATTTACGATTCGAATGGATGCGCGAGTTGCCACTCGATTGACGCTCAGGGAGGTGACCTGGGGCCGGACCTGGGCCACATCGGCGCGCAGCGTTCGATTATTTCGCTCGAGAAGACGCTGACCGATCCCGGCGGCAACCTGCCGCTCGATACGTCGCTGCAGGAACGATCGGCGTATACCGCGTACGTGATGTACCGCGCGGTGAAGAAGGACGGCCATGTGGTCGAAGGCATGCGCGTGGACGAAGATTCGTTCACCATACAGCTGCGGGATTCAAGCGGCCACATCCAGTCCATCCAAAAATTCGAAATACAAAAGATCGAGCCCGAACCGGGCAAGAGCTTTATGCCGAGCTATCGGGACAAGCTCTCTGCGGCGCAGATCAACGATCTGGTCGCGTATCTTTCGAGCCTCGGAGGCGCACAATGAAGGCGACGAAATATATTGTTTGCGGCTTGGCCCTGCTCGTTCTGGTGCTTGGAAGCCGCCTGCAATCCTTGGCGCAGAATGTGACCTATGACCAGATTCTGCGCTCCGCCAGCCATCCCGACGATTGGCTGACGTATGGCGGCAACTACGCTTCGCAGCGATTCTCCGAACTCAAACAGATCAACAAGACCAATGTGGATTCTTTGAAACTGAAGTGGGTCTATCAGCTGCGCCGGCAGGGCATATTCGAATCTTCTCCCATCGTCGTGGATGGGATGATGTACGTGACCGAGCCACCGACCACGGTGACGGCGCTGGACGTTCGCACGGGACGGCCAGTCTGGAGGTGGAGCGCCGACCTGCCGAAGAATTTGCTCACGATCGGGCTATTTCCGACCAATCGCGGAGTTGCGATTCTCGGCGACACGGTGTATGTCGCGACGATTGATGCTCACCTGGTTGCGCTGGACGCCAAGACCGGCACCGTGCGCTTTAGCGTGGAAATCGGAAGCAACAAGCAAGCGGTAGCAATCACGCAGGCGCCGCTCGCCATCAATGGAAAGATTGTGGTGGGCATGGGCGGAGGAGAAGGCGGGCTGCGCGGTTACATTGACGCCTACGATGCCAAGGACGGCAAGCGGCTCTGGCGCCTCTATACGATTCCGACGACCGGCGAGCCCGGCGTGGAAACGTGGGAAGGCGACACCTACAAATACGGCGGCGCAACAACTTGGAACACGGGCGCGTACGATCCTGAGTTGAATATGCTCTACTGGGGCACCGGCAACCCCGCGCCGGATTGGAACGGAGACGCGCGAAAAGGCGACAACCTTTACTCCTGCTCGCTTCTCGCGATCGACGCCGATACCGGCAAGATGAAATGGTATTTTCAATTCACGCCCCACGAGACGCACGACTGGGATGCGGCCGAGCCGCCGATTCTGTTTGACGCGGTGATCAACGGCAAGAAACGAAAGATCGTGGCTCAGGCAGACCGCAACGCTTTCTACTACGTGCTGGACCGCGAGACCGGCGAATTTCTAAGGGGTCAGGCGTACGCTCATCAGACGTGGGCGAAGGGGCTCGACGCGAAGGGACGCCCGATCCTGATGCCGAATATTGATCCCAGCACACAGGGAACGCTGATCTATCCGAGCATCACCGGCACGGTGAACTGGACAAGCTCGTCCTACAGCCCGCTGACTGGGCTCTTCTACGTCAACACCCGCGAAATGGGCGCCTATTACTACAAGGGCCATCCGGAAATGGATCCTTACAATCCGGCGGACATCGGCGGTGGCGGAGGACAGAAATTAGTGAACGGAGATGAGGCCTACACTGCCGTTCGCGCGCTCGATGCAACCACAGGCGATCGAAAGTGGCAATTCAAAATGATCGGCGACTCCTGGACTGGTACGCTCTCAACCGCGGGCGGCCTGGTCTTCTGCGCCGATAGCCAAGGGAACTTCTTCGCGCTGGACGCTGAAAATGGAAAGCCTCTTTGGAATATTCAGCTCGGGAATTCCGTACGCGCGAATCCAATTACGTATGCGGTCGACGGCAAGCAATACGTTGTCGGTGAGGCTGGCAACGCGGTTTCCGTTTTCGGCCTGCCGTAGCGCTATTTTGCGGATTTCTTGCGTGAAAGCTTGAGGACGAGCTCGACATCGCGGCGAGAATCGAAGCTCGAAACCGTGCGGGTGGGTGACGTCATGTCATTGTGCTCGGCGTGCACCTCATAATCAACATTGGGATCGAGACCGCTGAAGCGATAATTCCCGGCCTCATCCGCGATGTAAGTCTTCACCGCCTGCGTCTTCACATTGAGCAGGTACACCACACCGGAAGGAGTCGGGGTCTCGTCTTGATCCAGCACGGTGCCGCGAATCGTGCGAAGCTGCGCGTCGCTCTTCTTGTCCTGCGCTGCGGCAGGCAAGGCGAATGCAATTCCCAGCGCTATCACCACCGCAATCTGAAGAAGCGCGCGAGTCCTCATGGCTGCCTCCTGGCCTGTGCAGGCGAATCACCCGTGGCGACACTCCCTGCCCGCACGACGATTGGGCTGTCGAGGTGACGCCGCGAAGAACCCACGAAGTAAGGCGACGGTAGAGCGGGAATCACTCGGCCTCTTCGTCTTCGTCTTCAATTCCCGGCTCGTCGTCGGCATCTTCTTTTTTTGCGTCCGCTTCTTCTTCCTCGTCTTCCTCATCATCATCGTCATCCTCGGAGATGACGATAAGGTGCACGGGATGAATCTGCGTCACTTCGAGCTCAGCGTCGCATTCCGCGCAGCTCACGATTTCGCCTTCTTCGACTTCGTCTTCGTCCACGTCGATATCCGCGTCGCATTCCGGACACTTGGTCACGGGAATCTCTCCTCCTAAGGCTAAGTTCCACCGGACGTCGTATTATATAACGGCAGTGTCAAATTTTTCGGCGGAGGTTCCTGCAAAAGTGCCCGACGGCCGCGAATATCCGGAACGCCCGATGGTAGGAGTGGGCGGCGTAGTGATTTCGAACGGCCGCGCGCTCTTGATTCGCCGCGGCGGGCCTCCCCTCGAGGGGCAATGGTCAATCCCGGGCGGAATGCTGGAGGTGGGCGAGAGTATTCTCGAGGGCGTGCGTCGGGAGCTGGGCGAAGAAACCGGGATTGAGGTGCGGGTCGGCCAACTGATCGAGGTATTTGAGCGCATCAATCCGGATGGCGCTGGAAAAACCCTGTATCACTTCGTGGTTCTCGATTATCTGTGCGAGGCGGTTCGCGGGGAAGCGCATGCGGGAAGCGACGTGACGGAGGTCGCGTGGGCCGCGCCGCAAGAGCTTGCAAAATACGCGTTAACGGAGACGGCGACCCGGGTAATCCTCAAAGCTTTTGAAATGGCGAGGGAGCGCGACGGCTCGCCGGGCCCGTACTATTGAATCGGGATGGAGAATCCGTTAGCGGACGTACGGGTAAATTTCGTCCGCGATCCAGTAATTTGCGATTGCAACTGCGAAGATCATCCCGAGCAGCCAGAGACTCCACCGCCAGCGACGCCAAATCGCGTGAAATAGCGAGTATTGCATCGGAACATCTGCCACGTAGGCCGCGCAGTAGCAGATGTTGGCAAGCGTCGCGAATGCGCAGAGAAAATCAAGCGACTGCAGCGTGAACACGCCCCGGAAATGCGGCCAGGTTGACAGGAGCCACGCCAGTACCACCCCAGCGAGCACGAGGTTGTAGATGACACGCCGCCGCTCCCAATATCGAAGCGCGTCCTTCACGATTTCTTGGAACGAGATGCGTGACGTCCCGCCGCCAGCAGATTGCATCGAATCTTGCGCCTCCACGGACATCCCACCCGATCTGGATAACTAGCTGGCTGCGGCGGTTTCCGGCAAGCGTCCGAAGCGCCGCTCGCGGCCGAGAAAATCCTCGATAGCCGCCGCGAGATCTTTCGCTTCAAATTCAGGCCACATCCGCGGCGTGAATAGCAACTCGGCGTAGGCACATTCCCACAACATGAAATCGCTCAGCCGCCGCTCGCCGCCCGTGCGAATCAAAAGGTCCACGTCCGGCGCGGAACCACCGCCGTGGGTGACCTGGCCAAGACGTCTTGCGAATTCGCTGTCGGAGACCTCGAGACTCGACATCATCCAACAGGAGGCGCGAAGAATCGCTTCGCGCGAGGAATAGTCGAGGGCGATGCGCAGTTCGAGCGCGCGGCCCACAGACGTCGCACGCTCAGCCGACTCAATGGCTTCGACGAGCGTAGCGGGAATACGGTCGCGCCGACCAATCACACGCAGTCGCACACCCTTCGCGGCGCACTCGGCACTCTCCGTGCGGAGATAATTTTCGAGTAATTCGAGCAGCGCGGATACTTCGCCGGGCGGGCGATCCCAATTGTTCGCCGAGAACGCATACAACGTGAGCGTGCCGATACCGAGCGACGGAGCGGCACGAACTACGCGACACACTGCCGCAACGCCCGCGCGGTGCCCCTCGGAACGCGAAAGACAGCGTGCCGCGGCCCAGCGGCCGTTACCATCGAGCAGGATGGCGACGTGAAGTTTCGGAGCGGAAATAACTCTGGATGTGCTGTTGCCCATACGACGTCGAGAATCTCCGCCTTTCTATCCCTCGCGCGTGGCGCGAATCAGGGCTTCCATGTGGTCCAGGTATTTTTCCAGCGCACGCCTGCCCGCTGGCGTCAGCCGGTACTCCGTCTTGGGCATGCGACCGGCAAATGATTTCGTGCAGCCGATGTAGCCGCCATCTTCCAGCTTCCGCGCATGGACGCTCAGGTTGCCATCCGTCACGCTCAGCAGATCTTTGAGTTCGTTGAACGTGAGCGACGCATTGACTGCCAGGGCGCTGACGATAGCGAGCCGGATACGCTCGTGAATCAGGCGGTCAAGACTCGACGCCTCGGCCGCGGCCGGACGCGCAGCCGCAGTTCCCTGTTTGTTTTTTTCCTCCCGCGCGATGCGGAAAGCCCCCGACTTAGCCGCCATATTTCCTCGCAATGACGCCCCCGAAAATCACATGCAGTCCGCCGAACCCGCCGGCGAGAAACGCATTGCCCCAACTGGACGGGCAAAAAAGCGCCATGGTGCCCAGCACCATGAAGCAGAGTCCCATCAGTGGCACGACACGAATCGAGAAGGCGCCGCCGGTGACCACAGCCGTTCCATAGAGGAGAAGCCACACTCCGGCTACTTCCTCGATCGATCCCATGCGAAAGAACAGCATGGTCAGCAACACGCCCACGAAAAGAGGCGGCGCGAAGCTATAAACGAATCGGCGGCCGGGGCCGGAGAAAAGCGTTGTTCCGGCGTCGCGGGCCTTTGAGTACGTCGTCCAGAGCGCAATGCCAATGGCCACGGCCGCCTCACCGATCCACGTGAGCAACCAGGCCGCAGTCGAGTCTTGCCGGGATGCGATCACTGCCGCACCCAACGCTGTGATTCCCATGGCGATTCCGCCCCACCCAGGTACAGCGGTAAACGAGCCGGCGCGCTCCATGGTTTCGCGGATGAAGCGAATGTTGTCTCGGGCGCGGTCATCCAGCGCCACGGGATTTTCGGGGAGAATAGGCCGGCGTTGGAAAGGGGTCACCGAATAAGGATAGCAGTCGCTCAACGATTGTCAAGTACTTTGCATTGCAAAGCCAAGGCCGATCGTCCGACCGATTTCGAAACAGCGCTTCGCAGTGAACTAGATTCGCTTGTGAAGGGACATCACGCGGACTATTCTTGAGCCGCACGAAATTCACTGGAGGCGAATCCATGAAGCGAATCTGTGTGGCAATCCTGGCGCTGAGCCTGGTCCCGCTCGCATCACCCGCGCAGCAAGCACCCGCAGCGGATGCAACTCCGACTGCGCAGCCGGAAGCGAATCCAGTTTCAAACGGACTGCGGAAATTGGTCGCGACGGAATCGAAGGATACCCTCGAGGCAGTCGAGGAAATGCCGGCCGACAAATTCAACTTCCGCCCGACGCCGCAGCAAAATACTTTTGGGCACCTGGTGGTCCACATGGTTCGCGTGAACTACGGACTGTGCTCGCTGATTGCGGGCGTCAAAGCTCCGAAGATGCCTGACTTGAAGGACGACGATCCGAAGGACACGCTCGTCGGACCGTTGAAGGCGTCGTTTGATTTCTGCAATCAGTCGCTGGCGCAGCTCGACGATTCGAAGTTAGGCGAGCAGCTGCCCTTTTTCGGCGGAAGGATGGCCTCACGCGGCTACTTGATCGTAACGATGTCGGAAGACTACGGCGACCATTACAGCACGGCGGCAATGTATCTGCGGCTCAACGGTCTGCTGCCGCCGACGGCCCAGCCGCGAAAGTAGTCGTTTCAGGAACGCTTCGCCGGATAGCGGCCGAGCAGCCAATTCCAGCGGATATGGACGAGATCGCCGAACATCATCAGGCTGTCGCGGATCATGTGGACTTTCGTTTCCGGATCGTGCGCCCAGCGAACCGGCACCTCGGCGATCCGGAGGCCATGGCGGCGCGCGAGAAACAAAATCTCCGGATCGAACCCAAATCGCTCAATTCGCTGATGATCGAAGATAATGAGGCAGCGCTCGCGCACGAATGCCTTGAATCCGCACTGGGTATCCCGGAACGGGAGACCCGTAAAAACCCGAACGAAACCGTTGAAGATGATTCCGGCAACCTCTCGCAGGCGAGACTGGTGGCCGAAAATGAGAGAGCGATCCAGCGCGCGCGATCCGATGGCGACGTCGTTGCCATCGCGGATCGCTTTTAGCAGCTTTTCCGACTCCTCGATCGGCGCCGAAAGATCGGCATCAGTGAAGATCGCCACGCGCCCGCGCGCCTCGAGCATTCCGTGCCGCACGCTGTGGCCCTTTCCCCGATTCTGCGGATTCGAAACCAGTCGAAGAGACGGCATGTCGCGCGCCCAATCGTACGCGATCCGTGCAGTCTCATCGGTTGAGCCGTCGTCCACGACGACAATTTCGATCCCGGCAACACCGCCAGGCCGACTCGCGAAATAGTCACGGATACGCGAAAGCCCGCGGCGGAGGCGCTCCCCTTCGTTGTATGCGGGAATGATAATGGAGAGTTCCGGAGGCATATGAATTATCGGCCGTTCGTTCGCGACATTTTCCCCGCCGGACTCATTGCCAACCGAAGCGGCCGACGAGCGGTACAAACCGGCAAGCAAATAGCTTTTGCTCCGTCGTCCGATTCCCTTCTCTTACGATTCGAAGCATTTGCTGATGATCGGTCTGGCCCACGGGAATAATCAGACGTCCGCCATCGGCCAGCTGATCGATCAGCGGCTGCGGAACGGACGGCGCCGCAGCCGAAACCAGGATCGCGTCGAACGGCGCGCCTCCGGGAAATCCCAGCGATCCGTCCCCATGTTCCACTCGCGCGTTCGAATACCCTAGCCGCGTCAGCCGCTCCCGCGCCGAATCAGCCAGCGCCGAAATCGCCTCGATGGTGACTACCTCCCGAGCAAGTAGCGAGAGCACGGCGGCTTGATAGCCTGTCCCTGCGCCGATTTCCAGCACGCGCTCGTGACCTTTGAGAGCCAGTGCCTCGGCGCACGCGGCAACAACATAAGGCTGCGAGATCGTCTGCCCTTCGCCGATCGGCAGGGCAGCGTCGCAGTAGGCGTCGTCGATGCGTTCGATCGGTACGAACAAGTGCCGCGAGACGGTCCCCATCGCGGCGAGAACACCTGCCGAGCGAATTCCACGTTCGCGAATCTGGCGAGCAACCATATCGCGCCGAGCGTCCTCAAAGTTCGCGCTGTCGCACGATGTGCGCTTGCCATTGCCGTCCATGCGTGCCGAAACTATCACAACGGGGTCAAACGCTGCCACCGGAACGCGATTTGCGTCAAATAGATTGTAAAACGGCCGTTCCCTACGATGACCGAACCGGCTCTCCGGGGCACAAGACCCGGAACAACACAAACCTAGGAGAATTCAATGAAACTGAGAACTGCCCTGATTGCCACCCTATACTTTGCCGCGAGCCCGCTGTTCGCTCAGACGCCTTCCAATGGCGCGCCGCCGAAACCTCCCGCGCATCAGCCCGGCCTGCCGGCGGAATCCGCCAATGCTCCGGCGCAAGCGCCCAAGGCCCCTTCTGCGGACCAACTGGATCCTGCAAAAGTAGCCGCCATCCGACATCTCATGGATCTCACACAGACTTCCAAGATGGGAGATAGCCTCAGTGCCTACGTCACGAACCAGGTGCGCCAGGCTCTAAGCCAGGTTATGCCGCCCGACCGGTTGGCGACGCTGATGAATGGCTTCAGCCAGAAAATGATCACGGCAGCTCCGGCGAGCGCTGTGACGGATGCCGCGATTCCTATTTATGCACGCGCCTTTTCATTGGACGATATCCAGGCGATTAGTCAATTCTATGAGTCGCCGCTCGGTCAGCGCGTAGTAAAGGCATTGCCCCAGGTAGCGCGGGACTCCGAGGAACTCGGCGTGCAGATGCAGCAGATGGGCGCGATGAAAGTGCTGCAAGACATGTCGGGCGAATATCCGGAGCTTAAGCAGATGCTCAAACCACAGGAAAGCGAGCCAGAAACCGCTCCTGGTCCGGACAAAGAGCCGACTCCTGTGCCCGCGGCTCCGACGAAGTAGTCTGACACGCGCTCAAAATAAGTCTGACGAATCGCGTCGCCCCTGCTGCCGGAAGTAGCGGGCAAATATCGCGGAAGGTTCAGCCGCCGCGACCAAAACGGTGCATGCCGTCAGTCGGCTTTCCGCCAGCTCGCGTCCCGATCGTATTGCGCCAGCGACTTTGCGATCTCGGCTGTGTTGCGACCCAAGTCCTTTTCGTAGACGATGCCGTCCTTATCAACCAAGAACGTCATCACTCCGGAGGACCGATATTCCGCGGGATAGGCCACGAAGGCGAAGCCTCCGGTCATTTTGCCACTTACGATATAGCTTCGAGCATCGCGAGAGGCGCTCGCGCGCTGACCTTTGAGGACTCGAAAAAAGTAGCCCTCGAACGGCTGCTGCTTCTGATTCGGGTCCCGCACGTAACCCTCCGCGGCAGCCGACGCCACCAGTGGACCGATGGGACTTTCAACCTCACCGGCGCCTGCCTTCCAGTAGAGACCGTTGTGCTTGTCCGGGTCACTGAAGAATTTCTGCGCGTACTGCTTACCGGAGTCCCCATCGTGGGGCTTTGAGTAATATTCGTTTTCGGCGTCAACCAGCTCGCGACATACCTGAATGACAGCGAGTTCGTTTTTCCCGATCCTTCGATAGAGGACTTCCTGCTTACCGGCCGGAGTATCGAAATACCACGCCGCGCCCCTGTGCATCAGGGGAATCGGCGCCGGCCAATTTTCCGCCCCAACGTACAGTGTCGTGGTGCCGTCCGGCTCCCTGACGAGGCGATGCATCTCTTGATATTTCTGCACGAACTGGTCACGGTCGTTTTTGTCCTCGACTTCATCGCCGGACGATAGGACATCTTTCGCGTCGGGCCCGAGAATTGCCGCTAACGCCGAGGAGTCATTCGCTTGAAGGGCCGCGACCAGCGCGCCGGTCGCCTCTTTGGCAGATGGAAATGATTTCTGGCCGCTTTGTTGAGCGGTGGCGGGACTCGCAAACCATACTATCCCGGCCGCGAGGATCGTGGAGGCGGCGAGCTTGGCTGCGCCGCCCCGGTATAGTCCGTCGGTATCGCGGGTCTTGCAGAACATTTCGTTCATCTCCTCCGTTCCTGCACAGATAAGTGCTGTCTCGATTCGCCGATTTCTGGAGTACCTGCGCTAGTGGCGGCCGCCGCCGGAATGTCCACCCCCACCGGAGTGTCCGCCGCCTCCGCGCATTCCACCGCCCATGCTGGCGCGCCCGCGCGACGAATTGCCTCGCACATCACCGCCGCGGCCATAACCGCCGAACGCCCCAGAGCGGGTTCCCGTCCGTCCCTCTGCACCAGCGCGGCTAGCCGCGCCGCCGTATCCACGGAGGCCGCGGTCCCCGCGAGCTCCAGGCGCAAAGCCCCGGTAATTTCCGTGGAAATACGCGTTGCGGTCATAAAACGCGTGGCTGTGGAACGCATAACGCCCGCCGCCAAAGAGCAATCCCCTGTGGTACCAATCAAATCCCCAGGCATGCCAGCCCCAGCCGAACCCGAAGAACGGCCCGATGCCGAATCCAACCCCGAAGGAAAGATACGGGCTCGGAACGCCCCACCAGGGATAGAATCCGGGCCAGAGGCCAACGGGATAGCCGTAGATCAATTCCGGATCGTAATCCGGCACGTACACCACGTCCGGATTGGCGGGCTGAATGACGACGGTCGAGCCTTCGGCCGTCACGGTCTGCTGCGGCGTGGTTTTCAAGGTGCCTGCCTGCTCTGCCTTTTTCCGCATGAACTGGACGGCATCCATCACGTCACCTTGCTGGTTGTAATTGGCATCGCCGAGCTCAGATGTCCATGAAAGGTTCTTGTCCATGTCCGCAAGAACCGAAGGAAATTGCGTCAGAGCCTTCACGCTCGGGTCCCAATCCTGCTTATCCACTTCGGCGCCCAGTGCAGCGCCTTTCAGACCGGGATTTTGCTGCAGGAACCGTTCCGCTTCGACGATTTGGGTTGGATACGCGGAGGCCGCCAAAATCTGTGCGACCAACGCGTCCGGATATAAAGCGATCGGAGCCACAAGCTCCTGCAACTGTTCGGGAGTCAACTGTGCGGCCGGCGGTTGGTCCTGCGCCTGAGCCGGAGGCGCGTCATTCTGGTTCGGAGCATCTGCAAACACGCTCACACTCGTCGCCAGGACGACCGCGCAGGAAAGCACACAGGTCAAAACGACCTTCGATAATTCCGTTCTCATTGCGACCCTCCTGCTCTTGCACGAAATGTATTTCACTACGTTAGATGCACTAGCGGCCTTGCTTGTTGCAGCCCGAAATCGGCTCGGAGTTTGTACCGTAAGAACTATATAAACAAAACCCTCTCACCGCGGCGCGGAACGAATTCGCCAGCTTCAAATCAGAAACGAGGGGTTACAATCCAGTGCCGATGCCTCCGACCGCGCTGGCCCTCCAAATCGCTGCGAGCACGCCGATCGACTGGTCCCCGCTCTGGATATCGCTTGAAACCAGCGTGACGGCGACGCTGGTGACGCTGGGAATCGGCCTCACAGCGGCGGTTTGGCGCCACCGACGTACGGGTCCGGCAATGGCGCTGGTGGATGGAGTTTGCCTGCTGCCGCTCGTGCTACCGCCTACCGTGGTGGGATTTTTCCTGCTGCTTCTTTTTGGGCGCAACGGTCCGCTTGGAAAGCTGTTGCTGAGCCTGGGAGCAACCGTTGTCTTTTCCTGGCCGGCTACGGTGATTGCGGCATCCGTGGTCGCGTTTCCGCTGATGTATCTGACGGCGCGAGCCGCTCTCGAACAGGTTGACTCCCGCTTCCTGGAAGCTGCCCGAACGCTGGGCGCTTCGGAGTGGCGTGTGTTTTGGGCCGTCGCGCTGCCGCTGGCTTGGCCCGGCGTGCTGGCCGGAACGATCCTTTCGTTCGCGCGGGCGCTCGGCGAATTCGGCGCAACCTTAATGCTCGCCGGTAACATTCCGGGAAAGACAGCCACGATTCCAATCGCGATCTACTTCGCTGTGGAAGCGGACGACGTGCAGCGCGCCGTGGCCTGGTGCGTCGCCGACGTAGCGATTTCGCTCGCGTTGCTGGGCGCACTCTATTACTGGACGCATGCTCAGGGACGCGCACGTTGGGACCGGCGCTGACATGGCACTCGAAGTCCAAATCGAGAAAAAGTTGCCGGAGTTCACGCTCGATGTGACATTCACCGCGGGCAACGCGCCAATGAGCATTCTCGGACCCTCCGGTGCGGGCAAGACGATGCTGCTGAGGTGCATCGCGGGTCTCGAGCGCCCCCATAGGGGCCGCATCGCGCTTGATGGACGGGTGCTACTCGATACAGAGAAATGCGTTCACGTGTCTGCACGCGATCGCCGCGTCGGGATGCTGTTTCAGCATTTCGCGCTTTTCCCGCATCGGACTGTCGCCGAAAACATCGCCTTCGGCCTGCAAAATCTGACAGCCGAGGAACAAGCGCGGTGCGTGGCCGATTTGCTAAGGCGAACGCACATCAGCGGCTTCGAAAAACGCTATCCTCGTCAACTTTCCGGCGGCGAACAACAGCGTGCAGCCTTGGCGCGAGCTCTGGCAATTGAACCGGAAACGCTGCTGCTCGATGAGCCGCTATCCGCGCTCGATACGCACCTACGAAGCCAGATGGAAACGCAGCTGCAGGAAACATTCGCTGCGTATCGCCGGCCCGCGCTCGTGGTGACGCACAACATCGAGGAAGCGTATCGCCTCAGCGAGCAGATGCTCGTGCTCTCGCGTGGACGGATCGCCGCATTTGGGGCTAGGGAAGAAATCTTTCAGCGCCCTCCCAATCTCGAAGTGGCGCGCCTGACGGGCTGCAAGAATTTTTCCCGCGCGCGCACAATTGCGGAAAACGTGGTCGAGGCGCTGGACTGGGGCTGCCAACTGCGAGTCGCAAACGCGACAATAGGACCAGTGGCGCACGTCGGAATTCGCGCTCATCACCTCGATTTCGTGGAGGCCGGCGCGGAGGGCGCTCCGCAGGAAAACATCTTCCCGTGCTGGCTCGTGCGCTCCTCCGAAACGCCTTTTCGCACCACGCTGTATCTAAGTCTGCACCGCACTCGCCGCGAGGCCGGCGACATTGTCGATCTGCAGGCCGAAGTTTCCAAGGGAAAATGGAAACTAGTGGCGGACCACCCGTTTCCGTGGCACCTGCGAATCGCGCCGGAATCGCTTTTCGTGATGCCGGACTAAACCGCGCGATCAATTTACTTGAAGTGTTTGACGAATTTTACGTCCAGGCCGTACGTGCCGTTGATATCGCGCAGGAAAACGACGGATAGCCCGCGCTTGACCGTGTATTCGACCTGGATCAACTGATACTGGTTCGAGGTTGCGGCGTTCGTGGAGTAGGTGATCGCCAGATCGCGCGTCACCTGTTCCTGGATTGTGACTCGCGCGGCAGCGTTCGATTCCGTGGCCGTGCCCGCGATGAATGGGTCCACGCGGAAGGAACTGATGCCGAACAGGTGCTCGATCCTTCCGCCAATACCGCTAGAGATCGCTTCGGAAAGTAGCGCCGTCGCGCCATAGTTTTGCGCAGCGCCTGGCGCCGAGCGCAGTCCGCTTCCCTCTCCCGGACTTCCAAGGGCGAGCAACGCCACGATGTCTGAATCCGGAAGCGGAGGATCGGACCGGTAATTCAACGCGAGATGGCTTGCGGGCCCGGAGAAATCGATCGTTACCTGATACTGATTGATCGTCGAGGTCGCTTCGACGTTGAGCACGGGGTCCAGCCGAAACGGATTCGAAAAATTGATATCGCCACGCGTGAGTTCAAAATTGTTCCCGCGAAACGGCATCTCACCGCCCAGCAAATGGATATGCCCGAGGAGCACGGGCCGGTCCCATGTGCCGCGGAGACGAACATCGCCGTCAACGTCAATGTGCGCACCCGCCCATTCGATGCGCGCTCCAGGATTCGTCTGGCCTTCCACGTCGAACGTCAGATTCTGCAGGAAGGGGGAACTCGATGCAGGGCCAGGCGATGTGTCGGATGCGGCTGCAAAGAACGACGCGACGTCAACGCCCTCCGCGAAGAGCAGGCGCTCGACTTGCACGTGACCGCTAACCAGCGCCGCTTCGCTCGTTCCCGAAAGCTGCAGGGTTCCGCCGGCCAGCCAGCTCATCCCCGCGGGGTACCGGATGCGGACAGTCGGGGTTGCCGCAGTAACTTCATAGCGCACCGGTCCCTCGCCGTACGTCACGCTTCCGTTGAGCGCCAAATGCCCGCCGCCGGAGTCCGCTGTAATTTTGTCGAAGAGTAGACGGCTTCGGTCGAAGACGAAATCGCCATTTACATTGCTGAGTCCAATCGGAAAGTCCGCGTAGTGAGCTTCGGCGCCGCGCACGCTTGCCCGTCCCGTAACGCGCGGACGATCCATCGTCCCTTCAATCGACACGTTCGCATCAGCGCGACCTTGAGCCTCGAGATCCGGCAGCACGCTTTTTAGCAGGCGGAGGTTCACGCCTCCCGACAGGGTGAACTCGATTCGACGATCGCGGTCGAATCGCGCAGATCCACTGAGTTGCAGGTCCGTGTCAGGACCATGCAGCCGGGCCTGCTCGATGCGGACTTCATTGCGGCGGTAAGAAAGCCGGATGTTTTGGTCGTTGGTCAGCTGGACGAACTCGTAATTGAACGATAGCCGCGCAATATCCGCGTCCACTTGAATGGATTCGGGCTGGCGCAGCGCGCCCGACAATGTGAATACGCCATCGGCACTGCCGTGGCCAGTGAGTTGTGTCAGGTGCAATCCGGCGACGATCAGCGGGTCCAGATCGAACTGCATGACGGAAAGTTTCCCCGATATTTGCTCATCTCCGCCCAATCGGACGGTCAATTCGCCCTGCAGCTTCTCGTGCTGCGGTTCCGAAGTTAGCGTCACGCGCGCATTCTGGCCGTCCGACGAGAGCTGCGCCCTGAAGTCACCCTCAGGCTCCGTTCCCAGTTTCAGATTCGTCACGCGCACATCGCTTTGCGCGCGAGGGGCTCGCAACGGGCCGCTGCCGCGCAAACTAAAGTCGAGTCGCCCACCAACCGGGAGAGACGCAGTCTGCAGCACCTTAATTTTTTCGAGTGCGATGCCAGTGCCGGTAATATTGAATTCAGTCTGTTGTTCGTCGGGCCGGTAGAGAATGTCGCCTGCTACGACTCCCGTGCTTCCACGGAGTTCCGCGTGGGATAGCCGCACCTCGTTACTCTGCCAATGCAATTGGCCGCTGAACCGATCGAAATGCCAACCGCGGACTTCGATGGCGTCAACCACCAAGTTTGCGTCCAGTACGGGAGCGCCGCGCGTGCCGCTGCCGTGAATTTCTCCGCCGATCTGTCCCATGGCGGGATAGCTCGTTCCGACCACTGCTTGTACGTCGCCGCTCGACGCATTCTCGACTCGCGCGTCCAAAACCCATGGGCTCTTGTCCAGAAAATTCCAGTCGCCGTCAAATTTGAGCCACAAGTCGAGCTTCGCCGAAGTTTGACCGCGCGTCATCCTGGTGTTATTCAAATGAAATGCGTCCGGAGAGTAATCAAGGTCACCGTCAAGTGCATCCCATGCCAGTTCATCGTAGGCCGGGTTCGTGGCGTCGAGGTGGCCTACGAACGACGGCCCGACGAGAGGCCCCAGAATGCGGCCTCGCCATTCGATTTTGCCGGCAACCCGGTGCGCCCCGGCTTCAGGACCCCGAATTGCGCCGATGAAGTCGTCCCACTCGACCAGATCGTCCGCCCGGAAATTCACTTCGAGTCCGGAATCGAACTGGCCGAGCGGGCCCTCGAAATCCAGGAGCATCTTCGGCGTGGTGATCTCGCTCGGTCGCAGCGACACAACCTCATGGTCCGTGCCGTAGTCGAATCCAATACGAGCGGTTGCCGGGATCATGCCCGGTGATAACGTCGCAGGCGGCGACCATCGCATGTCGCCCGCCGTATGGAAATGCTTGAAGTTCGCATTCCACGTGTTCACGGAATCAATGTCGATTGCGCCGTCCCAATGCAGCAAGCTCACTGGAAAATCGTCGTTTTGGAGCGCCGCAATTACCCCTGCCAGGCTCATCCCGCGCAATCGCGTTTGCGTACGGAAGGCCAGACCCTTGAAATCCATTTCCAGACGACCGTCCACGCTTCCGCCAAAGGCGCGCACTTTCAAATTCGGGACCACGAGCCTCCGGTTCGCTACCTCGTAATCTCCAGACGTCTCCATCCCGCCTTCGTGAAACCATTTGTAAGGCAAGCGAACGTCGTTGCTCGAGTAGTAGCCGCTCGCCGTCCAGTCACCGCCGCCTTCCGCTTTAGCAGCGTAATGCGCCTGGCCCGAGAAATCGGCATCGCCGTCCGGCGTGGTAGGTTCGCGGGTGATTTTGCGCACATCGGCTAGCGAAAGCCGTCCGCGATACTTCAGATTCCAATCCGAGCGCGCGAAGCTTGGCAGCTCGGCGCGAAGGCTCAGCTCCGAATGCAGCGCCTTGAGCACAATCTCATCGGCCCCAAAGGAATCGCGATGTAGCGTAAACTTCACCGAAAGATCAAACGGGAATGGCACGTCTTTGCCGGAAGCCAGCTTCACCTGTTGCCAGCTTAGATTCCCGATGTAGGAATCGGCGCCGCCGACTGGCGCGTCATAGTGCAGCGTGAAATTAAAGTTTTGGCCCTGAATCTCGAGCGGCGTGCGCTGGTCATCGTACTGCGCACCCCCGTCGTTCAGCGCCAGCTGGCCAATGCGCAATTGAAAGAGAGTCGCGCGCCATGGACGACGATTCGCATGGGGTTGGGGTGTAGGAATGTTGCTCCGACCGTTCCGATCTATTCGCACGGCCGTCTCGGACCGTTGAACAATCAATTTATCGAGTGCGATCTGCCGGCCGAAAAACGAAGTGATGCGAATTGATGCGTCGATGCGATCGGCATGGAATAGCGGAGGCTGATCGGCAGCTTCGAGGCCGTGCAGCGTCAGATTGTCAATTTCCGCTCGCAGGCCCCACACTCGAAAATGAAACGCGCCGATCTCCACGCGCGCTCCAGTGCCCTGCTCGATCTGGCTGATCAGCGCGCTGCGAATCCGATGTTCGGCGAGTCCCGTGGCGAAAATACCTACGACGATGACGACGAGTACCACAATCACGATTGCGGCGTGCCTCGCGCACCGCTCTAGGCGTCCGCTCATGGCCGCGCTCCATCCGACATGACGTCAATCTTCAGACGGCTGCGGGTATCGTCGAGCCATTGCGTGGCGCGTTCGCTGATGGCTCGTTGGATCAGGACTTCCCGAATCGTGTCTTGGACGTCATCCAATGGCGGTACGGTTTGATTCCGAGCCTTCAATTGCGGCACGAACTCATTTTCGTAATACGTCTCGATCTGCTTTGCATCGATCTGCGCCGCAGGCCGAAATCGAAAGTCGACAAAGCGAGACAGGTAGAGCTGCTGCATGAGCATACGTCGGACGGCCGCTTCGGTAAGGCCCGCCGCCGCACAGCGCTGCGCAAACTCTTCGGGCGACGAGAACTGAGCCGCAAGCTGCGCATAGGCACGATCCGTGTCAGCCGCAGAGGGCGGCGGGTATTTTGCGCTTTCGATTTCGCCCCGCACAATCCACTGGTCCGCCAACTCGCTGATTCGCTCCGAGCGCGGCTTTTCTGTGCCATCGACGAGCTGCTGGAACGCGCCGAGCTCGCGCACTTCGCTTTCCATGAGAATGTCGTCCTCAATGCGGGCTGCCACGCCATCCACCGTTTGCCCCGTATCGGCTTCAGTTGCAGTCGATTGCACCTGCGCGCTTCGGCCGGCGGCGACCGGACGGACGAGCCAGCACGTGCTGACGAGGATGAGAAGGACGTAGCGCATCAGAATATCGGTCCTATGTTGAAAAAGAACCCGAAATGCGGGAGCCGGAGAGTTTGCAGCGTGCCGACCGTCCCGCCCGCCGGGATGATCGTAGCCTGATAGGCTGCCGGGTTGAGTTGATACCCGAAGTCCACTCGCACCGGCCCGATCGGCGTGGGATAGCGTAGACCAAACCCCACCGTGTGCGAAAAATAGTTGAGATCGGTAATCGAGGGCGACTTCCACCGAAACGAGATGTGATTGATATCGCTGTAGACGTTTCCACCATCGTAGAAAAGTGTGCCACCCAGACGGTTCCCCACGATCGGCAGCCTCATCGGAAAGCGCAGTTCTTGATTAAATACCAATAGTGCCAAGCCACCGACCGGAAACCCCGTACACGGATCGCGCGGACCTGCCTGGTTCAGTCCGAAACCGCGCAGCGACGTGCCGCCGCCCGCAAAGAACCGTTCAGGCAGTGGAATTACCGACGGGGTGACGTCTGGCGCAGGCGCGGTGCATTGCGCCGGGTTGAACGCGGTGCTGTTGCCCTCCACCGTGTTTCCGTACGGCACCTCGACGCCAAACCGGACCGAACGAGCGAACACGAATGCGCGTCCAAACGAGTGGAACGATGAATTCTGAAAATACCCGCGAAAGAAATCGGCGCTCGATCCGATTGATTCGATTGCGTCGCTCATGTCAACGGTATTAAACGTACCTCGCGTCGCGTTACCCGGATCATCGCGTCGGTCGCGCGCGTAGGTGAGACCGAATCCCGAGACCAATGTCGGCTGGCTCAGTAGCGGAATTTGTTCCTCGTTGATCGTTGAAACCAGATCGGAAGCCTTGACGCGCCGGTAGAAGTAACGATAGAGCAGCGAGCTCGAAGGCGAAAGTTTCTCTACAACTTGCAGGCCACCCTCAAAACGCGTGGAAGTGAATGTGTTGATGTCCTGGGTCTTGTCAGCGAACCCGGTGAGTTGGAGGCTCAGATGCCGGTCGGTGAGAAAATTATCCGCCGTGTAGTCGAGTCCCACTCGGTACTCAAGGCTGCTGACCCGCGCTTTGAAGGATAACGTCTGCGCCCGCCCGAACATATTGTTCCGGGCGATTTCGAAAATGCCACGCGGGCTTGCGCCAATGGTGGTTCCGTTAGGATCGGTGCTGCCGCCCGCGATTCGCTGCACTTCGAATCCGAATCCGTATCCAATCGTATAGCGCGGCCCTTCCTGCATCTCCACTACAACTGCTTTTTCCGGATCCGTGCCGTCCGGGTTCTGCGGTGCAATCTGCACGCGGTTGAAAACGCCGAGGTTGTAGAGTTGCCGCTGGGTTTTAGCTACGTCACCATCGCGCAGAGGAGTGCCGGCCCGGATTTCCACTTGGCGCCTGATAATTCCTGGGCGCGTGAACTGGTAGCCGGTTAGCAGCACTCTGGCGACATCAACTTGCCTTCCTTCGGTGACGTGATAAAGCAGGCTCACTTCCGTGGCAGTGTTGCCTGGAACAACCTCTTCGTGGAACGCCGCCTCGGGAAAACCTTCGTTGTAATAGAGAGCCAGAATATTGTTGCGGTCGCTCGCCACACCCGAATCTGAGTACGGCTCGCCTTTGGTGGAGCCAGTGACGCCGACCAGTTCGTCGGTCGAGATCGCATGGTTGCCGTCGATTCTCAAATCGACGATGCGAGTCTGCGCTCCTTCGACGACATGAAATGAGACGAACAGATTATTCTTTTTCCCCCGATAATGATCATCCACGGTGGACGTAACCTGGCAGTCGCGAAAACCGTTGGAAAGATACACGCCGCGAATTGAATCGGTGTCTCCGCGTAACAATTGCTGGCTGAAGCGTCCGCTGGAAGCGAACGAAGCGGTCTGCAGAAGCAGCCTGCGCGATAGCAATTCATTATTGAAATACTTGTTTCCGTCGAAGCCGATGCCCGCGAGACGGAATCGGTCGCCGCGCGTGATGTTGTAGTGAATCACGCGTGCGGCCGGCTTGTCGCTCGACTGCGAGCTCACCTGGACGTCCGCGTTGAAATAGCCCTGGCTTTGCAGGTAATCCCGGATGTTCCGCCGGCCCTCCTGCAGTAGGTCGTCGTCCACCGCACCCTCAGCGAAAACCGGGAGCAGTTTCCGCCGCTTGCCCTTGCTCAGGCGCGCGCCTGCAATCTCGATGCTGACCCGCGGACCAGTCTCCACGGTAAGTTTCAGCGGCACGCGATTGGATTGAGGGTCGTATGTTTGCACCGTGATTGGTGCGCTTGCGCCCAGATAGCCCTGATTGACGAGAAATTTCCGCAGCCTGTCAGAACCGCGCGACAAGCGCTCGGCCGTCAATTCAACTTTATTTGAGATCTTCGAGCGGCGCAGTAATTGGGCATCGGGGTAGGGTGTCTGATTGTCAATCGCAATGTCGCCCACAAGCGCACGCGGCCCGGGATCGACCGTCAAGGTCACATCCATTTGCCGCGTGTCTTCGTGGGGGATAAGGTCCCAAGTAATCTTCGCCTGGTACAGCCCCTCCTCGTGGAGCGTGGCCGCGAGCCGATCTACAGCTTCGCGAACCGAACTCTCGCGGAACGGTTCGCCGAGGCTGAGCCGCAATGAGGCCAAAGCGGCTGGCTCGGTCGGCGGCTCTTTCAAGCCTTCGATACGAATCACGTTGTTGAAGAAATTTCGCCGTACGATGAAATCCACGCGCAATCCGCCCGATTCGGGCGCCGCACTGACCCGAATGTCGGAATAGTCGCCCAAGCGGTACAGTTCGCGGAGACTTTCACGCTCGGCTGGGAAATCGAAGGGCTTTCCGACTTCCAGGGGAAGCCCCGGCAGCTTCTCCGTGACGGGCGTCCCGACTTCGTCCACCACTCGGATTCCCTTCACGAGCTGGCCTTCTACGTTGGCCTCTTGCGCGTAAATGGGAACAACGAAGAGCACGAGGTATGCAATCGTCGCGACACCCCTTGCAGCAGCCCGGGTGAACATGGCGTCACGGGAACACGATGATTTGCCAGGAATTCTCATTCGCCCCAAGGACTTAACCAGAAAGGTTAGCATAGCCACGTTGCCTGACTCGTGCGAAAAGGCGCTATCATGAGTACGAATTCGGATACAAACGGATGAATCGCGAGCAGTACGAAAAATACTCTCGCCAGATTCTGTTCGCGGGAATCGGCGAAGCCGGCCAGGAAAAACTCCTGCAGGCGAGTGCCGTGCTAGTTGGTTGCGGCGCGCTCGGCACCGTAGCCGCGAACCTGCTGATTCGCGCAGGAATCGGCCGCCTGCGCATTATCGACCGGGATTTTGTCGAGTCGTCAAACCTGCAGCGTCAGACACTATTTGAAGAATCCGACGCTCACGACCTGCTGCCCAAAGCGGTCGCCGCCGAGCGCCGTTTGCGCGCCATCAACTCTGATGTCGAGATCGAGGGAATTGTTGCCGATCTCACGCCAAAGAATGCCACCGATCTTCTCTCCGGCTTTCCGCTGATTCTCGACGGAACCGATAATTTCGAAACGCGATTCTTGGTAAACGACACGGCCATTTCGCTCGGCGTTCCATGGATCTACGCTGCCGCGGTCGGAGGCAATGGCGTGACAATGACGGTTTGGCCCGGACGAACCGCCTGCCTGGCTTGCTTAGTCGAAAATGGCGACGAATCCTCACGGAACGGTTCAGGACTTGGAAACGAAGCCACGTGCGATACCGCCGGCGTGCTGGGTGCTGCCGCCGGCATCGTCGCGTCGATCGAGGCGACCGAGGCAATGAAGATTCTCACCGGCCAAGTCGAAGCGCTCCATGGGCGGCTGGTCTCGTGCGATGTATGGTCGGGGAAATTCCAATCTATACGCGTGGCCCGCAATCCAGAGTGCCGCGCTTGCGTCCGCCGCGAATTCACGTTTCTCGAGGGCCACGCCCAGCCGCACATCACGATGTGTGGCCGCGACTCGGTGCAGATCCACGAACGGAGCAAGCGGCTCGATTTAGGCGAACTCGGCCGGCGGCTCAGCTCCGCCGCCGCTGAGGTCCGCGGTAATGATTTCCTGTTGCGGTGCCGGATTCCACCCTACGAATTGACGGTCTTCGCCGATGGCCGCGCTATCGTCAAGGGCACACAGGATCCTGCCGTCGCACGTTCACTCTATGCACGCTACATTAGCGCGTAAGCGAGTCTTGGATTTCTTGGGAAATTCTTAGCCCGCGAAACGACGAAGAGCGGACTGGCGCATCGCGGCGCGGTCCATGTTCTCGCGACAATTCATTAGCGTAAGCAGGGTGCTGAGGATTCGCGCCTTCAATTCGTCGCTCATCGGATATCCGCTCATGGCGACATGGACCAGCATCTCACCTCGGTCGGCGATTTTCTCCATGAATTCGACCTGCCGCTCTTGAGTCTGCTTGTTCAGCGCCGTTTCGCGGCGCATCTCGGCGCATTCTTGTTCGATGAACAAGGTGAAGTGGAGAATGCACATGTGCACAGGGGTAAGTCCCGCTGGCACTGGCGCTTTACATCCTTTTGAAATGCACGAATCCGGCACGAACCCACCCTTTCAATCTCTCTTTTTTTAGCATCATCGCTCCGAAGTTGCCAGTTCCCAGCAGGGACGTTGCTGCCTATTCGATATCATCGGCAAGCTGCCCGACTCCTCCGAAGTGGCCTCTCGAGTATTGCGAACGGATTACAACCAGGAGCCAGGCAGCCGCGTCTAATTACCTTTAAGCAATCGCAGCGGACACTTGATAAAAAGGGGGGTCTGATGACAAAGATCAAACAGCAGTTATTTATAAGCTTTGCTATCTTATTCTTTTCATTAACACTTATGCTCGGCTCGGCAGGCGGCGCGTTTGCTGCTTCCAGTGAAGACGCGCAGGCTACGACGTCGAATTCTGCCAACTTTGAAGCCTCGCTGACCAAGGAAGTCCGTCACCAATTGGTGATGCTTCCTTTCTACTCGGTATTCGACAATCTTCAGTACCAGGTGGAGGGCTCTAAGGTGACGTTGCTCGGGCAGGTGACCAGACCGGACCTGAAGAGCGACGCGGAAAACGCAGTGAAGCACGTCGAGGGCGTAGAGGTCGTGAGCAACCAGCTCGAAGTTCTGCCTCCTTCACCGGGTGACGATCGGATCCGACGCGAGGAGTTCCGAGCCATATACTCCTTCCCGAGTCTGCAGATGTATGGGCTCCGCAGCGTGCCGCCAATTCACATCATCGTGAATACCGGACACGTGACTCTGGAAGGATCCGTCGCGAGCGAAGCGGATAAGGACACCGCTGGAATTCGAGCAAATGCGATTCCGGACGTCTTTTCCGTGACCAACAACCTCCGCGTTGATAACGGCCGGTAGCGCGGACGATCCAGAATTACCGCGCGGGCTGCGCGACGTGTTCGCCAATTCGAAATTCGGTCCAGGGTCCGGCGTTCATGTCGCGCAGTACCGGCGACTGCCATGAATATTCCGGGTGCTCGCTCAGAAATTTCGCGGCATCGAATTTGATTCCACACGGGTGCCCGATTCGGGCAATGAAGTCCATCGCTTGCGCCATCCGACTGTCCATCACTTTTCCCTGAACTGCGCCAAATGGATCGAAGGGCTTGGAAGCTGATCCCGGCATGGCATCCGCCATCTTATCGCCGTGGCCGCAAAGAGTACGGCGATTCGCGCCCTCCTTCTTTGTGTACGTGTCGAAGTGATCGGAAAGAAAAATCTCGGCCAGCGATGTGTCAATGTTGCCCTTGTTGCCGTTGAGTAGCTGATCCCAGCGAATCTTGCGCGCGTTCGGTCCACTGGAACGGTCGTTTGGATCGTACGTAGTTTCATCTTTAATCAAGTCGGGATCGCTCGGGAAATTCGCACCAGAGTAGTACCCGTCGTTCGTGCGCCAGACTTTTGTATGCTTCAGGCCTAGCTCGAATCGGGCAATTTCGCCGGTTTTGCGATCACCGAGCAGCCAGTCGTTGGCATAGCCGCCGTTATTTCCGTCGAGCATGATTTTCACGTAGTCGTCGATCGTGGCTGCATACTGCATGGCCTTGCGCGCGCGAACGAACTCCGCCTTCCCGTTAGGATTCCAGCCGTGAAAGTAGCCGATGGTCGTTTCGCTGATCATCAATCCGCCGGAATTGACGCCGAAATCGTCGTCGCTCGCGATCACGCCTGGAAATCCGTCCATCAGCATGCGATAGCCCGTCTGCGGAATGATGTCGAACATAATGTTCCAGCGCTCCCCGTCCATATAGCTCGTCCAGTTGCTGTGCGCCATCACGATCTGGTGATCTTTCGTCCAGCTGCCAGTGGCGATAAACGCGCTGCAATGGCCGGGAGTTTCCGGACGCGGCGGATTCGAGGTTCGGGTCTGCGCATCAAGCCACGGCACGTAATAGTCGGGCAGCTCCTGAAATGCGTTGAGCGCAACGATGTCGTCAAGGTCGAGCTTGGTTTTGTTCGCCTCCAGTCCGTCCACGATTCCCTGCAACTCCGCTTGGTATTCGGGATCGATCTTGGGCCAGAGCATTTCGTGCGCAGCGCGACGGAAAAACTCCCAGTCGCGACCCGAATTGTGCGTCGCTTCCAATCGAACCGCGGCGAATGCGTCCGAAATCTCCGGAGCCAGCAGATAGCCATGCTGATATCCGATATCGTGCGGCGATCCTTCCAGGTGCACGTAAATCCATCCGCCGCGATCGAAGCGATATCCCTTGTCCTGCGTCATCTCGGAAACGCTGTCCTTGATTTGCGGCGCGGGTGCCAGCTTCGGCTGTGCCGCACGCACGAATTCATTCGGGGTGGTGCCGGCGAGCTGAGCGAGGAGCAGCGAAATTGCCAGAATCGGTTTCAGAAGTTGCAAATGCCCTCCTCGGAAGAATTGTCTGAAAGCGAATGTCGAGTCATACAAATCATCTTAGGCAGACGGACCACGGAGCGCAAGCGGCAGGTCGCGCGTCCATTTGCGGACGCATGTCGGCGGACCGAGCAGTCCCTGGTCCGATACCACAAAAGAGCTGAAAATCTCGCTGTGCGTCGGGCCGCTGCACTTCAGTAAAGACAAAATGATCGTGATCCGCGGCCCTGGGCTTTCTGAGAGGTCCACCTCCCGTGCGAGCGTCCTGCGGTATATGATTGAAGCGAAGACCCAATCCATGATTCGTGGACCCTTGCATTGGAGTGTGCGCGCCGCCGTCGCGTACGCCGCGCTTTTGATCGCCCTTATCGCGATTACGGATTGGCGAGTGGAGATCAACGCCACACTCGGTTTTCTCTATATCTTCCCGATGGTCTTGCTGGGAATGGTCCTTGAGTGGTGGCAAGTGGTTCTGGCCGCTCTGTTCTGCACTCTCTTGTCAGACAGGCTTGATCCATTCCCGATGGAAATGGAGCTCGCACGAGATGTTTTGATATTCCTGACTCTGGCCGTCACAGGAACGCTGTCGCTGAGCCTGACGAAGAGTTACCACCGTGAGAAGGAGGGCCTTGCGATTCAGCGCGCCGCCGAGGAGCAGCTCAAGTTTCTTATCGAGAGCAGTCCCGCCGCGATCTTGACGATGACAGCGGGCGGGGAGATTCTTCTCGGCAATCCAGCAGCCCATCGCTTGCTCGGGGTGACCAACGGCTCGCTGTCCGGCAAGAAAATTGCGCGTTATATTCCCGCGCTTGGATCAATCACTTCAGGCGACGAGACCACCAAGATCTTCCGCACGCAGATGCAAACTCGCGGCCAACGGGACAATGGCGAGGTTTTCCTGGCTGACGTCTTCTTTTCCACCTACAGCACGCCGGCCGGACCACGGCTCGCGGCGATGGCGGTGGATACTTCCGAACATCTGCGCGAGCGCGAGGAGGCGAGCCTGCAGCAGCTTCTCGCCGGGTCGCGGATTCTGGTCGCTGCGGTATCTCATGAGATCAGAAATGTTTGCGGCGCCATCGGCGTGATGCATGAGAACCTGGTGCGCAAGGGCTCATTGAAGGGTGATCAAGACTTTGAGGCCCTGGGGTCCCTGGTCGAGACCCTCAGCAAGATCGCTTCGCTCGAACTCAGACGAAGTGTAGGCGTTTTCGAGTCGAGCGGCACGGATTTGCGCGAAGTCCTAACCGATTTTCGGATCGTCCTTCTACAGATGTGCGAGGAGTCCGACATCCAACTTCGTTGGAACGTTCCGGAAAAGCTTGCCCTTATACAGGCGGACCGCCACAGTCTGATGCAGGTTCTGCTGAATCTGGCGAAGAATAGCCAGCGTGCTCTCGAACCAGTGTCTGAAAAGGTGATCGAGCTCTCCGTCGTCCCGAAGGCCGACGGAGTGTCGATCCGATTTACGGATACCGGGCCGGGCATTCCGGCCGGTCAGAAAATCTTTCAGCCCTTGCAAAAGGGCGCGGACGCCACGGGCCTAGGCCTCTATTTGTCGCGCGCCTTCATGCGTTCGTTTCGAGGTGATCTGCGGCACGACCCACGGCACACGGGATGCTCGTTTGTCCTGGAGTTGGCTGCCGCGACGGAGTCTGCACAGGGGGATGATGCAACGCCTACGAGTCTTACTGCTTGACGATCACGTGCTGTTTCGTGAAGGCCTGCGCCGCCTGCTCGTGACCGAGCCGGATTTTGAGACCGTCGCGGAGTGTGGAACGCCGGCCGAAGCGGTGGAAGTGCTTTCTCGAACCGCTGTGGATGTGGTATTGCTCGATTTCGACCTGGGAGACGAAACCGGCACCGGTTTTGTTGCGCACGCGAATCAGGCGGGTTACAAGGGTAAGATTCTGATGGTTACGGCGGGTATGATTCCCTTGGACGTGACCATGGCGCGAAATCTCGGCGTGTCTGGAATATTTCTGAAACACAACTCGCCGGCGACGCTGCTCGAGGCGATTCGACACGTTGCCCGGGGGGGTGAGTGGATGGATTCCAGAGCAGTCCCTTCGGATTCCGCGACGACCGATGAGCCCGGCCTTCAAGCGCAGGCGCCACTGACTCTGCGGGAACTGCAGGTTCTACGCAGCGTTTTTGAAGGCCTCACCAACAAGGAGATTGCTCACAAGATTGGGGCGTCGCAGAGCTCCGTTAAGGCAACCCTGCAGCGATTGTTTGAGAAAACCGGTGTGCGGACTCGAGCGCAGCTCGTTCGCATTGCCATCGAGCGGTCGCTGGAGACGGCCAGACAATCTTGATGTCCGCGCTCACCGCGCGCGGCTAATTACATTTCCTACCCCTTTCATCGGTGCTGAGTTCAAGAATACCGCGCCACAGGCCTGCCCGTAACAGCATGACGGATCAATGAGTTAGCCTCGTCTTCGCCGTGCGTTGGCCAACAAATGGCCAAAAGATCACTTGTTCGCCGCGATGCATACCGATAGTTTGGACGCGAGATGGTTAAGCGAACAAAAGAAGTCGCCGTGGTTTACGCCCTGTCGGAGCGCTCTGGGGAGCCCTTCGGCTGCCACACGAGGAGGCGGTTAACTCTCTGCGTCGTGTTCGTGGGCTGCTTTCTGTTTCTCTGCGCGCAAGCCTGGGCCGCGACGGGAGGCAGCATTTCCGGCAGGGTGAAGGACCCGAGCGAGGCGGTTATCCCCGGGGCTAGCCTGACGCTTGTAAATCTCGACATTACGACGAGCTACAAAACCAAGACCGACGCCCAGGGCTTCTATTCGTTTCCGAATCTTCCCGTCGGGCGCTACGAGCTGACCATTGAAGCCGCGGGATTCAAGACGCAGAAGAAAACCGGCCTCGTCGTTGACGCGGACGCGGCCGTTCGCGTGGACCTTTCTCTGGACGTGGGCGAGCGGAACGAGACCGTCACCGTCTCGGCGGTCGCCAATCAAGCCCAGGCGCAGGTAGAGACCGTCGCGACTCACTTGGGCGAGGTCGTGCAGGAGGCACAGATCATTGCACTGCCCCTGAACGGGCGCAGCTACACAGATCTTCTCGCGATTCAACCTGGCGTCAGTCCTGTAACGACGCTCACGCCTACTTCGGTGATTATGTCCGGCGTCACCGGGACGATTAATCCCTCGGGCGACTTAAACCCGGGCGATGTTTCGATCAACGGCCAGCGGGAGTCCGCCAACGGATTCATGGTCAACGGCACTGATGTGCAGGAACATATGAACGGCGGCACATCCGTGATCCCGAACCTGGACTCGATCCAGGAATTCCGTCTGTTGACCACAAACTTCGATCCCGAATACGGAAATTACAACGGCGGCATGGTGAACGTCGTCACGAAGTCTGGCAGCGATTCTTTTCACGGCAATGGATTTGAGTTCTTGCGTAACACGGCGCTCGATGCCAAGAACTTCTTTGCCGATACGCGCGGCGTTTTCCGCCAGAACCAGTTTGGTGGAACCGTCGGAGGTCCGATCAAGAGGCAGAAACTCTTCTTCTTCGCCGATTACCAGGGCACGCGCACGGAGCAGGGCGTGACGTCGCCGCTCATTTCTGTTCCGTCGCTCGCGGATCGCAACGGGAATCTCTCCGACGCGGAGAACTCGTTGACGGGACACGTAAGCGGTCCAGCCCTCGCCGATTTGCTGACTACGAAGCTCGGCTACGCCGTTTCGCAGGGCGAACCCTATTTCGCGCCCGGCTGCTCCAGCGCCACATGCGTCCTTCCCGGGGCGCAGATTCCGATGAGCGCATGGTCGACGCCCGCCATGAACCTACTGCAATACATTCCCAAGCCCGATCAACCGGGCGATCTATTTTCGACGTCTGCGTTTGGCGAGACCGTGCGCGACGACAAGGCCGCCGGCCGCGTGGACGCCAACACGCGATGGGGCCAGTTTTCCGGCTACTACTTTATCGACAGCTATCGTCTGGACAACCCGTATCCTGGCGGACAGGGAGGTGCGAGCGTTCCCGGTTTCGATGCTCTCACCATTGGCCGAGCTCAGTTGTTTACGCTCGGCTACACAAGGGTATTGGGAGGCAATACTGTAAACGAATTCCACGGCGGCCTAATAAGAAATGCGAACGACATTGGCGAGCCACACGGCGGATTGGGAGCAAGCGTCCAATCGCAAGGATTTGTGACGAGTACGGGCGCCCCGGGCTTCACCATTCAGGCGCCCCAATTTGAAGGCGTCGAAAATATCGTGTTCCCCTCCTTCATCATGGGCGTGCCGATCACGAACGTGAATCAGTGGAACAACACGTTATATTTGAGCGACTCGATTTCAAAAGTCGCCGGATCGCACACTCTGAAATTCGGCAGCCAGTTCCACATCGATCAAGTCAACGAGCATCCCAACGCGACCTTCAACGGAACATTCAGCGTTCTCGGCACGGAAACAGGCTCGGCATTTGCGGATTTCCTCCTTGGAGTTCCCAGCAACTTCACGCAATCCACAGGCCAGCCATATCATCTTCGGAATCGCTACGCTGGGGCATTCGTCGAGGACAGTTGGCGCGTACGCAGTGACCTGACACTCAACCTCGGGGTGCGCTGGGACCTGATCATGCCGTGGTGGGAAAAAAACAATAATATTCAGACGATCGTGCCGGGACGCCAATCGGTTCTGTATCCCAATGCCCTGCCGGATCTGTTGGTGCCCGGCGACCCCGGGATTCCTTCCACGTTGTCGCCGTCGAAGTATCGTAATTTCGCACCGCGGATCGGTTTCGCATATTCGCCGCGGTTCGATGGCGGAGTCTTGGGAAAACTTTTCGGCGGCCCGGGAAAAAGCAGCGTCCGCGCCAGCTACGGGATTTTCTACACCGCCTTTCCAGGTTTGTCCGCCGGCATCATGTACTCCGTACCTCCCTTCGGTTACAACTACCTCAGCCCTGCGCCGCCGCTATTCGCTACGCCCTTCGTGAACGCTGGGGACGGCGTGGTCAACCCCAATCCTTACCCGATCACCTTTCCGCCCAACACCGTGACGGCGAAAAATCCTTACATGGCATTCAACTGGGCCGCAGTCACTCCTATCAGCGCGGATCCCTATTTTTATTTCCGCAACGGCGTGCCTTACACCGAGAACTATATGTTTTCGTTCCAGCGTCAGATTACTTCGAGCATTCTGCTCACGATGAGCTATGTTGGGAACGAGGGGCATCACATTCTCGTTCTCGTGCCGACGAACGTGGGCGACGCGCCGCTCTGCCTGAGTCTCAGCCAGCTGAGCGAAGTCGCTCCGGGAAGCTCCACGTGTGGACCGTACGGAGAGGACGGCACTTATACTTCAGCAGCCGGCCACGTTTCCACGGGGACACGCGACATCGGGTTGGGGTCAAACTATGGGGCGACCACCGCGCAGAGAACCATCGGTAACTCGAACTACAATGCGCTCGAAACTAACCTTCGCTACGCCGGCAAACGCTCGACGGTCCTGTTTGCCTACACGTACGCGAAATCCATCGACCAGGCATCCAACATCGGCGAGCAGCTCAATCCGTTCAATCCAAGACTCAGCCGCGCCATTTCATCGTGGGATCTTCGGCACAATTTCGTGGCGAGCTATCAATACGACCTGCCTTTCGAGCGCCTCTTCGGGCGCACGAACCAGATGACACAAGGATGGAGTATTTCCGGCACCACGCGTTTCGCCAGCGGATTCCCCGTCACCTTGTTCGATGATTCCGATAACTCGCTGCTCGGCACCCTCGGCAACGGCGTGAATAACAATCTGCTGGACACGCCGGAGTTCACTCCCGGCCCGCTCCAGATCAACACGAATCCACGCAGCAGACGGCCCGAATTCAATACGTCGCTGTTCTCAACGGAGCCGCTCGGACAACTTGGCAATTCGCGCCGGCGATTTTTCTATGGCCCGGGGATCGATAATTTCGACATGCAGGTGACGAAAAACGTACGACTCACCGAATCGAAGGCGCTGGACCTGCGGATCGAGGGCTTCAACGTTTTCAACCACGCTCAATTCTACGGGCCTGGGGCGGTGGATGGCGAAGTCAATGACATCCAGACGTTTGGCACGGTGGTAAGCGCTGTGGATCCGCGACTGATTCAGGTGGCGGCGAAGTTCACGTTCTAGATCGTTTGGTTCTGAGGATGCGAGTTACTGCGTGGATAGCGGTTTCCCGTTGACGACGAATTTCATTACCGATCTCGCTGTGGAGCTTATTCCGATCGTCAGGCCGTTCCGAGCCGGGTGGGTTTCCGCGGTAAGCATGTCGCCGAGCATAAGCGAATCCCTACTCCAGCCAACGTGAGACATGGTGAACGGCGAGGCGAGTTCCAGGGTCCAGTGTTGCAGTTCGCCTTTCTCCCCTTTGACATCCAGGTGAACCAGGCAGTGCGGGTTGCCCCAATCAAAACCTGTCACGGTTCCGTTCAGCGTGACCGTTTTCTCCAGGTCGTATCTCGAAGTGCCGTGATGCGCGGAAACGGGAATTGACATAGCCAGAACGACGATGGCCGCGACATATATCCTGAGATGCATTTCTATCAAGAAAATCCTCATGGCCTGCCGAACGCCCAGCAAACAGCTGATGCAGAGTAGATACACTTGTGGAATGCCGGCTGTCAATCTCGGCGCGCGCGATGAGTCGGCAAACGGTTGAGTTGCCGCGTGGGAAATGCGGTGCCATAATGAGCGCGGTCGACGCGAGCTGCGAAGCGGCTGACGGCGCGGTCGGAGGTTCCTATGGCTTTGCGAGACGAATGGATCGAGAAGCGTACTGCGGCAATGAACGGCGACGCGAGAAACTTTTCGCAGATGCACTATGCGCGCAAGGGCATGATCACCGAAGAGATGCTCTACGTAGCGACGCGCGAGAAAATCACGCCGGAACTAGTGCGTGATGAAGTGGCGCGCGGCCGCGCCATCATTCCCGCCAATATTCACCATCGCAATCTCGAGCCGATGGGCATCGGCGTCGCGTTCTACTGCAAGATCAACGCGAACATTGGCAACTCCGCAACCACCTCACACGTGAACGACGAGCTCGAAAAGCTGCATCGCGCCGTGCATTATGGCTCCGACACGGTGATGGACCTCTCCACCGGCGGCGATATCGCCGGGATCCGCAAGGAGATCATCCACGCCTCGCCGGTGCCGATCGGCACCGTGCCAATCTACGAGGCGCTTTCGCGCGTGCGCCGCGCGGAAGATTTGACGATCGACCTAATGCTCGAAGTGATCGAGGAGCAGGCTGAACAAGGCGTGGATTACATGACCATCCACGCAGGCGTGCTACGCGAGTTCTTGCCGCTGGTGCGAAAGCGAATCACAGGAATCGTGAGCCGCGGCGGAGCCCTGCTCGCTCAATGGATGAGCTTCCACAAGAAGGAGAATTTCCTGTACGAGAATTTCGACGCGGTCTGCAAGATTTTTCAGAAGCACGACGTCAGCTTTTCGCTCGGCGACGGACTACGTCCCGGATGCCTGGCTGACGCGAGCGATGACGCGCAATTCTCCGAGCTGGGCGTGCTCGGCGAGTTGACAAAGAAGGCGTGGGAATACGACGTGCAGGTAATGATCGAGGGACCGGGGCACATCCCGCTCGATCAAATCGAGCTGCAGGTGAAAAAAGAAAACGAGATGTGCCACGAAGCACCGTTCTACACGCTCGGCCCACTCGTCACCGATATCGCCCCCGGCTACGACCACATTACGAGCGCCATCGGCGCGGCAATGATCGGCTGGCACGGTGCGTCCATGCTCTGCTACGTCACGCCGAAGGAGCATTTGGGATTGCCCAACGCGGACGACGTGCGCCAGGGGGTGATCGCCTACAAAATTGCGGCCCACGCGGCGGATGTGGCCCGGCACCGCCCGGGCGCACGCGATCGCGACGACGCCCTGAGTTACGCTCGATTTCTTTTCGACTGGAACAAACAATTCGAGCTGTCGCTCGATCCGGAAACCGCGCGGGCGATGCACGATGAGACGCTTCCGGACGATTTCTACAAGGAAGCGAAGTTCTGCTCGATGTGCGGCCCGAAATTCTGCTCGATGAATGCGACCCAGATTGCCGACATCTATCAGGGCCTCGATCAAAAAGACCGCGAGGCGAGATTTGCGGAGTTGCTCGGTAAGATCGAACACTAGGAAACAAACGCCGGCTTTCGATCGTATTCCATATTGAGCGATCGCCGAAGACGAAGGCTCGCTCGTAGGCAAGAGGAGTGCGAACATGTTCTTTCTTATTCTCTGCGGCCTGCTGTACTTCCTCCCATCGATCGTCGGCCATCGCAAGCAGTCGTTCGCCGGAATCTTCCTGCTGAATTTCTTCCTCGGATGGACGGTGATCGGCTGGATCGTTGCGCTGATTTGGGCGTGCGCAGCGGAAATACAAGTTCCGGTAATTGCCGTGGCCGGACCTGGGCGTTATTGCTCGCGCTGCGGCGCTCTGAGCCACGCAGCCGGGTTTTACTGCTGGTCCTGCGGCAGCCGCATTTAACTTTTCGCATGAATAGACACGCTGGAATTTATCGCGTTGTGACCACGATCGTGGCGATGGGCGCGCTATGCGCCACTTCGGTTGCGGCGATTCATGATTCCGCGTACCGGGCCTCGGTTGAAAAATGGCGCCAAGCCTATGAGGCGCAGCTCAAATCCGACAGCGGCTGGCTTACCGTCAGCGGGCTTTTCTGGCTGCATGACGGCGAAAACACTTTCGGCTCGAGCCCCCTGAACGACATCGCCCTTCCCGCATCCGCTCCGGCCAGCGCGGGCAGCTTTGAATTCCACGCCGGGCACACGACCGTGCACATGAAGCCAGGCGTGCACGCCGTGCTGAATGGCAAACCGATTGAAATTGCCGCGATGCATCCCGATTCGAACGCCGACCAGCTCGCCATTGGCGATCTGACTCTGTACGTTCATTCGAGCGGCGACCGCTACACGATACGTCTGCGTGACAAGAACAGCCGACTGCGCAAGGAGTTCACTGGCACGCGCTGGTTCCCCGTGAGCGAATCCTACCGCGTGACTGCGCGGTACGTGCCCTACGACAAGCCAAAGGAAATTGAGATCCAGAATGTGATGGGCGACACGCTGCAGGAGACGATTCCCGGCTACGCGGTTTTTTCTCTGCATGGCCAGGACCTGCGACTCGACGCTGAAATGGACGGATCGAGCCTGTCGGTTGTGTTTCGCGACCTGACCAGTGGCCATGAAACCTACGCGGCGTCGCGCTTTCTCGATGCCGGTCCGCCCAAGGACGGCCAGGTGGTCCTCGATTTCAACCAGGCCTATAATCCCCCTTGCGCCTATAATCCGTACACGACTTGCCCGCTTCCGCCGCCGCAGAATCGGCTGGCTGTAAGGATCGAAGCCGGCGAAAAGACGTATCATCATGCAGTGGGAGCGGTCAGTCACTAACAAGCAGTTTGGAGCACTTGGAAGAGGGGTGAAGCATGGGGTTTGTGCGCGCAGCGAGGAAGGACGACATCCCCGCGGGGAAAATATATGAGTTTCAAGTCGCTGGACAGGCCATCGCGATCGCCAACATCTCCGGCAAGTTCCATGCTATCAATAGCATATGTGTCCACGAGGGCGGGCCTCTCGGCGAGGGCGAGCTCGAGGGCCAGATTGTGACCTGCCCGTGGCACGGCTGGCAATACGACGTGACTACCGGAAAGGTTACTCAGAGCCCCGCCCTGGGGGTTGCCTGTTACCCAGTCGAGGTCCGCGGCGACGACGTATACGTGGACGTCGGCTAGCCGAGCCGAGATCCCTGACAGTGCCGTTACCGCAACTCCGACCAAAATCTCTCTGAAAATCTTGCAGAGAGGGCTTCCATTTATTTTATCCTTGCGTGTATAGTGCGCGCGGCACCTCTCGACGGATGACGCAAGCTCCCCCAAAACCAAGGCGCTGGCTGCTGGCAGTTGACCCCCGGGTCTACCACTGGGATACCCTGTTTGTTAAGGGTAAGGAGATGTGGAGGCATGCTGGAAATCGCCCGGACGCCGCTCGGCAGCTCAAGCAAGTCCACAAGGGCGACCGTACCCTGTGCTACCACGGCAAGCCCGAGCACTCTCTTTACGCCCTGGCTGAGGTCACGCGCGACCCTTACCCCGATCCTGAGGAACCGGAGTCGAAAAAAATGGTGATGGACCTGCGCGCGATTGAGCGCCTGCCGCGCGTGGTCCAGCTTGCCGAACTGCGTGACGACCGTCTGCTGCGAAGGATCAAGTTTTTGAAGAACACGCGGCTCACGATTTGCCCGCTCACCGACGAAGAGTACGCCGAAATCCTGCGGATGGCCGGCATCGTCGCCTCGCCGGGCATTCCTTTACCCTAAATCTCAGCTCGAAAATCTCAGAGCCCAACTCCGGCCGAAACACCACTCTTCCCGCCTTCGCTGTGCTAATTTTTAGAATCTACCGATGCCTGAGCTTCCCGAAGTCGAAACGGTTGTCCGCGGCTTGCGGGCCGTACTGCCCGGACGCCGCATCCTCACGGTGCGCCTGGGCAAGACGGACTTCATTGAAGACCCTGCTGCGCTCGAACGCGATCTGCCCGGCAGCCGGATTGCGAGCGTGCGGCGGCACGGAAAATTCGTCGTCGTTGATCTCGAAGCCTCACGCGACGGCGCGCCCAATTTCTCTCTGCTGGTTCACTTGGGTATGACAGGACAGATCGTCGTCGGCCCCTTGGAAGCGCCCATTGTGCCTCACACCCACGTGTTCTTCGCGCTCGACGACGGCCGCGAATTTCGCTATACGGACATTCGCCGCTTCGGCAAAATGCGGATCCTTTCCAGCGGGACGCAGGAGACGGCTCTCGGCAAGCTCGGCCTCGACCCTCTTGAAGCAACGCAGTCAGAGTTCTTCGCGCAACTGCGGGGGCGGCGCGCGCGAATAAAGGCGCTTCTGCTGGACCAGCATGTCCTGCGTGGGATGGGGAACATCTATACCGACGAAAGCCTCTGGCGTGCGCGGATTCATCCGATGCGGCTCGGCGCAAATTTGAAGAACGCCGAGCTGCACCGTCTTCATCGCGCGGTGCGCGAGGTGCTGGAAGAAGCTATTCGGATGCGCGGCTCGTCAGTCTCTGATTACGTGGACTCCGAGGGACGCCGAGGGACGTTTCAGCAGCGCCATCGCGTGTACCAGCGCAAGGGGAAAAAGTGTTTTCGTGGTGATGGACTGATCTGCCGTGCGATCGTCGCCGGCCGCAGCAGTTATTATTGCCCAGGCTGCCAACCCGCGCCGCGCACTCGCCGTCGTACCACTCGCTGAAGCCTGGGTAGTGACCCAATTTCCCACACTTATCGGGAGTTGACCGGCGTTCGCAACTCGCGGCTCGCTCGTTCGACGGCAATGAACACTTGAAGCATATTCCCGCCCATGATCTTGTTGACATCTTCACGACTATAGTTTCGGTCCAAGAGGGCCTGCCTAATTTCGGGCAAATTCGCAGAACTATCCAGGTCTGCTGGCAAGAAGTCAATTCCGTCGGAATCAGAACCGAGACCGACGTGATCGATTCCAGCCACCCGTGCGACGTGATCGATGTGGTCGATTAGTGATTTCAGCGGCGGTCTGGAAATCTTGTTCTTCCCGAGCCATTCAGCTTCAAACCCTTGTGTTTCCTCCGGTGACACAGGTAAAGAAGCAGCGCGCCGTTTAGCGTTATGTTTCTCAGCAGCCGCCAGCATTCGCAAGTGTTGAGGGTACGCCTCACGGTTGAAGTCGTTATCGACGAAACTGCTCCCGAACGCTACGTTCACAACGCCTCCATTGCGACCGATGGCGCGAAGCATGTCGTCGCTTAGGTTGCGGGGTATATCAACGAGGGCTCGCGCCGACGAATGGGAAGCGATGATTGGTGCCTTACTGACCGCAAGTACATCCCAAAATGTCTTGTCTGAGACATGAGATACATCAACCATCATTCCAAGCCGGTTCATTTCGAGAACGACCTGTCGACCGAAGTCAGTGAGCCCATTATGGTGGACGACGTCTGACCTTTCGATGTCTCCGCTTGCATCTGCCCAATCGTTCGTGTTGTTCCAAGTGAGCGTCATATAGCGCGCGCCGCGCCGGTAAAAGTCGCGCAAACTTGACAGATCGTTTTCTATGGAGTGGCCGCCCTCTATGCCCAACAGAGCCGCCAATCTGCTTTCGTCGTGGGCACGCCGAATGTCTTCAACCGAAAAGCACATAGTCATTCGGTCCGGGTGGCGTGCCGCCTGCACATAAACGGAATCGATCAAATCAAGCGTTCGTTTCGCGAAACGGCCTTGGTACTTTTCGGGATCAACCCATATAGAAAAGAAGACCGCGTCCAAATGGCCAGCCCGGGCTTTGTCGAGACTGATGAAATCGGTATCGAGTGGATTGGTGGAACCGACATCGTAGTTGTCGTCCAGAAATCTCTGCGGGGTGTCTTCATGTGTATCGACTGTAATATCGAAATTGCCATCCATCTCGACTGAGGCATTTGCGGAGTTTCTTTCAGGATGCTTGAAATGAGTACAAGCAAGCGCAAACAATAGACTCACGGTGAGACAGGTTTTCATAGCAGCGACAACTCCGAATCGCACGATGACAATCGCATCGTATCCGGAACGCCTTACGGAGCCGGATTCTTCCGGGCGCGTTGCGAACTAAAATCTACTTAACGCGCAATCAGAAGCTGAGCCCCTACTGAGCGCTACTGCGACGAACCCCGCACCGGCGCGGGCATGTACAGCTCGCCGTCCGCGGGTAGGCCGGCGCGTTCGAACTGAATCGTCGTGTGCTCGATCTGAAAATCGTGCGCCAATAACTCCCGGATATTCTTGAGGACTCGTTCGCTTTCTTCCATGTGCATGTCCGGAATGCGGACATGGCAGGAAAGCGCCTGAAGGTCTGCGCCGAGCGTCCAGATGTGCATGTCGTGAACCTCCTGGACTCCTTCGACACGCAGCACCGCTGCCGCCACGTCTTCGAGGCGAATTTTGCGCGGCAGACCTTCCAGCAGAATATGGCCGCTTTCGCGCAGAATTTCCTGCCCCGACCAGAGGACCATCGCGCCAATCCCGATGCCAATGACCGGGTCCACCCACTGCGCGCCCGTCCAACGGATTGCCAGCGCGCCCGCAAAGATCGCCACGTTCGATAGCGCGTCGCCCAGGTTGTGAATCCAGACCGTGCGTACGTTCAAGTCGCGCCGTCCGCGATGCACCGCGAGTGTGATGCCTCCGTTGATCGCAAGCGCAAGGACCGAAACCCACATCATCAGTCCCGTGCCCACGGTGACCGGATGTCGAAGTCGCAGCACAGACTCGCCAAGCACGAAGAGTGAAGCGAGCGCGAGTATCATCGCGTTCACAAACGCTGCCAGGATCCCCGCGCGATGATATCCATACGTTTTCTCATGCGTGGGCGGGCGCCGTGCCCATCGTGTCGCCAACCAGGAGATCACGAGCGTCGGCACGTCCGTCAGATTGTGGACGGCATCGCCCACCAGAGACATGGAATGCCCTGCGTATCCAGCCGCCAACTCGACGGCGACGAGCGCAAGCGTGGCCACGACGGCCGCGCCCAGGATTCCCGTGGCGCCTTCACCCAAGCCGTGGACGCGGTCGTGACCATGATCGTGCCCGGGACCTTCATGGGCGTGGAAGTGCATGGCCTGAATTCTACCCGCAGAAAGGCCTCGGCGGACAGTGCCGCCGCGACTCTGTCACCAGGGATGCAACCGGGCGTGCGTTTCTCGCTGCGCGAGCCAGAAACTCAATTGACTCACCCGCGGCCCACCCCTACCATCAAATTGATGGCCGGCTTCTGGAAAATTCCAGGGGGCCAGTGAAACCATGGGCCAGGAATGGCTCCTCCATGCCTCAAAACAGCGCCAAACTGACTTTCTGGGGAGTGCGCGGCTCGACGCCGACGCTTGAGCGCGATACATATCGCTACGGCGGGAACACTGCGTGCCTAGAATTAACTGTCGCGGGCGGCCCGCATTTCATCCTGGACTGCGGCACCGGCCTGCGGATGCTCGGCAATCACCTACACGCGTTGCACAATCGCTGGACGCGGTGGCAAGGCGACGGCGGGATCGAGGCCCACGTCCTGGTCACCCACTACCACTGGGACCACATTCAGGGCCTTCCCTTCTTCCATCCATTTTTCGAATCGCAGAACCGCTTTCATCTGTACAGCTTTCAATCGAAACATCTGGGCCGCAACAGCCTGCGGCAGGTGTTGGAAGCGCAATTTGCGAGCCCTTATTTTCCGGTGGACGTTGGAATGATGGCGGCAGCGCGCTTCTTTCGCGAGATCGAGGGCGGCGAGAAATGGGATGTGGACGGGACGCACATCTCTACCGCATGGCTGAATCATCCCCAGGGCTGCCTGGGTTATCGGCTGGATACGCCCATCGGCTCGATCGTCTATGCAACGGACAACGAACCCGGCGTGCCGGAGTTCGACAACAATTTGCGGCAGCTCGCGCAAGGCGCGGACGTACTGATCTACGACGCGCAATATTCACCGGAACAGCTTGCCTCCACGCGCAAGGGCTGGGGCCATTCCTGCTGGCTCGAAGGCGTGAAGATCGCGCGCGAAAGCAAAATCAGAAATTTGATTCTCTTCCATCACGATCCGGATTCTTCGAGCCGGATGGTGGACGGCTTTCTCTCCGCAGCGCGCCAGGAGTTTCCCGCAACCTGGGCGGCGATGGAGGGAATGTCTGTGACGCTGAGCGAGCGGGGTGTGGACGTCGCTCTGCCCGACTCGCGTTTGGGACAGCGCCGCCGGCTCCGGTTTGCGGCCACTGTTAGCGGACAGACCGTGGACGGTGTGTCGTTCGAGGAAAAGGCGACGCTGCGCGACATCAGCTTACAGGGTGCTTATCTATCTTTGAGCAACCGGCCGCGCCTGCAATCGGAATTGCGCGTGGTGATCGAGGCCGCGGGAGAACAGAACCGCCCGAGCGTGCTTTCGCTACGCGCGACGGTCGTGCATTGCGCTCCGGGCCGCGAAGAAAATCAGAATGGTGTGGGGGTATTCTTCATCGAAGATGCCGAATCAGAATCGCCGCGCGACTAGAAGCAGCCGGATACATCGCGTACAAGTGGCGGGCTATATTCGTGGAAAACTCTTGAAGTTTTCCTGTGCGAATTCCAGGCTAGATCTTTCCGTCCAGAGCGGACAGTTGCGCTTCGATGTCAGCGAGAGCGCGCGTGAGTAGATCGCGGTAACGCGGGTCCTGGCTCGTCTGTAAATCTCTCTGCACGCTTGCGCGCGAAAGAACCAGCACTTCCCTGCGGCGGCGAGTGTCAAGCTGCGCGGATGTCAATTGCACCCCGCGTTTTCCGCCATCTCTCGTTTCAGAATCCTGGACCTGACTCTCAACCGACTTACTCTCCCACCCTTTTGCCATGTGGAGATTTTACGGCGGCAGCGGATGTCCGCGGTGCGTTTTTTTGAAATTGTTTCGTGCCAGAAGAAACAACCAGCGAAACCACTGCCGCCTGCCGGTTGCATTCAAAGCGGCAAATGGCCACAATCCCGTTGAGGGATCAGAAAATCTCCCGAGCCGGATGACCAACGTTCTCATTAGGATCGCCGCACTTGTTTCCGCACTCGCGTTTTTTTCCGGCGCAACGGCGACGGGCCACTCGCAGGCGGCTCCCACGCACAGTGCGCCGCGATCCGCCGGCACTCCGACGTTTTATCGCGATGTATTGCCGATTCTGCAGAAGCACTGCCAGGATTGTCATCGAAACGGTGAGATCGGTCCGATGCCACTCATAACCTACAAACAAGTTCAGCCGCTCGCGCATGCGGTCGCCAACTCCGTGCGCCAACGCAGAATGCCTCCATGGTTTGCCGATCCGCATGTTGGTCATTTTCAGAACGACCCTTCTCTTTCGCTCGACGAGATTCGTACGATCGAGTCGTGGGCAGAATCGAATGCTCCAGCGGGAACACCTCGCGACGCCCCGCCGCCGCGCCAGTGGACAAACGGTTGGAATATTCCAGCGCCGGATATCGTGATTCAGATGCCGAAACCAGTCGCGATTCCCTCGCGAGGCGACGTCGAGTACACATACGAGATCGTGCCCACGGGTTTCACCGAAGGAAAATGGGTACGCATGTCCGAGATCCGACCGACCAGCCGCAAGAATGTTCATCACGCCGTCGTCTACATCCGTCCGCCCGATTCGAACTGGCTCCGTCACGCGCCGGTCGGCGTGCCGTTCACGGCATCGGACATGACCGACGAAGAGGATCGCCACGATACTCACGCGACGAAAGCGGACATTCTTCTCGTCTACGCGCCGGGAAGCTCGCCGGACAATTGGCCTGCCGGCATGGCGAAGTATATTCCCGCAGGTTCGGATTTGATCTTCCAAATGCATTACACGACGCAAGGCCGCGCGACCAGGGACCAGGCCAAAATCGGACTCGTTTTCGCAGCGCATCCTCCGGCGCAGCGCGTTCTGACTTTGCAATTGACCAACAGCGACTTCGTGATTCCACCCGGTGTGGACGATTACCGCGTCGAGGTTCATGGCTCGCTGCCGAACGATGCCGTGCTCCTCAGTTTTTTTCCGCACATGCACCTGCGCGGGAAGCGGTTCGAGTACAACATTGTTCGCCCCGACGGCACCACGGTAAATCTGCTTCGCGTCAACTATGACTTTTACTGGCAATTGAGTTATCGGCTCCTCGAGCCGCAGCCGCTTCCGGCAGGAACCACGCTGCAGGCCGTCGCGTGGTTTGACAATTCGAAGAACAATCCACACAACCCCGACCCGACGGCTGCGGTGTATTGGGGCGATCAAACCTACGATGAAATGATGGTGGGATTCTTCGACGTGGCTGTGCCCGTGAATATTGACAAGAACCAATTCTTCGTCAGGCCAAATGCGATGCACGATCACGCGCACTAACGCCATCCGGCGGGTGTTCCGCTCAACGTCGTTTTGTTCATCCACTCTTTGCCGTGTAGTATGTTGTGAATGCGTGGGGCCCGTAGCTCAGCTGGTTAGAGCAGCGGACTCATAATCCGTTGGTCCTAGGTTCGAATCCTAGCGGGCCCACCAACCAATTCCGGTCGGAAAGCGGCTAGAGCTGGGGGTTTTCTTTGGCGGGCCGTATCCATCTCCTCCGGGCACGGTAACAAGCAAGCTGTCTTTTCTTCTGGTCGAGAGAATCCCCGCACATCACGCCTTGCAAGTCCATTCACCCCCTGCTAAGATAGATACCGTACTGGTTTAGTGCTATATCCTTCAGAAGGGGGAAGCAGATCATGGTAAGGCTCGGTAAATTAACAGACTACGGGCTGGTCCTGATGACCTGTATTGCGCGCGATCAAGGCGCTCCCCTGCGCACGGCGCGCGATCTGGCCCGGGAATCCAAGCTGCCGCTTTCCACAGTCAGCAAGCTCCTGAAGGAGTTGTTGCAGAGTGGCCTTCTGGTTTCCCATCGCGGCATCAAGGGCGGCTACATCCTGGCGCGAGAGGCGCACGAGATTTCCGTGGTCGAAATGATCGCCGCGATCGAAGGCCCGATGGCGCTCACCGAATGCAGCACTGAGATCACTGGGCTGTGCAACCTTGAGCCCTGCTGCCCCATTAAGAGCAACCAGCAAATCATCAATCAGGCAGTGCGAGGAGTGCTCGAGAAGATCACGCTCTCCGACCTGATGCATCCCATGCACCTGACGAACATCAAGGACGCGCGCGGCAGGGTTGTGCCGACCATTGCGTCTGGGGGAATTCAATGAGTTCGAATACCGAAGCGATCAAGGAGTTGGCGCAGCAGGAGTACAAGTGGGGCTTCGTTACGGATATCGGCGAAGACCGCGCACCCAAGGGCCTGAGCGAAGACATCATCCGCTTCATTTCCGCAAAAAAGAATGAGCCGGAATTCATGCTGGAATGGAGGCTCAAGGCGTTTCGTCACTGGATGAAGCTGGAAAAGGCTGAAGCGGAGCCGAAGTGGGCGAACGTTCACTACCCGCCCATCGACTATCAGGCTATCTCCTACTACTCCGCGCCGAAGCGGAAACCGAATCTGAAGAGCCTCGACGAGCTCGATCCCGAACTTCTCCGCACGTACGAGAAGCTCGGCATACCTCTGGCGGAGCAGAAAATGCTCGCGGGCGTAGCTGTGGACGCGGTATTCGATAGCGTCTCCGTTGCCACCACCTTTAAAGGCAAATTGAGCGAAGTCGGTGTGATCTTTTGTTCGTTCTCCGAAGCCGTGCAGAAGCACCCTGACCTCGTGAAGAAGTACCTGGGCTCGGTTGTGCCGCACACGGATAACTTTTTCGCCGCGCTGAACGCCGCCGTCTTCACAGACGGATCCTTCGTGTACGTACCCCGGGGCGTCAAGTGCCCCATGGAGCTGTCCACATATTTCCGCATCAACGCCGCGGAAACGGGCCAGTTCGAGCGCACCCTAATCGTTGCGGACGAAGGTGCTTCCGTCAGCTATCTCGAGGGCTGCACAGCGCCGATCCGCGACGAGAACCAGCTGCATGCCGCGGTCGTCGAATTGATCGCGCTCGACGACGCACAAATCAAATATTCAACGGTCCAGAATTGGTATCCGGGCGACAAGAACGGCAAGGGCGGAATCTACAATTTCGTCACCAAGCGGGGCGCGTGCCGCGGCAAAAACTCAAAAATCTCCTGGACGCAGGTTGAAACCGGCTCGGCTATCACCTGGAAGTACCCGAGCTGCATCCTACAGGGCGACAATTCCGTCGGTGAATTCTACTCGGTCGCGCTCACCAACAATTACCAGCAGGCGGACACCGGCACGAAAATGATTCACATCGGCAAGAACACGCGCAGCACGATTGTTTCGAAGGGAATCTCCGCCGGCCATGGCCAGAATACCTACCGCGGACAGGTGAAAATCATGAAGGATGCCGCGGGCGCGCGGAATTACACCCAGTGTGATTCCCTTCTGATCGGAGACAAGTGCGGCGCACACACGTTCCCATACATCGAAGTGAAGAATTCGACGGCGCGCATGGAGCACGAAGCTTCCACGTCAAAAATCGGCGAGGATCAGATGTTCTATCTCCGCCAGCGCGGGCTGAAAGCCGAAGACGCGGTTTCCATGATCGTCAACGGTTTCTGCAAGCGCGTCTTCCGCGAGCTACCCATGGAATTCGCCGTTGAAGCGCAGAAACTGCTCAGCGTAAGCCTGGAAGGCAGCGTCGGGTGAGAATGCATGCACAATCGGCGGGCATAGGGGCACGCCAGGAGTCACAGATCACGAAACGAAGTGACACACCATGCCAGCCAATTTCAGGAGCAAGTTATTGAAAACAAGTGGCCGAGGCTCTCGCAAAGTGACACACTTTTTGCGGGTCGCCGGAGCGCTTAAGAAGGAAAAAACGGAATGAGTTTGCTGGAAATTAAGAACTTGCACGTGAGGGTTGAGGATCGCGAAATCCTCAGGGGCGTCAACCTGACAATGAATGCAGGCGAGGTGCATTCGATCATGGGCCCAAACGGCTCGGGTAAAAGCACTCTCGCGCAGGTGTTGGCCCGCCGCGAAACCTACAACGTCACCGGCGGCGAGGTTTTGTTCAATGGCAAAGACCTCCTGGCGATGAAGCCGGAGGAAGCCGCCTGCGATGGTCTCTTTCTCGCGTTCCAGTATCCCGTCGAGATTCCAGGCATCAGCAACGCGTACTTTTTGCGCTCGGCGCTCAACGCCGTCCGCAAGTACCGCGGCCTGGACGAAATGGACGCCATGGATTTCCTTCCAATGCTTCGCCAAAAGCTGAGGTTGCTCGACATGGACGACAAATTGTTGAACCGCTCCGTAAATGAGGCCTTTTCCGGCGGGGAGAAGAAGCGCAACGAAATCTTGCAGATGGCCGTCCTCGAACCGAAGCTCGCTATTCTGGACGAAACAGACTCCGGCCTCGATATCGACGCGCTAAAGATCGTGGCGAAGGGCGTCAACAGCATGCGCAATCCAGAGCGTTCGATTCTGGTTGTGACGCACTATCAGCGCCTGTTGGATTACGTCGTGCCGGACCGCGTTCACGTATTAGTCGAGGGGCGCATCGTTCGTTCCGGCGGACCCCAGCTGGCGTTGGAACTCGAAGACAAAGGTTACGGCTCGTATGAAGCGGGAGTGGGCGCGTAGCTCGGCCCGAGACAGACATGGGGAGCGACAGAGTGGCAGCGGCCAGCCAGACAATTGCGAAATACGCAGAAAGCTTCGACGGATTCGAAAAGTCTGCCGCGAGTCGCGACCCTTCGTGGCTGCGAAAGCTTCGACAGGATGGCTTCGCGCGCTTCAGCGAGGTTGGCTTCCCGACGACGCGCGACGAAGATTGGCGCTTCACGAATCCAGGCGCGATCTCGAAGACTCCTTTCCATCTGATCCGCAACGGCCATTCCCTGCCCTTGCAGAAAGATATCGAGCAGTTTCGAATGCCCGGCGTCGGCTGCCAGCTGGTGTTCGTGGATGGACGTTTTGCGCCGGGGCTGTCCGCTGTAGGTAAGCTGCCCGCCGGAGTGACCGTCAGCAATCTCGCGGCGGAAATCGCGCGCAATCCAGAAGCGATTGAGAAGCATCTGGGCCGCTACCTCAATACGCAGCGTGATTCATTTGGCGCCCTAAACACGGCGTTTCTCGAAGATGGCGCGTACGTGCACGTCGCCAAGGGCGTCGTTCTCGAGTCTCCCATCGCCATTCTGTATGTTTCCACGGAACATGATTCTCCCGCCGTGAATCATCCTCGCAACCTGCTCGTGGCGGAGGAAAACAGTCACGCTTCCGTCGTCGAAGACTACGTGTCGCTCGGTGGAGGACAGGCTCTCTGCAATACCGTGACGGAACTGGTTGCCGGAGACCACAGCGTCGTCTCGCATTACATGATCGAGCGCGAGCACACCGACGCCTTCAACGTCTCCACTCTTCGCATCCAGCAAGGCAGGACAGCGGACGTCTCGTCGCACTCCGTTCTATTGGGCGGAGGGCTCGTGCGCAACAACGTCCATCCGGTTCTTGCCGGCGAGGGCGGCGAGTGCCTGATTAACGGCTTGTTCATCGGCAACGGCCGTCAGCACCTCGACAACTATATGCTCGTCGAACACGCCAGCCCGCACTGCGGCAGCCGCCAGTTTTACAACGGGATCCTCGACGGCCATGCGCACGGAGTGTTTCACGGCCGGATCATCGTGCACAAGGACGCGCAAAAGACGGACGCAAAGCAGACGAATCGCAACTTGCTCCTTTCTGACAGCGCGCAGATTGACACCAAACCTCAGCTCGAAATCTATGCGGACGACGTGAAGTGCACGCACGGCGCCACCATTGGACAGATGGAGGAAAACTCGCTGTTCTATCTGCGCTCGCGGGGAATCGACGAAATCGCGGCACGTAGGTTGTTGCTGGTAGCGTTCGCAAGCGAATGCATGGACCGTATGAAGGAAGGCCCCGTCCGCACGCACATTGAGAAGTTGATCCACGACCATGCGTTTCGCCTGGCCGCAGCTTCGCTGGGGCGGGTCGCATGACCATCGCCGCCCGAAAACTCGATGCCGAACAGCGCCCGGCGCCCGCGACCAGCAGCCTCGACATTGCGCAAGTTCGCGCCGATTTTCCGATCCTTCAGCAGAAGGTTCATGGGAGGCCGCTGGTTTATCTCGATAACGCTGCCACATCCCAGAAACCGCGCGCGGTGATTGGAGCGATCGTGCGCTACTACGAGGGCACCAACGCCAATATCCATCGCGGCGTCCACCACCTTTCTGAAATCGCGACAGCCGACTACGAAGCGGCGCGCCGAACCGTGCAGGCGTTCATCAATGCTCCGCAGGCGCACGAAATCATTTTTGTCCGCGGCACTACCGAAGGTATCAACCTCGTCGCGCAGACTTTTGGCCGCGCCCGCGTTCAATCCGGCGACGAAGTGCTGATCACCGCCATGGAGCACCATTCGAATATCGTGCCATGGCAGATTCTGTGCGATGAAAAGGGCGCCAAGCTTCGCGTCGCTCCGATCAACGATCAGGGCGAGTTACAGCTCGACGAATTTGCAAAATTGCTCGGGCCGCGAACCAAGCTCGCCGCCGTCACGCACGTCTCGAACGCGCTTGGCACGATGAACCCGCTCAAGCGCATGGTCGAATTCGCGCACAGCCACAACGTCCCCGTGCTGGTGGACGGCGCCCAGGCTGTGCCACACCTGAAGGTTGACGTCCAGGCGCTCGACTGTGATTTCTACACCTTTTCCGGACACAAGGTCTACGGGCCGACGGGCATCGGCGTGTTGTGGGGCAAATCGGCGCTGCTCGACGCCATGCCACCCTACCAGGGCGGAGGCGACATGATCAGCTCCGTCACATTCGACAAGACAACTTACAACAAGCTGCCGTACAAATTCGAAGCCGGTACTCCGGACATCGCGGGCGTAATCGGCCTGGGCGCCGCCATTACCTACGTGAACGGCCTCGGCATTGGCAATATCGGCGCCCACGAGCACGATCTGCTGGTATACGCAACCGAAGCGGTCTCGGCGATTCCCGGCGTTCGGGTGATCGGCACCGCAAAGGAAAAGGCCGGCGTGCTCTCCTTTGTGATCGAGGGCGTGCATCCGCACGATGTCGGAACGATTCTCGATCAAGAAGGAATCGCCATCCGCACGGGGCATCACTGTTCCCAGCCCGTCATGGAACGGTTCGGCATTCCGGCCACCGCGCGCGCGTCGTTCGCGGTCTACAACACCAGGGAAGAAATGGACGCGCTGGTTCGTGGAATCGAAAAAGTGCGAGAGGTGTTCGCCTGATGTCCGACCTGCGCGAACTTTATCAGGACGTAATTCTGGAGCACAGTAAGACGCCGCGAAACTATCGCGAACTGCCGGCGGCGAACCACAAGGCGGAGGGATTCAACCCGCTCTGCGGCGATCGCTTCACCGTGTACGTTGCGCTTGACGGCGATACGATCCGCGACATCAGCTTCCAAGGTTCGGGCTGCGCGATTTCCAAATCGTCCGCGTCCATGATGACGCAAAGCGTGAAGGGCAAAACACTGGCGGAGGCGGAAAAAATCTTCGAGCGCTTCCACGAAATGGTGACCGGGCATGTTCCCGCGACCGAGAATGAAACCGACCTGGGCAAGCTCACCGTTTTTTCGGGCGTTTCTGAGTTTCCCGTTCGTGTGAAGTGCGCCACGCTGGCCTGGCACACGCTGAACGCCGCGCTCGACGGCAAGCAGGACGCTGTTTCAACCGAGTAACCTGCCGAACGATGGGGAGTGGCTGCATATGAGTGAGTTCATTCAACTAAGGCGCGAATGCGCCGCTATCGCGATTCCAAGCGGCAATCCATCGATCCTGCCGGCGGGAACCGGCGTGAGCGTGATGCAGTTCCTCGGCAATAGCTGGACCGTCACGAGCGCTCACGGAATGTTTCGCATTGACGTGAAGGACGCGGACGCTCTCGGCCTGACGCCTCCGTCGGCAGCCGATGCGCCCGCCGGCGAGCCCGCAGTCCTCAGCGAAAAAATGGTTTGGGATCAGCTCAAGACCGTGTTTGATCCGGAAATTCCCGTGAACATCGCGGACCTCGGCTTGATCTATTCCTGCGTAACGACGCCGCTCGAGCAGGGCGGCAATCGCATTGAAATCAAAATGTCCATGACCGCTCCGGGATGCGGCATGGGCAACGTGTTGAAAGCGGACGTCGAAGGTAAGCTTTCAAAGCTGCCGGACGTGAAAGAAGTGAACGTCGAAATCGTGTTCGAGCCGCCCTGGGGCCCGTCGCGCATGTCGGAAGCCGCGAAACTCCAGTTGGGATTCGACCTCTAGATCGTTCCGATACCTCCCTACAAAACCTTCCCAGCGATTCTAGGGTCAAGACCTGATTATAAGTGCCCGATCGAAATTCCTAAGCTCGCCTGGAGGAGGTTGCACGATGAAATCAACAATCACTAAGACCGTGTGTGTCGGCGCATTTGCCGCGATGGGATTGTTTGCGGCTAGCGTCGCGTCCGCACAGATGCATCAAAGCCCAAACCCGCAGCCGAACTACCCAACCACAGGAGGTACGGAGACTACTCCCGGAAGCTTAAACAATATGAGCCTGATAAACGACACGGACTTCGCGAAAGAGGCGGCGGAAGGCGGCATGGCGGAAGTGAAACTCGGTCAACTTGCGCAGGATAAGGGATCGAGCGATGCCGTGAAAGACTTTGCCAAGCGGATGGTAACCGACCACACTCAGGCAAGCGACCAGTTGAAATCGATCGCGAAGCAAAAAAGCATCGACATTCCCGCGGAATTGAACAAGCACGACCAAAAGACTTACGACCAACTCTCCAAGTTGTCCGGAGATGAGTTCGATCGGGCGTACGCGAAGGACATGGTCAAGGACCACCGGGACGACATTGACCTGTTTCAACGGGAGGCCAGTGGCGGGCAGGACGGAACCCTCAAGAATTTCGCGTCGAGTACCTTGCCGACGCTTCAGGATCATCTCAAGATGGCGAAGGACATGCTGAAAACCGTGAGTGGCAAGGGTGGGAATTAGGTAACTGCGTCGAACGTAGATAAACTCAGCCCGCGCATGTCTCGCCTGCTAACTCGTGGCCGGCTTCGGTATCGCGCGGACGGTTGTATTCGTTGCGTGCCGGACGATAAGTGTTCGCGCGCCCGTCCAAACCAGCTGCAGTCCCGCGAAGATCGCAATCAGTGCGATCACGACTTTCAGTTTTCGCGCGGGCACGCGTTTGGCCAGCAAGCATCCGATCACTACTCCTGGAATTCCCCCTTCGAGCAGCCGGACCAGAACGGGGCTGCTGATCGCGCCGAATTTCCAGTGGAACGCGCTCCCGAGCACTGCGAGGACCAGCCCAAACAAAATATCCGTGCCCACCACTTCCGGCGCCGTCAGCTCCGAATAGTTGAGCAGCAACACGGTTCCCAGTGCGCCGGCGCCCGCGGACGAAAAGCCAGCCTCCACTCCAATCGGTAACGCAAGCCACGGAAGCCATCTGGAATTCTTGCGAGCGAAACCTGGATACTGAACGCGCGGAATGAAAGTGACGCTAGAAGAAGCGGTCAGCAGAACTCCAAGGAGGATTACGACCGTGGGGCTGCTGGCTCTGGTGCTGAGCAACCGAAGAACGTACGTGCCGATGGCCAGGCCCGGAACCGCGCCCAGCGTCAGCAGCCACAAATAGCGCCAGTGAATGTGCCGCCCCGCCAGATAAAACGGTCCGGCGATCAAGCGCAGCACTCCGGCAAACACGAACGCAGTTCCGACGGCAGCGCCGGCAGGCAATCCTACGATCAGGACGAGCGCCGGTACCGTGAAACTGCCGCCGCCGATGCCGGTCAGACCCACTGCAAGCGCGATGAGGAATCCGATCAAATACTGCATTAATCGGACCGTTTCGACTCGGTGTGAATCCCGCACTCGAGCTTTGCTCCGCCCCACCGGCCGGATCGCGGATCGGATCCAGCGGTGGGAATCGCGGTGCACGGCTCGCAGCCGATGCTGGGATAACCGGCGTCGTAGAGCGGGAGATATTCGATTTTCTCGCGCGAGGTGTGCTCCCAGACCTGGCCCCAGGTCCACGCGGCCAGCGGGCTGACCTTCAACAGCACCTTGCCGCTCGGCAGTTCGTGGTGCTCGACGACTTTAAGATTCTTGCGCGTGGGCGATTGTTCGCGGCGTAGGCCGGTGAACCAAATGTCGAATTTCTCCAGCGCCTCAAACAGCGGCTCGACCTTGCGCAGATGGCAGCATCGGCCAGGATCCGTGCGGTTGAGAATTCCGAAGGCCATTTCCTGCTCGGGAACGGTTTGCTTCGCCGCAAGATTCTGCACGTTCAAATTCCATTCGCGCGCCATGCGGTCGCGATACGCGTAGGTTTCCGCGAAGTGATAGCCGGTATCGAGGAATAGCACGGGAATCCTCGGCAGCCGCCTGCGCAGCAGATCGAGCACGATCATGTCCTCGGCCTGAAAGCTGCACGTGATGCAGACGGAGCCGGTTTTGACCGCGGTCGAGTTTCCCGCAAGCAGGCGGTCAATCACTGCTTCGGCGGAAAGAACCTCGAATTCGTCGGCGAGCAGGGGCGCGGTCATGATTTTCCTTTTTCCGACTCCAAAGAATAGTTGTCGCGCCATTTACGCAGCACCTTCATGATCCGGTCAACCGCTTCTTCATCGGTGTCGTCGGTGATGCGAACCGCAAAGAAAGAATCGGGGCCAAAAATCGCCCGGACCACCTGCTTCTGGTCCGTTCCGTCATCAAGCGGACAGAACACAGTGATGTACCCGGAGAGGCGAAACGCCTTCGCGACCGTCACCAACTCGTGCGACAGAAAATCATTCGGTCCCGCCAATTGCACTTGCCAGCCCTCGTCAAATAGCCGGCGCTCCACAAGTTCGGCCACGTGGGGACGGCCTTTAAGCCAAACTGCAGCCGCGGGATGCCCGAACCGGAGGATGCGTTCTTCCTTCGTGCTGTGCTTGCGATGCGCGGCCGCCGCTCGCGAACCACGTGCCGGCTCTATGGCGCGCTCGATAATTCCCGCGGCGACTGTGGCATTGGTCAGCGGGTCAATGACGATGAAGCTGCCCGTAATGCGATTCAGTTGATACGGATCGAAGAACAGTGGCAAGGTCGTCTTCACATCCACTGCCGCAATTTCGTTCAAATCGAGTTTCGTTGCCGGCGAATGATCGAGCGTGTTGATATCCACGCGGTAGCGAATTTGATTGATGCGCGCGCGAACCGTGCGCGTCGTGTGTTTCAGAACGTAAATCTTGTGCGGATCGAGAGGCTCGGAATGCATCCACACAAGAATCGCCTGGAATTCCGTGCCGGACGAGGGAGGATTCGCGTCGCCGACGAGCATGTCGCCGCGGCTCAGATCAATTTCGTCTTCGAGTGTGATCGTAATCGAGTCTCCCGATACGGCGGACTCGGGCTCGGCTTCGAATGCCACGATCGATTGTACTTTCGTTTTCACGCCCGAAGGCATGGCGACGACGTTCGCGCCAGGCTGCAGTTCGCCGGAGACAAGCTGGCCCGCAAATCCTCGAAAACTAGCGTCCGGGCGAATCACGTACTGCACGGGAAAACGCAAAGGACCGGAAGCCGAGCCCACGCCCACGGGGATTTGTTCGAGATGTTCCAGCAGCGGCGGACCTTCAAACCACGGCATGCGTTCGCTCCGCCGCACCACATTGTCGCCTTCGAGCGCGCTGACGGGCACTGCATAGACGTTGCGAATGCCGAGATGGTCGGCGAATTCGCGAAATTCGGCCGTGATACGGTCGAAAACTTCCTGAGAGAAACCGACCAAGTCCATTTTATTGACCGCGGCAACGATGTGCTGCACTCCGAGCAGATGCGCGATATAAGCGTGGCGCCGAGACTGCCGCAGCACGCCCTTGGTGGCGTCCATCAGGACCACGGCCGCTTCGGCGGTCGAAGCTCCGGTCGCCATGTTGCGCGTGTACTGCTCGTGACCCGGTGTGTCGGCGATGATAAACTTGCGGCGCGGAGTGGAAAAATAACGGTAGGCGACGTCAATGGTGATGCCCTGTTCGCGTTCGGCGCGCAAGCCGTCGGTGAGTAGCGAAAAATCGATCAGTCCGCCAGAGCGATTGATCTTGCTCTTCTGCACGGACGCGAGCTGGTCTTCGAACACGGACTTGCTGTCGTAGAGCAGACGCCCAATCAGTGTGGACTTGCCGTCGTCCACGCTGCCCGCAGTGGAAAACCGCAGCAGACCCAGATCGTGGGTCAGCGATCCCGCAGCACCCCCTGCTTCGAAGGGCGTTGCCGAGGCCGACGGCGCGTCTGTAGGCTCAGGCGTAGCGGTGGACATCAGAAATAGCCCTCGCGCTTCTTTATTTCCATCGAGCCTTCCTCGTCATGGTCAATGGCGCGGTTTTCGCGCTCGGAGCGGCGGAACAAAATCATCTCGTCAATAATTTTCGGGACCGTGTCGGCATCGGAGCGGATTCCGCCGGTGCAGGGCGCGCATCCGAGTGAACGCATACGGCACTTTACCAACTCCGTCTTTTCACCCGGAAGCGCGCGCACGCCAGCTTGGAGCAGCAGAATTTGCTCGCCGCGCACGATGGCCTCGCGCTCCTTCGCGAAATAGAGTGGAACGATTGGAATTTTCTCCGCATGAATGTAAAGCCAGACGTCCAGCTCCGTCCAATTCGAGAGCGGAAACACTCGGATGCTTTCACCCTTGTGATGGCGGCTGTTGTAGAGGCTCCAGAGTTCCGGGCGCTGGTTCTTCGGATCCCACTGGCCGAGCGCATCGCGGAAGGAATAGACGCGTTCCTTGGCGCGGGATTTTTCCTCGTCGCGGCGCGCTCCACCGAATGCTGCGTCGAAGCCGCCTTCCGCGAGGCCGTCAAGCAGCGAGCGAGTCTTTAGGAAGCCGCAGCACTTCTGCGTGCCGAGCGAATAGGGATTCGCGCCATCGTCGAGTGCTTTCTGGTTCTTGTGCACGATCAGCTCGACGCCCACGTGCTTGGCGTACCAATCGCGGAACTCGATCATTTCAGGAAATTTGTAGCTCGTGTCTATGTGCAAAAGTGGAAACGGAATTTTCCCGGGGTAGAACGCCTTCTGCGCCAGGCGCAGCATCACCGAGGAATCCTTGCCAATCGAGTACAGCATCACCGGATGCGCGAATTCCGCCGCAGCTTCGCGCAGGATGAACATGCTCTCGGCTTCGAGCATCCTTAGGTGATCGAGTTGGGGCGCTGCTGCCACGGTGTCATCCTTGCCGTTCAGATCCAGCTTGAGTTCACGCAACGCCATAAAAAATCCCGCCTCCCGGTCTAACTCCGAGGGCGGGTTGAATTCAAGCCTGGCTTCGTTTCGAACCTAGCTTATGAACCCCGGCGCCCCGAAGACGCACACATCGGCGTCGTGCTACAACAGGAACAACACGCATTCGGGTGCATTGAAATCATAGTGTACCAAATCAGTCTAGCCGCGCGGGTTGGTGGTGTCAACCAGAGCGCCGACAACGTGTTACGGCAGCCCCATAGGATTAGATGCATCGGAAGGATCGATTGACGCAACAGGGCGGAGTGCGCTAAAAACATCCCTAGTGGGCAACATAACTCGACCTTCCCGGCTGCTTAGCCCTCGCGATGCCGCTAAGATTCTGGGCATCAGCTATCCGACGCTGAAGCAGTGGATTTATAAGAAGAAGCTGCGCACGGTGACGACCGCCGGCGGGCACCACCGGATTCCCGAGTCCGAGCTGGATGAATTCCTGCACCTGCATTCCGAGAGGCTCCCGGTTGAGTCTCGGCGCCCGAATTTCCGGCAAATCAGCGGCCGGAATCAGCTGGCTGGGCGCGTCACGGAGATCAAGGTTGACGGACTGATCGCTCAGGTGGCGCTCTCGATCGGCGGCCAGAAAATCACGTCCATTATTACGGCGGATGCTGTCCGAGAAATGCGCCTGAAAGTAGGAGATAAGGCCGCGGCTCTGATCAAGTCCACCGAAGTGATGATCGTTCGCATCTAGATCCGCGTAACATTAGCGATTGACGCCCTGGCGATATCAGTTCCGCGAAACAATCTATACAGATTTGACTTAGCGCACTAAATCGTGTTAATTCGTACAGCTCACTGCGATTCGTTTCCTTTGTGACGCTCGCCCAACTACCCGGGGGTTTCTCATGCTTCGCCAGATTTCGCGGTCGCTAGTGGCTGTTCTGCTGGGACTTGCTCTGTTCACAGGAGGTAGTTTCGGGGGCGGCCCATCGCCCGAGGCGGGCGAGGCGAATCTCACCGTTTCCGCGGCCATTAGCCTGAAAGATGCGCTCGATGACGCGAAGCAGACTTACATCGCGGCGAACCCCAACGTGACAATCGCAGCGAACTACGGCGCCTCGGGTTCGTTGCAGCTTCAGATCGAGCAGGGCGCGCCGGTGGACATATTTCTCTCAGCTGCGCCTAAACAGATGGACGCGCTTGAAACGAAGGGATTGCTTCTCGAAGGCACGCGAATGGATCTCCTGCGAAACGAAGTGGTTCTCATCGTTTCGAAGGACTCGACGTTGGAAATATCGTCGTTCCAGGATCTTACTCGCGCGAATGTGAAACAGATCGCGCTGGGCGAACCCGTCACTGTGCCGGCCGGCCAGTACGCGAAAGAAGTGCTCGCCTCACTCGGAATCTACGACGCTGTGAATGCCAAAGCCGTTCTCGCGAAAGACGTGCGCCAGGTCCTGACCTATGTGGAAACTGGAAACGTGGATGCCGGCATCGTTTACAAAACCGACGCGATGTCGTCCACAAAAGTGAAAGTGGTCGCCACCGCTCCGGCAAAATCACACGCGCCGGTCATATATCCAGTCGCGGTGATCAAGGCGTCGAAGAATCCTGTCGCCGCGCGAGCATTTCTCGCTTTTCTCGCAAGCCCGCAAGGCCGCGCCGTGTTTCAGAAGTACGGATTCACTTCGGCGACTCCGTAGTCCAATTCGCCGCCTCGCGGCGCTGCGGTTAGCCGATGCGCCGCTCCACTGCTAAGCCAATCGCGCGAACTTCTTTCATCAGCTGCGTGAATTGATCCGGGTAGAGCGACTGTACGCCGTCGGATAGTGCGCGCTCCGGATCAGGATGTACCTCGATGATCAAACCATCGGCGCCAGCGGCGACTGCCGCGCGAGCCATCGCCGCTACCTTGTCCCGCTTTCCAGTGCCGTGCGAGGGGTCTGCCATGACGGGCAAGTGCGAGAGGCTCTTGAGCACGGGAATCGCGGCGATATCCATGGTGTTGCGAAGAACTGTTTCGAACGTGCGAATTCCCCGCTCGCACAGAATCACCTTGTAATTCCCTCCCGCCATGATGTATTCCGCGCTGAGCAGCAACTCTTCGATCGTGGCGGACATTCCGCGCTTTAGAAGCACAGGCTTATCCACTTCGCCCAGCCCACGCAGCAAATGATAGTTCTGCATGTTACGCGCGCCGACCTGCAGCACGTCCACATAAGGAAGCATGATTTCGATCTGCGACGGGTCCATCACTTCGCTGACGACCAGTAAACCGTTCTTGTCCGCCGCGTCGCGCATCATTTTCAATCCATCCACGCCCAACCCCTGGAAGCTGTACGGAGAAGACCGCGGCTTGAATGCTCCGCCACGCAGAAGCTTCGCGCCCGCTTTGGCCACGCTCGCAGCGACGCTCGCAATCTGCACCGCACTTTCGACAGCACATGGCCCGGCCGCAACGACGACTTCGGCTCCGCCAATCGTCACACCCTTGCCGAGATCGAGCACCGTACCTTCGGGCCGGACGCTTCGAGCCGCCAGCTTGTACGGGTGGGATATCCGCACGATTTCTTCCACGCCCGGCGCGGAGCTCAGCGCGAGCAGTTCCTCGCGGCGGCGGTCGCTATTGCCGACAACGCCGATCACGGTCCGCTCTTTGCCACGAATCAAGTGCGCTTCGTAGCCGCACTCCTTGATGCGTTCGACGATATGGTTGATGTCTTTATCCGTTGCCCCACCCAGCATGTTGAAAATCATTTTCGAGCCCTCACAGTTGCTAAGATTTCGTGCTATCCGATCGCGGCGCGGAAAGGTACGATCCGAGAATCCGCAGATCCACCACTAAACTTTCCAATTCGGCGAGCGCCGCGGCTACTTCCGGATCGTGCCTCGACGCCTGCAAGTCCAGATAAAAACGGTACTGCCACGGGCTTCCGTGTACGGGGCGGCTCTCGATCTTCATCAGATTGAGATTCCGCTTCGCAAACGGTTCGAGCGAGTGAACGAGCGCGCCGGGTCGGTGATCGAGCTGAAAAACCAACGAAAGCTTGTCCGCATTCCCGACGGAGTCGGGCGAGTCGGAAAGAAGCAAAAAACGCGTGTAATTCTCGCTATTGTCCTCGAGATGCTCGCGCAGAATCGCGCCGCCGTAAATTTCCGCGGCGCGCCGCCCTGCAATCGCCGCACGTGTGCGGTCGCCCGCGAGAACCACGGCGCGCACGCTGCCGGCAGTATCCTCCGTCACCACTCTTTTCAAGCGCGGATTCGCGCTGAAAAACTGTTCGCACTGCGCAAGCGCGACCGGATGCGATTCGACCACCGCGATTTCATCGAACGAACTTTCCTTCACTGTAATCAGGTTGTGGGCAATCGGTATGATCACTTCCGCCAGAATATTCAATTGACTGTCCACGAGCAGATCGAAGGACCTGTGGACCGAGCCCGCCAGACTGTTCTCAATCGGCGCGAGGATGTAATCTGCCAGGCCGTCGCTGATCGCATTGAACGCAGCCTCGAACGTCGGGCGCGGGACGAGCGATATCTCCTCGCCGAGAAGTTTCACGGCAGCTTCCTCACTAAACGCTCCGCGCTCCCCCTGGAACGCCACGCGCGCGTTTTTCGCGACCTTCATTTTCGAGCTGACCTCTTGGGTGGCCGCTGCGCGGCGCCGCCAAAACCGTGCTGCTGCTGCGTGCGAATCGATTCGTCAAGGATCACATGATAGATTTTTGCCACCGAGTCAATCGCCAGCGGACCCGGATTCAAACTCTTCATCCGTGAAAGAATTTCCTGCTCTCGCGCGGGAACTCGGAGTGCAAGGCCTTCGTCATCCTTCAGCCTCCCCACTTCCAGAGCCAGCTCCGTGCGGAGATTCAGAAGATGCAGCAGGGCCGTATCGATAGCGTCAATTTTGCCTCGCCAGTTGATGATTTTCATGGGAATCGCGTCGCCTCCCCGGCATCGAGTCGAAACAAAAAAGCCGCGCCCTCTTTTCGAGGTTCGCGGCCGGTATTCGAAACCTTGTGCGGCTTTTAGCTGCTGGTCTTGTCCGCGCGCGTTTCGCCGGCCCGCTCCCCCGCGAAGGGAAAGCGGTAAGTAAAGGCGAAATAGCTAGAGTACATTTGCATCACGCGCTCTCGGCTATCCTTTGCAATTACTTCCGATTAAGAGTTCGAACCGCAACTATACAAAACGCGTTCAGGATGCGTCAAGCATCGTTTGAAAGCCGCGCCTTTTGAGCTGGGCCAGTTTGGCCCGCGGCTAGGACGACGCAAAGCCTGCGGCCAATTCTCGCGTAAGTTCGGCGGCCGGTATTTCTCTGCATCCCGTCGCGTTCTGTCCGGACCACAACGGCGAAAAATCACCGATGCCCATGCTTTCTGCCTTTGCGCGCAACGGACCAAGGGCAGCCGAGGCCAAAGGAAATGCAGGAGCCGCGGGGCTGATCGGACCCAGATCCTTCATGATGCGATTCACAATCCCGCGCGCGGGGGCGCCGCTAAAAATATTCGTGAGTGCTGTGTGGCGTGCACCTTCGCTTTTCAGCGCGGCCCGATGCACAGCGCTGGTCGTCGTCTCGGGGCACAGCAGGTAGGCGGTGCCGACCTGCACCCCCGCAGCACCAAGCCCCATCGCTGCCGCGACGGTTTTCGCGTCCACAGTTCCCCCAGCAGCAATCACAGGGACTTTGACAACCTTCACGATCTGCGGAAGCAGCGCGAGCGTCCCAACCTGCTTGGTCAAATCGTCCGATAGAAAAATGCCGCGATGCCCGCCGGCCTCGAGACCCTGCGCGATGATGGCATCGGCTCCGTGCGCTTCGAGCCAGCGCGCTTCCTCAACGGTGGTTGCCGACGAAAATATCCGCGCGCCGCATTTTCGCACTCGTTGCAGCAAGTCAGCTGCGGGCAAGCCAAAATGAAAGCTCACTACGGCGGGCTTGAACTCGGCGAGCGCGTCCGCGGCTGCGGCGTCGAATGGCGCGCGTCCGCGACTCGGAGCGACGTTATTCAAGTCGAGACCGAATTCCTTGTAATAGGGCGCGAGCGCCGCTCGCCACGCAGTTTCCCGCTCCTCGCTGGGCGTCGGAGGTTTGTGGCAAAAGAAATTTACGTTAAACGGACGGGAGGTTTGCGCCTTGATCCGCGCCAATTCATCGCGCATTCCGTCATGGCTAAGCAGAGCGCATGGCAGCGAGCCTAACCCGCCCGCATTGGAAACCGCAATGGCTAGCGCGCCTCCCTGCACGCCGGCCATGGGCGCCTGGACAATCGGCAGATCGATTCCCACAAGCTCTCGTAAGGTCATTATCGATTCCGTGTCCAACTCCACGGAAGAACAACACGATCGTGCGGCCGAGATCATGTTCTACCCCGCACTCGCCGTACAGTCAATCGGCACGTTTGCTGACGATTTTGGAGCGAGGCATCTCTCTTCGCGCCTCCATAAATAGAGCTTATACCGGAACCAATAATTGGAAATTTGACTTATCTCCCAGGATCCGGCTTACTAGGTTGCGCGGGGGAAGTTTCTCGCGGAGCGGAGAAAAGCTCGGCCGCTCGAATTAGAGGAAACCGATTGTCCATTGTGGAATGAGACGCTACTCTATGACTCGACCAATCAGCTATTCCGTATACGTAATCGTGGGGTGGGGGCCGCCCGTCTAAGCTGCGCTTAGGCGAATGCGCCCCGCACCTGGAGACAGGTCGCGGGGCTTTTTGTTTTCCGGACGCGTGAAAGGCCAATTCGAAATGCAGAGTGACGCAATCAAAAAAGGAATCGCACGGGCGCCGGCCCGCGCCATGTTGAAAGCGACAGGGCTGACGGACGCCGACCTGGCGCGGCCGCTCGTCGCCGTGGCCAACACGTGGAGCGACGTCACACCTTGCAACTTCCACCTGCGCACGCTCGCGGAAAAAGTAAAGGAAGGCATCCGCGCGGCGGGCGGTACGCCCATCGAATGCAACACCATCGTGATATCCGACGGAATCACCATGGGCACGGAGGGCATGAAGGCGTCGCTGGTTTCGCGTGAAGTAATTGCCGATTCCATCGAGCTTTTTGTGTGCGCGCATGCGTTTGACGCCGTCGTGGCCATCTGCGGCTGTGACAAGACAATACCCGGAACCGTGATGGCCCTTGCGCGACTGAATCTTCCCGGGCTGGCGCTGTATGGCGGGTCGATCATGGCCGGAAGATTTCAGGGCCGCGATGTCACAATTCAGGACGTGTTCGAAGCGCCCGGCGCGTTCGCCGCTGGCAAGATGACCGCGCAGCAAGTGACGGAGCTCGAGGATGGCGCGTGTCCCGGAGCGGGCGCGTGCGGCGGCCAGTTCACGGCCAACACAATGGCCACCGCGATTTCGTTTCTCGGAATTTCCCCTATGGGAGCAAACGAAGTTCCCGCCGCTGATCCGCGCAAACTGCAGGTCGCTGTCGATTGCGGCAAAGCGGTGATGGAACTTCTTCGCAGGGACCTTCGCCCACGCCAGGTCATCACGCATGCGTCGCTCGAAAACGCGATTGCTTCGGTGGCGGCCACGGGAGGTTCCACAAACGCGGTGCTTCACCTCCTGGGAATCGCTCGCGATGCCGACGTGCCGTTGAAGCTCGACGAGTTCGACAAAATCTCGGAGAAAACTCCCATACTGGCAGATCTGAAACCCGGAGGCCGATTCACAGCGCCGGACATGTTTCACGCCGGCGGCATGCGCCTGCTGGGAAAGCGCCTTCAGGAAGCAGGCTTGTTGCACGACGGGCCGACCGTTTCCGGACGAAATCTCTTCGAGGAGATTCAAAGCGCCAAGGAAACACCTGGGCAGGAAGTGATTCGCCCGCTCGCGAATCCCATCAAGAAGGATGGCGGCCTCGCGATTTTGCGCGGCTCGCTCGCTCCCGAAGGTTGCGTCGTGAAACTCTCTGGCCACGAAAGGGTATTCCATAGCGGCCCGGCACGCGTGTTCGATTCCGAAGAAGCTGCATTTGAAGCTGTGCAGAAGCAACAGATCAACGCCGGCGATGTGGTTGTCATCCGCTACGAGGGACCGAAAGGTGGTCCGGGGATGCGCGAAATGCTGGCAGTCACGGGGGCGTTAGTCGGACAAGGACTGGGCGAATCCATTGCACTCGTTACCGACGGACGCTTCAGTGGCGCGACGCACGGCCTGATGGTAGGACACGTGGCGCCGGAAGCGGCGCAGGGTGGTCCGATCGCATTCGTGCGCGATGGCGACAAGATCACGCTCGACGTTCGCGCCAGGCGGCTCGACATCGAAGCCAATCTCGACGAACGTCGCGCGCGGTGGAAGCCACCCGCGCCGCGCTACAAATCCGGCGTGATGGCCAAATACGCGAAACTTGTTTCTTCGGCGTCCGAAGGCGCGATCACGAACGCCTGATAAATGGAAATTTTGCAATTCCAAGGAGAAGACGATGGCAAAGATGTTCTGGGAAAAAGATGCAAACCAGCGCGCGCTGGAGGGTAAGCGCATCGCGGTGATCGGCTATGGCAGCCAGGGACGCGCACACGCGCTCAATCTGCGCGATAGCAAGCTCGACGTAGTTGTTGGCCTGCGCCGAGGAGGAGCTTCATGGACGCAGGCGGAGCAGGATGGCTGGAAGCTCTCTGCTCCGATCGAAGCCTCTAAGGGCGCGGACGTCGTAATGATCCTGGCGCCGGATACCTCGCAGCCACCGATCTACGTGAACGAAATTGCGCCGAACCTGAAGGCTGGATCCATGCTCATGTTCTCGCATGGCTTCAACATTCACTACGGCCAAATCACGCCGCCGAAGGAGGTGGACGTCACCATGGTCGCTCCGAAGGGACCCGGTAATCTTGTCCGGCGGCAGTTTGAAGCTGGCCGCGGCGTTCCCTGCCTTCTAGCCGTCCATCAGGACGCCTCGGGACATGCATTCGACCGCACGCTGGCCTACGCGCACGCAATCGGTGGCACGCGGCCCGGCGTCATCCAAACGACGTTTGCCGAAGAAACCGAAACCGACTTGTTCGGCGAGCAAGCCGTCCTCTGCGGCGGCGCGCGCGCGCTGATCCAAGCCGGATGGGAAACGCTGGTTGACGCGGGGTACCAGCCCGAATCGGCCTACTTCGAGTGCCTGCACGAACTCAAGCTGATCGTGGACCTGATTTATGAAGGCGGAATCGCGGAGATGCACAAGTTCGTGAGCGAGACGGCGAAATACGGCGATCTCACGCGCGGAAACCGCGTCATAGACGACCACGTCCGGCAAAACATGAAGAAGATTCTCGAAGAAATTCAATCCGGCGCATTCGCGAAGGAATGGGTGGCCGAAAACAAGGCTGGGCGTCCGCTATATACGAAGCTTCTGGATAAGGACAAGAATCACCCCATCGAGGCAGTAGGCAAGGAACTTCGCGCGCAGATGTCCTGGATCAAGCCGGAATCAACCGCAGCAGGCGGAGGCAAGAAGTGAACGTTCGGTTTCTCGCAATGGCGCCGATGCGGCCTGCATGACGGGCGGCAACTGAATCATGGCGAGCACAGTTCCCTTCCATCGAGTAGCGATCATCGGCACGGGCTTGATCGGAGGCTCGTTCGCGCTGGCGCTTCGCGAGCTTTTTCCCAGCGTTTCGCTGGTGGGCTACAGCCGCTCAGGTTCGTGCGAACGCGCCCGCGCCGCTGGCGTGGTTGACGAAGCCACGCCGGATGTGGCCGCTGCAGTCCGTGGCGCCGATCTCGTTTACATCGCTCTCCCGATCGGCGCGTCCATCGAATCGCTCGGCGCCATTGCGAAATCGGCCGCGCCGAGCGCGCTGGTCACCGACGCCTGCAGCACGAAAACCGTAATCTGCCGTACCGCGAAAGATCATTTTCGCGCAGGGGCGCGATTTCTCGGCGCGCATCCCATGGCCGGCAAGGAACTATCGGGCGTCGAGCACGCGGACGCGAAGCTTTTCCGTGGCGCGCCCTATGCGTTCATGGGAACCGAGGCCGACGCCGACCCTCGCGTGAAGTCGTTCGTCGAAATCGTTCGCGCCCTCGGGGCGCGAACGATCTGGTCTGATCCGGAAACGCACGATTGGGCGGTCGGGATCGTTTCGCATCTGCCGCAGCTCCTCTCCGTAGCTCTGGCCCGCGTGGTGCAAGATGAAACGGATGAAACCGGCCTGCCGCTCACGCTTTCAGGATCGGGCTTGCAGGATATGTTGCGTCTCGCTGGAAGCCCCTACAACATTTGGCGCGACATTCTGCTGACAAATACCGACAACATCTCGCGGGCGCTCGACCGCATGGCGCAAGCCGTGGACTATCTGCGCGTGAATCTCGCCAGGAAAGAAATCCAGCAGGAATTCCAGACCGCGAACGAGTTACATAAGACGCTGCGCAAGCCAGGAGTGTCCTAATTTGATTTCGGTGGCCTCCGATCTTGACGTTCAGGGCAGCGGAAGTGGGCGCTCTGCAGGGAGGTGCAAATGGGGCTGATACCCAAAGAAATCGAGACGCACTATCTGCAAGGCGGGGAGTCGGAGCGGCTGTCGAATGAATGGGGCGAGCTCGAGCAACTTAGGACCCAAGCGATTCTAGCGCGGCATTTACCTCCGGCACCGGCGGTGATTCTTGACATTGGCGGTGGGGCGGGAGCGTATGCGTTTTCGCTTGCCAAACAGGGTTACCAAGTCCACTTGATCGATCCTGTAGAACTTCATCTGGAGCAGGCGCGGTCTCACGCAGCAGCATCAGGGCTCGCATTGGCTTCGATTACGCAGGGAGACGCCCGCCAACTGAACTTTCCTGCAAACAGTGCCGATGCCATTCTCCTGTTAGGACCGCTGTACCATCTGGTTGAGCGTTCAGATCGGCTAGAGGCGCTTCTAGAGGCGCGACGCGTCCTTAAACCTCGAAGCGTTCTCTTCGCAGCTTCGATCTCTCGTTTCGCTTCGCTGATCGACGGGCTATCTCGGGGGTTTTTCCAAGATGCGGACTTTCGGAAGATCGTTGAAGCAGATTTGACCCAAGGTCTGCACCGCAATACAACGAATCACCCAGCATACTTCACGACTGCCTACTTTCATCGCCCTGAGGAGTTCGCCACCGAAGTAGCCAATGCTGGCTTCGGCAATATCCAGATACTCGCGATCGAAGGTCCTGCGTGGAGCACGGCTTGGTTCCGTCAGGCCTGGAATGACGCGATACAGCGGCAAAGGCTGTTGGAGTTTCTAACCTTGATCGAGGGCGAACCTTCAATTCAAGGCGCCAGCGCGCACGTCATGGCGGTGGCCTTTCGTCCAAATTGAGATGCGACCCGCAAACCCTCCTGATTGACATTCACGCTCTTCCGGCCTACAAAAGAGCTAGGTTTGGCGCCAAGACTTCCCGAGGAGACCCACACGATGAAATTTCGAATAGCCACCCTTCTACTCATACTCGTGCTTGCCCTGGCGATGTCCGCATTGGCTGCTGACATCACCGGACAGTGGACCGCAACGTTCAACACACAAGTTGGCGAGCAACACTACACTTACACGTTTAAAGTGGATGGCGAAAAACTGACGGGCACAGCAAAATCTGACAACGGAACCACCGAAATCGAAAATGGCACGGTAAAGGGCGACGATGTCTCGTTCGTCGAGAATCTGGACTACCAGGGCCAGAAGCTTGCGATTACTTACACGGGAAAAATCTCCGGGGACGAAATCAAGTTCACGCGCGACGTGGCAGGAGCGGCAAAAGAAGATTTGGTCGCGAAGCGTGTGAAGTAAGTCGAAATCCGCACTCGTAAGGCCGGGTCTTTCCTGTCAGCGCTTTTGGGGAGCTTTGCCTTCACCCTCGCCGCTGGTGTCATTCACGCCATGGCGCGCCAGGGCGACAAAGGCGGAAGCCGAACGCGGAAGCGTGCGGTCCCGCCGGTAGACGAGGCCTAATTCCCGCCAGACTTCCATATCGGAAATAGGGATTAGCCTCACCTGGCCCGCGCGCACTTCATCTTGCGCGAATCCTTCACTAATCAGTGAAACGCCGAGCCCAGCTGCCACGAAGCGCTTGATCATGCCGACGCTCGCCAGTTCCATCGTGATCCGCAGTCGCGACCGGAAGGGACGAAACTGCTTGTCCAGCACCTGGCGCGTGAAACCCGTCTTGGGAAAGATCAGCGGCTGCCCGGCAATGTCGCTGGTGCGCACGGTTTTGTAAGACGCAAGCGCGTTGGCCGGGCTGACCATCAACATCAAGCGATCGCGAAAAATCGAATGCACCTTCAGGCTCGGTGACTTCACGGGCATTGTCACGATGCCCACGTCGACTGTGCCGTCCTCGACCTTCTCAAGCACTTTGTGGCTGAAATTGCGATAGATGCTGATCTGCACGCCCGGGAAGCGGCGGTGGTATTCCGCGAAAATGTCGGGCAGCACGTAAAGGCACGTCGCTTCGTTCGCGCCAATGGCCAGCGTCCCGTGCGGCGAGCTCGATTGGTCTGCCACCGCGCGCAGCGATTCGTTGCGCAGCGTCAGAAGCTTTGCAGCGTACTCAAGCAGCGCCTCGCCCGCGACCGTCAGTCGCACTGACTTTCCCACGCGATCGAACAATTTTTGCCCATATTCCTGCTCGAGCTGACGGATTTGCGCACTCACGGCTGGTTGCGAACGGTATAGCTTTTGCCCCGCGCGCGAAAAACTGCCCTGCTTGGCGATCTCAAGAAATGTAATGAGGTGATCGAAGTCCATTGTTCCGTGGCGCGAATTATAGCAAAAAGCAGGCCTATGCCAGGACGAAAGGCCGAAGGTTGTCTCTATTTCTTGCCCGCGTCAGGGGCAGCTGGGTGATGCCGGCCGCTGCCGCTGGTGGGATCGCGCCATTCGCGCCCGTCTTTGCGCAAAAGCTCGGCCGCTTTTTCTGGTCCCCACGACCCCGCCGCGTAGTTGGGAAAATCGTTCGCGGGAGTGGACTTCCAGGCGTCGAGAATCGGCTGGACGACAGCCCAGGACGCTTCGACCATGTCAGCGCGCTGGAACAATGTCGGGTCGCCCATCATGCAATCGTAGATCAGCGTCTCGTATCCGGTCTGCGGAGCGCTTCCGAAATACTCTGAATACTCAAATGTCATATTCACCGCGCCAAGACGCACCACTGGTCCCGGAACTTTGGCTTCAAAGTTCAGCGAAATCCCCTCATCCGGTTGGATGTTGATCACGATTTCGTTGGGTGCAAGTTTCGCGACGGAAGTGTTGCGAAACAAAATGAAAGGCGGGCGCCGGAACCGGATCACAACCTGCGTGGCCACCTTCCTCATGTGCTTGCCGGTGCGCAGGTAAAACGGGACTCCGGCCCAGCGCCAATTGTCAATGTGCAGGGCCATGGCGACGAACGTCGGCGTCTGGGAATCCGGCGCCACATGCGGTTCGCTGCGATACGCGACGACCTGCTTCCCGTCAATTGCTCCCGCGCCGTATTGACCCCGCACGGCTTGCTGAAGAGCCGTTTCCGGAGTGAGGGGTTGAATCGCGTGCAGGATTTTTGTTTGCTCATCGTGGACCGCGTCGGCATCGAAGGAATTCGGCGGCTCCATCGCACACAGCGTGATTAACTGAAAAATATGGTTCGGAACCATATCGCGAAGAGCTCCGGCGGTTTCGTAATACGCGCCGCGTTGTTCGACGCCGAGCGTCTCCGACACGGTGACCTGCACGTGATCCACGTAGCGCCGGTTCCATACCGGCTCGAAAATGCCGTTCGCGAAACGAAATGCAATTATGTTTTGAACAGTCTCTTTTCCCAGGTAATGGTCAATCCGAAATATTTGCTTTTCCCCAAGCACCTCGCGAATGGTCTTGTTCAGGGCGATGGCCGAGGGGAGATCGTGGCCAAAAGGCTTTTCGATCACGACGCGCTTCCACTTTTCGCCTTCCTCTTTCGTCAGTCCGGCCGAGCCGAGCTGCTGTACGACCACGGGAAAAAACTCCGGGCTGGTGGCGAGGTAGAAAAGACAATTACCCTGAGTTCCCTGCTCTTTTTCCGTTTGTGCCAGAGTGTCCTTTAATTTGCCGTAAAGATTGCCGTCGTGGAAGTCGCCGGAAACGTAGTAGATGCGCCTGCAGAACCAGTCCCATGAATCGTCTTTCACTTCGCAGGTGGCGAACTGATGAATGTCTTTCGTAGCCTGCTCGCGAAATTGATCGGTAGAAAACGGCTCGATCGAAACACCCACGATTGCAAACTGCGCGGGCAACAGTTTGCTCGTCGCGAGATTGTAAATCGCCGGGATCAGCAGACGCTTCGTGAGATCGCCACCCGCCCCGAAGATCACCATCGTGCAGGGACCAGCGGGCGCGCCCAGCACATCCTGCGGTGCACTCGTGGAGCTGCTTAGTTCGGCCAACGATGCCTCCGAAAAAAAGAACGATCAATCGCTCGCAACGTGCGGCTGGGTCAAAGTGTGAATCGCTGTTTAGGCCTATTCCTAAGCCAACGCCTGCTGGATGGCTTGTCGCAGCTTCGCGAGGCCGGCTGCGACATCGGCTCCCAGATGAACGCGCAATGCCCGCCGATTGCGGTCCGCGAGCACTTGAAAATCGCCGCGCGCCTGGGCCGCTTTCACGATGCCAAACGTATATTTGTGGCCGGGAACGGCGAGATCGACTGCATCGTCACAGGTGACCTGCAGGAAGACGCCGGAATTCGGGCCGCCTTTGTACGCCTGCCCTGTCGAATGCAGGAATCGCGGACCGAAGCCGAGGCAGGTGGCCACGCGCCGCTTGTCGCGGACTGCGTGGCGAAGGGCTTGTAGCTGGACTTCGTGCGCGTTGTTCCTCTCGATGTACCCAAGCACGGCGAAGTAATCACCCGCGCGCAGGCGATTCAAATGCGCGCGCAAGTAACCGGCGAGCGTCGCGTCGTTTCCCGCGGCCTGTTTGAGCGTCGCTGCGTTCTTTTCGTCGGTGAAGAGTCTTATGCCGCCATCCTGCAGTACGGGAGATTCCGACGGAAGCGATCCCGCTTTTTCGTACGCATCCGTCAGTTTGCGAGTTTCGATTTTGCTAGCTTCCACATCGGGCTGGTTGAACGTGTTGATGCCGATCACCGAGCCCGCGACGGCGGTGGCAATTTCCCAGCGAAAGAATTCCTGGCCCAGATCGTAAATCTCCGGCACGGCGATGCGGATAACCGGCTGGCCGGCGCCCTCCAGCGCCGCGACGGCGGCATCCTGCTTCGCGTCCGGCGCCGTTTCCAGCCGCAGGTACGCAAATACTCGATCATCCCCGTAAACATTCGGTGCGCCGATCTGCTCGCGATCAACGGGAATGATGCCGTGGCCCTCTTTGCCCGTGGACTCTGCAATCAGTTGTTCGAGCCACGCACCCAAATCCGAGATTCCCGGCGAAGCGAAGATCGTGAGCTTGTCACGACCGCCCTTGGCGAGGGTTCCAAGTGTCGCTCCGAGAATCGCACCGGGATTCTGATCCGCGGGAATAGAGGCGCCGCAAGCGCGAACCATTTTCTCCGTCCGGTCGAATAGCTTTCCCACGTCAATTCCCTGAATCGCGCCAGGAACCGCTCCAAAATCCGAAAGCGCAGAATAGCGCCCGCCGATGGAAGGTAGCCCGAAAAAGACATGACGAAAGCCGCTGGCCTCCGCGACTTTCTGCATATTGGAGCCGGGGTCCGTTACGGCGATGAAATGTTTCCCGGCTTCGGCCTCACCGACAACCTGTTTCACGCGCTCATAGAAATATTCCTTGAAGATGTTCGGCTCGAGCGTGCTGCCGGACTTGCTCGAAACAATAAATATCGTTTTCGCGAGATCGAGCTTCGATTCGACGGTCTTGATTTGCGCCGGATCGGTGGAATCGAGCACGAGAACTTTGGGATATCCATCAATCTTGCCAAACGTCAGATCGAGAACCTCGACGCAAAGGCTCGATCCGCCCATGCCGAGGAGCAACGCGTGTGTGAATCCAGCCTTCCGGATTTCTTCGGCGATCTGTTGGAAACTCTTCCGCTTGGCGAGCTGTTCGTCGACAATCCCAAGCCAGCCGAGCCACTTGGCTTCGTCGGCGTTGGTCCAGAGCGAGGCGTCGCCCGCCCAGAGGCGCTGGACTTTGTTGTTGGCTTTCCAATCTTCGAGCGTGGCCTTGACCGCCTTGGCCAGCGGATCCGGCAGTTTGTCGGTCATTGCCTTGCGGACGCGCTCGTGGCGAGCTTCACTTGTTTCTCGATGGCGGCGAATAATTTATCGAACGCTTCCGTGAATAGCTTCACACCGTCCTCGGTCAGTTGGTCGGTGACTTCCTTCATGGAGATTCCGGAGCGCCCAAGATCAAGCATCGTCTCCTGCGCCGCGTCGATATTTTCTTCCAGGCTCGCGCGCGGCTTCCCGTGATTGCGGAACGCGTCAAACGTGGCGGGCGGAACGGTGTTCACCGTATCAAGGCCGATCAATTCCTCGACGTAAAGTATGTCGCTATACGCTGGATTCTTCGTGCCTGTGCTGGCCCAAAGGACGCGCTGGGTTTGAGCGCCGCGCGCGGCGAGCGCCTGCCAGCGCGGACCGCTAAAGATCTTCTTGTAGAGCTGATAGGTGAGCTTGGCGTTCGCAATCGCAACTTTGCCTTGCAATCCGCGGAGCGATCCCTGATCGGCGGCGCCTGGGTTCTTGAGCATCTCCGCGAGCTTTCCGTCAATCAGCACGTCAATGCGGCTGACGAAAAAGCTAGCCACGCTGGCGATGCGGCTCACGTCCCCTCCGCGCTTCGCAAGGTCCTCGAGCCCGCCGATGAAGGCTTCGGTGACCTTTTCGTACACGTCCTGCGCGAATAGCAGTGTGATGTTGATATTGATGCCCCGGCCGGTGAGATCGCGAATCGCCGGAAGGCCTTCCGGCGTGCCGGGAACCTTAACCATGATGTTGTCGCGCGCGACCGTCTTCCACAACCGCACCGCTTCGTCGATCGTTTCCTGTGTCTTGTGCGCGAGGTAGGGCGAGACTTCGATGCTAACGTAGCCGTCCCGGTGCTTCGTTTGATCGTAGACGCGCCGCAACGCGTCCGCGGCGTCTTGAATATCGCGAATAGCGAGATGCTCGAATATTCCCTTGGTGTCGAGGTCTTTGCGTTTGGCGAGTTCCGCGAGCTGCTGGGCATAGTCCGTACTTCCCGCGATGGCCTTTTCAAAAATGGTGGGATTCGACGTCATGCCGCGCAATCCGTCGTCTTCAATCAGGCGCGCGAGCTGGCCGCTGGTAATCAGATCGCGGCGAATATAGTCGTACCAAACGGATTGGCCGAAGCGGTTCAGTGCCTTCAGCGGATTCTCAGCTCGCGTTGCATCCTGGGGCGGGGTGGTTGGCTTCGCAGTTAAGCTCATCGTGTCCCTCCTGGCCATCGAATACCCATTTTAGCGCACGTGGCGTGGGGCAGGCGATGTTTCCTTGGCTGCGCGGGATCTGGCGGCCGAGCTCTCCGAATTATCGAATATTCGAGGTTACAGGCTCGCGACAGATCCGCCATCAACGCGATAATTCGAGCCGGTGATGAACGAGGCCTGTTCGGAAGCCAGGAAAACGCAAACTCCCGCCGTTTCATCCGACCGACCCGCGCGCCCAAGCAGGATATTCGGTCGAAACTCGCGCAGCATAACCTGCTCGGCCTCGTCCATGCTGATGCCACGTGCCTTCGCCTGCTGCGCCAGCATGCCGTCCAGGAGCGGGGTCCGAATGAAAGCGGGCGACACGGTGTTCACGAGAATTCCGTCCTTGCCGTACGCTTTCGAAAGGCTTTTCGTCAGGCTATTCAGCGCGGATTTGGAGGCGTTGTAGTGCGGCATCATCGGATCGGGCTGCACGCCGGATTCGGACGATATGTTGATGATGCGGCCCCATTTTTGCTTTTGCATGTGAGGCACTGCTGCGCGCGTGGCACGAACAGCAGAAAGAACATTCAGATTGAATGCGCCGAGCCATTCTTCGTCCGTCAGATCGTCGAACGAGCCAAAGCGCCCTGCGCCTCCGGCGTTGTTGACGAGAACGTGAATCGCGCCAAAGCGCTTGATCGCCTCGTCCACTGGGCGCTTTGCGCCTTCGGCCTCGGTTACATCCGAGGCGACTGCGTGCACCGTCCCACCCGCGTTGCGCATTTCAGCGGCGGTGCTTTCAAGCTCCTTCGCATTGCGGCTGTTGATGACCACCTGAACGCCTTCGCAAGCCAGCGCCTCCGCGATCGAACGGCCGATTCCCTTGCTCGATCCCGTGACAACGGCGACTTTACCTTTGAGTCCAAGTTCCATGTTGCAGCTCCTCCGCGGTTCCGATGCTTGACCGCATGTTTCAAAATGTTAATTATGCCCCGCGGGGCGTTCGCCGGACGATCCATACTTGCGCAAAAGTCGAAGAGGGCGCAGGACGACGTAAAGCGGAGAAAGCGGTCGCGGCAACTGCATCATCGCGCCATCTTCGTCCGCGGGGTCAGTGGCGAGCCGCATCGAATACTGCCATCCCGCAAATGTTCCCCCCACCATTCGGCGGCGAAAATGAAAACGGGCAGCTGCGTCGCGTTCGCGTGATTCGTGGCTCAGGTGGATCTTCGAAATCTCCGACGCCACTGCCGCCGCGATCGAATCGCTCTGTACGCGCGCGGATACTTCATCCGGCAAAGGGGCGGCCAAAAGGCTGGCTCCCAGCGCCAAGCCGATATTTAGCATGCGACCCGCGCGCAGCGTTTCCGCGCTATGGAATACCTGATTCCAATCAAGCTTCGAATGCGCCTGAACGAATTCGGAAATATCCGCGATCCAGGAAATTCTCTCCCAAAAATCCTTCGATCCGTGAATGCAGAGAATGGGAAGCATGTCCTCGGAGCCGAACGTCGATATTTCGTGCCCGCTAAGGGTTGCAGAAACCAACCGCCCAGCGAGATCGTCTAGGTCCGGCCGAACCGGGAAATGGCGCAAAGTCCATTCCGTATGCAGCTCGACGATTAGACGCCGCTCTTCATCGCGGTAATTGTATTCGCCGGGAATCACGGACGACCTGCTTGACGCGAAAATCCACGGAAAGCGCGGACGGTATCCGATCCCCTGCATGACTTCGTTCGCCTTCGCCATATCACGCTGGCGCAAAATAATGTCCAAATCATCGAACTCGCGCAGCGTTACGTCTCCGTAAGCCTCGACCGCTAGAACCGGGCCCTTATACGGGATGGTCTGAATTCCGTGCGACCGAAGGAGGTCCGTGATCTTGATCAACTCAGCCGTCAGGACGAGGCACCGCAGCGCATTGGCGCGCGCGCCGTTCTTCAAGCGCTCGAGCTGGCTGGGAGGAACGATGTCTGTCGCCACCGCGGAAAGCTGCCGCGCCAGGAGCGGCAGGATCGAATTCTCGGCGGCCGACGTGAGAAGAAAATCCCAATCAAGTGGCGTGCCGGCGAGCTTGCGGATTTCCGTCGCGAGTGCCGGCTCGAGCCTTGTGCGCGCACAGCATATGAGTAACCGCTTTTCTGGACATCCGAGATCGCTGGACGAGACGGTCATCAACGCTTTGCAGCGGGGTCCACGGGAAGATTCTACGATATCCCAACGCGGAATAGCCGGAGGATTGCATGCGGAGCTTCCATTCGAACTGTGCGCGGCTGGTCGCTACCGCACGACTTCGGGGGCCAGAATCTCGCGCAGCTTCGTGGTAAGAGCCGCCAAAGTGAAGGGCTTTTGAAGAAGCGGCGCATCGGTTCCCAGAATTCCCTGATGCACGACTGCTTGATCCGTGTATCCGGACATATAGAGGATCTTGATACCTGGACGGAGTGCGAGCACGCGTTCGGCCAGCTCGCGCCCGCCGATTCCGGGCATCACCATGTCCGTCATCAGCAGATCAATTGTTCCGGCGTGCATGGCGGCCAGTTCGACAGCGGTGTGACCGTCAGGCGCCACGATCACGGTATAGCCACTCATCTCCAGGTATTCGCGAGCGAGTTCGCGAACTCCCACCTCGTCTTCCACCAGCAGAACGACTTCGGTACCTCGCGGCAGAGATGCCGACGATGAGCTCCGATCGCGCCCGGCCGCGGCAGTTTCATCCTCGATGCGCGGCAGATACACCTTGAACGTCGTGCCGTGACCCGGTTCGCTGTACACCCAAACGTAGCCGCCGCTCTGCTTCACGACTCCATAGACCGTCGCGAGACCAAGCCCCGTGCCCTTCCCCTTTTCCTTGGTCGTGAAAAATGGCTCGAAAATATGCGCCTGCGTCCTCGCGTCCATGCCACAGCCGTTGTCGGTGACCGCGAGCATCACGTACTTGCCGGGAGCCACGACTGCGGGTGAGTGCGAAACCGACGCGTCGAATTCCACGTTGGTGGTTTCAATCATCAGGCGGCCGCCCTTCGGCATCGCGTCGCGCGCATTCACCGCCAGATTCATGACCACCTGTTCGATCTGGCTGCGGTCGGCCTTCACTAGCCAGAGATCGGACTTCGAGGAGGTTTCCAGCTCGATATCCTCGCCGATCAATCGTTGCAGCATCTTTTCCATGTCGGCGACCACGCTGTGAACGTTGAGGACCTTTGGCGCCAGTATCTGTTTGCGGCTGAAAGCCAGCAATTGCTGCGTGAGCGCGGCGGCGCGCTGGGCGGCTGTTTGAATCTGCTCCGCGTTTCGGTGCAGCGATTCACCCGCGGGCAGCCGGTCCGCCAGTAAATCGGCGTAGCCCTGAATCACCATCAGCAGGTTATTGAAGTCGTGCGCGATTCCGCCGGCGAGACGGCCGACTGCTTCCATCTTCTGAGCCTGGCGGAACTGCTCCTCAAGTTGCTTGCGGTCTGTGACGTCAAGTGCCATGCAGATCGCACCCTGAACTCCGCCGGTTGAGTCCCGCAACGGCTCGACGTGACATGCGTACGAACCCTTTTTCCATTCGACCGGGAAAGTCACGGGATCACCCGCGACGGCGCGAAGATGTGCTGCGATCGGCGTAAATGACTGATCCTTGGTTTCAAAGTAATCGGAGAGCGACATGCCCACGAGCTGATTGGGCTTGAGCCCGAGCCGCGCCAGACCCGATCCGACGGCGGAGGTGAAACGTAGATTCCGGTCCACCGTCCACAGCACTGCGGGCAATTGCTCGATCAAGAGGCGCAGGCGCGCTTCGCTCTCCCGCGCGCGTTCCTCCGAGCGCTTTCGCTCGATGGCCAGCGCGATCTGCCCTCCGACTGAAGAGAGAAACTCGAGGTCGCGCGTCGTGTAAACATTTTCGCGCTCGTAATTCTGGACGACCAGCACCCCGATCGTCTCCGCGGGCGTCCTTAGCGGAACTCCCAGCCATGATGGACAGGGCGTGCCCACCAATTCCACCTCGCCCTTGCTCGCGAGCTGATCGAAACGGTCCTGCGAAATCAGCATTGCCTCGCCGGTGCGAAAAACGTAGGACGTGCAACTGCGGTCCAGATCTTCCATTTTGTCGGAAGCTGGGGCCGCATCGAACCGATCGACGAAAAACGGGAAGTGAAATTTCCCGGTGGAAGGCTCGCACAGCGCGACGAAGCAATTGCCGGCGTCGAGCACTTTCCCCAGCGACGCATGAATGAGCCGCAGCAACGCGTCAAGATTGTCCGTGACGCTGGTGGCGCGAATGATCTCTGTCGTGACCTGGCGTATCAGCTCGGAGCGCTTCCGTTCGGTAATGTCTTCGGCCGTGCCGTCGTGGCTGACGATTTTGCCGCTGGAGTCCCTGATCGCGCGCACGTTCAGGGAAATCCAAATCGTGGTGCCGTCCCTGCGGCGCATGGGACATTCGAATCCTTCAAGAATCCCCTGCTCTTCCAGCCGTCGCCGGAGCTCGTTGCGTACGATCGGATCCACGTAGAGCTGTTTACCGATGTCTTTAACTTCGCGAATCATCTCCGCGGGCGATGAATAACCCACGATACGCGCCATCGCGGGATTGACGGTCACGAAGCGACCTTCCGGGGTTGATTCGAAAAAGCCTTCTACCGCACCATCGAAAAGGCGGCGGTATTTTTCCTCGGCCCGGTGTTGCGCTTCTACGGCACGGCCTCTTTCGCTGATGTCCTCGTAAATGCCGAACGTACCGGTTTGTTTTCCGTTTACGACGAGCGGCACGCCAATGATTCGCACGTCCACCAGTGAACCGTCGCGCCGCATGCGTTTTGCGACGTTACGGACGATTTCCCCGGTCATGACGCGCTGAATGTACCCGCGCATTTCGCCGTCCAGTTCTGGAGGCGCGATTAGGGTCTGAAGTTCCGTTCCAGCGATCTCTGCCAGAGCATATCCGAAAAGGCGTTCGAAGGCGGGATTGCAGGTTTGTACGCAGCGGTTCAGATCGAGCGCGACGATTGCGAGCGGACTGTTTTCCGTCAGTGCGTTTGAGAAGGCCGCGTGCTCGGCGAGTTTCTGTTCGGCCGCCAGGCGCTCGCTGACGTCCTGTGTTATTACCAACACCGCTTCCTGGCCGGCAAACAAGATTCTCTGGCTCGTCACATCAACGTCGAAAACCTCGCCGTTCTTGCGGTGATGCCGCAAATGACCCACGCCCGTTGGCGAAGTCCCGTGCTTTCGAATCGAATCGAGGAAATTTGGCACATCCGCCGCTGGGCGTATCTCGGTAATTTTCATGCGGAGGAATTCGTCCCGCGAATAGCCGTATTGCCGGATGGCGGCCGCGTTGACCTCGAGAAACTCCAACGTGTCTGTCGTGGCAATGTACATCGCCAACGGATTGGTGGAAAAGACAACCTCGAATTGCCCGTCGGTCCCCGCGTTTGCTGGGGGTGGTGGTGCGGATTTACCGTCAGCACGCTTCAATGCGGGCTGCGAACCATTCTGCTTCGGGCGAAGCATCGCGTTTCGGCTAGACATGGTTTGTAGACAACTGTAGGGCCGGAGTTTACGCAGCACTCCGCACAATGTACCCCGCATCCCTTTATAGAGGCGGGTACTGGCCCTCACAATGGTACGTTGGTACTACCGGAGCCGAGGTGTTACATCGGGGTTTACATCTGATCAACAGAGAACTCTTTGATACGTTCAACGGCCTACCGAGCCTGAGGATTGGCGTTGCGTATCGCGCTCCGGTAGTAAGATAGGAGCGCATGAACAAACCTGATCAACCATCGGGCGAAGCGAAGCCTGTAGCCGGCGGCTTCGCGAACGATTTGGAAGAGCTGCTCCGCGCGGAAGGATCGGATCCGTTCCGCGCCCTTGGCCCTCATTGGATTCAGCGAGACGGCAAACCGTCCCTGGCCATCCGGGCGTTTCGTCCGGACGCTCGTGAGCTAACGATTTTGTGGAGTGCCGACAAGACTTCATTTCCTGCGGCGCAAATTCATCCGGCAGGCATCTTCGAGGCCGTCATTCAAGCCAGCGCGCTCGGATTGAGCGGACGAGAGACCGTCGCTCCGTCCGCGTATTGCCTTCGATTCCGTGCTGAGAGCGGCGCCGAATTTGAAACGTACGACGCGTACGCTTTTCCGCCCGTCCTCACCGAATACGATTTGTATCTTTCAGGCGAGGGCACGGATTACCTGAAATACGAAAAGCTCGGCGCGCATGTCCGGGAGGTCGCCGGCGTGAGCGGGGTCCATTTCGGCGTGTGGGCGCCGAACGCGAAGCGCGTCAGCGTGGTTGGGGATTTTAATTCGTGGGACGGGCGCGTTGCCCCGATGCGTAGCCGCGGCGCAAGCGGCATCTGGGAACTTTTCCTGCCGGGGTTGGATGAAGGCGCGCTGTATAAATTCGAGATTCGTTCTCGCGCGGGAGACGAACTCGGTTTGAAGTCCGATCCTTACGGCTTCGCGGCCGAGCTGCGGCCGAAGACTGCGTCGGTTGTCTGCAACATTAACCGCTACGAATGGAGAGACTCCACATGGCTCGCAGCGCGCGTGGAGCGCGATTGGCTGCATTCGCCGATGTCAGTTTACGAAGTTCACCTGGGCTCCTGGCGGCGCAAAGCCGACGAAGACGACCGCTGGCTCACGTACCGCGAGCTCGCAGAGGAGCTGATTCCCTACGCGACGCAGATGGGCTACACCCACATTGAGCTGATGCCAATCATGGAGCATCCCTTCGATGCTTCGTGGGGCTACCAGACCGTCGGCTACTATGCGGTGACGAGCAGGTTCGGCACGCCCGCCGATTTCATGTTCTTCGTGGACCGATGCCATCAGGAAGGTTTGGGCGTGATCCTGGACTGGACGCCGGCGCATTTTCCGCGGGACGCGCACGGCCTGGGATTTTTCGATGGCACCCATCTCTACGAGCACGAGGACCCGCGCCGCGGCGCTCATCCGGATTGGGGCACACTCGTCTTCAATTACGGGCGCAACGAGGTGCAGAATTTTCTGCTCTCGAACGCGCTCTTCTGGATTGACAAGTACCACATAGACGGCCTGCGCGTGGACGCAGTCGCCTCGATGCTCTATCTGGATTATTCGCGCGCGCCGGGTGAATGGATTCCCAACGCCTTTGGCGGACGCGAGAATCTGGAAGCCATCGCGTTCCTGAAGCGGCTGAACGAAGTGCTGCACGTGCGCCACCCCGGCGCGCTGATGATTGCGGAAGAGTCCACGTCCTGGCCGGCGGTTTCGCGGCCGACGTACATCGGTGGCCTTGGCTTCGATTTGAAATGGAACATGGGATGGATGAACGACGTGCTGCAATATATGTCGCTCGATCCGATCCACCGGCAGTTCCAGCACAGCAAGCTGACGTTTTCGATGCTCTACGCATTCCACGAGAATTTCGTCCTGCCGCTGTCGCACGATGAAGTGGTGCACGGCAAAAAGTCTCTGCTCGAAAAAATGCCGGGCGACGATTGGCAGAAATTCGCCAACCTGCGGCTGCTCTTCGCCTATCTGTTCGCGCATCCGGGGAAAAAGCTTCATTTCATGGGCAGTGAGCTCGCGCAGCGGAATGAATTCTGGGAAGCTAGCTCGGTGGATTGGGCACTCGAGGCTTCCCCGTCGCATCGAGGCGTCCAGCGCCTGGTCGCCGACCTGAATCGCCTGCACCTAAAAGAGCGCGCGCTGCACGAAGTTGATTTCGAATGGTCCGGCTTCGAATGGCTGGAAGTGAACGATGCCGCGGCCAGCGTTCTGTCGTTCTTGCGGCGCGCGAAGGACGGCGAGGAGTTCGTTGTTGCCGTCTGCAATTTCACGCCGGTCGTGCGCGAGAATTATCGCATCGGTGTTCCCCGCCCCGGCTTCTACCGCGAAATCCTCAACTCGGACTCGACATTTTACGGCGGGACGGACGTCGGCAATTCCGGCGGCGTGCGTGCCGAGCCATTCCCGTGGAACGATCGCCCCTACTCGATCAAGCTGAAGCTGCCGCCGCTCGCTGTCACGTATTTCAAGCCGCAGCGAGATTGACAATCCGGCTAGGATTGATAAGCCCGAGCGACCAGCAGGAGCCGAGGGATCGCCCCTTTTTCGCCGAGAAAGCCGGTCGAGCCCGTCAGCCGGGCCCGTCCTCGTAAGCTTTGCAGCGATTGTTTATGTTCGAGCCGAAGCTCCGATGCCGAGCGCGGTGCACGCGGCTGACTGCGTGACCGAACATTCCGCAAGCGAGCTGCAAACGGGCCGGTGCTCCCACCTACACCCTTCCAGACGTTGTCCCAGCTTCTTCGTGGCACCAGTTTCGCTCGCGTCATTCTGGCGTTACGGGACACGAACACGGCGCAGCACTCACCGGCGACTCCTGGACGCACTCGGGCGTGCCGCTCACTGCGGGCGCGGTGGATTTCGCGCCCTAGCAATTGCAAATGTACTTGACACACGTGTCGAGTAAATTTCGGCGTATCTCCAACAAAACAAACGATTGGTGCCCTCGCAAAGTGACACACTATGGGGTGCCACTCGCGCCTTGTGAGGTCGGGTTTCACGCATCATGAGTCGTCACGCACGAATCACGAGTTTCTAATCGACACACTGGCGACTAGAAATGGGATTATGTTGCTGAAAACGTAGTGGATGTTGTTTCCTAATCGACACAGATCCGAGGGGGGCTGGTCGCTGGCAACCAAGGCTGCCCGCCTAAAGGCGGGCGCTACGAAGGCAACCACTTAAACTGCGGCCAGCGCGAGTTCCTTTGGTTCGGCGAGCGTGGCCGAGGGCCAGCTTTTCAGCTCGGGCATGCAGTGCTTGACGAAGCAGGCGATGTTGCGCTGGACCTCGTCGTGCGGCATGCCGCCGAAGTTCAGATTTGGCATGATGCCCTGCATATCTATCAGCTTTTTGTACCCGGCGAACTTCTCGAGGACCTGCTGCGGCGTGCCCCAGGCCATGAGCTGGATGTAATCCTCGACGGCCTTGTCCTGACCAATCTCGTTGAGGTACTTGCTCATGTCGGCGTAGCGTTCGTAGCCCTTGGTCTTGTCGAAGTGCTTGCCCAGCATCTCGTAGTGGTCAAGCGCCTCGCGATAATTCGCGGCGAGATATTTGCGAGCGAGTTCTTCGGCGCGGTCCGCGCTCTCGTCCACGAATGTAAAGCCTGAACAGAACGGCTTGGGCGCCTCCTCGTTCGGATGAAACTCGCTCCAGAGCTTGTGATAACGTTCCATGTCGGCGGTCACGAGCTTCCACGCCTTCTGAATGATCACAAGCATGCCCAGTCCGAGCTTGGCCACCACTGGCACTGAATCCGCCGAAGCGGCGGCGGCGAACGAGCGGCCCTTGAAAGACTTGAACGGGCGCGGTCGAATTTCGCGGCGTGGCTGCTTCACCGTCTCTCCGCCTTCGATAAAGCCGGATTCGAGCGCGTCCAGTACAAGCTGCGCGTATTCGTCGAAACGCTGACGACCCTCGTTCTGGTCAATGCGCAGGCCTTCGAATTCCCGGCGCGCCAGGCCGCGGCCGAATCCGAGGATGTAACGTCCATCGGAAACGTGGTCGAGGAGCGAAATCTGTTCCGCGAGGCGCACCGGATCGTGCCACGGCACCACGATCACCATCGAGCCGAGCTTGATGCGCTTCGTCCGGCCGGCGATGAAGGAAAGCACCTGGCACGGGTCCGGGCTGACGGAGTAATTGTCGAAGTGATGCTCGGTGACCCACACGGAATCGAAGCCGAGCGGCTCCGCCCGCTCGCAATTTCCAAGTTCCTCGCGCAAGAATTGTCGATCGGAATATCCGCTCAAGTGCTGAAAACCCGCGCCGTAGCCTACGTGCATGGCCTGCGTCTCCTTCGATGCCTTCGCGCCCGTCGCCTGCTGTGACGCGCGGCAAGCCCTTGAATTCCCCAGTACCGGAAATATATCAGATTGAAGCGAGCGGCACTAGAACGCTCAGAAATGCGGCGGGGCGGTGTACAATCCACCGCTCTGAGGTTGAACGCGCATGCCTGACAACGGCCAACATTTTGTCGCGGTAGTCGGCGGAGCCATCTCCGGGTCGGTGGCGGCGGAAATTCTGGCAGACCGAGGGATTCGTGTCGCCGTGATCGAGCAGAACAAACGCCCGTACGGCAAAATCGAGGACGGGCTGCCGCGATGGCACGTCGAGCAGCGGAAGCAGGAGTATGGGCGCATTGACGCGCGACTCAAGAAGCCGAATGTCTACTTCGTGCCTTCGACGAAACTCGGGCGCGACCTGGAATTCCATGACTTCTGCCACAACTGGGGCTTCTCCGCGGTGATTCTCGCGAATGGCGCGTGGCGCGATAGGGATTTGGGCGTGCCCGGCGCGCAGGAGTTTGTGGACCAGGGCCTCGTTTATCAGAACCCGTTCATCTACTGGTACAACCACAAGAATGAGAAGGATTATACCGGGCCGCGCTATGAGACTCCCGACGAGGCGATTGTGGTTGGCGGCGGGCTGGCGTCCATTGACGTGGTGAAAGTGCTACAGATCGAGAACTACGAACGCGCGATGAAGGCTCGCGGAATTTCCATCAGCATGCACGAGCTTGAAAAGGGCATCCCTGCCGCTTGCAAGGCGCACGGAGTGGACCCGCAGTCCCTTGGGGTGAAGGGGTGCCTGCTGATTTATCGCCGGCGCGAGCAGGATATGCCGCTGGCGCAGCCGCCGGACAATGCGACGGCCGATCAAATCGCGAAGACGGAGATGGTGCGGCAAAAAATGCTGCGGCTGGCGCGCGATAAGTATCTGTTTCGAGTTCAAGATCGGCGGCTGACCACGGGACTGGTGGTTGAGAATGGGCGAGTCGTCGGCCTGAAAGTGGCGGAAACGAAGATTGAAGGCCGGAGAGCGGAACCAATTCACGGCTCCGAGCATGAGCTGCGAGCGCCGCTGGTGATTTCCTCGATCGGCTCGGTGCCGGAGATTCTTCCGGGCGTCGCAATGAAGGGTGAATACTACGCGTTTACGGACGAAGATTTGCCACGTTACTCTGGCGCCGACCGTGTCTTCGGTGTGGGGAACGTGGTGACCGGACAAGGAAACATCCGCGTGTCGCTGGTGCATAGCCAGAAAGTTACGAAACAACTGATTGAGGAGTACTTACTCGCGGGCAATGATAGTGCGACCGCTACGGCTGCGTTTGCATCCGCCGAAGCTCGGGCGGCGGGACAAGCGCAAGCGGTTGAGCAGGCCGTGGAATCCCTGCCGTCCCTCTCTAAGGACCAGACGGCGGCAATCGAGCAGCGCGTGCTCGCTCGCCAGGAACGGGTGGGCTACACCTCAGACTATGACTCATGGATCGCCAAAGTAACGCCGCCCGACCTTGAGTAGCCGTGCAGCGGGAAGCTCTTAATGGTTGACTTGCTGCATCATCATCTGTGAACTGGGCGGCACCGGTGTGCCTACGATCTTGTCGTGCGCGCCGGTAATCAGCTTGGTCGGCACCATCGAAGTATTCTTGCCCTGAGTCTTCACGACGCTAAATGGAGCAACCTGGGTGCTAACGTCGGCGCGGCCGTCCTTGGCGCGATCGTGCGCGCAGGCGAACGTGCCTGCCGGAGTCGTCACAGATTCCCTGCCCTGATTCGCCGCGAATGTCCATCTTCGGCGCTGGCTGGCTACCCATGCGCCTCTGGGATGGCATTTCCATTGGCGGACGTCCCGCCATCTACGTGATCACGCGCGAGGTGACTCTGTTTGGCGAATCTGGCGATATCAGGACCTTCATGACCATCTCGCCCATGCGTCCGGAGGTCGTCGTCCACTCCAGCCAGTAAGCGTCTTTGCCGTTCACGGTGTCCTTGGCGACCACGGCATATTCGAGCGAGGTCTTCGCGCCGTCCTGCGACGTGATCTCGTGTTACGCTCCGGAACCGACCGTGGGGTTGAAAATACCCTGCGGTATCGAGGGGCGAATGCCCATTCCCATCTGGGCGCTCGCTGCGACAGTCAAAACTGTCAGACAGAACGCACAAACCACCGCGATCCTCAAATTCGTCGTGATGTCTTATTTTGTGTGAAGCATTCAAAGCTGGATTCGTCGGTAATTTTGCCCGAATCTTCGCCGAACGCGTCTGCAACTGTCGAGGCTAGTTCAATTCTCGATAACTGATCAGGCGGATGCCGTTTGCTTCGACGGCGCGTCTCGACTCTGGCGAGAGCAGGCCGTCGAGCTCCGTTTGGCGCTGTTGCTGGAGCCGCGAGCCCGACTTCACGAGGCCGGCATCAAGGATTCCGGGATGCAGCATGATTTCCGTGCGGCCTTCGGGAACTGTGTCAATCAAGCGACACAATGCTGCAGCGCTCAAGCGTCCCGTGATGGCCAAACCGAGGAAATGATCGGGCGAGCGCAGGCCATATTTCCGCGCGAGAGAGTTGAACCACGATCCAACCGCTCGAACGGCGAGCGAGGCCGCCATGTTTCCTACCAAAGGCGCATGCTCGCTTCGCGCTGTCCTCCACGAATCGCCTAGATTCTCGATAGGATTGCGCACGCGCGTGATTCCGAACTCGCGGGCTACCCGCCCAACCGCGCCCATGACCCGAGGATGGACATGCGTATGCTTATGTGTATCCACATGGGTTAGCTCGATGCCGGCGCGGCGGATTTTTTCGAGTTGAGCGCGCAATTCCGTTTCGATTTCCTTCGTGCGCACGCTGCCCACGCTCACTCGAGCCACGAGGGCGTCCAACGACAGCGGCAACCGGCCGTCTGCGTCCGCAAGAGACGGAATTTCTTCCTTCGGAGCGACCGAGAAGCCTCCTGTGAGGACAAGATGGCATCCAATGCCGAGTTTTGGATTGGCCTTGGCTCGCTCGACGGCGTCATCAAACGCGGGTCCGTTGGCCATCAGCGTGGCGCTGGTCAGAATTCCGTCACGGTGCCCGCGCACGATTCCCTCGTTGACGCCCGTGGTATATCCAAAATCATCCGCGTTGAGAATTAAGTCTTTCATTTTGATCTGAGCGTCCCTTCCGGCGGGAGGAAATGTTATCACGCCGCGCTGAGGGTGCGGGACTTCGAGGATCTCTGAGGTTACGCGCCTCGAGGCAATTTGCGCGCCACATTTTTGCATAACGCACGAATATTCATGAATCTTCCGTGAAAGTTTTCAACAGCTCTGTTGAAAACCGTGTGGAAAAGGCTCGGCCGTTATTCGAAATCATGCGCCAGAGTTGACCTTAGTCCTCCTTGCACAAGTTCCGGGCAGATTCGCGCCGCCCAAGAAGTTTTTTTCGCAATTCCGGACGCATCAAGCTGATTCTCCGGAAGAGGAAAGCAAGGGAGAGGAAATTCTCAGAAGGATAAGCGCAAGAATTTCTTAGTACCAGTGCGGCGGCTGTTCGAGCTTGATCGAAACAGACTCCTGATCCTTGTCCATGTCGTACCACATGCCGAAGGTATGCCAGCCCTTCGCAATCACCTGGATCATGACTTTGCCCTGCGGGATCTCAGGGACCTTCACTCCGCCTTCTTGATTCGTTTTGAAACTCAACTCAGCTAGCTTCTCATGGCGCAAGAACCCACCCGACATGTAATACCGGACATACACGCTGGCGTTGGAGACGGGTTGATCGTGCGGATCAGTGACCTGAATTCGTATCTTCGTGGTGAGCGAATCAGAGGACTTCTGGTCTTTCTGATCCTGCTTGCTCGACTGACTCGGGCGCGATGCCGGCGTAGAACCTTCCTGGCTTGGGTGCGTGTCCTGAGCGAAGCCAACAGCAGCCCACAGCATGCCGGCTGCCAGCGCAGCACGGCACCAGGTATTCAGCCGGAACCGCCCGCAACTTGGCTTTGTTCTCACGACACTTTCGTTTTTACCCTAATTAGATGTGCCGCTCAAGCTCAGGGTGCGTAGCACACTTGACCTGCGATGGCCGGCGGAGGTACGGCGACGAATTCTGTCACTTATTGGCGGGCCTGACCGACTCGGATATCCACTTCAAGTAGTTGCGCGCTCCGACGGCAATCGGAACCGCGATGATTTCGGGCAAATCGTAGGTATGCAACGCCCGGACCGCGCGCTCGACGGCTGCAAATCGCTTGCGGGAAGTCTTCAGGAGCAGCAGAAATTCCTTTGCCGACTCGACTCTTCCCCTCCAACGGTAAATTGACCGGACCGGCGCCTCGAACACATTGCCACATGCCGCGAGTCGGGCCACTACCAGCGTGCGGGCGATCTTCCGCGCTTGTCCCGCAGACGCGCAAATGACCAGAACCACAATTTTGTCCGTCATCTCGGCCTTTACTCTTGAGTCGCCCTCTCGGGGGATTACCCGATACGTGCGGGTTGCGCGACAAGATACAATAGCGCCGCGTGAAGAGCCAAGCGATCCATTTCGGGACTTCGGGCTGGCGCGGCATCATCGCCGAGGACTTCACTTTCCCAGGCGTACGCCGTGCGTCAGTGGCGATTGCCGGCCACGTGCTCGCGCGAAAGAAATCTCCCACGCTGATCGTCGGCTACGACACACGCTTCTTCTCGCCTGAATTTGCCTTGGCGTCCGCCGCCGTGCTGCGATCTCACGGCTGCCGCGTGCTTCTCTGTGGCGAGGCTACTCCAACACCGACGATTGCCCACGCGATCCTGCACGGCAAGCTGGATGGAGGCGTAAATATTACGGCCAGCCACAACCCGGCGGCGTACAACGGCCTGAAATTTTCCGGGCCTGATGGAGGGCCGGCATTGCCTGAAATCACGAAAGATATCGAGAAGCGCGCCGCGGCTCTGGCGGATGGGCCACCCGACCATCATCAAGTCGAGAATGATTTCCCCGGCATCAACCCCCGCGAGCCATATTTTGACCAACTTCGCCGAATGATTCGATTCGACGTGCTCGCAAAAGCAAAAGGCAGTTTTGTCTGCGATGCGGTCCATGGATGCGGCGCCGGATGGCTTGACCGCATTTTCGCGGATCACGGCATTGCCGAAACCGAAATTCGCGCCGGACGGGACGTGCTCTTTGAAGGGACGGGGCCGGACCCTTCCGAGGAGAATCTGGCACCCTTGATGAAGGCCGTCGGCGAAAAAAAAGCCCTCGCAGGTCTTGCCACCGATGGTGACGCCGATCGTTTCGGCATCGTGGACCGCGACGGCACGTTTGTTTCGCCGAATCACATTCTGGGGCTCGTCTTCGACTATCTGCTGGAAACCCGCGGCTATAAGCTCGGCGCCTCCCGGAGCGTCGCGACGACGCACCTGCTGGACGCAGTCGCAAAGCTTCACGGCGTGCAGGTGTATGAGACGCCGGTTGGTTTCAAGTACGTCGGCCCTCTGCTCCGCGAAGATAAGATCGCGCTCGGAGGCGAGGAAAGCGCCGGCATGACGATTCGTGGTCATCTCCCGGAGAAAGACGGGATTCTCGCGTGCCTTCTCGTCGCGGAAATGATCGCGGCGCGCCAAGCCTCGCTCGCCGATCAGCTCCGCGATCTCTTTCGGCGAGTGGGCCGGGAATTCTGGCCGGTCCGCATGAATCTCCATCTTCCTGACGACGCACAGGCTAAACTGCCCGCGCGCTTGCGGGACGATTTCAAGGACTTCGCTGGCCGTCATGTCGTGCGCACGGACCACCTTGATGGATTGCAACTGACATTCGACGACGGTGCGTGGGTTCTGATGCGCCCTTCGGGCACTGAACCGGTCGTGCGCATTTACGCCGAATCATCCACGCCGACCGAATCGAAGAAACTCGCGGAAGATGCGCGCGTATGGATCGTGAAATGACGGAACCAGCGATGAGCTTCGCCGAACAACTGCGCGAGTTTCTTCGCCGGAACGCAACATGGTTTCTGGCCGCAGCCTTCAGCCTTCTGCTACTCCAGGATGTCTTTGGCACGCATGGAGTGCTGGCCATGCGCCGCGCCCAAAAGGAAGCCGCGACCGTTAAGCAGGAAATCAATCTTATCAACGATGAGAACCGTCAGTTGCAGGACCGCGTGAAAGCGCTGAAAACCGATCCGCAGGCGATCGAGCATATTGCGCGCGAAGACCTGGGGCTGGCCCGGCCGGGAGAGTTTATCTTCAAGACCTCGCCGAGGTCCGCGGACGCCTCGAAACCTGTTCCGCAGCCCGCTGAACCGCCGAAGAATCCCTAGACGCTTTCCGCCGTTTGCGGAACTCGTCGGAGTCTCGCCAGGATGTCCCCGCCGCGCCCCTTCCATCGTATCCGCGCTGTGGCCAGGAGAACCATCGCCGAGAAAATCACGAACAGGCCGAGCGTCGCCATCGGAATCGTCTGCGCGCGTTTGTGCAAGATCGAGAATCGCCCGTACACGAATTCGATGTGCACCCAATAGACAAGCAGCGAGGCCTGTCCCAGTTGAATCAACGGGCTGAATCCGATTTGGCCCATCCCCCAGCGGCACCATGCGTACACGGCACCAGTGATGACCAACAGGATTCCGACGCGGGCGAGGAAGAAGTTCGGACTCGTGTGCCAGTAGTCGTACACGGCGTAGAGATGGACGGGCAACGCGTCGAACCACGATGAAAGATAAAATATTCCCACGCCTGCCACGCCGAAAAGAGCCGCCGCTCGTCCGGGATTCTTCGCCGGCCATTCACTGAACATCAGAAATCCGGAGGCCAGCCCCGCGAACGCAAACGCCGCCCAGGGAAAGATTGGGAAAAGCCATGGCTGCGGCACGTTGAACGTGTGGACGCCATCGATATACGACTCGAGATACCACGGCAGCCAGTGCGGCCGCCAGGTCGTCCAGAGCGGTGGCGTAGCGAGCGAAATCCCGAGTGCGATCGCGCCGGCCAGAATCGCGTTGCCCGCGCGGCTTCGCGCCATCCAGTTCGCGGCGCCCATGAGCATCAGCGAGATCCCGATCACGTTCAGCACATCCACGCGGAGCAGATCGGTCCACGGTGACCACGGCTGGCCGAGCACGAACTCTTGCACGCGAAACAGCAAACCAAGCCCGAGGATTTCAGCGCCACGTCGAATTGTGGTGAGCGCGATGGCATTCGGGGCGATTCCCTTTTGCCGCATTCGGTCCGTCAACAGCGCACAGGAAATTCCGGCGAGAAAGAGAAACAGTGGAGCAGGCAGAGTACCGCCCAGCTGCGACCAGCCAATGAACGAAGTCTGCCGGGCCGCGCCGCCGAGCCAAGAGTCGTAGCAATGCGTCTGAAACATCAGCACGCAGGCTAGCCCGCGCATCCAGTCAATGTAGGCTAGCCTTTGTTTTCCCGAAACGGCGGGCGCGTTTGGCACGCGACAGCATCGCCGAGGCCGGAAATCAAATCAAGTTCTTATCGCCTCGCGTGCGCCGTCCGGTAAAATCATCGCTCATGGCAGGCACGGCCCAATCCTGGCAATTGAGTTTCCCATTGGCGTTCGTCATCTGGGCGTTCGTTGTGGCGGCAGCGGCGTTCGAAGGCGTTCGGCGTGGCTTCCACGGCCACGCGTTCTTGGTCGCGCTCGGAATCGCGGCCCTGCTCTTCGCGTTTGAGCTGTTCCTGGCCGCACCGCACGTTCTCGCGTCCGCTCAACGCGCGCTCGGCGGACGCGGAGTGCTGCTCGCGCCACTGGTGCCATTTTTCTCCGTCCTGATCTATTCGGTCGCGGTGACTGGCAATTGGAAGATGCTGCTGTTCGGCGCGGCCTACGTCATGCTCCCTGCGCTTGTTCTCGCGGGCAGCGCCGACAAATCTCCGGGCACGTGGGAGGATTACGCCGCGCTGCTGATCATTTGGTTGCCGGTCGCGCTTCCCGTTCCATATCGCCTGATGTATCGCGTCTTTCCCTATCCGCCGCCGCTGACGCACACGCTTGCGATTCTCATGGCGCTGAATACGGCCGTGGCTGCGTTCGTGTTGCTTCGGCGCCTCGACGGTGTGGGTTACGCGGTCGCCTGGGGACGGGGCTTCACTTCGAATTTCGCGATTCACTTCGCGATATTTGCTGCGATCGCGATACCGATCG
>Ga0210398_10000089_pt1 | contig 113886 bp, 89 predicted proteins | sample IncBWC4OmetaG_FD_161047 | JGI IMG/M metagenome (GOLD analysis project Ga0210398, IMG submission 161047) | Forest soil microbial communities from Barre Woods Harvard Forest LTER site, Petersham, Massachusetts, United States - Inc-BW-C-4-O | ecosystem: Environmental > Terrestrial > Soil >... | reverse complement strand
ATGGGTCAAAACGAAGCCAAACGAAGCCAGAAATAGCCAAACTCGACGCGGCTTAAGTCTTTTGGAATCAATCCGGCGGGCCAGGGCGTGGCTTCGTTTCATCGAAACGAAGCGAAACTCGTCCTGCGGCGCCCGGCTGATCATCAGATATGGGAATGGGCTACTTACCGGAGGCTATGCTACTGGTCTTAACTCCTAGTCTGTGGTGCGCTGGCTGCGAGCTCAGGAGGATGCCCCTGGGAAGGTCGGGCCATGCGCAACTCCGCCGTTCGTAACCCGGCCGCCCAGGACTCCGCCGAACCCCGACCCGTGGAGCCCGCACGCGTGACAGAGCATCGCTCGAGAGTGTATAAAAGGGCTTAAGGGACATCTGCCCCGCTTGCCGTCCCGACCCTTGCCTGAGGATTGCGAACATGCCAGATACTCGAAAATCGAATCCGTTCGGCGCCCGCAGAGAGTTCGGAGCCGGGGCGGCCGTGCTTTACAGCCTTCCCGCGCTGGAACGCGCCGGCCTCGGTGCGATTTCGCGTTTGCCGGTCTCCATCCGCATTCTGCTCGAGTCGGTGCTGCGGAACGTGGACGGCCGCCTGATTACCGAGGACGACGTGAAGGCGCTGGCGGCCTGGAGTTCTACGTCGACGAATGCCGGGGAGCTGGCCTTCCGCCCGGCCCGCGTCATCCTGCAGGATTTCACGGGCGTGCCGGCCGTGGTGGACCTGGCATCGATGCGCTCGGCGGTGAAGCGTCTGGGCGGCGATCCGGCGCAGATTAACCCCCTGGTCCCGGTCGACCTGGTGATCGACCACTCCGTTCAGGTAGACGCCTTCGGCACGCCGCGGGCTCTCGCGTTCAACGCCGAGATCGAATTTGAGCGCAACCGTGAGCGCTACGAGTTCTTGCGCTGGGGGCAGAAGGCATTCCGCAACTTTCGCGTGGTCCCTCCCGCGACCGGCATCGTGCACCAGGTGAACCTCGAATATCTGGCGAAGGTCGTCGTCCTGAGCGAGGTGGAGGGCGACTGGCAGGTGTTCCCGGACACGCTGGTGGGCACGGACTCGCACACCACAATGATCAACGGCCTCGGAGTGCTCGGCTGGGGCGTGGGGGGGATCGAGGCGGAGGCGGCCATGCTCGGGCAGCCTTGCTACATGCTGACGCCGCAGGTGGTGGGCTTCAAACTCCACGGCAGACTGCGCGAGGGCGTGAACGCCACCGACCTGGTGCTGACAGCCACGGAGATGCTCCGCAAGAAGGGCGTGGTGGAGAAATTCGTAGAGTTTTACGGAACGGGACTCTCGCAGATGTCGCTGCCGGACCGCGCTACCATTGCCAACATGGCTCCTGAGTACGGCGCCACCATGGGGTTTTTTCCGGTGGACGACGAAACCCTCCGCTACCTGCGAGCCACCGGCCGCACCGACGAGGAAGTGGAGCGGGTGGAGCGGTACACGAAGGAACAGGGCTTGTTCCGGACGGACTCAACCCCCGACCCGGCCTTCAGCGACACGCTGGAGCTCGATCTCGGCGCGGTCGAGACGACGTTGGCAGGCCCCAAGCGTCCGCAAGACCGCGTGCCGCTCTCGCGCCTGAAGGAATCGTTCCGGAAGGCACTGACCGCGCCTACCAAAGAGCGCGGCTTCGGGCTCGCGGATGCCGATCTCAGCCGCACCGCCACCGTGCAGTCGAACGGCACGCGGGAAAGCCTGGGCCACGGCGCGGTGGTGATCGCGGCCATCACATCCTGCACCAACACTTCGAATCCCTCGGTCATGCTGGCGGCCGGGCTGCTCGCGCAAAAGGCGGCCGAGCGCGGCTTGAAGCCACCCGCCTACGTGAAGACGAGTCTCGCGCCCGGCTCCAAAGTGGTCAGCGACTACCTGCAAGAGGCCGGGGTTATGCCGGCCCTCGAATCGCTGGGCTTCGATATTGTAGGCTATGGATGTACGACTTGCATCGGCAACAGCGGACCGCTGCCGGAGGCCGTGGCCGGCGCTCTGAACGAGAACCCGGTTGTGGCGGCCGCGGTGCTCTCGGGGAACCGTAACTTCGAGGGGCGAATCCATCCCCAGGTGAAGGCCAACTACCTGTCCTCGCCGCCCCTGGTGGTTGCCTTCGCGCTCGCGGGAACGGTGGATATCGACCTCAACCGTGAACCCCTGGGCCGCGACCCCCAGGGTCGGCCGGTTCACCTGCGCGACATCTGGCCGAGTAGGGCGGAGGTGGACGCTGCCATGCAGCGGGCCGTGCGGCCGGAGATGTTCCGGCGCAGTTACGCCAACATATGGGACGGGAATCCGACCTGGAACGCGGTGCCCGTGTCGGGGGGCGATCTTTACGATTTCAAGCCCGAATCCACCTACATTCAGGAGCCACCGTTTTTCACCGGGATGACACGGGAACTTCCGCCCCTGAGACCGATACGCGGTGCGCGCGTGCTCGCCCTGTTCGGTGATTCGATCACCACCGATCACATTTCACCGGCGGGCGATATCGCGCTGAACAGTCCGGCGGGGAAGTATCTGTCGGAGCACGGCGTCGAGAAGCGTGACTTTAACTCCTATGGCTCACGTCGCGGCAATGATCGCGTGATGGTGCGCGGCACATTTGCCAACATCCGCCTCAAGAATCTGATGCTCCCGGGCACCGAGGGCGGCGTGACGCTGCACCTGCCGGATCGCGAGCAGATGACCATCTACGACGCCGCCATGCGCTACCAGAGCGAGAACGTGCCGTTGCTGGTGATTGCGGGAAAGGAGTACGGCGCGGGCTCCTCGCGCGACTGGGCAGCGAAGGGTACCCTGCTGCTCGGTGTCCGTGCGGTGATCGCCGAGACCTATGAGCGCATCCACCGCAGCAATCTGGTGGGCATGGGCGTGCTGCCCCTGGTCTTCAAGCCGGGAGAGAGCGCCGCCAGCCTGGGATTGACAGGGGAAGAGTCCTACGATGTCGAGGGGCTCGCGAGCGACATCCGGCCACGCCAGGAATTGACGGTCACGGCCACGGCGGCCGATGGATCGCGGCGCGAGTTTCAAGTGATCGCCCGGCTTGATTCGCAGGTTGACGTAGACTATTACCGCAACGGCGGCATCCTGCAGACGGTCTTGAGGAGCTTGGCCCGCACGGCGTAGATTGCCGGACGCGGCCTGCCGCAGTCTTGCTCAACGCCGGTGCTCAGCGCCGGTGCTTAGCGCCGGTCGAGAATCAGGCAGGTGATGTCGTCATGCTGGGGGGCGTGACCCGCGAAAACCTCGATCGAAGCCATCAGGCGCTGCAGCGCGTCGGCGGCGCTGCTGTTGCGTCCGAGTTGCAACTCCGTCAGCAAACGCGGCTCCCCGAATTCGTTCGCCCCCGTGTCCTCCGCCTCGACCACGCCGTCGGTAAAGATCACCAACCGCTCGCCCGCCCCGAGCGTGACCACCGCCGATTGGTAGCGCGCGTCGCGCATGATGCCGAGAGGCAGGCCGCCCTCACCGAGGCGATCGAGTCCGCCTCCGGCGCGCATGAGGACGGGCTGGTTGTGCCCGGCGTTGACGTAGGTCAGCGTGGACGTGACGAGGTCAAGCTCGGCGAGGAAAGCAGTGGTGAAGCGGCGTCCACTCTGGCTGTGCTCGCACGCATAAGAATTGAGGCCCGCGACGAGTTCGAGGAGCGAAGTAGGCTCGAGCGCAAGCGTGCGCAGGCTGGCCTGCAACGTGGCCATGAGCAGGGCCGCCGGCACGCTCTTGCCGGCCACGTCTGCCACCACCACCATCAGACGGCGTCCGTCCGGCGCGCTCGGAATGGCGGGGCCGTCGCCGGCTTTCGGCGTTCGCAGGAAGGCGTCGTAATAGTCGCCGGCCACCGTGTTGGCCGCGCGGGAGGCAAAGGCGATGTCCACACCGGGGATGACCGGCGGAGTCTCCGGCACCAGCCAGTGCTGGATCTCCTTGGCGATCTCGAGATCGCGCTTCATGGTGACGCGGTCCGCGAGTTCGAGCGCCAGCAACAGAAACAGGCCGAGGGCGCCCACAATCGCCTCGCCGCCGCCCAGGTTGATGACGGTCCTATCCGAGATATCGACTTCCGTGCCCAGCATGCCGAACAGTACGAAAGCCAGAGAAACAATGAGGAGCACCCGGCGCGTGGGCGACAGCTTCATGACCATGGCCCAGAAGAGAGCCTTGGCGATTCGCCAGTATCTCTTCCAATTGGACTCGCCCGGCACGATCTCCCAGTCCACCTCTTTCGAATACAGCGTGTACCCGGCGCGCGCGTCCGCCTTGAATTGTCCCCACAGGTCTTGTATCTCCAGGCCCTCGCTTACGCGCCGCCAGAAAATGCGGAGCTGCTGCCCGAACGGGGTGGACTGGTGTCCGGATTGTCCGCTGCTCTGATACGGCACGGCAGTGATTATAGACTAGCGGAGGACCTTCCCTGTGGGACGGCCTACTCGGGGCCGAGAATCCGCCGGTAAATCTCACGGATCTGTTCCTGCACGCTTTCAAGGTGCTTAAGGGGTAAGCTATGGAGACCGAGCAGGCGCCAGTGCCGGAGCAGGTGTGCCACGCCCTCGGCCTGGCCGGGGCGGTCGTGCCAGCCTCGGGACGCCCGGCCCGTCACCAGGCGCACGGCGTGTTCGAAAGCACGCAGGAAGCCCGCGCCGGCCAGGAGCCCGCGGCTGTCCGCCTCTGGCAAAGCTCCGGCTGCGGCGAGCGCGCCGATCTGATCGCGCATGTTCGATCCTGCCGGCGCGTGCAGTCGATGGCGAATCCGCAGGTAGGAAAGCGCAAAGTCCACGTCGTAGTAGCCGCCCGCGGAAGTCTTGGTTGGCGCAGCCTTGCCCTTGACTTCCTTCTCCAGACGGCGGCGCATTTCCGAAAGCGCGGGAGCGAGAGCCCGGTCGTCCGCGAATCGCTGAAAGACGCGCTCCGCCACGCCGGCCGACGCGCGCATCCCGGCTTCTGCGTTGCCGGCCACGGGACACATCTTGAGATAGGTGAGCGCCTCCCAAGGCTGGGCTGCCGTGACCACATAGTCGAAAAGCGCCTCCTCGGTGACCACCAGCTCTCCCTCGACGCCGCGCGGGCGCAGGCGAGTGTCCACGGCGAACACCACGCCTTCCTTGGTGTAGCTGGCGAGCCCTTCGATCGTTTTCTCAGCCAGGCGAGTTCCATAGGCTGTGCTCTCGGGCGGCGTGCCGGAAGGCGCAACGAAAAGGAGGTCCACGTCCGACCCGAGATCGAATTCAGCGAGCCCCAGCCTGCCGAGCGCCAGCACGGCCAAGGTTGGGTAAAGCGATGGCTCGCCCGGGCGAGGCGCGTGGAAGCGGCCGGCGATGGCAAAGGCGGACGCGACGGCGGTGGCGGCGAGGTCCGACCAGCGGCCGAGCGCGGCGAACACGTCGTCCAGGACGGCGCAATTGTTAACTCCAAGGCCGAGCGCCCGGGCGTGATAGCTGCGGCGCAGCAAGCTCAACGCATCTTGAAGGCAAAGCCCTTCTTCTGCAGCCCAGGCAAAGGGCAGGGCAGGGCGGCCGCCGCGACACTGGCCAGCCGCGCCCTCCGCGGGTGGGCTCGCGTCCTCCGGCTCGAGGCGCATGTCCATCTGGGAGCCGGCTCGGGCCGGCCGCGCCGCAGCACTGATTTCCGTGAGGTCCGGGGCCTGACGCGCGAGCTCGGCGGCGAGGTGTTCGCTCACGCGCACAGCTTCAAGCGCGCGCTCCAGTGCCGCGGGCTGTTCACGTGCTGCGGTCAGCGCATTGGGGGATGCGAGCACGGCGGCCACGAATCGTCCAAGCCGCGGCCGGGCGCGCGGAGGAAGTGCAGCGTCGCGAATCAGGCGGGCCGCCTCCGGTGCGCGCGCCTCGAGCAGGCGCAAGAGGGATGCGGGCGAGTGCCGATGCAACTCGGCGCCGGGAAGCGGAGGCCTGAGCTCGAAGGCGGCCGCCGGCGCGCGCTCCGCGCCCAGCGCAGGAATCAGGCGGGCCGCGATTTCCTTCACCTGGCTCATGACTTCGCGCAGGCGTTCGGTGAGAGCCGCGCCTGGCGCCGCCACGACGCCGGCCTCCTCACCCACGCGGCGGGCCAAAAGGTCCAAAGCGGCAGGATCGCGTGGCACGCGGTGGCTCTGGCGCCCTTGATCCAGTTGAATGCGATGCTCGACGCGCCGCAGAAATTCATAAGCAGAGGTCAGAGCAGCGTAGTCGCTATCCGAAAGCAGTTCCTTGTCGTTCAACTTGCGCAGAGCATGCAGGGTTCCGCCCGATCGCACCCAAGCCTCGCGCGCGCCGTAAAGGCGCTGGAGGCATTGCGTCAGGAATTCGACATCGCGAATGCCTCCCGGGTGCAGTTTCACGTCGAGCGCTTCGGAGCGGCCTTCGCGCAGATGCTGGGTGATGCGCGCGCGGCTAAGCATCACGCTGGCCACAGCGTCGGGATCGGTAGGCGAGCTGTAAACGAACGGTTGTACGCCGCGAAGAAAAGCCCGGGTCAGGCGCGGGTCGCCGGCCGAGTGCCGCGCCTTGATAAGCATCTGCAGCTCCCAATCGCGGGCGCGATGGCCGTAGTAATCGAGCGCCGCATCGAGCGCCAGCGTCAGATCGCCCTGATCTCCCTCGGGCCGCAGGCGGAGGTCCACCCGGAATACCGGGCCTGCCACGGTCACTTCGGTCAACTGCTGCGTAATCGCCTGAGCCAGGCGCACAAAGTATTCCTTGTTGGACACCGCGGAGTCGGGTGTGCCGAGGCCGGCGGTTTCGCCGTCGCGGGCATAGAGGTAGAGCAGATCGATGTCCGAGCTGTAGTTCAGCTCGCTTCCGCCGAGCTTGCCGAGCGAGATGATGCTGAACCCGCTCGGCGCCACGCGGCCCTGCGCGTCGCGATACTGCGGCGGCCCGAAACGCTTTTGCAGCTCCCGTTCGGCGTGAAGCAGCGCCTGCGTCAGAATTACGTCGGCCAGGGCGGAAAGTTCGAGGGTGGTCTCGGCCAGGGTCGCGAAGCCCAGCACGTCCTTGAGGGCGATGCGGACGTACTGCCGGCGCTTGAAGTGCGCCAGGCTCCGGGCTACGTCCGGCGACGACTGGGTGGCGGCCAGGCGCGCGTACTCTTCCGAAAGATCGTCACGCGATCTCGGAGTCATGAAGGTGCGGTCACGCGCGAACTGCACAGCCAGCGCGGGCTCCGACAGGAAGGGTTCCGCCATCGAGCCGCCGAAGGCGAAGGCGGCGGCCAGATAGGTGAGCGCACCCGGATGCCGGGCGATTTCGCGCAACACCTCGGGCGAGGCGGCGTTCACATAGCGTTCGAGCAGATGAAGGACGCCGCTGGCATCCGGCGACTGCGCGAGCAAGGCTGCCAGCGGGCCCGCAAGCTTGGAACCCAGCCGCGGCGCCACGCGGTCATGGCTGCTTCGCGCTTGATCGGGATGGTCAAAGCGGGTCCAGTCGATCGGCCGGGGCATGAGGCAGGATTATAACCCGGGATCTCGCGGACCCGGGTGAGTCGCGCGTGACCCGCACATGCCGCGCGGAGCGAACAAGCGATCGGTCTCCGCGCGGCGCACAGGCTGCACCCGTTAGATGTCGTAGTACAGCGCGAACTCGTACGGGTGCGGGCGCGTGTTCACGGCCTGGACCTCGTTCTTCATCTTGTAATCGATCCACGTCTCGATCAATTCCTCGCTAAAAACGTCGCCCTTGAGCAGGAAGTCGTGGTCCTTTTCGAGCGCGTTGAGCGACTCTTCGAGCGACCCGGGCATCGACGGCACTTTCTTCATTTCTTCCGGTCCGAGATCGTAGATGTCCTTGTCGAGCGGCTCGCCCGGCTCGAACTTGTTCTCGATGCCGTCGAGGCCCGCCATCAGCATGGCGGAAAACGCCAGGTACGGATTGCAGGAGGGGTCGGGCGGCCGGAATTCCAGGCGCTTGGCCTTGGGGCTGGGCGAGTACATGGGGATGCGCACCGCCGCGCTCCGATTTCTACGTGAGTAGGCTAGATTGACGGGAGCCTCGAAGCCCGGCACCAGGCGCTTGTAGGAATTCGTAGTGGGCGCGATGAGCGCCGCGAGCGCGGGCGCGTGCTTCAGCAGGCCCCCGACGTACCACAGCGCCAGGTGGCTGAGGCCCGCGTATTGGTCGCCCGCGAACAGCGGCTTGCCGTCTTTCCACAGGCTCTGGTGCGTGTGCATGCCGTTGCCATTGTCGCCGTAGATGGGCTTGGGCATGAAGGTTACGGTCTTGCCGTACTGCCGGGCCACGTTGCGGATGATGTATTTGTAGATCATCATCCAGTCCGCGGAAACGAGGAGCGAATTGAAACGCTGGTCGATCTCGCACTGGCCTCCGGTGGCCACCTCGTGGTGGTGGCACTCGATCTCGAGCCCGGCGCGCTCCATGGTCAGCACCATTTCGGAGCGCAGGTCCTGGTAATGATCGGTGGGCGGCACGGGAAAGTAGCCTTCTTTGTAGCGCGGCCGGTAGCCCAGGTTGTCCTTCTCGCGCCCGGAGTTCCAGCGGCCTTCCTCGGCGTCGATGAAGTAGTAGCCGTGCTGCTGGGCCTGGTCGAAGCGAATGTTGTCGAAGACGAAAAATTCAGCCTCGGCGCCGAAATACGCCGTGTCTGCCACGCCGGTGTAGCCGAGATACTGCACCGCCTTCTTGGCGATGTTGCGCGGGTCCCGCAGGTAGTGCTGTTTGGTCAGGGGATCGATGATGTCGCCGATCAGCACCAGCGTAGGCACGTCCGTGAAGGGGTCCATCATGCACCAGCTCGGGTCGGGTACCAGCAGCATGTCACTTTCATGAATGGCGGCCCAGCCGCGGATGCTGGAACCGTCCATGCCGAAGCCGTCCTCGAACGAGCCCTCGTCGAGTTGGTGAATGGGAAAAGAAACGTGGTGCCAAAGGCCGGGCAAGTCCGTGAATCGGACGTCCACAATCTTGGCGTTGTTCGTGCCTGCAAACTCCAATACACCCTTCGCGTCCATTAGGACCTCCACAAGATGGTTTTTCCGGGGGTGAATCAGCCCTTTTGAATGACAGGTACTCTCGGGCCTTCTACAATATCGCACCCCGCACGATTCGTCAAGCGCAAGAGCGTTGCGACGAGTGACGAGCCTCCTCTCACGAGCACGCCAGGGCCAGCGGGTGTCGCGCTCTTACAGTGAAATACCGATCGAAATCCCGGAACCCACCCGATTGAAAGGAACTCCGAAGCGCCCTTAACCTGAATACGGCGCCGATCTGCGGATCCGCGCCAAGACCAAGGAGGTAATATGTCACGTTTTATAGGAGCGGCCGTGTTGGGCGTGTGCCTGATGGCCTCCGTAGCTATTGTGAGTGCTCAGGCTCAGGATATGGCCCAGAACGGCACGCCCGGGCATCAGTGGAATGATCATGAAGATCAGGTATGGCACCAGTACCTGAAGGACCATCACAGGAAGGACCACGACTGGGCCAAGGCAAGCAAGAGGGAACAGAAAGAGTACTGGAAGTGGCGCGACAAGCACCCGGACTCGCAGTAATCTGCCGGGGAAACGTCATTCGCCGGACCTCGTACTGGTTCCCGGCGGCTAGCGCGACTCGCCGCTCCCGGCGGTTTGGCACAGATCTGCGAAGGTCTGCGCTGCCGTGTTTGATTCTCGCCGGGAGTGCGGTCCCGCCTATTGTGTCCGCCCCCAGATGAAAGTCGTATCCTCGGCGCTCGCCGCGACGTAGCCGCCGTCGGGCGAAAAAGCCACGGTGAGCAGGGGCTCGCGACTCTCCTGGAGAGTCTGGAGCAGCCGTCCGTCTCCGGCGGACCAGATCCGCAACGTCTTATCCTCACCGGCCGAGGCGACCAGCTTGCCGTCGGGCGAGAATTCGGCCCAATGCGCCGGCCCGTTGTGCCCGCTGAGCGTCTGAGCGAGCTTCCAGTCCGTCGCGCTGAAGATCCGCACCTTGCCGTCTTCGCACGCCGTCACCACCCGCTGGCCGTCGTGAGAGAAGCTCATGCTCAGCACCGTGGCCTTGTGCCCGCTGAGCACGTCGGCGAATTTCTTGGAGCCCACGTCCACCACGATCGGGTCGGGCGTGGCGTTGTTCTCCACGCGCCCGAGCAGCAGCCAGTGTCCGTCCGGCGAAAAGGTGAAAATTCCGGGCTTACGCGTCAGTTCCGGAACCGTGATCTCGGTGCCGCCGCCGCGCTTCGGATTCCACAGGCTGAACTTGCTTTCTTTGTACATTCCGAGGTATCCGATGTGGGGAAGGTAGAGAATCGGTGACACGCCCCCTTCGGCGCCCACCGTGCTCGTCTTGCCGGACTGGGCGTCGTGACCGGTGTCCCATTCGAACCCGAGCAGCGGCGTGCGCCGCGCGAACTGCTCATCCTTCGGCTTTACGCCGCCCCGGGCCAGCATGAAGAGGGTATCGGGAGAGAGAAAATTCGCCGATTCGATCTCGAGATCGAAAACCGGCGGCACGCTCGGCCTCAGGACCTTCCCGACGCCGCCCTGCCGCAGGTCCATCAGCACGACCTTGGCCGGGCTCACTACCACCGCCAGGTACCGCGAGTCCGGTGAGAAGGCTCCCGCCGGCGAATAATGAATGGCGAGGTGGCCCTCCACCCTGCCTTGAGCCCCGAATTCGGACGGGGCTGATGGGCCTGCGACGCTTTCGGCCTGGCCGAAGGCGATGCCGCAGGCAGCGAGCAGGCAGGCTGCCGCAAGGCCGGCCTTAAGAACGCCTTTCGAAGATGTCAGACTCCCCTTCACACGATCTCCCCACTCGAGATGCGCCGCACGAGCTCGCGATCGGCTTCCAGAAAATCGTAGCTTCCGAGCGTGCTTCGCGGAGCCCAGACGACAGACTCGAATACCCGGTTCTTCACTTCGCCGCGAAAGGAATCCACGCGGAAGAAGATCACTTGCACGTAGCGGTCGGGATAGCGGTGCCGCAGGCGAAAGACCTCCGGCCCCACGCTGGCGTCAACGGCCAGCTCTTCCTCGAGCTCGCGCCTCAAGCCCTGCTCGGGCGTCTCCCCCGGCCGCATCTTGCCGCCCGGGAACTCCCACTGCAACCCGTAAGAGTCCGTGTGGTGGCGCTGACAGATGAGGATGTCGCCGTCGCGCACCAGGATGCCTGCCGCCACCGCGATCGGGTCGGGACTAGCCATGTCTGGACTCACGCTCCCTCCACGCAAGGGACGAAGGTGAAGGCGTAGACCTCAAGACCCGGCTTGCGCGTCCAGATTTCCAGCTCGCTCGGACCGGCTTCGCGGTTGCGCGCCAGGCTGTACATGCGAGGTTCACACACGTCGATCACGGTCTCGTCGCCGAGCGCCATCACATCCTCGCCCCGATCCTCCGGTGGCAGAGGTTGTCCGTCCTGCCGAACGATCACTGTAGCCCGTCCTTCCACCGGCAGCCCGGCCGGGTCCGGGGGCGCCATCACCAGGTTGACCTCGGCCGCCGTGTACCGCAAGCGTAGGCGCGACACGCGGCCGAGCAGCGGGCAGGCGGCGACCAACTCGCGCCCGGCAAACCATGGACCCTCGAGATACGCGACGTCCGGCAAGCGCGGGTCCGACGCGGCGTAGTCTTGCACCTGTTCCTCCACGTATCCCGAACCGTTCCCGAGCAGGCCACGCGCGTAGCCTAGGTACAGCTCGGTTGTGGCGGGCAGGCAGCGGGCGTCGGGCCGGTCCGAGGGCCGCACGGGTTCGACGAGCGGCTCCGCCGGCGCCGTGACCCCGGCCTCGGCGAGCAGAAGCCGGATGCCCTCCTCGGTTTCGCCGTATTGTCCTTCGCCGAAGTGCACATAGCGGACGTAGCCCCGGGCGTCCACCAGATGTTTGGCGGGCCAGCAGCGGTTGGCGAAGGCCCGCCACGTCCTGTATTCGTTGTCGAGAACCACGGTGTATTCCAGGCCCTGGCTGCGCATGGCGCGCTCCACGTTGGCGCGGTCGCGCGCGAACTGAAACTCCGGCGCGTGCACGCCGATCACCGCCAGGCCCAGGCTCGCGTAGCGCCGGTGCCACTCGCGCAGGTACGGCAGCGTCCGCAGGCAATTGACGCACGTGTAATCCCAGAAGTCCACCAGGGTCACGCGCCCGCGCAGTTCGCGCGCCGTGAGAGGCGGGGAATTCACCCATTCGCCCGTGATTTCGGGCGCGTGGATTCGCTCTCGAGAGTCAAGCCACATGATCGACCGCCGCCGCCTCCTCGCAAATCCGCGCCCAGGCGCGTTCCACGTGCCGCAACTCCGTTTGCCACTGGCCGACCGCGAGACGCAGCGTGAAGCGCCCGCCGAGCTTCGTGTGCGTGAGGTACACATCGCCGCTCGCGTTCAGGCGTTCCATGATCGCCTGGTTGGCGGCGTCGCCCGACCGATGCCGGAAGCAGACGAGGTTGAGGGGCGCGGGCGCGGCGATCTCGAAGCGAGGATCGTCGCGCACCCAGGCGGCGAATCGCTGCCCGAGCTCCACGTGCCGCCGCACGTGATGGCGCAGGCCCTCCACGCCGTAGTGCCGGATCACGAACCAAAGCTTCAAGGCGCGGAAACGCCGGCCGAGAGGGATGTGCCAGTCGCGATAGTCGATCACCGCGCCGGACTCCGTAGCCTGGTTGCGCAGGTATTCGGGCAGCACGCTCAGCGTGTCGACGAGCGCCTTGCGGTCGCGCACGTAAAAGCAGTTGGAGTCGAAGTTGGTGAACATCCACTTGTGCGGATTGAAAGTGTAGCTGTCGGCGTACTCGAGCCCGTTCTGAATGTGGCGGAACTCGGGCGCGAGCGCGGCCGTGCCCGACATGGCGGCGTCCACGTGCAGCCAGATGCCGTGTTCGCGGCAGATGCGGCCGATGGCGGGCACCGGATCGATGGCGTTCGAGGACGTCGTGCCCACCGTGGCGCACACGAAGCAGGGAACGCGGCCCGCATTGAGATCCTGCCGGATCTGCGCGGCCAGGGCCTCGGGACGAATGGCGAAGTCACGGTCCACGTCGACCAGGCGCAGGCTCTCGCGGCCGAGCCCCGCGATCTTGACCGCCTTCTCGATCGAGGAGTGCGCCTGGGACGACGTATAAGCCGTCAGGCGGCCGTCGCACCCGCGCTGGTTGCTCGCGAAATGGGTCGCGCGTTCGCGGCCGGCGAGCAGCGCGCACAGCGACGAGCTCGAGGCCGTGTCTTGAATCACCCCGCCGCCTGCGCTCGAGGAAAGAAACGCCTCCGGCAAACCGAGCATCCCAACCAGCCAGTCGAGCACGTGGGTCTCGAGTTCCGTGCAAGCGGGGCTGGTGGACCACAGCATCCCCTGCACGCCGAGTCCTGCCGAAAGCAGTTCGCCGAGCATCGACGGAAACGAATTATTCGACGGAAAGTAGGCGTAGAAGTTCGGCGACTGCCAATGCGTGACGCCGGGAAGGATCAGGCGCTCCACGTCCCCGAGCATGGCCTCGAAGCTCTCGCCTTCGGCGGGCGGACTCGCAGGCAGCGAGGCGCGAACCTGGCCGGGCTTCGCTTGCGAGAGCACCGGGAAGGTCTCGATGCGCTCGTAATAATCCGCAATCCAATCGACCACGGCCCTGCCATGGCGGCGGAATTCGTCCGGGGTCATGTGGTAGCTGCTTTTCTCAGTCATAAGATCGATGATCGAGGCGTTTCTGCTGGCTCCGATTAGTCTCTCCGCGCAACTCCGTGCACTCCGTGACCGGCAAAGCCTCAACACAGAGGCCACTGAGGTGCTCCGTGTTCTCTGTGTTGAAGGCTTGAGAAGCACAGAGTGCATGGAGAACTTCGATTGCGGCTCGTGTCCGCGCGAGACAACGATCACAGCCGTCCGGCGACGATCGCGGCCACTTCTTCGAGCAGCCGCCGATCCTCGTCGGAGAAGGCGGACGGCCGGTCGCTGTCGATGTCGATTTCGCCGAGCACCTTGCCCTCGCGCTTGATGGGCACCACGATCTCGGAGCGCGTCTCCAGGCTGCAGGCGAGATAACGCGGGTCGGCGTTGACGTCGTCGATGATCAGGCTTTCGCCGGTCGAAGCAGCCGCCCCGCAGATGCCTTGATGCAGCGGAATCCGCGTGTGCGGCGAGGGCTTGCCGTGGTATGGCCCAAGCACGAGCGTGTCCGCGCCCTCCATCAGGTAGAATCCGGCCCAGGAATAGTAAGGACGTTCCTCGCGGAGCAGCCGAACCACGCCTTCCATCAGCTCCACGCCGGTTGCGGCGCGAGTGGCCAGTCCGCGCACCGCCGCCGCGATTTCGCCATCCATCTTCATGATTGGCCCGAACCTCATCAGTCCCGACCTCCATCATACCAATGCCGCCCAATGCCGCGCCGGAATCCACGCTTTCTCGCGTTTCTCTGCTCTGGCTTTGCCGATGCCCATCAACTGCAGACCCCGAATCCCGATCTGCGACCGCAAGTTGGAGGGCGCGGCATGCAGCGCCCCTACGTCGTCGCTATTTCGGATCGCCATTCCGGCCGGTCCCGCCGGGCGGCCGCTTGTCCGCGCTTCAGCTTCGGCCTCCACTGGAGAAACTCTCAGCGGCGCTTCGGTTTTTCCGGGTCGGACATTGAAAGTTGGTCAGTTTGTCAGTGCGTCAGTTTGTCGGTTCAGCTCCGACTGACACACTGGGGTACCGAAATACTGACAAACTGAAACCCTGACGATCCCACATCTGCGCTGGACGGTGGGTAAAGGTGAGAAAGTTGAGAGACTGTTTTTTGGGGGCAGGGAAGAGAGGCGCGAACGCCGTCCTGCGCCCTCACGGGGGCAGGGCGGGTTGCACGGAGCCCGGAGGCACCGGGGATTAGGGCAAAAAGCGGCTCTCAGGCAAAACCTGGAAAGTCACGTTGCTGAGGAGCGTTCCGGCGGGCGTTGTCACCTGGACCTTGCCGCTGGTGGCGCCGGCGGGCACCGTGGTGCTGATTTGGGAACTCGACAGCACGGTGAAGTCAGCCGCGACGCCATTGAAATCGACGCTGGTGGCGCCGGTCAGGTTCGTTCCGAGAATGGTGACCGAGCTTCCTACGCTGCCGGAGGCGGGCGCAGTTCGCACGAATGGAGCGAGGCCCACGGCCAGGCCGAACACGGTGCCGTCGTTCGATGTGCCGCCGCAGCAGGTTGTTCCGTAAAGGGTCCCGTTCGTGTCCTGATAGAGGCCTCCGGCCGGAGAGGAGCCATCGGTCTGATCGAAGTTGTGCAAGGTTGTCAGGTCGCCCCTCGAAGTGATCTTGAAGAGCGTTCCGTAGTGGACGTTGGCCCCGCCGTCGGAGGTCGTCCCGTAAAAGTTACCGTCCGTTCCCTGCGCGAGCCCGGCGAGCGGCTCGTAGCCGTCGGCGCAGGCGGTTTGGGCGCAGAAGCCATAAAGGGTAGTCAGGTCGCCTCTCGGGGTGATCTTGAAGACTGTTCCGCCGTGGTAGGCGCCCCCGAACCGCGTGGTCCCGTAAAAGTTGTCGTCGGTGCCGAGCGCAAGTCCGGCGTAAGGCGCCGCGCCGTCTGCGCAGCCGGTCTGCGCACAGAAGCTGTAAAGGGTGGTCAGGGCGCCCTGCGGGGTGATCTTGAAAACGGTGCCGTTGCTGTAAGCGCCGCCCATGTATGTTGTTCCATAAAAGTTGCCGTCCGGGCCGAGCACCAGGCCGGCGAACGGGCTGGCGCCGTCAGCACAATTCGTCTGGGTGCAGAAGTTGTAAAGCGTGGTCATGACGCCCTGCAGGTTGACTTTGAAGACGGTGCCCGGGCCGTTGATCCCGCCCTGATAGGTTGTGCCGTAGAGCAGGTTTTCGTCCGAACCCACCGCCAGCCCCGCCATGGGTACCTCACCGTCCAGGCAATGCGTTCTGCCGCAGAAGCTGTAAAGGGTAGTCAATACGCCGGTCGAGGTGATGCTGAAGACCGTTCCTTCATTGCCGGCGCCCCCGGACCAGGTTGTCCCATAGAAGTTGCCGTTGTGGGCCTGGACGAGGCCCGCTGTGGATCCATTACCGTCCGCGCAACGGGGTTGAGAGCAAAAGCTGTAGAGCACCGTCAGCGCCCCGCCCGGGGTGATCCTGAAGACATCTCCATAACCGTTAGCGCCGCCGAACAACGTTGTGCCGTACAAGTGCCCGTCCGTGGCTTGGACCAGCGCGGCCTGCGGGTTTGTGCCGTCCGAGGCGTTGAAATCGAGCAGCGTTTTGAATGCCTGGGCGGGCGCGATCATGGCTGACGCCGCACAAAGTGCAAGGGCAGCGCACACTTTGATCCACCATGCGGACCGCAAGCCGTGCGGTTTGTCCGCGCGCTGTCCCTGAAACCGGCCATCTTGGACGGGAAATTCAGCCTTGCGATCAGATTCGCGCATCTCTTGCTCCCTTGCGTCTCGTTGAGCCCCGGCGTATCGACATCCGCCCAGGCGCGATGTCCATTGTGCTTTACCGCCAACGACGGGTCAATGATCGGTCCATGCGGTCCGGGGGTGCGAGCGCGCCGCAGGCAATTTGGGGCGCCGCAGGACGCGAGAAGAGAGGCCGCCCAGTTGCGGCAGCCCCGTGAGGGGCGTGAGGGTTTAGTCCGCGCCCCAGGCCATAGAACGTCCTCAAGAATTCGCCGTCTTTTGCCGAACACAATTATGTGCATACCTTAATGATCATCATGATTATCGCGGCGGTGTTCGTGGTTGAGATCCTGCTTGCCTTGCTCGTCGGCGGATTCCTGCACGACTGCTCTGCGCTCGATGCCGAAGCGGACTCGGCTGCGGCCTCATTCGTCCAAGAGGGCTCCGGACAGATTGTGTCGGCCCTTCAAGGCGTCCATCAAGACCGCCAATTTTGAGCGCTGGCTTGCGCCGTGGGCTAGAGTCCTACGCCCCTCCGGGGCTCCCCAAAACCTTGAGCGCGTCGTCCTGGTCCCAGGGCTTGCGCCGTGTGCTGCCGTCTTCCTGCCCTCCGGGGCTGCGCGTCACGTTCGTTGGTCACCGGGCGTCACTGTTCTGCTGGTAGGGAAGATGGTTTGGGCGTTTTTGTTTTCTCGCGGGTCCCGACCTGGAAGAGCTGGTAATTCGAATACCGGTGCACGTTACGGTACATCCGTTTGTTCCAAGACACGGTCACCGCGACATCTTGCGGCAGCCATAGGGTTTGGTTCTTGCTCTTGAAAAGGACCGGCCCATAGCTCACGTCGGTGACCTGGGAAGACAATCGGACTTCGGGCGCGGGCTTCAGCAGGTCCGTGTGCATCCGCAGCACTTGAAAGGTGTCCGCGTCCACCCAGGCGAGCCCCTGCGTGAGCACCACGGCCCTCTGGCCCTTCAGGACGAAATCCTCCAGCATTTTGGCGGTGGCTGGCCGCTCGGCGAACGCGATCACCAGGGCGTCGTGGCCGGCGACCTGCTGCCGTCCGAGCAGGCGGAAGCTTGATCCGACCTGGTAGGTGGGGTGGAAGATCAGAGGGATCGACGCGAAGCCCGACGTGACCATGAAGTCCCGGTCCTGCGCTCCCGGATTCACCGTCGCGCCGGAGTTGTTCGTCCTGAATTCGTTCAATACCAGGCTGTCGCGGCTGAGAGAGCTTAGCAGCAGGTACCGGAACTGCTGCTTCAGCGAGTCCGCCACCTTGCCGTCCGGGTGGAGACGCTGCATCTCGATCTCTTCATCGACGCTCGTATTCGGAAATCCCTCAAAGATGGCTTGGACGCCGCGACCGACCTTGAGCAGCACGGAATCGAGAGCGGCGGGATCGGCGATCGGCGCAAGGCCCTTCAGGTCCGGCATGGCCGCGGCCAGCTCTTCCGGAGTGCGATCGATCACGGTCGCGCCGCCGCCGCCCGACTCGAGGGCGATGCGCGCCGTGTACTGCGACCAGAGCGACCGTGGCCCTTGGGCCAGGTCCTTCGCCTTGCGCCCTCCAAGGTAAGCGTCCAACTGCTCTTGAGCTTTGGCGGGCTGATTGAGCTCGATGAGGGCCTGAGCCCGCAGCAGGTGACCTTCCGCGTCGCCGCCATGGGCGAGGGCCCGCCCGAGGTACCGGTCGGCGGCTGTCATCCGGCGTTGCAGCAGGAACGCCCGGCCCAGCTCCTGTAGGGCGAGCGGCTGGTCGGGGTGGATGGCGAGCGCCTCGAGGAATGAGACCGCGGCCTTGGAGAACTCGCCGCGCCAGATTTGAAGGTCGCCGAGCGCGATGAGCGGCTCCGGAATGCGCCGCTTGTCCCCGGCCGTGACCACATCGTGAGCAGCCCGCATCAGGTTGGAGCCGGCGCTCGACCAGGCGCCCGTCTCAAGTTCAGCGAGGCCTGCGAGGGTTCCGCATTCAATGCAGCCGGAGTTTTGGCGGGCGATTGCCCCGAGAGTCGGGGCTGCACTTTCCGGCGCGTCCCTGTCGAGCAGCCGCAGCGCGACGTCCATCTGCCGGAGCGCCACGCCAGTCAGGGGCTTGCCCGTAGCCGGGGTGCGCAGCCCGGGAAGCAGGCGGGTACACAAGTCGTCCAGGTCCGGCAGAACCGGGTCATCCGGCTGCTTCCGGAGCACAAGCCCGACCGGACTTATGGTCTGGCCCGCCTCAGCCTCAACGGTATCCTCGGCCCCGGTGTACCCCGGCATGGCCGCGGTCACGGTGATCGCGAGCGGCCCCGGCCTTCCCGCGACATGCACGTCGAATTTTCCCCCGAGGCCGGAGCTGAGGGTCTGCGGCTTGCCTGCGGTGCCCGCCACCGCGATAGTGACTTCGGCGCCGGCCAGGGGATCGCCGTGGGGAGCGGTGACTTGTCCGGAAACTTCGATCGTCGATTCGGTCCTGGTCTGTTTCCCGGGCGCGCCCGCGCCGTGCTTTGCCGGCTTCTGCGCGTATGAGCAGGCCGGGAGCAGAATCAACGCCGCGGCGGCAGTCCGAAGCCGGGATCTGAATTGAGATCTCAACATATCCTTGCGAGTCCGAGTCGTCTTGCGAGTCCGAGTCGTAGAGTGCGAATCGTCGAGGCGCCCTCAGCGCTCCGTTGCCGGGGGAGCGGGTCCGGTCGCTGGCTGTTCCGCCTGCCCGCGCGCAACGGGCGCGGTGGAGGGCACGAGATCCGACGCCAGGTGAACCGGCGCTTCCTCAGGCTCCGTGTGGAACGCGGGCGGCGGCTCCATCACGGCGTCATCCAGCATTTCTTCCGCCTCGAGAGCGCTTCCGACGTTGCTCTCCGGCAACGCCAGCTCCGGACGGAGGTGTGTGGCGCTCGCGTACTCGCTGAGGGCGCCATCCAGGTCGCCATCGGCAAGGCGCACGAGGGCCAGATCGTAGTGCGCTACGGCATTATTCGGAGCGAGCTTCAGCGCATGCTGATAATTCTCGGCCGCGGGTTGGGAATCGCCTTGCTTTTCGAGCATTACACCCAGATTCAGCCAGGCGGCCGCGAGGTCCGGCTTGAGGCGCACCGCCTCCTGGTAAGCGTGAACCGCGCCGTCGGCGGCATCGTGATGGGCGAGCGCGTTGCCGAGATCGTATTGCGCCTCCGCGTAGCCGGGCTTGAGGACCAGCGCAAGCTGATATTCGGTAACAGCCCCGTCATGGTCGCCGCGACGCTCGAGATCATTGCCCAGATTATGGTGGGCCGGGGCGAAACCCGGGTTCAAATGCTCCGCTTCCTTGTACCGTGCCGCGGCTGCCTCAGGATCGCCCCGAGCGGTCAGCAGGGCTCCCAGGTCGCTCTGCAGGACCGGGTCATGGGGATCGAGCTTCAAGGCTCTCTGGTAGCTCTCGAATGCCTTGTCCGCTTCGCCGGTTGCCGCGAGCGCCCAGCCCGCGTCGGTCAGAAAGCGGGCGTTCTCCGGCTCCAGGCGGACGGCTTCCCGATATTCAGCCAGGGCCTCGGGCAGATGTTGCTCGAGGGCGAGCGCGCGCCCCACGTCGTCGTGGGCTTCGGCGCTGTCAGGCTCAAGCCGCAAGGCGGCGCGATACTCGGCCAGCGCGTCATCGAGCTTGCCCGAGCTTTCGAGCACTCGCGCCAGAGCATGATGCGTCTCGGCGTCGTCCGGGCGCAGGGTCAGCGCTTTGCGATACTCCTCGAGCGCGAGGTTGAAATTCCCTTTGGCGACCCAGGCCGCCGCTAGATTCCCATGCGCCTTGGGATCGTCCGGCTTGAGGCCGATGGCGGTTCCGTATTCGGCGGTGGCCCCGGCGAGGTCACCGGCGTTGCGGAGGGCATTGCCAAAGTTGAGGTGGGTGGCGGGATCGGTGGCTTCCAGGCGCGAGGCGGCGCGGTACTCGTCTGCCGCCTCCGGATATTTGCGCTGCTCCTCGAGGGCCAATCCGAGATCGTAATGGGCTACGGCGTCGCCGGCGTTCAGTTTGAGCGCCTCCTGGAACTGCCGCGCGGCTCGTTCGGGGTCGCCCTGTGCCATCAGCACGACACCCAGCCAGTCGTGAGCGGCGGGGAGCGCGTCCTCGAGCGTCGCGGCGGCCTGGATTTCCGGGCGCGCCGCGTCAAGATCGCCTTGACGATAGAGCGCGGTACCGAGCTCGTAGTGCGCCTGAGCAAACGTCGGGCGCGCCGCGACGGCCGCCCGATACTCGGAAACGGCCGCAGCCATGTCGCCCTGCGCGCGGATCGCTCCGGCCAGTCCGAAGTGCGCTTCGGCGTCATTGGGCTGCCCGGCGAGCGCGGCCCGGAACTGTTCCGCCGCCGGCGCGTTCTGCCCCTGGGCCCTCAAGTCTTCGCCCAGATCACGATGCAGCTCGGGAAGGTCCGGATCGAGGCCGAGCGCCTGCTGGTACTGGGGCAGAGCCTCGCTCCAGCGGCCCTGCGCGGCCCATGCATGCCCAAGCCCGTGATGCGCTTCGGCCGAGTCAGGCTCGATCTCCAGGGCGGCGAGGTATTCGGTGGCCGCGGCGCCGTAATCGGACTTGCGGACCAGCAGGTCCGCGAGGCGGCAATGCGCGTCTCCGAGGTGCGGGTTTGCCTCGAGCGCCAGCCGGTACTCGGCGATGGCGCCATCCAGATCGCCTTGCCCGGCCAGCGCCTCGGCCTGTTTAAGATGCCGGGAAGCTCCAGGCGCCGGAGCGGGCGATTTGTGCCGGGTTTGAGGGGCAGGCTGGTGAGTCTGCGGGCGGTTGGCGGGCGCTTGCGCAGCCCAAGCCCCGGCGCTCATCGTCAACAGCAGGACGGAAGCCTTCGAAAGCATGCCACACCGTTCCGAGCCGCAGGAGGCGCGCTCCGAAGGGCCCATTTGGGCGTCCCGAAGCCGCTCGCGCGATCAAAGTGCATTGAATATACCCGCAGAGACGGAAAAATGCGAGTGCCTGCTTGTGGCACTGGCGTGCCCCTTACACTCCCGGAGGATGTCAACGCGAGTAATTGTCCGCGCTGCTGGCGTCATGCTACCATACGCCTGCGCCCGGCCTCCCCTGGGCGTCCCAAAAGCCATGGTCAGATCATCCGTTGAGAAGATTCCCGGTACCAGCGACGGCGTGCTTGAACTGAAGCTCGCGCATAGTCCCGATTCTGATGACGCTTTCATGTTCTACGCGCTGGCCACCAACAAGATTCGCGGCGAACGCCTGCGGTTCACCCACGTTCTCGAGGACATCCAGAGCTTGAATGAGAAGGCGCGTGAAGGCGTCTATGATGTCACGGCTATCTCATTTCACGCTTACGCTTATCTGGCGGATTCCTACGTCCTGCTGTCGTCGGGCGCGAGCTTCGGAGACGGCTATGGGCCCATCGTGGTCGCGCACGGCCCCGCCTCAGACTCGCTGCGGGGCAAGCGCGTGGCCGTTCCGGGCAAGATGACCACCGCCTACCTGGCGCTGCTGCTGTACGAGCGGGAAATCGAGCCGCTGGTGGTTCCCTTTGACGAGATCATTCCCACGGTGGCTTCGGGAGCGGCGGAGGCCGGAGTGGTGATTCACGAGGGCCAGTTGACCTACAGCCTGGAGGGCCTGAACAAGGTCGTCGATCTCGGCGAGTGGTGGCAGGGCGAGACCGGGCTGCCGCTGCCGCTCGGAGGCAACGCCATCCGGCGCGCGCTTGGGGCTGAAGTGATCCGCGAATCGGCGCGACTGCTCCGCGAAAGCATCCAGTATGGCCTGGACCACCGCGAGGAAGCGCTGGTCTATGCCATGCAGTTCTCGCGCGGCCTCGATTCTTCGACCGCCGACCGCTTCATCGCCATGTACGTCAACGATTGGACGCTCGATTATGGCGGGCGAGGGCGGCGCGCCGTGCAGTTGCTGCTCGATCGGGGTTTCGAAGCCGGCGTGCTTCCGGAGCGCGTGCAGGCTGAGTTTGCTGAACCCTGAGTCATTTGAGTTCTGGATTTTTGATTTTGGCGCTGCCCGCAACGTTTGATTTTGGATTCGCCGCTCGCAGAGTTCGATTTTGGATTTTAGATTTTGGATTCGCTGCTCGCAGGCTGGCACGCCACGGAAGGAAAATCTGAAATCTGAAATCCAAAATATCCAAAATCTACAATCGAAAGCCCAAAAGCCAAAATCCAAAAAATCAAAACCCAAGATCTCATCTAGAATCCAAAATCAAAAAGTCCAAACTGCCTTTACCCGTAGCCTGAGCCGGGGTAAAGCAGGTTCAGCGCGGCAATGAAAACCGGGCGGAAGAGGTAATCAAAGGCCTTCCAGGCGATCAGTAGTCCTACGAGCGCCAGGGTGCGGTTGCGGCCGACGTCCGCCAGGCGCCGGGCCAGGCTTTCGGGAAGAAGCACTCCGATGGCGGTGATGCCGTCCAGCGGCGGTACCGGGAGCAGGTTGAAGGTTCCGAGCAGCAGGTTCAGGGAAAACAGGATGCTCAGCAGGGCCGCGAGCGCCCCTCCGATTGAATCCGGTGAGGCCGCGCCTACCACGCTCGTGAAGCTGACCCTTCCCGGCGGGACGAAAGCTCCAAGCGCCAGGCCTAGGTGAATGCCCGCCGCGGCCACGATCACCAGGGCGAAATTCGCCGCCGGACCGGCGAGGGCCATCCAGCCGGCGCGCCGCGGATACTGGCGCTGCCAGGCCGGGTTGTAAGGCGCGCTCGCCCACCCGATCATCCAACCGGCCAAAAGATAGGACGCGATCGGTACCAGCACGGTGCCGAAGGGTTCGCGCCGGATGTGCGGAACCGGGTTGAGCGTCATCTGTCCGGCGAGGAATGCGGTCGGATCTCCGCCCAGCCTCGCCGCGAGGGCGTGGCTGCTCTCATGGCAGCAAAGGGAGAACAGGAAGGCGATGTACCACAGGAGGCCGAGGGCGAGCGTGTCAGGATGCATGCAAGCGCGCCCACGAAGTTTCGAGAACTGTCCCTCGGATCGGGCCTCGGGTGCGGCCTCGGCTCCGGCCTCGGCTCCGGCCGGAGGCGTTGATAGGCTTCACTCCGGTGTGGCTGCCGGGCGCTTGCGCCCGCGCGGCGCCTTTGCGGCCTCGGCGGCCGGACTCGCCGCGACCGCCGGCGCCATTTGCCCGATCCGCGCCACGCCGGCGTCTTCATCCGGGACAAGCTCGAAAAACTGGCTCAGCTTGACGCCGTCGAGAATCCGCTGCACGTGGGGATTGATTCCGACCAGGACGATCAGGGCTTGATGCTCGACCGCCAACTCCCGGCTACCCGCCAGAAACCCGAGTCCAGTGGAGTCGATGTAGGGCACGTCCGTGAAATCAAACAGAAACTTGCGTGTTCCGGCGTCGATCAGGTCCCTCACCTTTTGCCGCAGGAAGGGACCGTCGCTTCCCGCCACAAATTTGCCGGTCAGACTAACAACCGAAATGTCATCCCTGAAGCGAACCGCGATTCTCAAGGCCGACCTCACGTTCGAGAGCTGTTCGAGGGACAATCCGCTCAGTGACCTGAGACTCTTCACTCCGCTGATCCGGCCCGACGCCAGAACTCGCCGAAGCTGTCCCTGATCCAAGTTCATGCTAGGAGACGCTCGGCTGGCTGTCAAGGGTTGCCAGCGCCGAGCTTGCAGAATCACGTCACGTCTGCCTATACTGTTCAGGGGCCGGGGGCGGCAGCCGGACCTTGATTCTCTTCCGCTTCAGACTTCCGCGGGCCTGTAGCTCAGGTGGCTAGAGCGCACCCCTGATAAGGGTGAGGTCGGTAGTTCAACTCTACCCAGGCCCACCAACCGAATCAATCAGGCAGCAGCGCTTTCATCGCAAGCCAGAGCTTCGATACTCGTTTCATTTGCCAAGGGAAGTCGCGTTTGAAGCACTCAGTCGAAGGCGGGGAATTCACTCGCAAGTTAAGGCTGGCGGGGCCGGATTACGACCGATGCAGAAAACGAGGCAGCTCGGTTGGAATGACTGAGCATTGGCCTGTCCATCTCGGTCCACGCCAACGGAATTCCACCAGTCTCTTCTCGACACCCAGGATGAAGTCGCTGCGCAGGCGGTTGACCTGCGCGACTTCAACGAAAATATGGCATCGGACGCTTCTTCCCTGTGAATGGGCTGTTGCCACGGTCACGATCGCCTCGTTGATATGCGCTGTGCGCGGCTGACGACAGCCGTCGATGATCACAACGTACTCCGGAAAAGTGCGGGCGCCAAGGCCGAGCGTGCCTGCGTTCATCCCACAATGCTATCACGTAGATCGGCATTTTCATCCTGAAATCGAAGCCCCGGGTAGCTTCCTAATTCGAATGCTTGTGGTGCAGGCGCCCCGCTGGGGGCGGTGGTGCGGAAGGCAGAAGCTAACACGACTATTCAGATTGACCTTGACATCTAGCAGCAACTCAGTTAATGTAATTAAGGAGATTGAGTCTTTCCTTCCGACCCCTCTCCGAATCGCCTGAACTAAGTCAGGTTATTTGGATCGCACCTCTTAGAGGGCAACTAAGGAGGCTGCGTACCTCCGTTGAGGTGTCTCTAAGCGCGCCAGAAGCCGGATTGACCGGACTGAATTACTGAGCCCACGCACGACAATCGGAGTCTGGGCTTGACGGCCGTGACCAAGAAAGAAGGGTTCCTGCGTGTATATCCAGTATGTTGGGTTCAATGGCACAGCTGGTTCCCGAGTCTACGGTTTTCATGTCATTGAGATGGCTCAGGAGCCCCGGGAGTTCACGGTTGAAGTCCACTCTGAGGCGTTTGGGCCCGCCCGTTTAAGTTTCCAGGATGGTCCGGAGATCTGCCTCGCCCGTCTGAAGAAGAGATTGCAAGAAGAAACGCAAGACGCCCGGGCTGAAGGCCACCTGAGCATCAGCGAACAGGACGTGCGGGCGTACTTGGAAGCCCACCGTCCGATCAAGGGGGTCGGCAGGCGAAGGCAGGAAAAGCTGGACGCGGAGGCGCGCGAAGGTGCGCAAGTTTCCCCGGAGCGCCCGAGGCCCTAACCGAGACCGGTAGCACACCGTGCATCCGAACACCGTCTGGATGCAAACTGCCGGCCGATCGCGTCGTGCTTGCTTCCGTTGAGGCGGCGCCGCCGGCCGAAACACGTGGCGCAGGTCAACCGGGCAGGCCCGAAAGGCCGAGCCAACTTGGAGGATTCAAATGTCGAAGCTTTACGTAGGAAATCTGCCCCACAGTGCGACGGACAGCAGTCTGATTGAGTTCGTCACCAACGCCGGTTTCAGCGTTGCGTCAGCCTTGGTCATTAAAGACAAACTGACAGGGGAGGCGCGGGGGTTCGGCTTTGTCGAGCTGGCGGAAGGCGAGGACCTGCAGCGGGCGATCAACGGCTTGAATGGCCAATCTCTCGGGGGACGGGCGCTGACCGTAAATGAGGCGCGCCCACCGCGCACGGGTGGATTCTCAGGGCAACGCAACAGCGGCGGCCGCGACCGCGGAGACTACCGGCGCAAATACTAAAAGAAGGGGATGAAACCTATGACACTGAAGGCCGGGCAATACGTTCGTCACGCCAAATACGGCTGGGGCACCGTGGTTGAGTACGACCGCGACCGGACGCTAGTCTACTTCCGTAGCATCGGCATCAAGCGGCTCGAGACCGATTCGGCCAACTTCGCCGCCGTGGCAGGTGAAGCGCCGAAGAAGAAGCGCCTGCCCTGATCGAGGCGCGGTGCTTTTCGGCCCCGAGCCGGAATGGCCGGCGCTTCGCTCGTGCCAGCCGCCGGGGCAGTGGCCTCCTACGCCTCACCGAGGTTGAAGAGGCGGGGGATCGGCGGGCGGTCGCGCCGCCGTCCAAGCCTCACAGAATACCTCGTTAACCTTCCATTTGAGCCTGCAGGACCTCTCCCGCCAGCCGGACCATTTTGGGCTGGTAAGCTGATTCGGCCATTTCCGCTGGTCTCCGATCGTGATTTTCAGAAACACCGGCACTTGCCTGCATCCTCTCCATCCGGATGCCCAGCGTGCGCTCCAACTGGTTCAACTCGAGCCGCTGTTCCTTTGCGAACAGGGTAGAGGCAACCCCCCGCTCGCCTGCGCGCCCGGTGCGTCCCACTCGATGAATGAAATTCTCCGCAACCTCGGGCAGATCGTAGTTGATGACGTGCGCGATGTCCTGCACGTGGATTCCGCGAGAGGCGAGGTCTGTCGCAACCAGCACGCGATAGCGTCCCTGCTGGAACCCGGCCAAGGCGGCAGTTCGCTGGGACTGTGAGCGGTCGCCGTGGATCATGGCGGCCGAGAAGCCTTCGCGGTTCAGGTTGCGGGCAAGGCGCTCCGTTCCGCGCTTGGTCCGGGCGAAGACCAGACACCGCCCGCTCTCCTGGGCCAGAAGGTGGTGCAGCATTTGCTGTTTGCGCTCGGCGGCCACCTCGAACGCCTGTACGCGAACGTTTTCCGAGGGTTTCAGCGTTGATCCCAAGGCCAGGCGGACGGGATTCTTCATGGAGCCGGTCACGAGGTGGGCGACCGACGCTTCGAGGGTGGCCGAGAAACACATCGTCTGACGGTCGCGCGGCAGAACCGCCGTGATCCTCCGGATCGCCGGCAGGAATCCCATGTCGAGCATGCGGTCAGCTTCGTCGAAGATCAGTATGGCGAGCTTATTGAAGCTAACGAGTCTGCGACCGAGAAAATCTTCCAAGCGGCCGGGCGTAGCCACGATCAGTCTGGCTCCCTTGCGGATGGCGCGCAATTGTTCTGTTTCGGAAAGCCCCCCAACCACCAGGGCGGCGGGCGCCAATTGCTTGCCTCTCAACGTGTTGTACACCTCTACCACCTGCATGGCGAGTTCGCGCGTGGGAACGAGCACCAGGGCGGCTATTTCCGGCGTATGCTGCCGAAGAAGATGCTCGATAATCGGGATCACGAACGCCAGCGTCTTGCCGGTTCCGGTCTGAGCGGTAGCGAGCACATCCTTACCGAGGAGCGCCTGTGGGATCACCGCGGCCTGAACGGGGGTTGGTGACGTGAAGCGAGCTGCCGAAATTCGTTCCTTCGTATAAGGCGAAATCGGAAGCTCTGAAAAACTCTGCATTTGTTCATTACCTTTTCTCTGGCGAAGGGCGTCTCGAGACACACGCCATCGTTCGGGCAGGCACAGCAATCTGCCTTGCCAGACTTGTTTTCAATTACGCCGAAGACTTACGGAGGAAAACTCGAGGCGGGAATTCTCAGATCAGATGCTAACCGGAGCAACCGCACCACAACCGTGGTATCAAGCGCAAGACCAGTATATCACGTCTCCGGGCCGGACGGGTCCGAATACGCCGGGTGGGGTAGCGGTTTCGCTTGTCAAGCGCAACTTCTCTCATGACCCGGGATCATCCAGGAAGACCGTACGATCCTTCCCGCCTTCGAAGTGTACGGAGGTAGCTGTAGCCGACCAATCGTTGATTGGGTTCGTCCCACAAGCGGAAGGTGAGCGACTTCAGGCTGGCGCGCAGCGTCAGGGTCTTGACTCGCCGAAACAGCGCATCCGCGTTATGGCACCTTTCCAGATTGTAATTGGGGATGCGCGGACTCAGATGATGAATGTGATGAAAGCCGATGTTGCCCGAGAACCATTGCAAGACCCTGGGCAATTTGTAAAACGAACTGCCCTCGAGGGCGGCCGCCGTATAATCCCATTCGCTATGGCGCTGCCAGTTGACCCCTTCGAACTGGTGCTGAACATAGAACAGCCAGACGCCCGCGGTGCCGGTCACCGTCATCACGGTGAGCTGAATCTCGAGATAAGCTTTGAGGCCCCAAAAGAAGCTCAGCACGGCGGCCACCGCCAGAATCGCCGCGTTCGTCCAATAGACCGACCAGCGATCCCGCTTGCTGGCCCGGGCCGAGGCAAAGCGGTGCAGGATCAAAAACAGGATCGAGGGAATGAGCACCAAGAGCACAAACGGGTTGCGCACCAGACGGTACGTCACACGCTTCCAGAGAGGCGCCTCCAAATATTCCTGAACCGTCATCGTCCACACGGATCCAAGGTCGCGCCGGTCCAGGTCGCCTGAGCCGGCGTGGTGGACGGCGTGCTCCCAGCGCCAGAAATGGTAGGGCGTGAAGGTGATCACGCCGGTGATGAACCCGCAGATGTCATTGGCCGCGCGGGATTTGAAGAACGAGCCATGGCCGCAGTCATGGTGGATGATGAATAACCGCACCATGAAGCCGCCCGCCAGCACCGCCAGCGGCAGGGTGAGCCAATAAGACACCGTCAGGCTCCAGTACATCAGAACCCAAAGCGCCACGTACGGAACAAGCGAGTTAACGATCTGGAAAACGCTGCGCCAAAGGGAGGGCTGCTGGTACTTGGCTACCACTTCCTTCCAGGACAGCGTAGCGACCGGCTGTTCAGCCTGGGTCAAAACCGGCTCATGACTCACTTGTTGCACACAACTCCTTTGTCAAGACCCGCTTGGCGGGATTCTGCGTGGGCTCATGTGGACGCCCGTAACGGTTCGGCAACTCTCGAAGCTTCCGCGTCTTCCCCGAGGGGCCGGAAGGGGCCACAGCGCGGGCGCGCGCTTCCGGGTAAGCCTGGCAGTGTCGCATTGTCAGTCGCGCTTGGAACTGCTTCAAAGCCTTGCGGGCGGGACTGAAAGCAGGGTTCGCGGATCGAGCGCTTGACCCGCGAAGGTATCTCGCGGATTTTCAGGCGCACAAATAGTATAGCACGGCTCCAGGCCGGCTCCGGATGCGCATCGGTTCTGAGAGTCCTCAAGCGCGACATCGTGCCATCTCGGGCGGACTTAGACTGGCGCGGGCCCGCCACTACAACCGATTCAGTTAGGCCGGGTCCGACTTCGAGTGTAGGAAGCGTCCCTGCCAACGCCCTCAGGCGTAAGGGACGGCGTCTCCAAACGGATTGATATCGGGCGCGAGTCTCCGAAAAAGAATTCGTGGACGGGCACGCGCAGGACCTCAGCGAGCTTCTCCAGGTTCTCCAGGGAGGGCACCTGCTCACCCCCCTCCAGCCGTGCCACGAGGCCCTGCGCGAACCCGGCTTCTGCCTCAACCGACTTGACCGATCGCGAATGCTCCAGACGAATCGTTCGAATCCGGTTTGCGATATCCAGGCCTTCTCCCCTTGACCCAATGGATGCCGCTGCGTCTTCATGCCCTTGCTGCGCAGCAGCCCGTTGGGTCGTGTTTCCGGCATAAGTGTTTGCCGGCGGGCGCCGCTCGAATCAGGCCGGCATTTGGTCCGATTCCGGTTGCGTCAAGCCAGGCTTGGGCCGCAGTTTGAACTTCATCGCCAGGCCTGAGACGACGGTATTGAGGATGGGACCCCGATTGTCGAAGACGAGTCGAGCCCACTCCCTTCGCCGCATCTGCGGAAAATAAATGCCTCGAAACACCAGGCGGGTACAGAGGTGAATGATCTGATCGCCAATGGAGTCATTTTTGAGGTATTTCAACGCTGACGAGATCGCCGCCGGCGAATAGGATGCTTTCCAGGCGGTTCGAACCTCAGCTTCGGCCTGTTCGGCCGAGAGTCCCAACGGAGAATGGGCCATGACGAACGGCTTGAAGTCGAGCCAGTGCCGGGGGCGCGTGAGGCGGCCGGCGGCGGCGAGCTTGTCGTAGAGAGGCGTGGCCGGATAAGGCGTCAGGAGCCCGAACACGGGAAGTCCGGGAGGCCATGAGCGAATCCGTTCCAGCGTGCGTTCGGCAGCCCCGGGGCGGTCGCCGTCCATGCCGAAAATAAACGAAGTGATTGCATAGAGATGGTGCCGGTAGAGGCGCTCCAGCACGGCGCCGTATTCGGCCGGCTTGTTGAAACCCTTTGCGACGCTCTTCAGGTTCTCCGGATCGATCGACTCCAGACCCATGAAGATCCACTTGCCGCCACTTTCAGCGATCAGAGAGACCAATTCTTCATCTCGCAGCAGATTCATGCTGATCTGGGCGATCCAGGGGAGCTGTGCGTTGCGGGCAATGATCTCGCGCAAAAGAGACTTGGTCCGGCGCGCGTTGATGGCAAAATTGTCGTCGATGAAGAAGACCGCGATCTTCCCCTTTTGGCGCTGGGCGAGCGCTTTCAACTCCAGGAGTTCGTTGACCACGCTTTCGTTGGTGCGGAAGCGAATGGAGTCTCCGAAGAAGCCGGTCACGGTGCAAAACTCACACCCGTAAGGGCAACCGCGGCCGGATTCGATTGGAATCAGATGGAGGCTTTGCCACTTCATACCCAGGCGGCCGAGAATCCGCCGCACGAACCCGGGCAGATGCTTGATCAGGTTGAACTGGTCGAGATCCATCTGGGCCCAGGGAATCTCGGGATAGTCCTGCAAGGTCGGCTTCACTTCGTTGCCGGCGGCGTTCAGCGGTGCGTAGACTTCTTTGAGCTCGCCACGCTCCGCATCGGCCACAATCAAGGGCCAGGTCGCGTCCGCTTCACCGAGGGCTATGGCGTCGGCGTGCCGCGGACCGCCGTCGCGCCCCAGGGGCTCGTCCGGAACCTCGGTGACGTGGGGCCCGCCCATCACCACCGGGACGCCTGTGGCGCGCAGTGCGTCCGCCATGCGATACGCTTTGGCGGCCATCCGCGTCATGGCTCCGATACCCACCAGACCGATGCCCTGGTCGCGAACGTACTGGACCACCTCCGCCTCGCTCATGCGTCGCGCGTTCCCGTCCAGCAGAAAAACCTCATGACCTGGGGGCGTGAGCGACTTCAACAGAAACATCCAGAGGTGCGGCATGAAGTTGTTGGTCACTTCGTTGTCGGGATTATAAAGCAGGATTTTCATTGGACTTTGCTCCTGGAACAAGCTGATAAAGCACGCAGGCAGCAACGCCCAACAGCCGGTGAACCCGGGGTCGTGTTCCTGGATGGCATGCCCTTGGCGACGGAACCGCTTTCGGGGAACCGCCTACTCAGAATGCTTGCACACAGATGCCAGGAAGGCTGTTCCTAGTGGAACAGCGCGCAAGAATATGCGGAGCAGTGCTGAAATCAGTCGCGAAGGGCGATAGTGAGGAGGGAGCTGTTGACCTGCAGACCGCCGTTGTAATCGATGAAGCCGAGCTCCCTGAACTTGTTCAGGAAGGAACTGACCCGGGAACGGCTGGCGCCCACCATCTGTGCCAGAGTTTCCTGACTGATCTGCGGAATCACAGGCTGGGGTTTGCCGTCTTGGCCAAAGTTGGCGAGCAGCAGGAGAACGCGCGCCAGGCGCTTCTCGGTCGAATTGAAAAGCTGATCCACCAGGTCTTCTTCCACTCGAACGGTGCGGGCCAGAGTGTATGAGACGAAGTAGTCCGCGAACTCGGCATTTTCGTGAAGCAGACGCACAACCGCCTCTTTCTCAAAGCACAACACGCTCGAATGTTCGATTGAGGTCGCGCTCGACATGCGAAGTGGGTGCCCGGCCACCAGGCTGCTTTCACCGAAGAACTGGCCGGGTTCAACGATGCCGATGACAGCTTCTTTGCCGCGGTCCGATATGACCGTCATTTTGACTCGGCCCTTCTGAAGGAAAAACACCGCATCGGCCGCATCCCCTTGCGCAAAAATGGTTTGTCCGATGCGGAACTCCTTGACAGTCTTCCCGTTCTGGAGCCGTTCAAGAAAAGGCTGCACGAGGCGCGAGTCGTTTTGTTTGCGTGCCATGAAATCCCCCGCCGGTCTACGCAAATTACCTGGACCCGAAGCCCCAGCGGGCCTTCGAACGGGGACCAGCGAGTTCCCTCTCTTACCGATACCGGCTATCCCTATATTCGGGCTTTCCAGGCCGATTTTCAAGGGGCTTGTAACTGCCAGAAATGGTTCAGTTTGACGTCGAGGTGGCCTTAATTTCGTGACGAGATCGCGGAGTAAACCCGTCTCGCCTCAAAACTCCCAAGCAGGGGAGGGCCGATTGCACTTGAGTTTAGGTAATGCGCCACCACAATAAGGGTCCGGCCGGGGCGCGAGGGAAGCCGCGGCCCTGTGTTTTTTGCTCGCCCGTCAAATAAGCGTGGACATTAGTTACTATATGAGGTAATATGAGCCCGGATTATAACCGATATGGAATCGTTCTGTCGTTTATCGTCGACCACGACTTCGGTCGGCAGCTCCGTCACGGGTTTGGGTGATACTCGTCACGGGGCTTCGTGCACCTCCTAAGCCACCATTATTACAAGTGGAGAGTAAAGGGACGGCGCAAGCACCGCGGCGAGCTCGGAGGAACAGGGCTATGGCAGCAATCGGCCGGATAATCAAGCAGCTTCGAGAACAAAAGGGGATGTCTCAAGGCGACATCGAGCGGTCCACGGGCATGCTGCGCGCCTACATTTCACGGGTGGAACACGGTCATACCGTTCCCTCCCTGGAGAGCCTCGAGCGCTTCGCCGCTGCACTCGGCATACCCCTCTATCAACTCTTCTGCTACAACCCTTCCGAACAGGAAGCGGTGGCGCCCGTGTCGGAAAAAGAGAGGGAGGCCGAGAAATTCCTCCTGCTCCTGAAGGGGTGTGTTCGCGACATGGAGCAGGGAAGTCGCGAGCTGCTGCTCAATCTCGCCCGGCGGCTCGCCGGACAATAGGATGAACCTGTCCTTGGAGGCGGGCGACGCGAGCGCGGGACAAGAACCCCTGTGGACCCGTCCCGACCAGACTTGTTTCCTACCAACTATGCATCGTGCCGTCCAGTTTCCGGTTCACCGGCAGGTAAGCGCGCCGGTACGGATACTGCGCCGCCAGTTCCTCGTTGATGTCCACGCCCAGGCCCGGCGCCTCGCCCGGGTGCATCATCCCGTTTGAAAACGTGTAAGCGTGGGAGAACACGCGTTCGGTTTCTTCCGCGTGGTGCATGTATTCCTGGATTCCGAAGTTGTGCACGCTGAGGTCGAAGTGGAGTTCCGCCGCCAGGCAGACCGGGCTCAGGTCGGTGGCGCCGTGGCATCCCGTGCGCACCTGGTACAGCTCGGCGAGATGCGCAATCTTGCGGAGGTGCGAGATGCCTCCGGAGTGCACCACCGCATTGCGAATGTAGTCGATCAACTGCTCCTCGATGAGCTGCTGGCAGTCGAAGATCGTGTTAAACACTTCTCCGACCGCGATCGGCGTGGTGGTGTGCCGGCGAATCAGGCGGAAGCCTTCCTGAAGTTCAGCCGGGGTCGGATCCTCGAGCCAGAGCAGATGATAGGGTTCGAGGCTCTTGCCGAGGCGCGCTGCTTCGATCGGGGTCAGGCGATGGTGAACGTCGTGAAGCAAATGAAGCTCGGACCCGAACTCCTTGCGCAGGCGCTCAAAGAGGCGAGGCACAAAGTTGAGATAGAGCTCCGAGCTCCAGACGTTCTCAGGCGGAGCCCCGGGTTCGGCAGGCTCGTAATACAGCTTGCCGCGGCCCACGCCGTACGTGCCGGGAATGCCCGGGATCGCCGATTGCGCGCGTATGGCGGTGTAGCCTCGCTTGGCATAATCGGCTACGGCGGCTACCGTATCCTCGATGTCGTTGCCGCTGGCGTGGCCGTACACCAGAACAGCTTCCCGCGAAGCGCCGCCCAGCAACTGGTAGAGCGGCACGTTGAGCGACTTCGCCTTGATGTCCCACAGCGCCGTGTCGACCGCGCCGATCGAGGCCATGGTGATGGGACCGCGCCGCCAGTATGCGCCCTTGTACAGGTATTGCCAGGTATCCTCAATGCGGCGCGCGTCGCGGCCGATCAGAAGCGGCGCTACGTGCTCGCCGAGGTAGGCGGCCACCGCCAGCTCACGGCCGTTCACGGTGGCGTCGCCGAGGCCATAGATTCCGTCTTCGGTAAGGATCTTAAGGGTGACGAAGTTGCGTCCGGGACACGAAACAATCACCTTGGCATCCGTGATTCTCATTGTTAACCTTGGGCTTCAGGGAATTTTGCTAGCCGGGAGGACGCTCATGGGACATCCGCTTCTCGATCTTAATGGCAAGACAGCCGTGGTCATCGGCGGCACCAGCGGGATCGGCTTGACGCTGGCCAAGGGCCTGGCGGTTGCCGGCGCCGACGTGGTGGCCACGGGGCGCCGCGCGGACCTGGTGGCATCGGCGGCCCGCGAAGTCCAGGCTCTCGGCCGCCGGTCGCTCGACGCGCCTTGCGACGTCACGGACCCGGCCAGCCTCGACCATTTCGGGGAGAGCGTCCTCGGCGAGTTCGGCACCGTGCAGATCCTGGTGAACTGCGCCGGACGCACCAAGCGAATGCCCACGCTCGATTTTCCCGAGTCGGAATGGAACAGCATCATGGAAACGAATCTCACGGGCACTGTGCGCGCTTGCCGGCTGTTTGGCCGCCCCATGATCGAGCGCGGATACGGGCGCATCATCAACATCGCTTCGATTGCTTCCTTCGTCGGACTCCAGGAGGTGGCTGCTTATTCCGCCAGCAAGGCCGCCGTGGCCTCCTTGACCAAATCCCTGGCAGTGGAGTGGGCGCGTCACGGCGTGACCGTGAATGCCATCGCGCCGGGCGTCTTCCGCACCGATCTGAACGCCGCCATTATCGACGGCACCGAGCGCGGCCGCGAATTCCTCCTCCGCACGCCCGCAAAGCGCTTCGGCCTACTCCAAGAACTGGTGGGCGCCGCTGTCTTTCTCGCCTCTGACGCCGCGAGCTTCACGAACGGACACGTGCTCGTGGTGGACGGCGGTATGCTCGCGAGCGGCGTGAACCAGTAAGGCTCGCGAATCAGCGCGCTCTGGCGGCCCCGCTGCCCGTCATTTGGTGCCTGATCTCCCGCACGATTTCCACAAACCTGCGGGCCGCATCGTGAATCATGCTCGCGGTGCGCTCCGTCATCGCTTCCTTGAGGACTAGCTCATTGCCCACGCCGAGCGCTGCCGACCCCGCCAGCATGAAGGCGGCGGCCGTCTTCAGGTTCACGCCGCCCGTCGGTACCAGCGGGATGCCGGGTAGGGGTCCTTTGAGCGCCTTGATGTATTCCGGACCGCCCACCTGCCCGCACGGGAAGATCTTGACGAAGTCGGAACCGGCGGCCCACGCCTGCAGCACTTCCGTTGGAGTCATGGCTCCCGCCATCATGAAGACGTTGTTCCGGGTGGCCAGCTCGACGGTCTTCACGTCGAGGCCGGGACTGACCAGAAACTCAGCTCCGGCATCGAGACACCGGCGGCCGGTCTCCGCGTCGAGCACCGTTCCTGCGCCCACCACAACGTGCGGCAGCGCCTTGACCACCTCGCGGATCACTTCAATGGCGCCGGGAACCGTCATCGTGATCTCGACGATCGGGATGCCTCCCTCGGCCACGGCGTCGGCGGCAAAGCGCGCCTCGTCGGGGGATGAGGCTCTCACCACCGCCACGATGCCGGATTCCAGAATGCGCTCTCGAACCTGGTCCTTGTTCATGGTGGGCTCCTCCGGTCAGCGCGCGATGCGCGCGGCCCCTCCCTTCATCACCCGCAGCACTTCGTCGAGCGTGGCCATGCTGGTGTCGCCGGGTGTGGTCATGGCGAGGGCGCCGTGCGCGGCACCGCACTCGACCGCCCATTGTGCACCGTGTCCGCACAGAAATCCATAAATCAGTCCCGACGCGAACGAGTCACCGCCGCCCACGCGGTCCAGAATCTCGAGATTGTCCCGCCGCGGCGCTTCGTAAAACTGCCCTTCGCTGTAACAGATGGCGCCCCAGTCGTTGCGGGTGGCGCTCGGCGCCTTACGAAGCGTGGTGGCGACCACTTGGAAGGGATAATCCTTCGTCACGCTCTCGATCATCCGGCGGAAACCCTCGAGTGGCAGGCTGACATGCTGCTCATCGACGCCTGCGACCTCGTAGCCCAGCGCGGCGGTGAAATCCTCTTCGTTGCCAAGCATGACGTCCACATAGGGAGCGAGCGACCGATTCACCTCCTGCGCGCGCTCGCGCCCTCCGAACGACTTCCAGAGCGAGTCGCGGTAGTTCAGATCATACGACACGATCACCCCGTGGCGGCGTGCCGCCTGCATCGCCTCCAGAGCCACGGCAGGCGTCGATTCGGAAAGCGCGCAAAAGATCCCGCCCGTATGGAACCAGCGCGCGCCGAGCCCGCCGAAGATCTGCTCCCAATCGATCACGCCTGGCCTGAGCTGTGAAACCGCGGTGTGACCGCGATCCGAGCAGCCGAGCGGCGCTCGCACTCCGAAGCCGCGCTCGGTGAAGTTCAGGCCATTGCGCACGGCTCGTCCCACGCCGTCGTACGGCACCCAGCGGATGAGTGAAGGGTCAACGCCGCCTTGCAGGATCAGGTCTTCGACGAGGCGCCCGACGGGATTGTCGGCGAACGCCGTCACGACCGCAGCGTCAAGACCAAAGCATCGCCTGAGGCCGCGCGCCACGTTGTATTCGCCCCCGCCCTCGTAAACGTCGAAGCTGCGCGTGGTCCAGACGCGCCGGTCGCCGGGATCGAAGCGGAGCATCACCTCGCCGAGAGCGACCAGGTCCCAGCGGCAGCCCTGTTTGGATTTGACCGCAAGCGGCATTTCGATTCGCAGGCTAGGTATTGTAGCGGCGCTCCCTGGCGTCGGCCTTTTGCCCAGAGAGCTTGGGCCCTCGACGCCTACCCGCCCGTTCTAGCGCAGCCAATTCCCGCGCCACCGACGAGGGTGACAGGATGCGCTTGCCGTCCAGTTCGCCGCCATTGAGCAGCATCTGGTAAAAGCGCAAGTAGTCCACGGTGGTGGAGATGAGCCCGCCCCCGCCCGATGGCATCGCCGGCTCCTTCGAGTAGTCCATGGCGACATTGCCGCCGCCCGACGGGGGCAGTTCACCCTTTTCGTTCGCCCTGTAAAGCGTCGCAAAGCGGCTGCGCCTGGCCGCGTCTACGTGAAACGACGTGTCGCTCATGCCGAGCGGTTGAAAAATGTTCTCGCTCATGTATTCGCCCAGCGTCTTCCCCGAAAGCTTCTCGACGATGTAGCCCTGGATGTCCACCGACACGCTGTAGATCCATTTCGTTCGCGGCTGATAGAGCAGCGGAATCTCAGCCAGGCGGTCGATCATGCCCTGCAGGTTCGGGGCGCCAAGTACGGCCGCGTCGCGGCACATTTTGTCTACCGGCCTTTCGCCGAAGATGCCGTAGGTGAATCCCGCCGTATGACTCATCAGTTTACCCATGGTGGGCGCGTGGGCGGGCTCTTCGAGGATGGGCTGGCCGGTCGCATCGAGACCCTTAAGAACTTTCAGGTGGGCGAACTCGGGAATGTATTTCGCGATGGGGTCGCCCGGACTCCACTTCCCTTGCTCGTAAAGGATCATCATGGCCACGCCGGTGACACGCTTGGTCATGGAGTAGATGCGGAAGATGGCGTCCTTGGTCATGGGCGCGCCGCTTGCCAAGTCCGACTTGCCGTAAGCGCGGAAGTCCACCACCTTGCCGTGGCGCGCCATGACGGTGACGATGCCGGGAAATTGTTTGTCGTCCACTTCTTTCTGAAGCAAGCCGTGCAGGCGGTCGAGGCGCTGGGAAGAGAACCCTTCGACTTCGGGCTTGACCTCCACGAGGCCTTGCTGAACGGTCTTCGGCTGCTGGCCGGACCCCGGAATTCCCGTTGCGGCGAGCATCGCGAAGACGAACCACGGCAGTACCAAGCCCTTCCGGTGGTGTTTCATCGCTCTCCTCGGTCCATCCCTGTATATCGCTGGTTAGCCGGACCCGGTCTCAGTGAGTTTCGCCGGCTCGAGGCGCGGAACGAGCAATTGAATGACACTCACTGCCACCAGATACGCGGCTCCGGCGATCAGAAACGGAACCACGTAGCTCCCGGTCGTCTGCAGGATGTAGCCCACGACCTTGGCGATCAGCATGCCGCCGACGGCCCCAGCCATGCCGGCTAGTCCCACCACCGAAGCCACGGCCTCGCGCGGGAACATATCGGTGACGAGGGTGTACATGTTAGCCGAAAACCCCTGATGCGCGGCGGCTGCGAGACCGATGAGCAGCACCGCGGCCCAGAGCCCGCGCGCCTGACTGGCCTCGATCACGGGCACCACGCAGGCCGCGCAGATCAGCATGGTGATCTTGCGGCCCAGGTTCACGCTCCAGCCGCGCCGAATGAGCCACGAGGAAAGCCATCCTCCGGCCACGCTTCCGGCGTCAGCAATGACGTAGATCACCATGATCGGCACGCCGATCTGGGCGAGGCTCAGGCCATGCTTGCGTTCGAGGAAATCCGGGGCCCAAAACAGGTAGAACCACCAGATGGGATCGGTGATGAACTTCCCGCTCATCACTGCCCACGTTTGCCGGTGGGCGAGGAGGCGCAGCCATGGCACGCGGCCAGGGGGCGGCGCCGGATCGCTGCGGATGTAGTCGAACTCCTGGCGCGACAGCCGCGGATGCTCTTCGGGCTTGCGATAGAGAATCAGCCAGAAAACCAGCCAGACGAATCCAAGCGCCCCTGTGAAGATGAACGCCCAGCGCCAGCCGAGGCGGATCGTGATCCACGGCACGACCAGCGGTGTGATTATCGCGCCCACATTGGTTCCGGCATTGAAGATGCCGGTGGCGAGCGCGCGTTCCTTCTGTGGAAACCACTCCGCAGTGGTCTTGATACTGGCCGGAAAGATGCCTGACTCACCGAAGCCGAGCGCCGCACGCGCCGCCGTGAAGCCGGCGAGCGAGCCCGCCACGGCGTGGGCCATCGCAGCCAGGCTCCAGAACACCATGGTTAGGGCGTAGCCGAGGCGCGTCCCGAGGCGATCCATCAGTCGCCCTACCACCACCAGGCCCACCGCATACGCCGCCTGGAAGGCAAACACCAGATTGCCGTAGTCGATCTCGTTCCAGCCGAGGTCGTGCTGCAGTGTACCCTTGAGTACGCCGAGGACCTGGCGGTCCATGTAGTTCTTGGTGGTGCCGAAGAGCAGCAGCGCGCAGATCACCCAGCGGAAATGGCCGATTTTCAGGCTCGCGCGCGCGGGCTGCGCCGGGGATGTCGTCCCCGCGGTTAAGTGACTCATGGCAGGGCAGGATAGGTCTCGGCTGCAGACTGCGTCATTTCCTGAACCTCAGTGCGCAGTCCTTCCCGCGAAGGCGGGAATCCACTGGTCCATTTCTCCGCTGGATTCCCGCCTTATCGGGAATGACCGCGGTTCAAAAGGGAGTTGCACATGGCGAGTCATGCAAACATCTCGGGCGGCCTACCTCGGCGCGCCGGCGAGGTTCAGCGTGACACCGCTGAAGTCCGGCTGCACGTTCACCACGCCGTACTGGCGGTCCTCGACCTCACGATGCGCCGCCATGGCCCACAGGAAGCTGATGCGATGGCCCGGAACGGAGACGTTGGGATGGAATCCGGCCGGCATCAGCACGGCGTCGCCGTCGCGCACCACGGTGACCAGTTCGGGGTATTCGGTATGGTTGTATACGAGTTGAATTCCGTAGGCCGGATGCGGCATGTCAAAGTAGACGTACATCTCCTCGAGCATCCGGGCGTGCTCGTGCGGCGGCCAACTGGTCCAATTGCCGGGCTCCGAGGTCGTGATGCCCACCAGGAGCCGCCCAGCCTGCACGTTCTTTGTCACGAGCATGCTGACCGTCCGCGTGGAGCCCGGACCGCCGGTCGTGAATTTCAGCCCAGACTCCGCCGTGACGTCCGCGGAGCGCACGAATTGCAGCGGGTAGCGCTTTCCGACCTCGGCCGAGAACTCGGCGAGATCAGCGGCCGCCCGAGCGGAGATCTCGACGGCGGAATCGCGCGGGATGTAGAGTGCGTCCTGCGGCCCGAGCGTGAACGCAGTCGAGTCAGCGTTGATCTGCGCTTCTCCGCTGAGGCACACCAGAGCAGTTTCGCGATCGCCGGTGTTGAAGGTTGCCGTGTGTTGCGAAGGGTCGAGGATAATGCGCCCGTAGGCCAAATGCTGCATCGGACTGTTCTCGGGCGACACGGAAATGTGCCGGCCTTGAGCGGCCTGGGTCTTGCGGAAAATCATCTTCTCGAGCGCGGCCTGCGGTTCGGTGCTCATGTTGCACTCCCGGTCCGGATTTTACTCCTCAGCAGGATAACACCTCATTGCCGATTTTCGATTGCCGATTGCAGCCGGATCACGCGCCAGCGTTGAGCGAGTTCTCGAGTCGCGGCAATGTCACATTTCGAGACTGGCTGCCGTATAAGTGGCAGCGGTTAGTGAAGGGGATACCGCGATTGTTCAATCGATGAGTGAGCCTTGCATACTCACCACTGGCCAATTGGCCAGGAGCTTTGGCGGCGTGCACGCCGTCACCGGTTTGAATCTCAGCGTTCGGAGCGGTTCCGTTTACGGCTTTCTGGGGCCTAACGGCGCCGGAAAGACGACGACAATCCGCATGCTGCTGGGGCTGATCCGGCCGGACCATGGAAGCGTGACGATCTTTGGGCTCGCGCTGTCTGACCATCGCAAGGGGATTTTGGGCAGGATCGGGTCCCTGGTCGAGGCGCCGTCGATCTATCCTCGATTGACCGGCAGAGAGAATCTGCAAGTACTCACGCGCCTGGCTGCCATTCGCACCAGGCGCGTCGACCACGTGCTGCGACAAGTCGGACTCTTGGACGCCGCTCATCGGCTGGCGGGGCAATACTCCCAAGGCATGAAGCAGCGCCTTGGCCTCGCCACAGCCCTCCTCAATGAGCCGCAGATTTTGATCTTGGACGAGCCGACGAATGGGCTTGATCCGGCGGGTATCCGGGAAGTGCGTGAGCTGCTGAAGCGCCTCGCGGCCGAATCCGGCGTCACCGTGTTTCTCTCGAGCCATCTCCTCAGCGAAGTCGAACAGGTGGCCACTCACCTTGGGATTATTCACCGGGGAAGGTTGCTCTTTGAAGGAACGCTTCAGGAACTACAACAGACCCGCAGCGGCCACACCGTGATCAGGACCAATGATCCCCACAAGGCCCTGGAGCTCCTGCAAGGACAGGGCGCGCGCTGTTGCCTTGTTGAAGGTGGCGCGCTTCACCTGGAGACCTCAGAGCCTGAGCTCGCCGCCACCGCCAATCACGCGTTGGTGCAGGCCGGCCTGCGCGTGTACAGCATCGAAAGCCGAAGCCAGGGGCTGGAAGAGCTTTTCATGCAGCTCACAGTCAACGAGAGCGATTGAGCCTATGGAATGCTTTCGCGCCTTCTCCTCCGAGTTACTCAAGATGAGGCGCAGCTGGGCCTTCACGTTGTCGATCGCGGCGCCCCTGGGCGTGACGCTGCTGATCTTTCTGCTGGCGGCGTTCGACGTTCCCAATAAGGAGTGGAACGATGTCTGGATATTCTACCTGCGGGGCATCGTCTGGTCATGGGTCCTGATGATGCTGCCCTTTTACGTGGCCCTCCTGCTGGCCCTGATCGCCAGCATCGATCACAACGCCGCCGCGTGGAAGGTACTGCTGGCGCAACCCGTCTCGCGCCCGCCCTTGTACGTGGCCAAACTCGCCGTCGCCTGTCTGTTGGTGGCGTGGAGCAATGTCGTGTTGGCCACAGCCAGTCTCGCGCTCGGATTCCTGCTCCGGAGGCTCAGGCCTGACATGGGGAACTTCGGACCGGGTGTCGACCTGGGGCACTTCCTCGCCATGCTGGCGCTCGCCTACGTGGCCGGGCTCCTCATGATCGCCATCCACGCCTGGCTCAGCATGAGATCGTCGAGCTTCGTCCTATCCCTCGCCGTGGTCATTTTCGCGGTCATTCCCAACTTTCTCGGTTTCCAGCAGGAGCAGCTGCAAAAACACTGGCCCTGGCTGTTTCCTTTTGATGCGGTGAGGCTGTACGGCCTTCAACCTCGCGATACGATCCTGCATTTCTGGTCGATCCAACACTTGAGCATCGTATCCGTGCTCGGCGCGGCATTGGTGACGTCCATGGCGATCTGGGATTTCAGCCGGCGGGAAGCAGCGTAAGCGGCAGCCAGACACGCCGACACATCGATCTGAACGGCGACAACGTCATGCCATCAGCCCACCGCGTAGCTTTGGAGTGCGGCAGCTTGCTGCCGCTTTTCCTCGCAGCGAGTTTGCTCGCGGAGATTTGTGCCGGCCTTGGGCTTCCTGGGTCTTGCGGAAAATCATCTTTTCGAGCGCGGCCTGCGGTTGGGTGCTCATGGCGCACCCCTGGTCCGGATTTACTCCTCAGCAGGAGAGCACATGGTTGCCGATTTTCGATTGCGCTTGGGGATTAAGGTCGAGAATAAGTGCCGTCAACTCTCAGTGAACGGATCCGCTCCAGGCCTCATGTGAGCCTTCACGCAAGGGGTCCTACTGCGCCATGCGGACCCGCCGAGGCTCGAGCAGCTTGCGACAGGCCATCCCCCTTTGTGGCCGTCGGAGTCAGCGGAGCAGGGCCTGAAAACCCGCTTGGGAGAAGCGCTGGTCGCAGGTGAGGGCGCTCGTCATGCCGTCGGCTTGCATGATCAGAAAGCCGGCGAATCTGTGAGGCTCCAATCCTTGTCCGGCCTGTCCTGGTACAGGCGCAAGGCCTGTTCCAACTGATCGCTCGTCTGCGGTATCACGGAGACACTGGAAATGCTCTGCAGGGACCTGACCGCCTGTGCGGCCACTTCGCGGAGCCGAGGCCCCCGATCACCTGAATGCATTCAGGAACTCCACCAGGATCACCTCGCTCGTGACAACCCGATCCGTGCAGTGGCTCCGGGCAGCAGCCACGTTCTCACGGCGAAGGTCGTCGCGAGGGTTGAGAAGCGCGATCCAGTAGCTGGTGTCAGCAAAGACGAGTTTCATCGTCGCGACGGTTTGGAGATTCCGTCGAGGTAGTGGTCGAGGTTTTTCGCGAGGTCGAGGGGGACGCGCTCCCACTCTGTATCTGGAACGCTTCCGGTGATGGCGGCAAAGATCTCGTCAACGGACTGTGCCGGTGCCGCGGATCGCGGCACCGCCACCGGATGAGCATCGTGTTCGATCACGACTTCGTCACCGGCGCGTACTCGCTCCAGCAGGGAGCCAAAACCACCCGCAGCTTGTGAGTCCGAGACGTGGATCACGCGGTTGCTCATGGCTCCCATTGTACACGGACTCCACCGAGGATAACGCGACGAAGAGGCGGGCCACCGGGACCTCTACCGAGCAACCAGTCAGAAAGTTAAACAACCTCTCAGCTTAATTCGGCTCAGCCACGCAGGCAGTCCAAAGATTCCGAAAGCACACAGCGATGGCGGCGAGACCTCGCGGTCCGACTGGTCGACCACCCGCTGGCGGCTTTATATTGGTAAGGGGGTCCGAAAATCTAATTGTCGAGGGATTCGAGATGCGATGCTTCCGTTTGACGGGTTTGTATGCGGGCTTTCTGGTGCTCGGCTTGCTGGTCGGTGCCTGCAGTTTCAGCCTCTCGGCCGGAGTGGCGGGCGGGGACGACATCCAACGCGGCTCCGCCGCCTTCACGGACTATCGCGGGGAAAAGCCCGGAACCGTCCGTCAGATCACCGTGGCCGATCTTCCCCAACCGTACGCATCACAGTCCGTCGACAACGGCCCCAGGGTGGTGCCCCGGCCGGCGAATGCCTGGCCGCAGACGCTGCCGGGATTCAAGGTGGAGCAGTACGCCACCGACCTCGATAATCCACGCGAGTTGCGGACTGCGCCCAACGGCGACCTGTTCGTGGCAGAGAGCGATCCCGGACGCATCCTTGTGTTGCACGGCATGGGCGCAGACGGCAAGGCGTCGTCGACCTCCGTCTTTGCTACGGGGCTGGTGCTGCCATTCGGAATCGCCTTCTACCCGCCGGGTCCGGATCCAAAGTACGTCTACGTGGCCAACACCGACTCGGTGGTGCGGTTTCCTTATCAGAACGGCGACCTCAAAGCGCGCGGGCCGGCCGAGGTTGTGGTGAAGGAGTTGCCGGGTTTCGGCAGGCTGCGCGGCGGAGGACACTGGACGCGCGATCTGGCCTTTACTCCCGACGGCAAGAAGCTCTTCATCTCCGTGGGATCGCACTCCAACATCGATGATCCGGACACCACTCCCGCCGAATTCCATCGCGCCAACATTCTCGAGGCCAACCCGGACGGCTCAGACCTGAAGGTCTACGCCTCGGGCATTCGCAATCCGGTCGGGATCGCCATCGACCCGGCCGACGGCCAGTTGTGGACCTCCGTCAACGAGCGCGACCTACTCGGCAACAATCTCCCGCCGGACTACATAACGCACGTGCAGGAAGGCGGATTCTACGGCTGGCCGTGGTTCTACACGGGCGGCCATCAGGACCCGCGCATGCAAGGCAAGCATCTCGAGATGAAGGACAAAGTCATCGTGCCGGATGTGCTGCTGCAGCCCCACAACGCCTCGCTGCAACTCACCTTTTACGAAGCCACGCAATTTCCGGGCGAGTATCGCGGCGACATTTTCGCCGCCGAGCACGGCTCATGGAATAAGTCCATGCGCGCCGGGTATGAAGTCATCCTGGTTCCGCTTGAGAACGGCCACGCCACGGGCGCGTACGAAGACTTCGTGACCGGCTTTGTGACTCCTGACGGTAACGTCTGGGGGCGTCCGGTGGGCGTGGCGATAGCGAGCGACGGGTCATTGATGGTCAGTGACGACGGTTCGAATACCATCTGGCGCGTCAGCTACGCGGGCCAGAAGTAAGCGGCCGGAGTTGTTGTCCGCAGGTGCTGCCGATCTTTCGGTCATCAACCCGTAGACCGCCGCGCCGGAGCTTGAATCGGGGGGACCACTCTGATTGTGGGTCGCCGCCGGTCCGTAGTAGAGTTGAGGGTCTTGAACGCCGGCGGGCGCTGAAGCGAAATCGAAATGCTTCCTTGTACGCGGTCCGACTCTCGAGCCCGCACCTCACTATGACCAAAGTTCAGCGGCGATGGCTCGGGACGGCGGTGGTGGCGGCGGTCCTCGTCCTGGTGATCTGGCGATTCAGCCAGAGTCCCGACTGGCGTGAGTTTAGCTGGCAACGCGTCTGGTCGCTGCTGATCCATGCCAGCCTGAGCTGGCTGGCCGCCGCGGTCATGGTCACCTACAGCAGCTATGTGATCCGCGCCTTCCGCTGGAAGTTCTTCCTCGATCCGATCAAGCGTGCCTCGTTTCCCGTTCTTTTTTCCGGACAAGTCCTCGGCTTCAGCGCCGTCTACCTCATTGGCAGACCGGGCGAACTAGTGCGGCCCGCCTACATTGCGCGTTGGGAGGGTGTGACGTTCGCGTCGCAACTGGCCATTCTGCTGCTCGAGCGGATTTACGATTCGATCGCGGTCGCCCTGGTCTTCGCCCTCGCTCTGTACCTCCAGGCCGTGCGTCCTCACGAGGCGGCTGAGGCCGCGACCTTGCACAGCATGCGGCAGGGAGCGATAGCGGTCCTGCTGGTGACCGCGGGGTTGGTAGTGGCCCTGGTGCTTTTCAAGTTTCGCACCGAGACCTTCCTCAAGGTCGGCTCACGGGCTCTTGGGTTCCTGCCGGCCAAGATTCGCTCGGCGATGGGCCGGGTGGCGCGCTCCGTGGCTGAAGGGCTCGACGTCATCGAGAACTGGCGCGATCTCACGGCGAGCATTGTCTGCACGGCGCTGCTGTGGCTTGCGAACATCAGCGTTTTCTGGTTTGTCTTTAAGAGCCTCGGCGGAGAGGTTGGCGAGCTTTCCTGGTGGGCGGCTGGCGTGGCGGCGTTCTGCGCCGCACTGGGGCTGGTGGCGCAACTGCCGGGCGTGGGCGGAGGATTTCAGGTCGGGGTGCTGGCGGCGCTCCAAAAGGTTTTCCGCGTCGGAGGCGCCGCCGCAACCAGTGCGGCGCTTCTGTTGTGGATCGTCATCCTGGCGCCCTGCGTGCTCCTCGGCGTGGTGCTGTTGATTTACGGCGGCCTGAGCTTCAAGAAACTCGAGGCCATCGCGGAGGCCGAGCGCAGGGCGGGTCACCATGACGGCCCCGTGCGGGGGACGGTTTGATGGCCTGGCAAGGTGAAAGCGGCAGCCCCACGCGCTCCTCGATGGTGCGCCTTCGCAGCGTGTTCCGATCCCGGCGCGCCGCTCACTCAGGCCGACAATCCCTTTCCGGGTCGTGAGGCATCTAGCATGAAGTGTCCTTTCTGCGGGCACGCGGAAGACCACGTTGTGGATTCGCGTGAGGCCAAAGTAGGCGACACCATCCGCCGCCGCCGCCAGTGTGAAAAGTGCGGGCGACGCTTCACCACCTACGAGCGCATCGATGAGATCCCGCACATGGTGGTGAAGAAGGACGGGCGCCGCGAGAAGTTCGACCGGCAGAAGATTCTGGCCGGTCTGCTGAGGGCGTGCGAAAAACGCCCGGTTCCGATGGCGAAGTTGGAGGAGATTGTCAACGAAGCAGAGTCCTACGTGGCGGAATCGCCAGACCGCGAGCGGCCAAGCCAGGCCGTCGGGGAAATGGTGATGAGCCGGCTCAAGAGGCTCGACAAGGTGGCCTACGTGCGATTCGCCTCCGTCTACCTCGATTTCAAGGACGTCCGCGAGTTCATGGACGAACTGAAGGACCTCCTGAAGGCGCGCGGCAAGTAGCGTCTTAAACCATGAATGATGAACGATGAATAATGAACAGTACAGTCGATCCGTTCATCATTCGTCGCTCATTGTTCATCGTTCGAAAGGCTGTCCCAGACGAAGGCGCCGAAGGTGCGGAAGGTTCGAAAGCCCAGCCGCTCGTAGAATCGGACGGCCGGGCTGTTCAGGTCCGTGACGGTTAGTGAGACCTCGCGGTAACCGCGGCGCGCGGCTTCGCCAAAAGCCTGGCCGAGCAGCGCCGCCCCGAGGCCTCGAGACTGGAACTCCGTGGCCACGGCCACCTGGGGAATGTGGGCCGTCTGGCGGCGTACAGCGGTCAGCGCCACGAGCCCGGCGAGTCTGCGGCTGGAAGCGTGCAAGGCGATCAGTGAGGCGCGAGGCACGGGCTCGCCGCATCCGCGGAGCTCGGTGATGTTTTCGATCAGCCGCGCGGCGCCCTGCGCGCTCGCATATTGGTCATTGATGGCGGCATCCACGTGGCCGCGGTACGTCTCGCAAATGAGATGGGCCGCCTGGTCATCGTGCCGTCTCTCCCACGGTTCGATCACGAATTCGCCGGAGCCGGGCGCTTCCCGGCCGGTGTCGGCCTGGGAGCGCCGGTCTTCCAGGTTGAGCAGCATGAACCGCCGGACGTAGGTGCGGAAACCATGCCGGACGAAGCAGGGCTCGAGATCTTCCGCGCTGAAGTGCGGGAGTTGAGCTTCCACCCGCCGGACGCCGGGCCAGGCCATCAGCGTCTCGAGAACGCTCTCGAGCAGCCGGAAAATGTCCGCGGACCGGGCGGCGGGATCTGCTACGTAGCAGTCGCCGATCAGGCCTTTCTCGCCCTCGCAGACGTAAAAGCTGTAGCCGTCGACGCGTCTGCCGTTGACCAGGGCGTATCCGTGCAGGCGCTTGTCCGCCAGGCACGCGCTGATGACGCGGGCGGCGGGTGCGTAGTCCCAGTGCAGGCGGTCGGCCCAAGCGTGCCCTTCGGCTTCGAGCAGCGGCGCGAAATCGCCGGCCTCTAACCGGCGAAGGTCAATAATCTCGGAGGCCAAGACACGCTCCTTCGGGCGTGGTTGGATTTGGAAGGCTCTTGCAGTTCGAGTATAACCTACAAGCCCGATGAAGGCTGACCTGCCGTGCGCCGGCGCAGGCACGGCGGCTTGAGCACGCCGCAACTCCAAATGACCGTGGACTCCCAGCCCGCCGCCGATGCCCCTTCCGCGCAGGCTCGTGGCGTGCGCAAGGTCAAGTTCCAGCATCGCGTCGAATACGTGGCCGGGGCCGGGATTTTGCGCCTTCTCGGATTGCTTCCGCGCGGCGCGGCACGCGCGGTGTGCGAGGTGATTGCCGCCGGCAGCTACTACCTCTGGCCGCGGCTTCGCCGCGTGGGCCTCTTCAATCTGCGCCTGGCCTTTCCCGATTGGACCGAGCGACGGCGGCGCCAAGTCCTCTTCCAGACGTTTCGCGGCTTCGGGCGCATGATGGCGGACTTCGCGTCTTTCCCGCGGCTCCAGCACAGCAATATCGAGCGGATGATCGTCTACGACGGCTTTGAGCACTACGCGCGGGCTCAGCAGCAGGGCAAGGGCGTGATCTTCCTGACGGCGCACTTCGGGAATTGGGAGCTTAGCTCCTTTGCCCACAGCCTGTACGGCCACACGATCAACTTCACCGTGCGCCCCATGGACAATCCGCTGCTCGACGAGCTCATCACGCGCTATCGCTGCTTGAGCGGCGGACGGCCAATCGACAAGAACGACTTCGCGCGGCGCGCTCTGCAGGCCCTGAAACGGGGTGAAGCGGTCGGGGTCCTGATGGATACCAACATGCTGCCCGGCGAGGGCATCTTCGTGGACTTCTTCGGGCGGCTCGCCTGCACCACCAGCGCGCCGGCGCGGCTGGCGCGAAAGACCGGCGCCGCCCTGGTGCTCGGCCTGACGATCTGGGATCCCGGGCTCGGCAAGTATCGCCTGCGCTTCGAGCCGGTGGACTGGATCCCCGGCGCGGACGCGGAGGAAGAGATTCGGGCGAACACCGCAAACTTCACGCGCCTGATCGAGGGGTGCATTCGCCGGTATCCGGAGCAGTGGTTCTGGGTGCATCGCCGTTGGAAGACGCGACCGCCGGGCGAGCCGCCGCTCTATCCTTTCTGAAGGTGGTCTATGACGGTTCGAGAGATCGCGGAATGGGTGGACGGCGTGGCGCAGGGCGAGGCCGAGCGGGAGATCCGGTCGGTCGCGGCGCTTGAATCCGCCGGTCCGGAGGACCTGAGCTTCGCCGCGGATTCGAGCGCCCTTGAGCGCGCCGCGGGATCGAGCGCGGGTTGCATCCTGATTCCCACGGGCCGCGCGCTCGAGGGTTTGACCACGGTGGCGGTCGCTCATCCCAAGCTGGCCTTCATCCGCCTTGCGGAGAAACTGGCGCCGCACCCTGCGCCCGCGCCGGGAATTCATCCGACTGCGGTCCTCGACCCCGAAGTGTCGGTCGATCCGGACGCCACCGTCGGACCTTACGCCGTGATCGAACGCGGCGCCCGCGTGGGCCCTCGAACGATTCTCAGGGCGGGCGTGTGCGTGGGCGAAGGCGCGGAGATCGGCGCGGATTGCGTGCTCCATCCGGGCGTCAAGCTTTACGCGCGGGCGCGCCTCGGCAATCGGGTGATCCTTCACGCCGGGGTCGTGATCGGCGGCGACGGCTTCGGCTACATCTTCGCCGAGGGCCGCCAGCAGAAGTTCCCGCAACTCGGCGGCGTGGTCATCGAAGACGACGTCGAGATCGGCTGCAACTCCACGATCGATCGAGGGTCGCTCGGGACTACGGTGATCGGTCAAGGGACAAAGATCGACAACCTGGTGCAGATCGCCCACAACGTCACCATCGGCAGGCACTGCGTGATCGCGGCCCAGACCGGAATCTCCGGCAGCGTGCGCGTGGGCGACGCCGTCGTGATCGGCGGACAGGTCGGCATCGGCGACCACGTCGAGATCGAGTCGGGCGCGCGCATCGGGTCCAAAGGCGGCATCCTGCCGGGGAAGATCGTGCGCGGCGGCACAACCGTCTGGGGGATACCGGGCCGGCCGCTCGACGTCTTCAAGCGGCAGTACGCGCACCTCAGCCGCCTGCCTGAACTCGCCCGCCGCGTGAGCGCGATCGAGCGCTTGCTGCGCCAGCGGCTGCCCGGTTCACGTCCGGGATCGTCTCCGGAATCGCCGCACGAATCGCCTCCGGGATCAAACGAATAGCCCACCTCTGTAGCCATACCTCTGCCCGCAAGCGACCGGTGCCGGTCCGACCGTGGTGACCATCGCAGCCGGACCATCCTCCGTAGTCCATGGCGAAAGCCGCATTCGCGCGCCGGAAGGTCGGGGCTTTCGGAGTGCGAGAAAGCGGCGGCTTTGCCGCCCTGCCGTGCGAAAAGGTTCCGCCTCACCGTCGAGCAAGGCTATAAGATTGAAGGCCTTGGCGGCCTTGTCTGAAAGGTAAAGCGTTTCCCCACAGCGGGGCAGGCACAGCCGCTGCCGCGCGGGCCACGGGTGTTCACACATGCTCTGCCGGCCCTCAGACGTTCAGGTCAACCATGCCCCAGCCACTTTGGCTCTGAATCGGATAAACGAAGCCACCCCGGGAAACGGCCGACTGATTCTAAAGGGCTTGCCCGGACCGAGTTTCGCTTCGTTTGGCTTCGTTTTGACCTGTTTTTCGGGTCGATTTACTGATTCTATTGGACATAGTGGCTTCGTTTTGTAAAATTTTAGATTCTTTTTTTTGGCTTTTTCCGAAAATCACGTGGGGCTAGCTCGGCGGCTACACAGTCCCAGTTTTCTCAGGGAAGCGCGACGCTCTGTTTGCCCAGCCACCCATTGACCGGACTCGCAGGTAAACTGTTGGTGATAAGCTGCAATTGGCCGGGATCGAAGTGGCCACAGGGATCGGCATCGATGAGGAATATCGAGGGTACGCTTGGAACGGTGAATCGCAGAGCTCCGCTCTGCGCCAGCCGGCCCAGCCGGCCCGGAAATCGGGCTCAGGCAGGAATCTGGCAGCGGGGTAGCGCAGAGTTTCGAGCCGTTCGGAACTCTGCGGCTTCTCGTCAACGCTTGAACGAAGGCCCGCAGAGTTTGGAATGCGCAGCCTCTGCGTTACGCCGCTCCAAATTCTCACATGAAGATTGAAACGGAAATCGCAGCTCCCGCGTCTAATGATTCTGGCGGGTTTCAAAGGTAGAAAACGCTGGCCATCGTCCCGTCCCCCCTCGGGGCAGGCCAGCGGTCTCTGAGACCCGCCAGCCACACCCCCCAATTTTGCTACCTCTTAGGGCCGTGAAGGTTGCGATCCTTCCGTAATGAATAAACGGGCTGGCGCGGAAAGGCTTCAGTCGCGTCGTTGAGTTTTCCCCACCGCGTCGTTGCGCTTTTCCCCCCGCTTTGGGCCTCATCCCCTCGTTCTCGCACAGCCTCACGGCTCCCGTGTGAAGCGGCAGAGTCGCGAAAATCACAAAGAAATGGGGGTGGGCCCCGGAAAGGCCGAGCCTTTCCGCACCGCAAGGCGGCACAGCCGCAAAACGCACCGACAGGACGAACGCAAACTTATCCGGCTTCGATAATCAGCGGCCGGCTGGCGCAAACTCTGCGCTGATCCAGGGGTTCTTTCGCTCAATGAGCCTCTGATCGTCGGGCGAAGCGCTATAATCTTGTCGCAATTCTGCGGCGAAGCGACGTGACGGCCATGATCGGCAAAACCGTTTCTCACTACCGGATCATCGAGGAGCTAGGCAGCGGGGGTATGGGAGTAGTCTACAAGGCCCAGGACACCAGGCTCCCGCGCTTCGTCGCCTTGAAGTTCCTGCCCGAACGTCTCGGCCAGGACCGCCAGGCCTTGGAGCGGTTCAAACGCGAAGCGGGAGCCGCCTCCTCCCTGAATCACCCGAACGTTTGCACCGTGTACGACGTGGACGAGTACGAAGGCCGGCCCTGCATCGTGATGGAGTTCCTGGAAGGCCGGCCGCTGAAGAGTTGCATCGCGGGTCGGCCGTTGCCGGTGAATACCCTGTTGGGGGTCGCCATCCAGGTTGCCGAGGCGCTGGAAGCGGCCCACTCGAAGCAGATCGTCCATCGCGACGTAAAGCCCGCGAACGTGTTTGTGTCCAACTGTGGGCCGAAGGCACAAGCGAAGCTGCTCGATTTCGGCCTGGCGAAGCTGTCATGTGCCGGGGAAATCGCGGGATTGGAGCCTGGTCTGCGCTCGCCGATGGAGTCGCAGGTAGCCGCGGCCCACGCAGCGCCAACAGCGTCCATCGACCCGGAACATTTAACCAGCGCCGGGGTAATGATAGGCACCGCGGCCTATATGTCGCCGGAGCAGGCGCGAGGTGAACCACTTGACGCTCGCACCGACCTCTTCAGCTTTGGCGCTGTGCTCTACGAAATGGCGACGGGACGACAACCCTTCACGGGCCCGACATGGCCCGTAATCCTCGCCGCTCTGCTTAAAGATGCGCCCACGGCTGCTGTGGAACTGAATCCCTCGCTGCCGCTCGAGCTCGGGCGCATCATCGACAAGGCCCTCGAAAAGGACCGGGCGAAGCGTTACCAGTCCGCTGCCGAGATGTTGGCGGATTTCAGAGCCCTCAGGGGCCATCTGGCTTCCGGCAGAAGCGAAGGCGTCCCGATGGGTACGTCAGGACAGGGCCAAGACCCGGCCCACGAGCTGGCCGCGCCACAACCAGCCGGGCCACAACCAGCGGCTGCACGACGAGGTCGAAGGGCGCCCGCATTCGGCGTACTAGGCGTCGCGGTCGCGGGGGCTTTGGCCTTCGCTTTGTTCGAGCTGCACTCGCATCGCGTTGCGGCGCTCGGCGAGAAAGACACCGTCGTCCTCGCCGACTTCGACAACACGACGGGCGATCCCGTTTTCGACGGCACGCTGCGCCAGGGGCTTGCGGCGCAACTCGAGCAGTCGCCGTTTCTGAACTTGCTTTCCGACAACGCGATCGCGCGGACGCTCGCCTTGATGGCTCAACCTGCGGATGCGCGACTCACCAAGCAGCTTTCCCGCGACGTCTGCCTGCGCACGGGCAGCGCCGCGACCATTGAGGGCTCCATCGCGAGCCTTGGCAGCGAGTACGTGCTGAGTTTACAAGCGGTAAACTGCCACACCGGCAACCTGCTGGCCCAGGAACAGCAGACGGCCATCGGAAAGGAACGCGTGCTCAACGCGCTCGGGCGGGCAGCCACCAAGATGCGCAAGAAGTTAGGCGAGTCGCGGGCTTTGGTCGAGAAATATGACGCGCCGCCGGAGGACGTCACTACGCCGTCCCTTGAAGCGCTGCGAGCCTATAGCCTCGGTTGCCGGGCACAGGTCTTGAAGGACGATGGCATCGGCGCCGTCTCCTTTTTTCAGCAAGCGGTCAGCCTGGACCCGAATTTTGCCATGGCGTACGCGAGGCTCGGAACGAACTACGCCAATAACGGCGAGGATGCCCTGGCCGCGGAAAACGCGCGCAAGGCGTACGAGCGCCGCGAAAGGGCGAGCGAGCGGGAAAGATTCTACATCGACTCGCATTACGAGGATTTCGTCACCGGGGACCTTGAAGCCGCCCGGAAGACTTATGAATCATGGGCGGAAACCTATCCGCGCGACGATATTCCGCCTAACAATCTCGGCTTTATCTACGGCAGTCTGGGCGAGTACGAGAAAGCCCTTGCCGCCCGGCAACAGACCTTAAGGCTCTCACCCGACAGTGCGGCGCATTACGTGAATCTTGTCAACGGGTACCTGTACTTGAACCGTCTGGATGAGGCTAAGGCCGCCGCACAGGAAGCGGGGGCCCACAATCTTGACGCTCCGCTCATTCACCAGCACCTCTACCAGCTTGCCTTCTTACAGCATGACGGAGCGGCCATGGAGCGGGAGGCCGCCGAACTCGAGGGCAGGCCGGGATGGGAAGACAGTATTCTCGAGGTCGAATCAAACACAGCCGCCTACGCCGGACAGTTCGCCAAGGCGCGAGAACTGATGAGCCGCGCAGTCAACTCGGCTCTGCGCGCCGATGAGAAAGAGCCGGCGGCAGACTACGAGGCCGAAGCGGCGCTGCGGGAAGCCCTCGTCGGCAATACGATCCTTGCGAGGCAACAGGCGCAGAACGCGCCATTCTCCTCAAAAAGTGAAGATACCGAGGCTCTCTCGGCGTTGGCCCTGGCGTTGACGGGGGATTCCGCGCGAGCCATACGCCTTGCAAACGATCTCTCCCAGCGATTTCCTAAAGATACGATTGTGCAGTTCCAGTACCTCCCTATGGTTCACGCGGCCACCATCCTGGGCGGCGGTGCCGCGGCTAAAGGTGATGGGGCCATTGACGCCCTGGCGGCCGCCGTACCCTACGAGCTGGGAAATATCGGCGGAAACGTAAGGGTCGCGCTCTATCCCGTCTACCTGCATGGCATGGCCTATCTGGCAGCAGATCAGAGCGCTGCGGCAGCCGCTGAATTCCAGAAGATTCTCGATTGGCCGGGCGTAGTTGTGAACGAGCCCATCGGCGCCCTGGCGCACCTGGGACTTGGCCGAGCCTACGCTCGAGAGGCGGGTCTTTCTCGAGGCGGTAAGAACAGCCGCGTAAAGCGCCCGCAACAACCCGAAGCCCTCGCCAAAGCCCGGACTGCCTACCAGGATTTTCTGAACCTTTGGAAAGACGCCGACCCCGACATCCCGATCCTGAAGGAAGCCAAGGCGGAATACGCCGACCTGAAGTAATACGGCATCTCACCAATTTGGCCGGCTGACGAGTCTCGGAAAGGCACAGCCTTTGCGCACAGCCAGGCGCGAGCGCCGGGGGGGGCGACCTGCGGTGCGGGGCGGGTAAGCCTTCGAAAACAAGCCGGACCCCGACCAAACCCATTTTGTTAGAATGAAGGACGCTCGCTTCGGTCCTCCTGCCCGGTGCTGTTCATTTCGAGGGGTGCCAAAGGCTTTGCGGCGGAACGTCACCTGAAGACGGGCACGTGTTCTTAAACAATTTTTCTAAGAGGTGAAGGTTGAAAAATGCTTGAATCTTATTTGCGCCTTTTATCGAGATCCGTTTCGCGCATACTGCTTCTCACGGCCCTAGCCTGCCTGGCGCCGGGCGTGGCACGGGCCCAGGCGCCGCCCGCCGTCAAAGTCGACCTCGACCAGGCGATCCAACTGGCGCTACAGCATAATCATTCTCTGCTGGCGGCGCGGACCGGGATTTTGCAGAGCCAGGCCGAAGAAATCACAGCCGCCATACGGCCCAATCCCGTCTTTACCTACGATGATCTTTTCATACCCATTACTCCGAACGATTTCAACTCGACCACTTTGAACCAGGTGACGGAGTTCGATCTGAGCGCGGCCTTCACGTGGGAACGCGGGCACAAGCGCGATGCGCGCATCGAGGCGGCCAAGGACACCACGACCGTGACGAGGTCCCAGGTTTTCGACAACGAGCGGACGCTGACCTTCAACGTCGCCCAGCAATTCGTGAACGCGCTGCTGGCCAAATCCACACTCGACTTTGCACGGCAGGACCTGGACAGCTTCCAGAAGACGGTGGACATCTCGGAATCGGAATACAAGGCGGGCGCAATCAGCGAGGGTGACTATCTGAAGATCAAGCTGCAGCTTCTGCAGTTCCAGACCGATGTGTCCTCGGCCCAACTGGCCCTGGTGCAGGCCATGGCGGGTCTGCGCCAGTTTCTCGGCTATAACGCCGTGCCTGAGAACTATGAAGTGGCGGGCGACCTCGCCTACGCACCCGTGCACATGAACCAGCAGGACCTCGAGCTGATGGCCATGCAGCACCGTCCGGATCTTCTGGCGGCCCGCCAGGGGGTGACCTCGGCGAACAGCCAGTACAAGCTGGCCAGGGCCAACGGCAAGCGCGATCTGATTACCGCCTTCACCTACACGCACGTGTCGGGTATCAACTCGGCGGGCTTCACGGGCACCATCGAGATTCCGGTGTGGGACCGCAACCAGGGCGAGATCGCGCGCACGAATTATGCCATCAACGGGGCCCAGGAGAGCGAGAAGGCCGCCGAGGACCAGGTGATGACCGACGTCATCAACGCCTACGGAGGATTCCAGAGCGCCGACCAGGTGGCCGGGCTTTACGAATCGGGCTATCTGAAGCAGGCGCAGGATTCGCGCGACATCAGCGAGTATGCCTACAAGCGCGGGGCGGCCAGCCTGCTGGACTTTCTCGACGCCGAACGCAGCTATCGGTCGACGCAGCTCGCGTATCGCCAGGCGCTCGCGAACTACATGCTGGCGGTGGAGCAGATGCGGGAGGCTGTCGGCGTCAGGAGCCTGCCATGAGGGATAAAGCCGGGGGACGCAGGAGAGCGCTCGGTGCGGCAGTTCTGATCCTGCCGCTGCTCGGATCCACTCCTGCCTGTGGCCATCATGCTGCAGACTCGAGCGCGGCTTCTGTGGCCTACGGCACCAGCAGCGCCGGTGGCGTCCAGGCACAACTCTTCAGCGTGCCGCCCGAGCAGATGTCACACGTGCAGGTTGTGACCGTAGCGGCTTCAGCGCTCGAACGAGTGCTGCGCCTGACCGGATCGGTGGAATACAACAACTTTGAGACGACGCCCGTCATTACTCAGGTGGGCGGTCCGGTCGCGAGGATCCTGGTTTCCCCGGGAGACGAGGTACGGGCCGGCCAGCCGCTCCTCGAAGTGGCGAGCCCGGACTACGCGCAGGATCGCACCAATTACTTAAAGTTCCGGGACGCCCTCGCACTGGCCGAGAAGAGCTATGACCGCGCCCAGGATCTCTACGCGCACCACGCCATCGCGCAGGCTGACCTCGAGCAGGCGGAGTCCACGCGCAATCAGGCTCAGGCTGACTTGCAAGCGGCCGAGCAGGCGCTCAAGGTCCTGGGCGTCGCCGATCTGGATGCGCTTGTCCGAGGCCCATCTTCGGCGCAGGTTCCATTGCCTGCCCCGATCGAGGGCGAGGTTGTGGAGAGATTGGTTTCACCCGGGCAGGTCATTCAGGCGGGCGCCACGCAATGCTTCACGATTTCGAACATGAAATCGGTCTGGGTGCTGGCCAACGTCTACCAGCAGGACCTGGCCTACGTGCGCGTTGGCGAGCCGGTCGAGATCAGCACTGACGCTTATCCGGAGGTCTTCCGCGGCAAAATTTCCTACATCGCACCGGCACTCGATCCCGACACCCGCACGCTGCAGGTGCGCATCGTGGCCGCCAATCCGGATAAGAAGCTCAAGAAGGAGATGTACGTGACGGCGTCGGTGAGGGCGTCCGCGATTCCCAATGCCATCGCCGTTCCGGATGCTGCGGTCTTGTGGAACTCCGAGAACCAGCCCTTCGTCTACGTTGAGACGGCCGGCAACCAATTCGGCCAGGAGTTGGTGACTCTGGGCGAAAGCCAGAACGGGCGCACCCAAATCCTGTCGGGCCTGACCGCAGGACAGCGGATTGCGGCGAACGGCAGCCTGTTCCTACAGTTCGAGAATTCCTTGCAACGATAGCGTAGCCCTGATGCAAACTCGGTCCTCAGTCTTTCGGCGCGCGATTTGATACATTCCATCGTCCAATTCGCTCTGCGACAGCGCTTCCTGGTGCTGATGCTGGTGGTGTTCATCCTGATCATCGGCATCGTGTCGTTCCGGCAGATGCCCGTGGATGCCTATCCGGACCTGTCACCGCCCATGGTGGAGATCATCACGCAGTGGGAGGGCCATGCCGCCGAGGAGGTGGAGCGCCTGGTGACGCTGCCGATTGAAGTTGAGATGAACGGCGTGCCGCAACTGGTGGTGATGCGCTCAATCTCGCTCTACGGCCTCTCGGACGTCATCCTGACCTTCGAGGACTCCACCGACAACTACTTCGCCCGCCAGGTGGCCTTCGAACGCTTGAGCGACGTGACGCTGCCGAACGGCGTCACGCCGTCGCTCGCCCCTCTTTTCAGCCCGAGCGGCCTGGTCTACCGCTACGTCCTCGAGAGTCCGGACCGCAGTCCGCAGGAACTGAAGACGATTGAGGACTGGGTGCTGGAGCGCGCCTACAAGTCTGTCCCCGGCGTCGCCGACGACTCGGGCTTTGGCGGCACCGTGATGCAGTACCAGGTGCTGCTCGATCCGGCCCGCATCTATGGCTATCACCTCACCGTGCCCCAGGTAATGCAGGCCCTCGCGGCCAACAACGCCAACGCCGGCGGCGGGTTCTACGAGCAAGGGGGCCAATTCTACTACGTGCGCGGCCTCGGCCTGGTAAAGACCACCGACGATATCGCGAGCATCGTGGTCGCCAGCAACAATGGGGCTCCGGTGCGCATTCGCGACATCGGACGGGTGGTGATCGGGCACGCTCCGCGCCTGGGCGAATTCGGTTTTGGAGACAACGATGACGCCGTGGAGGGCGTGATCTTTCTGCGGCGCGGAGAGCAGACGCAGACCGTACTCAAGGGCGTGGAGGCCAAGACTGAGCAACTCAACCGCCAGGTGCTGCCCTCCGATGTCAAGGTCAGGCCTTATTACGATCGCAGTGCGCTGGTGGATCTCACCACCGGCACGGTTGAGGGCAATCTGCTGCGCGGAATGATCCTGGTGCTGATCGTGTTGATCTTGTTTCTGGTCAGCTTTCGCGCCGCGGTGATCACCGCCCTTACGATTCCGCTGGCCCTGCTCTTCGCCTTCATCTTTCTGCGGATTCACGACGTGTCGGCCAACCTGCTCTCGATCGGCGCCGTCGATTTCGGGATCATCATCGACGGCACGATTGTGATGATGGAGAACATTTACCGCGAGCTCGGGTTGCGGCAAGGTCAGGAGTACAAGCTCACGGAGGTGATCCTGGAGGCGGCCAAGGACGTGGACCGGCCCGTCTTCTATGCGGTGGCCGTTATTATCGCGGGCTACGTACCCATTTACGCCTTGACCGGTCCGGCGGGCATGCTGTTTCATCCCATGGCCGACACCATGTCGTTTGCCCTGATCGGTGCGCTGGTGCTGTCTCTGACGCTGGTTCCGGTGCTGGCCTCCTACTGGTTTCGCGGCGGCGTGCGCGAGCGCGTCAATCGGCCCTTTGAGTGGGTGAAACGAGTCTACGCACGCGAGCTAGAGTGGTGTCTGGATCGGCCCGCGCTCACCATGGTTGTCGCAGCACTGATTTTTGGCGGCGCCCTGCTGCTCACCCCCACGATCGGCGGCGAGTTCATGCCGCACCTCGACGAGGGTGCGCTCTGGGTGCGCGCCACCATGCCTTACACGATCTCGTTCGATGAGGCCAGCAAGATCGCTCCCCAGATTCGCAAGATTCTAATGTCTTATCCGCAGGTGACCGAGGTTGGCTCCGAGCTTGGCCGGCCGGACGACGGTACCGATCCTACGGGCTTCTTCAATTGCGAGTTTTATGTGGGGCTGAAGCCGTATAGCGACCCGGCGTGGCGCGGTAACCTTAGCTCGAAGGAACAGCTCACCGATTCGATCCGCGACCGGCTGGCGGCGTACCCCGGCATCATCTTCAACTTCACCCAGCCGGCGGAGGACGCGGTCGACGAGGCCCTGACGGGGTTGAAGAGTGCTCTGGCGGTGAAGGTGTACGGGGCGGACCTGAATGTGCTCCAGGATAAGGCGCTCCAGATCAAGGAAGTCCTCGCTCACGTGCCGGGGTTCACCGAGTTGACGGTGGTGCGCGAGCTGGGGCAGCCCAGTCTGCTGGTGGACGTCGACCGCGAAAAGATCGCCCGCTACGGAATCAACGTGTCCGACGTGGAAGCGGTTGTGCAAGCTGCGGTCGGCGGCCAGGCCACCACGCAGGTGATCCAGGGAGAAAAGCTGTTTGACCTGGTGGTGCGCATGGAGCCGCAGTTCCGCTCGAGCGAACATGAGATCGGCGGCTTGCTCGTGGGCGATCCCGCGGGCCAGCAGATTCCCTTGAGCGCGCTCGCAGACATCCGGGAGTCAAACGGCGCTTCGTTCATCTACCGGGAGAACAATTCGCGCTACATCGGAGTGCAGTTCAGCATCGAAGGCCGTGACCTTGCGCGCGCCGTGCAGGAAGCGCAATCCGCGGTGCAGCACGTGGTCTCTCTGCCGCCGGGCTACTGGATGAACTGGGGAGGCGAGTACAGCGAGTATCTGGCGGCGCGCAGCCAGCTCGGCGTGATCGGACCGCTGACCGTGGTACTGATTTTTCTGATCCTCTTTGCCCTGTATGGAAACTTCAAGTTTCCGGTCACGATCGCTTTGGGCGTGGTGATGACTGAGCCCGTTGGGGCCCTGCTCGCCTTGAAGCTGACCCATACGCCTTTCAGCGTCTCCTCCGTGCTCGGACTCCTGGCTCTCATGGGCGTCTCGGTGGAGACGGCGGTCATCCTGGTTTCGTACATCAACAAGCTGCGGCTGCAGGGGAAGGGAATTCGCGACGCAACCCTGGAAGCCTCGCTGCTTCGCTTGCGGCCGATCATGATGACGGCTCTGGTGGCTTGTCTTGGCTTGTTGCCGGCGGCCCTCTCGCATGGTATCGGGTCGGACACGCAGCGGCCCTTTGCCATCGTGGTGGTGGCCGGCCTGATCTCGCGCCTGTTCCTGGGATTTTTTGTCAACCCCGTGCTCTACGAGATGGTGGCGCGCGAGGGTGACGTGCTGCAGGTCTGATTGATCTGAGCGTTTCGGGTCTCTAGTCAGTTTCTAGCTGCTATGGCGGCATGTCCGGTGGTTAGCGTCAACCCGCGTATTGAAGCAGGGTCATGAAGCCGAAATCCATATGAAGCTGTTGGTGGCAGTGGAACAGGGAAGGGCCTGGGTTATCTGCCAGGAGGTCGACCTCAACCTGGCTCTGCGGCGGCACCACCACCACGTCTTTGATCACGCCCGATGTGGTCTTGCCCCGATACCTGGCGAGCTCGAAGGAATGGCGGTGCAGGTGCACCGGGTGGGACTCGTCGCTTTGATTGTCAAACCGAAGCCGGTATCTCGTGTTTGCGCGGACGAGAATCGGATCCGTTTTCGGATACGATTTTCCGTTGATGGTCCACTTGTCCACCCAGTGCTGCCCGGCAAACTTCTTCCGGAAAATCAGCGGAACTAACTGGACATCCGTGCTGGCGGCGTTTCCGTCGCGCCCGAAGATCGTATAGTCCCAATTGAGGTTCGCCGGCGCCGCCCACTGGGGCTCGCCGTTCCGGTTGGCATATTCCACCACGATTCCCAATCCAGCGTTCCGGACTTTGTCATCGACCTCGCCGAGAATCCAGGCTCCGGGATTGTTCATGGCAACGACAGCGTCCACCCGCTCGGCGGGCCCGAGGTCGAGCGTTTCCACCTCGCGCGGTACGGGCACGCGATTCCCGTCCAGGCTGACGACGGTGAATTTGTGGTTGGGGAGCGCCAGACGGTGTTCCATCGTGGCGTTTGCGTTCAAGATGCGAAACAGCACTTTCTGACCCTCTCTGACGCGGATGGGATCGCCGTGTCCGAGAGAGTGGCTGTTGACGGAAAAGCCCTGGTAAATCGCATCGAGGGTGTCGTCGTCCGGGCTGCTGACACCGAGGTACGGATTCCATCCGTGTAAGGCAAGGAAAACCTCCGCGTCATACTGACCCGGGTCTTCCTTGGGCTCGATGTAGAGGAAACCAAACTGCCCGGTGTAAGTGGCACGCTTGAGATTGCGGCCCGCATAGACGTGGCTGTGATACCAGCGCGTCCCTGAGGGCCGCGGCACAAACGAATATCGCCGGGAACCGTGAGCGGGAACGAGCGGTGTTCCCTCCTGTTCCGCTCCATCGACCTCGGCAGGTACAAACAGACCGTGCCAGTGGACCAACTCCGGGGTATCGGTGTCATTCAGAACATCGACGGTGAAAGGCTTGCCCTCGGGCAATCGCAAGACCGGGCCCGGAGCCGAACCGTTGTATCCCGTAGTTTTTGCAACGCGGCGAGGGGCAATCTCGACTTCAACGGACGATATTCGAAGTTCGAGATCCGCTTTGGGACCGGGCGGCGCAGCCTGGGCACCAAGGCGCGAGGCCAGATCGAAGCAAGTCGAAGCGCCCATCAAAGCCAGAAAGTCTCTGCGGTGCATCGCTCTGCCTCTTGCGTCGAGATCGTCAGCTCTGCGTGGCCGGAAACCTTGCTCTTGCAAGGCGCGCAGCCGCCCGGCCCCTCTTTCGAGGGCGCTAGCCATGCCCAGAATCGCACATTTGAGCGTGTCTCCGAACTTTTTCGTCAGCTCCGTACCCGACGCAATGGGCTGCCCAAGGGCATGGGTCTCGGGGTCAGTTTGAATCGGAGGCAAGGTCTGCGACCAGCGGCTTGTCGAAGAGCGCGATCTCGTCGGCTGTCGGCGGCTGGAATGCCTCGCACCATCGGGTCATGGCATCGCGTTCTATGGGTGGATTTTCGGCGCCCCGGCGCTGAATTCTCTGGAAAAGGGTATCGGTGGGCGCAGAGAGATAATGCAACTCAACGGCAGCGCCAAGCGCTCGGGCTCCGAGCCGCAACGCATCCCGCTCCGACCTTCCCCAGGTGCCCCATTCGATGATCACGATGAGACCGAGCGCGAGCAGTTCCTGACCCAATTTCCACTGCAGCGCCTCGATCCTGCCTCGCATTTCCTCGTCGTAGAGATCGAATGAAAGAGCATCCATCCACTCGTCGGGAGAAAAGCGGACCGCGCGGAGCCTGCTTTCAAGCTTCTTGGCAAGCGTGGTCTTGCCCGAACCCGGCAACCCACACACGATGATTAATCTCGGTCCAATCGCGCTCACTTCCATAACTCGAATGTTCTCGATGAATGGTCTCCGCCGGCATGAAGTTCTTTATGCCGCGATCTGAGCGAGGAAATCAAGCGACGTTTCGAGGTGAACGTCCAAAGCCCCGCAATCTCATTGCTCGCGTTTGTTCGCTTTCAAGTGACAAACGGAGACCAACCTCGCTCAGACCTGATTGAGTTCGACGCGCCGTCTATGGTAGCCTCAACTTTATGTCGCAGAAGGCATGCGCCTGGATCGCGCTGATCACGCTGCTGGCGGCCCTGGTACCGGCGGGCCTCGGCGATGTCGCGACCCGCGCGACCGGCTCCTGTTGCGCGTCCGGGCAATGCCCGATGTCCGCTGGCAAGGCCGCGATGCCGGCGCACTGCCACGGGGGAGACGCCGCCATGGCGTCACCGCGTTGCTCGTGCGGAGTGGCTCCCGGCCAGGCTTCGGCTGTTCCGCCCACCGCGTTTCGGTTCAACGTCGAAGTGGCAGTGGGCGTCGCGCGGTTTCAGCCTCAGACCGCTTTCGGTTTGCCGATGACCCCCATCTCCGCTCCTCTTGAGGGCTACACATCAGCCCTCGATCAGCCTCCCCGCGCCTAGCCCCAGATCCCTGAAATTGCTTCCATTCGTCGGCAGCCGTGTGCGCAGTCGCCCGATTTTGTCCGGCGGCGCGGCCGACGCTCAGATCGTGAACCTTGTTTCTACAACAAGAAGCTATAGGGGAGAGTTCATGCGAAAGCTCGTGCTCTGTTTGTGTCCGGCGGTTATTCTGTTGGTTGCTTCTCTGCTCTACGCCACAATTTTTGGAAGAATCCAGGGAGTCGTACACGACCCGCAGCATCGGCCTTTGACCGGAGCCTCGGTAAAGCTGCAGGCGATCACGTCGGACTGGTCTCAGGCGGGGCAAACCGACGACAACGGCGAGTTTTCCTTCGTTGCCGTGCCGGTCGGAGACTACAGAATCACCGTTACTCAGCCCAAATTCCAGGCCGAGGAGCAGACCGTTACCGTCGCTTCTGACTCATCACCGATTCTTCACTTCCAACTGGCGATCGCAGCCGTGAATCAATCCACCGTCGTCCACGGCGAACCGGAAGCGGCCAACGTGGAGTCGGTGACGCCAACCACCCTGGTCAGTCGCCAGGACGTCGCCCAAACTCCCGGGGCCGACCGCACCAATAGCCTGGCGATGATCACCGACTACGTTCCCGCGGCCTACGTGACCCACGACATGTTGCACATGCGAGGCGGCCACCAGGTTGATTGGCTTATCGACGGCGTGCCCGTACCCAACACCAATATCGCGGCCAACATCGCCCCGGTGATTGACCCGAAGGACATTGATTATCTCGAGATCCAAAGAGGCAGCTACGACGCCGACTACGGAGACCGTACGTACGGAATCTTCAACATCGTACCCCGAACCGGCTTCGAGCGCGAGAATGAGGCGGAGCTCGTTACGACTTTCGGCAATTGGTTTCAAACGAACGATCAATTCAATTTCGGAGGGCATACCGATCGCTTCGCCTATTACGCGAGCCTAAACGGGAATCGCAGTAACTACGGCCTGCAGACGCCGATCGGCCAGGTTTTTCACGACGCCGAGAACGGTTACGGTGGATTCGCGTCGTTCATTTTCAATCCCGATTCCGGAAACCAATTGCGCCTCGTCACTTCGTTGCGCGAGGACTATTACCAGATCCCCTACGACCCGAATCCCAACTCGATCGGAAATCAGCAATTGGAGGCGGCGGGAGAGTCCCCCAGTTACGGCCTCCGCGATGGCGAGCATGAGCGCGACGGCTACGTCATCTTCTCGTGGGTCCACACGTTCAATCCGAATACGCTGCTTACGGTTTCTCCCTTTTATCATTACAACAGCGCCGACTACCAGGGCGGCCCGCACGATTATCCGGTGATCTCAACCGCAGATCAGGCTGCCAATTACGGGGGGCTGCAGGCGTCTGTTGACGAAAACGTCTGGAAAAACGACATCCAAGCCGGAGTGTACGGATTCGCTCAGCACCAGCACAACCTCTTCGATAACCAATTCACGGACGGGAGTCAAAACTTTCCCGCCTCTTCGATTGGCGTAACGGGAGGGCTCGCGAGCGTGTTCGTCAACGACAAGTTCAAAGTGACCTCGTGGTTGACCCTGATCGCCGGCCTCCGCCAGACCCACTTTACGGCGGACGTCGTAGAGAACGCCACGGACCCGCGCTTCGGCGTTGCCGTCCGAGTCCCGCGCCTCAACTGGGTTTTCCGCGCCTATTACGGCAAATATTATCAGGCTCCGCCCCTGGTGACGGCCACCGGCCCGCTGCTCGGCTTAGCGAACAGCACCGATCTTACTTTCGCTCCCCTGCACGGCGAGCGCGATGAAGAACACCAATTCGGCGTCACGATTCCCTTTCGCGGCTGGGCCCTCGATGCCGACACCTATCAGACTCAGGCGAGCGATTGGCTCGACCACAACAACATCGGAGAATCGAATCTCTTCTGGCCGATCACGTGGGACGCCGCCTTGATTCAAGGTTGGGAACTCACGCTGCGCTCCCCCCGGCTCTGGCATCGCGGCCAGCTTCACCTTGCCTATGCCAATCAAATCGCGCAGGCGACCTCACCCATCACCGGAGGCTTGATCTGCCCCAGTCCCGTGACCTCGGCGTGCCCACTCGACTTTCCGCCCGGATATTCACCGGTAGACCACGATCAGAGAAACACGTTGAACCTGGGCTTCAATGGAAGCCTTCCCTGGCACGCGTACGCCTCCACGAATGTCTACTATGGCTCGGGGTTCACGAACGGGATTCCGGACGCCCAATACCCGGGGCAGTATCTGCCTCAGCACACCACGTTCGACCTTTCGCTGAGCAAATCGTTCCGCGAGCAATACACCGTTTCCGTAACCGCGCTGAATGTGGCAAACCGCCGCGTAGAGCTCGACAACAGTCTGACGTTCGGCGGCTTTCACTACAACGACCCGCGGCAAATCTATGCGGAATTCAGGTACCGCTTCCACTTTTGAACCGCGACGCGGTGGCGAGTGTTCACCAATGGCCGCGCAGGCGGGGTCTCCGATTATGCGCCGATGTAAGTGTTGTAATCGCGGTGTTCGAACCGGTGGTAGACTCGCAGTTGATCCTGCCATACCGCTGGAAATACGGTTCCGGGTTTTAGAATCGGGCAAGCCGAAAGGTTCGCTTTCCCGTTTGAGTTCTCGTTGAACTCGCGAATGGCAAGCAACTCTCCAACCTCTTCGCAATGAAGCTGGTGGCCATCGGAGACGATGTCATCGAAAAAGCAGAATATTCTCGGAAGCACGTGTTCATCGGGGCAGTCGAAAATGCGAAAAGCATTCCTGGTCGAAGAATAGAAATCCAAATCGAAGCTGATAAAACCAATCGGAGCGTGGTGGAGCGCGAGAAACTGGGGCACCGTTTCTTTGACATCGCCGAGCAGCAGCTGCGCAACCTTCAGCCTCTTTCGCAGGGAATCGGCATCCATTTTGTAGGCGCCACGTTTCCAGACATACCCAAGATCGCGATAGTCCGACGGCGTCGGCAGACCTGAACCGAGATCGAATCCGTATACCTCGACCTCGATCCCATGGGCTCTGCCTATTTCAAGCGCGTATTGTTCAAGCGCGAGCAGCCCTGTGCCGCCCGCCACGCCAAACTCAATCACGCTGACCGAGGGAAGGCTTAATCTCGTTGCGAGATATACCGCTTGTTTTACGCCGAAGGCATACTCCAGGCGATCGAGCGCCTGAATCGCCAGCCGAAAATCCAGCGACCCGATGGAAAACTTCTTGACGACCTGACGAACCAAAAGCTCGGGGCTGATTATGGACCGTAGTAATCTCGCTGAGAAGGGTGCATCCGGTTCAAGGAACATTGACTATAGTTTTAGCCAGAATCCGCGTTATGCCCCGGCGTGCCAAGCGTCGGCATGATACTTCGCCCAGCAGCGATCCGTGGACCCCTGCCGTACCCGACTGATGGGCGAAAATCTCCCGGCCCGCCGCCGACCCCCTGGGGAGATGTTGCGCTACCCCGGCCCTCGGACGTAATCGAGTGGACTACCTACAGGAACGCAGTCGAAACACCTTAATTGACGCACCCTAGTCTTCTAACGCTCGTATTTCGAGGGATTTCTGAAAACGGATTCGCCTCGCGGGAACGACGGTGCTCGAAAAGGATTCCACATGGCAAATGACGCCACTACCCCCGCGTTAAGGTAGTGACTCAGTCTGAGACTGAGTCACTACCCGCGTTAACCGGTGTTTGACCGTACGCGGCGCCCTCTGCTATTTTTAAGACTCCCGGAATCGTATATGTCGAACGTTCAGATAACTTTTCCTGACGGCGCCGTCAAGGAGTATCCGGCCGGAATCACCGCCGTCGAGGTGGCCAGGTCCATCGGGCAGCGGCTCGCCTCCGACGCGCTGGTCGCGAAGCTCGATGGCGAGCTTGTGGATTTGAACCGGCCCATCGAGTCGAGCGGGCCCATTCAGTTTGTAACCCCTGCCTCGGGTCCGCAGGCGCTTGAGGTCTATCGCCATTCGTCCGCTCACTTGCTGGCCGCGGCCGTTCTGGAGCTTTTCCCGGACGCCCATCCGGGCATCGGACCGCCCACCGACACCGGCTTCTACTACGACTTTTACCGCGAAAAACCCTTCACCGAAGAGGATCTGGCCAGGCTGGAAGCCAAGATGCTCGAGCTCGTCAAGGCGGATCTTCCTTACGAGCGCGTCTACTTTCCCAAAGAGGAAGGGAAGAAGCTCTTCGAGCAGATGGGCGAGTTTTTGAAGTGCCAGCTTATTGAAGAAAAGGCCGACCTGGTGTTTTCCGCCTACCGCACCGGGAAGTTTCTCGACTTTTGCCGCGGCCCCCACATTCCCTCCACTGGCCGCATCAAGGCGTTCAAGCTCCTGAGTGTTGCCGGAGCGCACTGGAAGGGCGACGAGCACTCGCACCCCATGCAGCGCATTTACGGCACCGCGTTTTTCTCGCAGAAGGACCTCGACGCCTACCTGACCCAGGTGGAGGAGGCCAAGAAGCGCGATCATCGCCGGTTGGGCCGCGAGCTGGATCTGTTCAGCATCGAGGACGACGCCGGGCCGGGCCTGATCTTCTGGCATCCGAAGGGCGGCATCATTCGCACTGAGATCGAAACCTGGTTGCGCGACGAACTGGTGGCGCGCGGATACGACCTGGTCTTCACCCCGCACACCATGCGCCGCCACCTATGGGAGATCAGCGGGCATACCGGCTTTTATCGCGACAGCATGTTTGGCCCCATGTCGGTCGAGGACGACGAGTATCAGCTGAAGCCCATGAATTGCCCGGGCCACATCCTGATCTACAAGTCGCGCGTGCGCAGCTACCGCGATCTGCCGATGCGCTTCGGCGAGCTTGGCACCGTCTACCGCTACGAGCGCTCGGGCGTGCTGCACGGGCTGCTGCGCGTGCGCGGCTTCACCCAGGACGACGCCCACATCTTCTGCATGCCTGACCAGCTCGAAAGCGAAGTCGAGGCCTGCGTGAAGTTCGCCTTCGACACGCTGAAGACCTTTGGATTCGATCAGTACCAGGTGGAGCTTTCCGCCCGCGATCCCGCGCACGGCGAGCAATACGCCGGCACCGTGGAGGAGTGGGAACGCGCCGAAGGCGCCCTGATGAATACGCTCCGCCGCATGGACATTCCTTTCAAGTACATGCCGGGCGAGGCGGTTTTTTACGGCCCCAAGATCGACGTTAAGCTGGTGGACGCCATCGGACGGCCCTGGCAACTGACCACTGTGCAGTTCGACTTCAACCTGCCGCGGCGCTTCGGACTGGAATATACGGGGGCGGACGGCGCGAAGCACACCCCGGTGATGGTCCATCGGGCGCTCCTCGGGTCGGTGGAGCGCTTCTTCGGGGTGCTGGTGGAGCACTACGCCGGCGCCTTCCCGGTGTGGCTTGCGCCCGTGCAGGCTACGGTGCTGCCGATCAGCGAAAAGCACCAGGGGTACGCGCGGGAAGTGGCGGCGGCATTGAAGGCCGCCAAGGTGCGCGCGCAGCTCGACGACCGCAACGAGAAGCTGAACGCCCGTATTCGCGACGCCCAACTTGCCAAGGTGCCGTTCATGCTGGTGGTGGGCGAGCGCGAAGCCGCGGCACGCACCGTTGCGGTCCGGCGGCGTGACGCCGGCGACACCGGTACCGTGCCTCTTGACGATTTCATCCGGCAGGTACGAGGGCTTATCGACAGCCATGCCGCGAAATGGTAGATTAGTTAGGGTAGTAGGGGTGGCAGGACGGCTGGGTTCGGGGCCCGTGTGGTTTTTCCTGAAAAGCTCCAGCATGGTTTTGAGCGGAACGTTTTGAGCGGAACAAGGATTGCGGGTCTGTTTCGCGGGGCGAAGCCCTGTTCTTGCTTTGAGAACAAGGGCGCTCCGAGCGGCTCTTGTGTTTTGCTGAGGCTCCGAAGCGGGCCTGGAGGGAAGGCGTATCGCTGACCGTCGTGTAAACGAAAGAATACGGGTGAACGAGAGAATCCGCGCCCGCGAAATCCGGGTTGTGGATGACGAGGGCAAGCAGCTCGGGATCATGCCCCCGTACGAAGCGATCAAAATTGCCAGGGAGCGTGGTCTGGACTTGGTGGAGGTTTCCCCGACGGCCACACCCCCTGTATGCCGTATCATCAATTACGGCAAATACCTCTACCAGCAGAGCAAGCGCGAGCACGAAGCGCGCAAGAATCAGCGCTCAATCGAGCTGAAGGAAGTGAAGTTCCGGCCGCGCACGGGCGTGCACGACTTTGACACCAAGCGGAACCAGATTGCCCACTTTCTGGAAGAGGGCAGCAAGGTGAAAGCCACCATCATGTTTCGCGGCCGCGAGATGGCGCATCGCAATCTCGGCTGGGAAATGATGGACCGCCTGGTGAAGGACTTGGGCGAGCTGGTTGTGGTGGAGATTCGGCCCCGTCAGGAAGGGCCGAACCTGATCGCGATTCTGGCGCCGAAGAAGCCCGGCCAGCCGGCGCCGAAGCCCAAGCCCGCGGGGCAGCCGGCCGCAGGTTCGCATGCTCCGGCGGGAAGCAGCCCTGGACACGCCGCAACGGCGGCGCCGAGGCCCGCGGCACCGGCCGCGACATTCACGCCCCGTCCCGCAGCCTCAACCGCACCGGCTGGGGATCAGCCGAAGCCGGCCGGCGAGTGATTGACCTGGCGAGCCGGAGCGGCGTCGCGCCCCGTGTTTCGGATGGAGGTTTTGTTTGGCTAAGGCAAAAGTGAAACTCAAGCTTAAGACTCACAGGGGCGCTGCCAAGCGGTTCAAGATCACCGCCGGCGGCAAGGTGATGCGCGGGCATGCGTACGCCCGGCACATTCTGACCTCCAAGGCCAGCAAGCGGAAGCGCAAGCTGGACCAGAGTACGACAGTGTCGCCGGCGGACGTTCCTCACGTACGCGCGATGCTGCCCTATGGAAGATAGCAGGCAGGCCGCAGCCGGCAGAAGGCAGTAACCGACGAAGCGCGACGAGCGCTCGGATTCACTGCTGACCTCCTGCTGCTCGCCGCCCGCAGTTCTTTCCCGGGTGCGGAAAGGCCAGAGGCTGGGTGCCTTTCGTCCGCCCCGTAATTTCAAAATAAAGGAGCAAACCCATGCCAAGAGTGAAGCGCGGCTCTGTGCGCCGCGCCAATCGCAAGAAGCTTTCCAAGCTCACCAAGGGCTACTTCCTTACCAAGAGCAAGCTCTACCGCTCGATGCGCGAGGCGGCAGATCGCGCAGGGCGCTTCGCTTACCGCGACCGCCGGCGGCGCAAGCGTGACTTCCGCCGGCTCTGGATCGTCCGCATCAGCGCGGGCGCGCGCCTGAACGACATCACGTACAGCCAGTTTATGCATGGCTTGAAGACGCTCGGCGTGGAGCTTGACCGCAAGATGCTTGCGGAGATGGCTGCCATGGATGCGCCCGCGTTTGCCGAACTGGCGGCGAAGGTGAAGGATGCGCTGGCCTCTCCGCCCAAGGTCGGGTAAGTCCATCGACTCGGAAAACCTTTGTTCCGAAGCGTCCATTAGATTGAGGGGAGCTTCGGCCAGCCGGGTCGCCGAAGCACTATCGTGGCTACCGGGGTGTGCCAAACTATGTTGTGACCGAGCACGCTCTCTTCGAGATGAAGAGGCGTGGCCTAAGCGAGGAGACGCTCCGGCAGGTGCTGAGCTCGCCGGACCAGCGAATCGATGTGCGTCCGGGTCGCGTGGCCTTGCAGTCTCGAGTCGCCGTTGGTGTTCCCGTGAGGTTGCAACTGCTGAGAGTTGTCGTGGACATCGATCGTGAACCCGCTGAGGTGGTCACGGCCTACCGGACCAGCAAGATGCTCAAATACTGGAGGCCAGAATCGTGAAGGCCAGCTACGATCCAACGACGGATACCCTTAGCTTGATTTTCAAAGAAGACGCCACGGTCTTCGAGAGCGACGAGGACAAGCCCGGAGTTATCCTGGACTACGACGAAAGTGGCAATTTGGTCTCGGTGGAGATCCTGGACGCTTCGCGGCGCGTAACCGAAGCCAGCAAGATGGAGTTCCGCGTCGCGGGCTAGCTCTGGGCAACTCGGTTGCTCCACGACTGCCGGTTGCCACAAGGTGCTGGCGATCATGACCATCGAAGAAGAGACCGGCAATGCCTTCACCGGGCTAGTGGCGAAGGCGAAATCCACTGTCTTGTTTACAATCAACCACGCGACCCAGAATAGCCAATTGGCATGAACATTGAAGAAAAAGCCGGCAAGACCCTCGCTGAGCTAGGGATATCCACTCCAAGGCAGATAGAGCAACTTTTTGAGGAGGCGCTTTCCTCGATCGACGAGGAAGCCCGCTCGTTTCGCCACAAAAACATGGACGAAGCTGAGGCTGCCCGCCATGCGAAGATCTTGCGGGACCGCTGGCTGGCACGCGGCCACGGGTTGATTGCGCAGATCGACCAAAACTGGCTGAAGCAGACTCCGAAAGAATCCCGGGGCGTCGTCGGCGCGGAGTTCAACGGACTTAAGCATTCCGCTGGCCAAGTCGAGGTCGAGTCGCTCCTCAAGATGTGGCAGCGCAAAAAGCACGCGTTGGCTGAGCTGACTGCCGGTCCCGATCTAACCCTCCCCGGCTACCAGCGTGAGCTAGGATCCATCCATCCGGTCACCCGCGTCCAGCGCGAGCTCGAGGACATCTTCATCGGCCTCGGATTTCACGTTGAAACGGGACCGGAGGTCGAGTCGGTGTACAACAACTTCGACGCCCTGAATATCCCCGAGAGCCATCCTTCGCGTGACGACTGGGACACGCTCTACATCGACTCCGAGACGCTGTTGCGCACGCACACATCGCCCGTGCAGATCCGCGCCATGCGCAAGTACGGCGCGCCCCTTTACATCGTTACGCCCGGCAAATGCTACCGGAACGAGAACCCGGACGCCACGCACTCCGCCATGTTCCACCAGATCGAGGGGCTGGCGGTGGACACCGACATCACTTTTGCCGATCTCAAGGGGACGCTCGATTTCTTTGCCAGAAAGTTCTTCGGCGAGAAGACGCGGACACGTTTTCAGCCGAGCTTTTTCCCGTTCACCGAGCCGAGCGGTGAGATGGCGGCGAGCTGTCCGTTTTGCGGCGGCGAGGGCTGCCGCACCTGCAAGGAGAGCGGCTGGATTGAGCTGATGGGCTGTGGCATGGTCCATCCCGACGTGCTGCGGCACGGAGGAATCGACCCCGACCGCTACTCGGGGTGGGCGTTCGGCCTTGGCATCGAACGCTTTGCGATGCTCAAGTACGACATCGGCGAGATTCAACACTTCTTTCAAGGCGATGTGCGGTTCTTGAGGCAATTTTGAGGACAGCCATTTCTCCGCGGACAGTTGTCAGTAGCCCGTTGTCCGTTGTGTGCAGCCAGTTGTATTGCTCTTGTGCTTTCTGCTGAAGTGACTTCTCACCGCGATCGCGCCTTGACGGGAGCAACGGACAACTGGCGACGGACAACGGACCTTATGTGATCTGGTCGCTTTTGAACGTATGAGGATTTCGTTAGGTTGGTTGAGCGAATTCGTCGAATTGCCTGGCGGCCGGCGGGTGCTGGAGGCGCGTCTTCCCATGCTCGGGCTCGGCGTCGCCTCGTCAGTTGCCGTCGGCGCCGATCACGTGCTTGACCTCGAAGTGACCACGAATCGTCCGGACTGCCTCGGGCACCTGGGCGTGGCTCGCGAGGTTGCCGCCGCTTTCGGACGCACCTTACAGCGGCCGGTGCCGCGCGTTCCTGAGTCCACGAAATCGGCGCGCGAGGCCGTCGATATTGAGATCGCCGATCTCGAGGGCTGTGCGCGCTACTGCGGGCGTGTGATCGAGAACGTCGAAGTGCGGCCTTCGCCGGATTGGCTGGCGCGGCGGCTCGAAGCCGTCGGCGTGCGGCCGATTAACAACGTGGCTGATGTCACCAACTACGTGCTGATGGAGCTCGGCCATCCGATGCACGCGTTCGACCTGGCGCGACTGCGTGGCGCCCGGATCGTGGTGCGGCGGGCGCGGCCCGGTGAGAAACTGCAAACGCTGGACGGCGTGATGCGCGACCTGGCGCCGGCCGACCTGGTGATCGCGGACGCGGAGCGCGCAGTGGGGCTCGCGGGCGTGATGGGCGGCCTCGATACAGAGATTAGCCCCTCCACGCGTCGGGTGATGCTCGAGAGCGCCTGGTTTGAGCCGGTCGGAGTACGGCGGACCGCGAAGCGTCATGGCCTGCACACGGAAGCTTCGCACCGTTTCGAGCGCGGCATGGATATCGAGATGGCACGCGAGGCCATCGATCGCGCCGCGGAGCTGATCGCGAAGCTCGCCGGCGGCGAAGTCCTGGAGGGCGTCGTTGACATCTATCCGCAGCGCCGCCTGAGGTCCACCATCGTCCTGCGGTCTGCGGAGATTCAGCGCATCCTCGGAGCCGAAATCGAGGGTCACGCGGTGGCGCGCCATCTGGCCGCCCTCGGATTCAGCGTTGAGCCCGCGAGCGAAAGCGAGGCTTCCTGGCGCGTGATTCCGCCTTCCTTCCGCCTGGACGTGGAACGCGAGATCGACCTGGTGGAGGAAGTGGCGCGCCTGCACGGCTACGCCGAATTGCCGATGCGGGTGCGCGCGGCGCCGCCATCGGCGGAGCGCGACCTGCGTCGCGAGAAGGAGCTCGCGATCGCCGCTACCCTCACTGCCCTCGGCTACCGTGAGGTCATCCTGCCTTCCATGGTCGATCCCGCGGAGAACGCGCGCTTCACGGACGCGGAGCCGGTCCGACTGCTGAATCCGCTCAGCCATGACGCTTCCGCCATGCGGTCGACACCGATCCCGGGCATGCTGCGGGCTTTGCGCTGGAACCTGGACCGGGGCCAGACGGACCTGCGCTTTTTCGAGATGGGCAAGGTGTACACAACGTCGGAGCGTACCAGCGAAGGGCTGCCGGCGGAGCGCAGGGTGCTGACGCTTGGGGCTTCGGGCGCGCGGCGTCCGCCGAGCGTGCACGACACAACGCGGGCGCTCGACTTTTTCGATGTCAAGGGCGATATCGAGACCCTGCTCGCGGGCTTCGACGCGGGAACTCCCGTGTTCGTCGCGAATGCGCTCCCATACCACGAACCGGGCTTCGGCGGCGGATATGCTGTGCAGGGCGTGGTGCTCGCGAGTTTCGGCGAGTTGCATCACCAGACGGCGGGGGAATATAAGCTGAGGCAGCCGGTGTATCTCGCGGAGATCGATCTCGACGGACTGCTGGCGCTCGCGCTGCGCGCGCGCACATTCCATCCTTATCCGCGATTTCCAGCGGTGGAACGCGACCTTTCGCTGCTTGTGCCCGTGGCGGTCACCTACCGCGAGATCGAGGAGGCGGTGGCCGGGGTCCGGCTTGCAGACCTTCAGGGATTCCGCGCCGCGGACCGCTTCGAGGGCGGGGCCCTTCCCGCTGGCTACTACAGTTTGCTGCTGCGCATCGTACTGCAAAGCGCGGAGCGCACACTGACCAGCGAGGAGGCGGAGGCCTCGAGCCGGCTGATCCTGGCCGCGCTTGAGCCGCTCGGCGTCCGGCTGCGCAGCGCCTGACCGCGCATCCGGGACGGCGTCACTACATCACAACGAGGGAACCTGTGGACTCATTCCAGCAGTTTGAAGAGAAAATTGCGCGCGCCATCGAGGTGCTGAAGCGCGTGCAGGCCGAGAAGAAAGCCCTGGAGCACGAACTGGAACGCGTGAAGTCGGCGGCGAAGGAACGCACTCGCGAGACCGAGAGTCACGAGCGCGAACTGGTGGCGCTACGGCGTGAGCGGGAGGAAGTGCGTGCGCGCGTGGAGAAGCTGCTGGAGCAGATCGACGCGCTCAGCAAGCCCGAGGGGGCCGCGTGACCCCGGGGCCGCACGGGAGTGGCATCCGGGTTGGGCGGGAAGGCGGATCATGAACCATGAACACGAAGGCATCAAGGTCGAGATCTACGACCAGTCATACTTCATGAAAGGCGATCTCGATACGGAGTACGTCCGCGGCCTCGCCAGGATGGTCGATGCCAAAATGCGGTCGATCGCCACGCGCACGCGCACCGTCGACACTTTGCGCGTGGCAGTGTTGGCCGCCATGAACATGGCGGACGAGTGCCAGCAGCTCAGGTCGAAGATGGCCCAGGTGGAGCAGAAGATCGCCGAGTGCAGCACGGCCCTGGACGATTTCCTGCGCGTCAGCTGAGCGGGTCGCGCGTGCGGGTTTCCGAATCATGAAAATCCTTTTCATTGGCGACATTTTCGGCAGTCCCGGACGGCGCGCCGTGCATGATCTGCTCGGAGGCATTGTCGCCGCGCACGCGCCCGACCTGATTCTGGCGAATGGCGAAAACGCCGCCGCCGGTTTCGGCATCACTCCGGCGCTGGTGAATGAGCTGCTGGGGGCGGGCATCGACGTGCTGACCTCGGGGAATCACATCTGGGACCGCAAGGAGATTTTCCCGTACCTGGCGGAACACGCGGGCGGCCGTCTTTTGCGTCCCGCCAACTTTCCGGCCGGCGCGCCCGGTCAAGGGCTTTACCTCGGACGCACCCGCGCGTCGGTGCCGTACGCCGTGCTGAATCTGCAAGGGCGCGTCTTCATGCAGAGTATTGACTGCCCTTTTCGCGGAGCCGATGCGCTGCTTGAGCAGATTCCCGCCGAGGTTAAGATTCGGATCCTCGACATGCACGCCGAAACGACTTCCGAAAAGATGGCGCTCGGCTGGTATCTCGACGGCAGACTGACCGCGGTGCTCGGAACGCACACCCACATTGCGACCGCTGATGAGCGCGTTCTGCCGGCGGGCACCGCCTACATCACCGACGTTGGCATGACGGGCCCGTATGACTCGGTGATCGGAATCGAGAAGCGCGTGGTGATCGAGAAGTTTCTGAACCAGTTGCCGGCGCGCTTCGAAGTGGCCAAGGAAGACGTGCGGCTCTGCGGCGTGCTGATCGAAGCGGATCCGGCGGATGGCCGCGCGGTCTCGATCCAGCGGATCACGCTCCCGGCTTCGTCCGCCTGACTTTCGGTCAGCGCGCAACGATTGCCAGCCGCGAGCTCGCGGCGCTTGCTTATCCGGGTGGCGGCGCTATAATGCGAGCCAGTGTTTCCCGGGCAGTCCGAGGTTTCTGTATGGCTGAAGTACGTTTGGGTGACCTGATCGACGACTACTGTCCACGCTGCCGTCTGCTGCTGAACCACGCGGTCGGGAGCATCATGGGCGACCAGGTGGTGAAGGTCATCTGCAAGACGTGCTACACCGAGCACGCCTTTCGTCACGGCGAGGGCGGCAAGAAGAAGGCGCCCGCCGGCGTGACGCTGTTCGAACAGGTTCTTGCCAACGCCATTCCCTCCGAGGGTCCGCCGCCACCGCCCCCTGCAGAGGAGGAGGTCCCGGAAGCCGCGAAGAAGAAGCGGTCCGGCACGCCTGCACGTTACATCACGCGTCACGCTACACGGCCGAAGAAGAAGTGACGATCGCCGCGCGGAGCCAGCCCGCGAAGCCGCCGATCTTCCTGCCCGACCTTCCTGCCCCAAGCGTGGGCATTTCAGACATCGCTCCCGAGCACGCGCACTTCGTCCGCTGAGATCAGATCGTATCGCGTTCCCCGCCACTCAATGCGCCGCGACCAGCCCGCCGTCAGAAAGTTCATCAGCATGATCCACGGCACGAGCGGCCACCATCGCCAGTAACACGATGCCGCCCTCGAATTCCGGAATTCTTCTGGGAACAGCCGACGCGCGACACGAGCGCGCAGGCGCGCTTTGGCGAGCCCGAGCAGCAGGATGGAGAGGACCGAGCCCGCTCCGATAAGCCGCACTTTCGGCTCGAATGGGACGAGCGCGATGCCGAGCCCGATGGCGATCGTGCCGCAGAAGAGCGCGTAACTCGCGAGGCCCCACACCCAGAGACTCGGGGCATAGACGCGCGTGATGATGATCTGACGATTGGCCCAGCGCAGGAATCCGCCCAAAGTCACCTCGCCACGGCTCGCTACGAGACACCGCGGCTCGAAGTGGATTGAGCCGCCGGCCTCGCGCACGGCGCGCGTCAAGCCGTAATCGTCGCTGACCGTGTGCGCCCACCAGCGCTCGGCAATGCGCAGGCGCCGGAAGTCTTCCGACCGTATCGCCATCGATCCGCCCCAGGCGAAGTTGCGGCCGTGTTCGCCGAGCAGCGTGGCCACTGACGAATCCCAGGCCGCGCGCAGCCGCGAAGCGACGCTCGCGCCCGGCAGGTACCAGCGGAAGCCTGTGCTGACCATGACGCCGGGATCGCCGAGCGGCGCGACGAGCGAGCGCAGCCAGTCGATCCGCGGGCGCGCGTCGGCGTCCGCGAAGACCAGCACTTCAGGTCGCGGAGAAGCCGCGCCCAGGGCCGCCAGCAGATTGTTGACCTTCTCGCCGCGTTCGGCGCTGACGCCGGCGAGCATTACGCGAACTTCGCGCGGGCCGCGCCCGGCGTCGTGACGATGCTGCGAGACGCGCGTTCGCAGCCAGTCATAAGCGGGATCGGCTTCACGCGCGACCGCGAAGATGATCTGATAATCGGGGTAGTCCTGCGTGAGAAAAGCGTCAACGTTGCTCGCGAGGTCCGCGTCGATCCCTCGCACCGGAATGATCAATGTCGCGGCCGGATGGAAGCTCGCGGCGGGCGCTTTCAGACTCCGGCTGACATAGGCGAGAAAGCGATAGCCGTCGCGGAGCGACCAGGCACTCTGCGCGGACAGGGCCGCGGCGAGAAACAGGAAGAGGACGAAGAGCAAGGGCATAGGCGGCGCTTGATTTCGTGCGTGAGTGCCGTTCAAGAATGATAGGCTACTATAGGAGCCTAGTCCTATCGCCCTCCGGCCGCGATCCCCGCGCTGCGCCCGTCTCCGGGCGGCTCCGATCCTGGCACGGCTACCCGTGGTGCATGTCCGAGAGCTCGAGCTCAAGGTTCCCGGGATTGGTGGCGTAGCCGAGGCCCGTGCGCAATTCGATCTGCCCGCCGCGTACCAGGCGCTCGATCTCGCCGTCCATGTGCTGCATGCCGTACAGGCTGCCGTCGCGCATGGCGTCGATCAACGTCTTGCCTTGCCCTTCGCCCTTCTCGACGTATTCGCGCGTGCGCACCGTGGAGCGCAGGATTTCGACGGCGGGAACGCATCCCGGGCCCTCGGGGCGGGGAATCAGGCGCTGGGAAATGATGTAGCGGAAGCTGCGCGCGAGGCGAAGGCGCACAACGTTCTGGTCCGAACCAAACAGTCCCACGATGCGCTCCACCGTCTTCGAAGCGTCAATGGTGTGGAGCGTCGAAAGCACCAGGTGCCCGGTCTCGGCCGCTTCGAGCGCGATCTCGGCGGTTTCGCGATCGCGCATCTCGCCCACCATCAGCACGTGGGGCGCCTGCCGCATTGCGGCGTGCAAGGCCACGGCGAAACTCGGCGTGTCGCTGTAAAGCTCGCGCTGGTGCACGGTGGCCTTCCGGTGGGAGTGCAGAAACTCGATGGGATCTTCGATGGTGATGATGTGGCAGGCGCGCTCGCGATTGATCTTGTCGACGAGGGCGGCGAGCGTGGTCGATTTCCCGCAGCCGGTCGGGCCGGTGACGAGCACCAGGCCGTTCAGGAGTCCTGCGATCTGGCCGAGTTGCGGAGGCAGCCCCAGGCTTTCGAACTGGGGCACCGTCGTGGGGATGACGCGCATCACGATGGCGCGCGAGCCGCGCTGGCTGAAGATGTTGGCGCGGAAGCGGGCGAGCGATGGCACGGCGTACGACACGTCGCAGGCGCCCTCTTGCGCGAGCTTGGCGGCGGCGGTCGAGTTTTCGGCGACGAGCTCCAGGCTGATGCTCGCAGTGTCGCATGTTTTCAACGTGCCGAGCCCGGGTACCTCGACCGCCACCAGGCTTCCGTCCTGCGCCACCTGCGCCGGCCGGCCGGGTGAGAAGAAGATGTCGCTCGCAGCCGGACGGGCGCTCAAAACCGCCCTGACGATTTCGGGCAGGCCCGGACGTGCGAGTCGCTCGCTATCAGCCATAGCCATAGTCGCTTCCGGGCTTGTGACCATACTTAACAAGTTGGGCCGGCCCCATAAGCGCAGTTCAAGCGCGCTCGGCGGCGGCAGCCCAACGCTTTTCGTAAAGCGGAAATCGGGCCGTCAGTGCCTCCGCCTCGCGGCGCACACGGGCGATCACGGTCTCGTCCTCGAGATTCGTGAGCACCTCGGCAATCCACCCGCCGATCTTGCGCATTTCCGGCTCCTTCATGCCGCGCGTGGTCAGGGCGGGCGTGCCCAGGCGAACGCCGCTCGCGGTCATGGGCGGATTCACGTCAAACGGAATGGCGTTCTTGTTGACCGTGATGCCGGCGCGTTCGAGCGCCTCCTCCGCCTGCTTGCCGGTAACCTGGCGCGAGAAGACGTCCACCAGCATCAGGTGCGTATCGGTGCCTCCGGAGACGATGCGGAACATGGCCGCGGCCAGCGTCTCCGCCAGCGCGCGCGCGTTCAGCAGGATCTGCCGCTGGTAATCGCGGAACTCCGGCTGCAGCGCTTCGCGGAAGCAGACGGCTTTGGCGGCGATCACGTGCATCAGCGGCCCGCCCTGCAGGCCGGGGAAGACCGTCTTGTCCAGCTTCTTGGCAAATTGCGTGGTGGAGAACACCATGCCGCCGCGCGGACCGCGCAGCGTCTTGTGGGTGGTGGTGGTGACGAAATCGGCGTGACCGAATGGGCTCGGATGGAGTCCGGCGGCGATCAACCCGGCGATGTGGGCCATATCCACCATCAGCAGCGCGCCGGCCTGGCGCGCGATGACCCCGAAGCGCGCGAAATCAAGCGTACGCGGGTAGGCGCTGGCGCCGGCGATGATCAGCCTGGGCTTGTGCTCCATGGCCAGGGCCTCGAGCGCGTCGTAATCGATGGTTTCGGTGTCCTGCCGCACGCCGTAAGGCACGATCTTATACATCTTGCCGGAGAAGTTCAGCGGATGCCCGTGCGTCAGATGGCCTCCGTGCGCCAGATTCATGCCGAGCACGGTGTCGCCCGGCTTGAGCACGGTCAGGTAGACGCTCTGGTTGGCTTGCGCGCCCGAATGGGGCTGCACGTTGACGTGTTCGGCGCCAAACAGCGCCTTGGCGCGGTCAATCGCCAACTGCTCCGCCACGTCCACGAACTCGCAACCGCCGTAGTAGCGCTTGCCGGGCAACCCCTCGGCGTACTTGTTCGTGAGCACGCTGCCCAAGGCCTCCAGCACCGCCTCGCTTACGAAATTCTCCGAGGCGATCAGCTCCAGGGTTCGCGCCTCGCGCTCGGCCTCCTGCGCCAGCACGCGGGCGATCTCGGGGTCTACGGCCTCGACCGATCGTTCGCGGGCAAGGGAAGTGCTCATGGGATGCCTCCAGAAATGCGGCGAGTTCTGCGCCGGCTCCATTTTACGGCAGAACACGTCCGGCAGAAAGCCGTCCGGCAGAAAGCGGACTCCCGCGGGTTGGCCGATGTGGCCGGGCCCGTTCAAGGCCCCGCATGATACGCTCCGCACGGGCCGCGCGGTGGGGATGTCATTTTGCCGCGTGCAAACCCTTTTACTGTGTGCAAACTCTTTCGAAACGCAGTCATTCCCGCGAAGGCGGGAATCCATCTTGGAAAAACACTCGGCGTAGACCGCCGCGGCGACTCTGCTCAGGAGACCGTGCTACGGCATGTCGATGAGCGTCGGCGACAAGTCCTCCCAGCCGGGATTAACGGACTCGATGAGCCGAATCCTCCACGCGCGGTTCCAGTTCTTGAGTTCTTTTTCCCTCTGAATAGCATCGTGTGCATGGGCGAACGACTCGCAATACACCAGCCGGTGCACCGCGTCCCTCTTGGTGAAGCCCTCAACCAATTCTTGCTTGTGCTCCCGGATTCGACGCGCCAGGTTATTCGTCACGCCGATGTACAGAGTCCGGTTCGTTTTGCCGGCAAGGATGTAAACGTGGTAGCTGCTGCTCATGTAGGTGAGATGCGCTCCGGCTTGGCGGATGTCCCGGAAGCTATCAAAGATGGATTCCCGCTTTCACGGGAATGGCTGCGTCCCGAAGTAATTGCGAATCCAAACGGCACCTGGCTCCAGCACCCAGCTCCATCCAAAAGCCGCGCGTTTTTGCCATTTTTTGGTGTCAAATTGTACGAATGGGCCTAAAATCGACCCCTTGTTTTGAGGCTAAGACCTTTCCAATCAACAACCTCTTGGCTTTTAGAGCGTAACTAGCTTATTTTTCAATAACCTAATGGCTTTCGCGAAATATGGAAAACAGAAGTCCTTTGTTTTGAATAACCTCATGGCTTCGTTCGTAACATTTTAATTTTTTCATCCTTCCGGGCACTTTTGGACCACTTTTGGGGCGTCGCTCGCCGCGTCCCGCCGGAGCCACCGGCAAGCCAGGAACGGCCAGCCTCGAAGCCGGCGCGCCTCTCGGGATAGAAATCGACACTGGTCGTTCATGGGGCCTCACGCTCGACGGACCATAGCACGGGCGATTGGAATTGTCAAGAGATGTGGGCGTCTACATGTAGGCTACAGTCGGGGTAGCGCAGAGTCTCCGGGAAGCGAGACTCTGCGCTACCCGACTACCGTGCTAGTCTAAGCGTTCGAGGGCACGGTGAGAATCCTTTGGGTTAAGGCGAACAAGCTGCTGCCGGTCGAAAGCGGCGGCAGTATCCGATCCTTCCATATCGCGCGTCATCTGGCCGCGCGTCACGAGCTGACGTTCTTCTCGTACTACGCGGGCCCGCCGGACCCCGCTTATCAGGCGGAACTCGCTCGATTTCTGCCCGGCGCCGTGGCGCTCGCCACCGGAACTTGGGAGCCGGCCGGCCTCGCGCGAGGGCTCGACTACGTGCTGCACCTGCCCCGGCGCGCGCCCTATGCCGTCAGCCGGTTCGCGTCGGCGGCCGTGCGCGAGAAGCTCGCGGGCTGGTTCGGGGAACGGCGCTTCGACATCGCGGTGTGCGACTTTTTGCAGTCAGCCGTGAATTTTCCCTCGCGGCCGGCCATCCCCTCGGTCCTTTTCCAGCACAATGTGGAGACCGAGATCTGGCGCCGCCACGTGCTGACCGAGCCGGGCAAGTACAAGAGGCTGGTTTACGGCATCGAGTTCTCCAAGATGATGAGCTACGAGCGCAAGACGGTGCGGGAATTCGACCACGTGATCGCCGTTTCGCCCGACGACCAGCGCCTGATGGCGGCCTGGGTGGAGGCCTCGCGCATCAGCGTGGTGCCGACCGGCGTGGACCTCGCCGAGTATCGTCCCGAGGCGTCCGCCGGGGCGGGGAAGCCGCTGGTGGTTTTCGTGGGCGCCATGGACTGGGAGCCGAACGTGGGCGCCGTTGAGTACTTCTGCCGCGAGATCTGGCCCCGGGTGGCCGCCGCGATTCCCGAGGCGAGCTTTCGCATCGTGGGACGCAATCCGGTGAGGCGGGTGCAGGAGCTCGAGTCAGACTCGGTTGAGGTTACCGGCCGCGTGCCGTCGGTGCTGGAGCACCTTCGCGAGGCCGCGGTGGTGGTGGTGCCGTTGCTCGTCGGCGGCGGAACGCGGCTCAAAATCTACGAAGCCATGGCGGCAGGCAAAGCGGTGGTCTCAACCACGGTCGGCGCGGAGGGGCTTGACGTGCATCACGGGAGCGACATCCTGCTCGCGGATGACGCTTCGAGCTTCGCAGACACAGTGCTCATGCTGTTGCGCGATGAGGAAGCGCGCTCCCGGTATGGGCAGGAGGCCGCGCGCCAGGCGGCGCGGTATGACTGGGCCGAGATCGCGGTGACGTTCGAACAGGTCCTGGAGCGCGTGGCCGGGAAGAGCGCGCCCGGCCGGTCAAACCTGAAGGGTCAAGTTCTCTGCTGAGTACTTTGCGGCCCGTGCCGAAGTCTAAAGCGGTTGGCGCCGGTCCCGGAGGCCGGTCTTGGGGCGCGATTCTCAGGATATGAACTATCTGATCAATAACCGGCAGGACCGATCGCGCCCTGTTATAATAGACTGACGATGAGGGGGTTCCGGGTCCGTGGCCGGCGATCTCCAGCGGTGCCCGCTTAACTAAGCATGGTTCGACTCTTTAACGTCTACTACCCGAAGCGTACCTTGGCCCTGGTGGCCGTCGAAGCAGTGCTGGTTCTGTTGGCGCTGCTCGTGCCGATGGCGGTCAAGTATGGCAGCGACACGTCCGTGGTGCTGGGCTATGAAGCGGGTTTCCTGCGAATCTCCGTGGCCGCCGCCGTTTTTATGTTCTGCGTCTACTACGTGGATCTCTACAGCGTCAACGTGCTGGCGAATCCCCGGGAGGCGCGGGCGCGCATCTTCGCTTCGGTAGGCGCCGCCTGCATTGTGCTCGCGGCGGTATACGCTCTCGCGCCCACCATCCGGCTGGGCGAGATGGTGATTCTTCCGGGCATCCTGCTCGCGGCAGCGGCGTTGTTCGGTTCGCGGGCGGCATTTTACTCGCTCAGCCGGTCCCCACGCCTGGCGCAGCGAGCGCTCTTGCTGGGCGAAGGACCCCTGATGTACCGGCTGGGAGAAGAGATCCCCAAGCGGCCGGAACTCGGCATTCGTCTCGACGGCTACATCGGCCCGCCTCCCGTTGACCGGCCGCTGCCCGCCGACGTGCCCTTTCTCGGCGAGTCGAGGGCCTTCGCCGAGATCATCCGCGACCGGCCCGTCGATCGCGTGATCGTGACCATGAGGGACCGGCGGGGGTCGCTTCCGGTGCAGGATCTTCTTCGGCTCAAGACCGAAGGCGTCCTGGTGGAGGACGGCACCAGCTTCTACGAGACCATCTCCGGCCGGTTGCCCCTCGACGTCCTGAGCGCCGGGACCATGCTCTTCTCAGACGGCTTCCACGTCTCTTCGCTCGGACTCCTTAAGAAGCGGCTCTGCAGTATCGTGGTTTCCTTCGTGGCCCTGGTCGTTACCAGCCCCCTGATGGTGCTGATTGCGATCGCGATCGTCATCGATTCGCGGGGAGGCGCGCTGTTCCGGCAAGTGCGCGTCGGCATGGGGGGCAGGACCTTTGAGATTATCAAGTTTCGGTCGATGTGCTCCGGGGCGGAATCCGAGTCCGGTCCGGTCTGGGCCCAGGACAAGGATCCGCGCGTCACCCGGGTGGGCCGCGTGCTGCGCAAGCTGCGCCTCGACGAGCTTCCGCAGCTCGTCAACGTGCTGCGCGGCGACATGAGCATCGTGGGCCCGCGCCCGGAGCGTCCGCACTTCGTGAACATGCTCTCGGAGCAAATCCCCTTCTACGGCCTGCGCCACTCGGTGCCCCCGGGAATTACGGGCTGGGCGCAGGTGTGCTACCCCTACGGCTCCACGGTGGACGAGAGCCGCGCCAAGCTCGAGTACGACCTCTTCTACGTCAAGAACCTGTCGATTTCCCTGGACCTCCTGATTCTGTTCTCCACCTTGAAGATTGTGCTGCTGGGGCGGGGGGCCAAATGAAGGCGCTGTTCTGGGCGTCGACGGCATTCGTCCTCTTCACCTACCTCGGATACCCCGCCTGGCTCTGTTTGCGGGCTCGCTGGAAGGCCCTGCCGGTGCGCCGCGCGGCGATTTCACCTTCGATTTCCGTGATTGTCGCGGCGCATAACGAAGCGGGTGCGCTGCCCGCGAAGCTCGCTAATCTGGAGGAGCTCGACTACCCGCCGGATCGCATGGAGGTTGTGGTGGCCTCGGACGGCTCGAGCGACGGCACGAACGCCATCCTCGAGGACTGGAGCGGCCCGCGGCGCAAGGCCATCATCCTGGCGCGGAACCAGGGCAAGGCGGCGGCCCTGAATCACGCGGTACAGGCGGCCGGGGGCGAGATCCTGCTGTTCACCGACGCCCGGCAAAGGATCGCGACGGACGCCCTGCGGGTGCTCGCGGAGAGCTTCGCCGATCCCGCGGTCGGGTGCGTGAGCGGCGAGCTGATCCTGGAAGGGTCGGGGCGCGACGCCGCTTCGGGCGGGCTCGGGCTCTACTGGCAGATCGAGAAGAGCATCCGGCGGTGGGAGAGCGCGTCGGGATCGGTGGTCGGCGTCACCGGGGCGCTCTATGCGGCGCGGAAGGATCTTGTGCCTCTGCTGCCGCCCGGCACGATCCTGGACGACGTATTCATTCCGCTGAACGCGGCGCGGCAGGGGAAGCGCATCCTGTTCGACGGGCGCGCTCTATCCTACGACCGCCTGGCGGACGACCGCCGCGAGTTCTGGCGCAAGGTGCGCACGCTGACCGGGAACTATCAGCTTTTGCGGCTCGCGCCGTGGCTGCTGACCACGAGCAACGGCATCCGCTTTCGCTTCGTGTGCCACAAGCTGCTGCGGCTTCTGGTTCCCTTTGCCCTTCTCGGCGTCCTCGTTTCCTCGCTCTTTCTAACGGCGCCGATCTATCGGGCGGCCCTGGCGGGCCTCGTTGCGCTCGGTCTCGGCGCGGTCCTCAGCGCTTTTCATATCCGCGCCGGCGTGGTATCGCGACTGGGCAGCGCGTGCTCGGCATTTCTGGTGCTGAACGCGGCCGCCGCGCTGGCATTCCTCTATTTCGTGACGGGCAGGAGGGTGGCCTGGACGCGCTAGGCGGCAAAGCCCCGGAGGGCCGGGCCCCGGCGCGCGTCTGTAGCGGCCTGCCCGGAGTGTTTCTGATGGTGGACAGCCTGCGCACGGGAGGCAGCGAGCGCCAGTTCGCGGCCCTGGCGCAGGCGCTTGACCCTTCGGCGTTCGCGCTACACCTCGGTTGCCTCCGGAAAGCGGGCGGCTTCGCCACGGCGCTCGGCGAGATCGCGGAATTCGGCCTCGGCGGCAGCCTGTACGGTTGGCAATCGATCCGGACCCGGCTGCGCCTGGCACGGTATCTGCGGCGCTCGAAGATTGCCGTCGCCCACGCCTTCGACTTCTACACCAATCTCCTGCTGATCCCGGTGGCCCGCATGATCGGGGTGCCGGTGATCGGCAGCCTGCGCCAACTGGGAGATCTGCTGACGCCGGCGCAGTGGCGCGCCCAGTGTGCCGCATTCCGCTGGTGCGACCGCGTAGTCTCGAATTCGAACGCCGCGGCCGAACGGCTGATCGCGTCGGGCTTGCCCCAGGGCAAGGTGCAGGTGATCGGTAATGGCCTTGCGCCGGAGTACTTTGCCCGCGTGGCGCCCGCCTTGCCGCGGCGTTCGGACGTTCTGCGGGTCGGGATGGTCGCCCGCATGAACACGCGCGACAAGAATCATCGGAACCTCCTTGGCGCCGTCGCGCGGTTGCAGCCGCGCTTCCCGGGTCTGGAGCTGATTCTCGTCGGCGACGGACCGCTGCGGCCCGAATTGGAGGATGCCGCCCGCAGTCTCGGCTTGGGCGACGGAGTGCGGTTTCTCGGCGACCGCCGCGACGTGCCGGCTGTGCTCGCCTCGGTCGATGTGTCCGCGATGCCGTCGGATTCGGAGAGCCTGTCGAACGCCATTCTCGAATCCATGGCCGCCGGAGTGCCGGTTGTGGCGACGCGCGTCGGGGGTAATCCGGAATTGATCGCGGAGGACCGCGGGCTGCTCGTGCTGCCCCGGGATGAGGGCGCTCTGTCGGGCGCGATCGCGCGGCTGCTCGAGGACGGCGGGCTGCGCGCGAGCTTCGGCGAGGCGGGCCGGCGTTTCGCCCTCGCGAACTTCACCATGGAGCGCATGCGCGTGCGGCACGAGAAACTGTACCGCGAGTTGCTGGTCCGCAAGGGATGGCATCCGCGCGCGGAGGTGAAGACCGGCCGGGCTGCGGGCACCGGCCAGGCCGCTCGCGAAGAGAAGGTCACCCGGGCCGTGGTGAAAGGCTGAGTATGTGCGGAATCGCGGGGATCGTGTCTTCGGAGGCTGGCGGATTCGACGCGGACACCATCCACCGCATGTGCCAGACGATCGTCCACCGGGGGCCGGACGATGAGGGCATTTTCTTCAGGAATGGCGTCGGCCTCGGCATGCGCCGGCTGAGCATTATCGACGTCGCCGGCGGCCATCAGCCGGTCTCGAACGAAGACGGGACCGTGTGGGTGGTTTACAACGGGGAGATTTATAACTTTCCCGAGCTTCGTCCTCAACTGGAGAAGCGCGGCCATCGCTTCAGCACCCGGACGGACACCGAAGTCATCGTTCACCTGTACGAAGAGCGCGGCGCCGACTGCGTCCACGAGCTTCGCGGCATGTTCGCGTTCGCGCTCTACGATGAGCGGCGGCGGCTGCTGCTGCTGGCGCGCGACCGGCTGGGGATCAAGCCGCTGCACTACGCCGCGGGTGGGGGCCGGTTGTTGTTCGGCTCAGAAATTAAAGCCATCCTCGCAGCCGCTCCCGAGCTGGCGGCGGTCGACCGCGAAGGGCTGTTGCAATATCTCTGCTACGGGTACATTCCTGACCCGGCCACGTCCTTTTCCGGCATCCGCAAGCTGCCGCCCGGCCACTTGCTCGAGTTCGAGAACGGGGAGGCTCGCGTTCGCCAGTACTGGGACCTGCCTGCTTACGGCACGCACGAGCCCGCGAGCGAGGAAGAGTGCCTCCAGGAGCTTGAGCACCGGCTCGCCGAGGCGGTCCGCATCCGCCTGATATCGGATGTTCCGCTGGGGGCGCTCCTGAGCGGCGGCACCGATTCCTCGACGGTGGTCGCGCTTATGGCTCGCGCCAGTTCCGCCCCGGTCAAGACATTCGCCATTGGATTCAAACAGGAAGACTTCAACGAAGCGCCTCACGCCCGAAAGGTCGCCGAGCGCTTCGGTACGGATCATCACGAGCTGATCCTTGAGCCCGACGTTGTTGCCACGGTCGAAAGTCTCAGCCGTTCGCTCGAGGAACCATTCGCCGATTCCTCGATGCTGCCCACGTATTTCGTTTCCTGCCTCGCCCGCCGTCACGTGACGGTGGCTCTGTCGGGCGACGGAGGTGACGAGCTCTTTGCCGGCTACGACCGTTACCGCGTGCACCGCGATCGCGAGATCTTCGAGCGAATACCGGGCTGGCTCGGCCGGCTCTATCGCGAGCGCGTGTATCCGGGGCTGCCCGTCGGCTTGCGCGGGCGGAAATTCGCTTACAACGCCTCCTTGCCCTGGCGGGAGCGCTACACCGACATGGTGACGTTTCTGCACGGTCTCGATCGCGGCATGGGCCTGCTGTCGGATGATCTTCGATCAGAGCTCGGCGGCGCTGCTGATCCGCGTGACGTGCTGCTGGATGCGCTTGACCGCGCGTCCGCCCCGGATCAATTGAGCAGGATCCTTTATGCCGACACCAAGACGTACCTGGTGGGCGACATCCTGACCAAAGTGGACCGGATGAGTATGTTGACCTCGCTCGAGGTGCGGGTTCCGATTCTCGATCATGTGTTTGTCGAATGGGTGACGGGGCTCGGGTCCCGTTGGAAGATGCGGGAAGGTGGGCAGAAGTACATCCTGCGAAAGCTCGCGGAGCGCGTCGGGGTTCCGCGGGAGGTGCTTGAGCGGCCGAAGCAGGGTTTCGCCCTTCCGCTCGTTCATTGGATCCGGCACGAACTCAAGGACATGATCCTTACGCTGCTGCTGGAGCGGCGGAGCCTGGAGCGCGGCTACTTCGACGGGCGCGCGGTCCGCCGGTTGCTCGACGAGCACTTCCAGGGCCGGCGCGATCATTCGGCGTGCATCTGGCTGCTTCTGATGTTCGAGCTGTGGCACCGCAATTTCGTGGACACGGCATGCGCGTCCCCGGAGCTGCCCCCGGCTGTGCTCACGGCATCAGGAACGACCGCGCACGCCGGGTCCGCGTATCCGAGGGTGGGATGAATCGCGAGGGCGCGCTCGGGTCGTCGGTTTCAGCCGGGGCTTCGGCCGCGGGTTCGGCGGGAGATGCGGCCGGCCGGCTTGCGGAACGTCCGCTGCGGGTTGCTGTCGTTGCCCCGTCCCTGCGCTACGTTGGCGGCCAATCGGTCCAGGCCGATCTTTTGCTCCGCCATTGGAAGGCCGATCCTGCTGTGGAGGCGATGTTCATTCCCATCGATCCACCACTACCGCGCGCGCTGGCATGGGTCGAGCGCATTCCGGTGCTGCGGACCGTAGTTCGCGAGCCTTTTTACCTGGCGGCGCTGTGGCGCGGATTAAGAGGCGCGGACATCGCGCATATCTTCTCCGCGTCTTATTGGTCCTTCCTGCTGGCGCCGGCGCCCGCATGGTTTGTGGCGCGTCTCCGCGGCGCGAGGACGTTGATCAATTACCGGAGCGGCGAGGCTCGTGACCATTTGCGCCGGTTTCGCAGTGCGCGTCCCGTGCTGGCGCGCGCCGATCGGCTCGTGGTGCCATCCGGTTACCTCGTCGACGTGTTCCGCGAGTTCGGTCTTGCGGCCCAGGTGGTGCCCAACGTGGCGGACCTTTCGCAATTCAAGTTTCGTCTGCGGCGGCCTCTACGCCCGCACCTGGTCTGTACGCGGGGGTTTCATCGCTACTACAGCGTGGACGTGGTCGTCCGAGCGTTTGCCGAAGTCCAGCGCGCTTTCCCCGAGGCGCGTCTGTGCCTCGTAGGGGCGGGCGAGGGCGAGGCTGAGATTCACAGCCTCGTGCGCGATCTCGGCCTCAGCGGGGTTTGCTTTGCCGGCGTGGCCTCGCGCCAGGAAATCGGCCGCTACTATGACGAGGCCGACATCTTCATCAACGCTTCCTGGCTCGACAACATGCCGGTCTCGATCATCGAGGCCTTCGCTGCCGGCACTCCCGTGGTGAGCACCGCGCCCGAAGGGATTCGTTATCTGGTGGAGCACGAGCGCACCGGCCTGCTCTCGGAGCCCGGCGACGCAGACGCTCTAGCCGCGAACGCCATCCGGCTGCTTCGCGAGCCCGAACTGGCGTCGCGCCTGGCCGATGGCGCGTACGCCGAGTCCCGGCGCTATTGCTGGGATTCGGTTCGCGATCAGTGGCTCGAGGTGTATCGTTCTCTGGCGGGCCGGGCAAGTGAGGAGCGCAGTGCTTGGTCGCGAGCGGAGGACTGCGGCGCGATCGCCGGAAGTGCTGCGGAAGCCGGCGCGGGCAGGAGCCTGAAAAGGGAAGGATGACTCATGGCTGTAGAAAATCGGATTGTTGCGGGAGAGGATCTGCTGGCGTCGTTTGAGCGGCGCCTCGAGGATAAGACCGCGCGCGTGGGCGTGGTGGGCCTCGGTTACGTGGGGCTGCCCCTGGCGCTGCTGTTTGCGCGGCGGGGCTTTAATGTGGTCGGATTCGACACCGATTCCAGGAAGGTCGAGGCGCTCGGCCGCGGCGAGACTTATATCCGTCACATTCCGGCCGCCGCCATTCGCGAGCAACAGAAGCGCCTGACCGCGACCACCGATTTTGCGCAGGTTTCGTCCCTCGACGCCTGCCTGATCTGCGTCCCCACACCGCTGAATGAGTATCGGGACCCGGACCTGTCCTTTGTTCACCGGACGGCGGAAGCCATCAGCGCGCATTTGCGCCCCGGACAGCTCATTGTGCTCGAAAGCACCACCTATCCCGGCACGACCGATGAGGAAGTGCTGCCCATCCTCGAGCGCTCCGGGCTGCGCTGCCCGGTCGAGCCCTACGACGCGGCCACCGTGTCAGCCGGGCAAAGCCGGCAAGTCGCGGCGGATTTTCTGCTCGCCTTTTCGCCCGAGCGCGAAGATCCCGGCAACAAGAATTTCTCGACCGATCAGATTCCCAAGGTCGTGGGCGGAGTCAACGCGCCGAGTGCGCTCGCGGCGCGCGCGCTTTACGCGTCCGCTTTTGAAAAGACGGTGCTGGTCAGTTCGGCCCGGGTCGCGGAGATGGCCAAGATCCTTGAAAACACTTACCGCTGCGTGAACATTGCCTTGATCAATGAGCTCAAGCTGCTTTGCCTGCGCATGGGAATCGACGTCTGGGAGGTGATCGAGGCGGCGAAGACCAAGCCCTTCGGGTTCACGCCCTTTTACCCGGGTCCGGGCTTGGGCGGACATTGTATTCCCATCGATCCTTTCTATCTTTCCTGGAAGGCCCGCGAGTACGAAGTCCCCACGCGCTTCATTGAGCTCGCGGGTGAGATCAACGCCTCGATGCCGGGGCACGTGGTGGAAGCCGTCGGTGAGGGGCTGAATCGCCGCCGGCAGTGCCTGCAGGATGCGCGCATCCTGGTGCTGGGCGTGGCCTACAAGAAGGATATTGACGATCTGCGGGAATCACCGGCGCTGCGCGTCATCGAGCTTCTGACGGAACGCGGGGCGCGCGTGGACTACAACGACCCCTACTTTCCCCGGCTGCACAAGATGCGCCGCTACGACCTCGGCCTCATCTCGGTGGACCTGACGGCGGAAGCGCTCGCCGGGTACGCGGCCGTGGTCATCGTGACGGATCATTCCAGTTACGACTATGAATTCATCGTGCGTCACGCCCGGCTGGTGATCGATACCCGCAACGCCACGCGTGACCTGCGACAGTACCGGGAGAAGATCGTCCACTGTTAGCCGCCCCCGGCGCGAACCCGATTTCCCGAGGGTCCGCCGGACGTTCCCGCTTGACCCTGTATGGCCGCTGCCGCCGCCGTCCCCGAGCCTTCCCGCAAGCGCGCCAGATCGCGCCTGCGTGCGCTTTCGTTAACCGGGCTGCTGCTCGCCGTCGCCGTACTCGCGCTGCTGCGCTGGGGTGGATTTTGGCTCGTCTCGAGCGATGCTTTGCCCGCGCACGTCGATGCGGCCGTCATCCTGCAGGGCTCGATCAGCGGAGAGCAGGCGCGGGTGGCCGGAGCGGTGCGGTTGCTGCAGGAAGGCATTCCCGCCCAAGCCGTGCTAAGCGTGCCGGGCGTATCTTACTGGGGAACCTCGGTGCCGGAAGCCGCCCGCGGCTACCTCGAAGGCAAATACGGGTCCGAGATCGCCGGCCGTTTCGTCTTCTGCGAGACGGGTCCGGATGTGAACTCCACCCGCGAAGAAGCGGAGGCGCTGCTGCCCTGCATCCAGCAACACGGCTGGCACACGGTGGTTGTCGTCACGTCCGACTATCACAGCCGCCGCGCCGGCTTTCTCTGGCGGCAAGCGGCCCGCCAATTCCCGGTTCAGTTATGGATCGACGGCGTTCCCGACCCCGAGTTTCAGGCGAGGGGCTGGTGGCGCAAGCGTATCTATGCCAAGACGTGGTACGAGGAATTTACCAAGCTGGTGTGGGAGAGGGTCTTCGAGTAAGGCAGTCTTACCGGTGCCGAACGTTAGGCCTACGCGAATCCATCGGTCCGAACTGTAGCACTACCCGCGAGACACTACCCGCGCTCGTGGACAGGCCGTGCACTGGCCCATAGAATGACAGGCAGGGAAGTTCATTTTACTCCCGACACGGAAGCGCAACCGAGACAACTTGCCACCCGCAAAGCCAAGGATGCGGCGCAGGTGGTCGAGGAGACCGTGAACAACATGCTCAAGCAGCAGGCCCGCTTTATTGAAGGCGTTGAGCGTGGCATTGCGTCGGCAGACCGGGGAGACCTGATAGACCACGACGAGGTGGTTGACCGGGTCGAACGGTTCTCTTAGGAGCGAGCCGGCCAACCGGGTCACAGTCAGCGGGTCTACAACTTTAGAGGAGCTGCCCGATGAGCGAGATTGAGCAACTGGAACAGAGAATCGAGAAGTTGTCGCCGCGCGATCTCGCGAAGTTCCGGGCCTGGTTTGTGGAGTTCGATGCACGCCTTTGGGACGCTCAGATCGAGGCGGACGCCAAGGCAGGCAAGCTGGATGGCCTCATCACCGAAGCCGTGGCCGACTACAAAGCCGGGAAAGCTCGCGAACTCTGACTTGGGCCCAGCCATCGAAAAGAGTTGACAAGCCGGATTGAGTGTGAAGGATGCGGGGGATGAGACGCCGTGATCTTGCCTCCCCACGTTTTTGGACGCTATATGAAGCGTTGCCCACCGAAGTTCGAGCGCTGGCTGACAAGAACTTTGCCCTCCTCAAGTCTGATCCGCGTCACCCCTCTCTGCACTTCAAGAGGCTGAGCGATCTCCGGCCCGTCCGCGTCGGCGAACATTATCGAGCGCTGGGAACTGAAGTCAATGAAGGGATCTACCGGTTCTGGATCGGACATCACGCCGAGTACGACAGAATTATCGGGTAGGGCGCAGGGCGATCGATTGTCTGCAGAGCGAAAGCGGTCTTGCAAATGACCAACTGCCACGGTCCGAATCCAGCAACTGTTTGCGAAATGGCCGCGAAGCAGCGGCAGATCGCGCGCGTGCGCGCAAAGAGCTTACGCCTTCAGGGGCTAGACTAGGTCAGCCGCACAGTGTCGCCGACAGTCACCCGCCAGGGAATTTCGCCGGAAGAGAAGGTATCTACTTTGCCGTCACGTTTCATCCATTCGAACCGTTGCACCCTGTGCTCGCAAGCCGCCAGTGTCTTGCCGTCGAATTCCGCGTAGCTCCCGTCAACGATCACCAAATGGACGGGTTGAGCGCCGTTAAAGCCCGCGTAGAGAAAGCGCGCGTTGCTGGACCAGGGGCCGAACGTCCACGCGTCCTCCGTTTCGGCGAAAAGAAACTCGCTTTGCCTGGCGGAGACCCGATAGCGGTAGGCGCTGACCACTCGCTGCTCGGCGCGGGGGTCGGCGCCGACCCGCTCAAACACGGCCGCCGCAGGGGCCCGGCCGGGCAGGATCAGGGTGGCGCACTCGGCGGGCAGCTTGATCCTGGCCTGGAACCGGACGAGCGGCGCTTCCTCTTTCATTCCGTATGCGGGCGAGACGTAGCTCGAAGTCAGTTCGCGGGTCCAGCCGGCGTCGCGCGCGCCAAGCAACGTGAGTTGCGCGGGCGCGGCGCCGCGGTTGCCGTCGACGGCGGGCCGCGACGCCACGAAGGCGTCGCCCGACCAATCGATCGAAGCGTGGGCGAAGAAATGCCACAAGACCTCCAGGTGATGCGTGTCCCGTCCCTCGGCGACGTCGCGCACCAGCCAAAAAACCTGGTCCGTGACGGGGCCGACCTGGACCACAAAGCGCCGGTGAAGGACGGGGTCCGGCAGGCGAGCGTATCCGGTATGATTGCCGGCGAAGAGCCCAAGAGTGACCCCGGGCAACCATCGTTCCACCTGGACGCTGGGAACCGCGCCCCAGGCAAACGGGCCTTCCGGTATCGCTTGATCCTGCCCGTCAACCCGCAACGTGTTGTGGGCGCCGGTGCCTCGAAAGCGGTCGCGTTCGTGCTCATTGCCGACATAACAGAATGATCCGGAATCGATCAGCCAGCGTTGGCCTCCGATGCCCGCCGTCACGTTGAGCGCGTCGGCATGGCCGTGTCCGCAGCGTCCGATGCCCTGGGGTCCGGCATCCACGATGATCTGCTCGGGCGGACGCTCGGTGGGACTGGCGGCCATTACGTAGATTCCCGACGATTCGAAGGCCTTCGACTCGGCAGCTGGAAGGCAGCACTGCAGGGAGTCGAATATCCTGAGGGCGTCCGGTCCGAGCAGCCAGAGGGCTTCCTCGGTGAGGCCCGCGACGGCCTTGAACTCGGGGCGCGCAAAAATTCCCGCGCCCAATGCCAGGGGGTCGGTCATGTGCTCGGCGCGATTGCGGCGCGGATCGAAGAGGCGTCCACCGTCATCGTCGCCGAATCCCTCGGGCGGCGCCGCCTGGGCCAGCGCGTGAAGCGCTTCCAGCATCCTCAGGATCGTGCGCTCGAAATCGCCCTTCATTCGAGCGCCGCTGCGAACGGCGATCTGCCGGCAGTGCAGAAAGAAGTCGACCGCGTAAACGTGATAGTAGAGGGATTGCTCGAAATGGAAGCCGTCGAGCCTGACCTGGCGCGCCGCCTCCGCGTTGACGATGTGCCAGCCGCGTTCGCGCCAGCGCGCCGCGGCGCGAATCTGCGGGCACAGAATTCCGATGCAGAACAGGGCCGCGGCTTCGCCGATCAGGTGGGTGTTCGGCGAAAAGTAGGTCGAAAGATTGCGCTCGATGTAGCGCCCATGAACCGCCAGGCCGCGCACCAGATCGCGCGCGAAGGCCGGCGGGACGACGGCGCAACCGGCCAGTAGCTGGCGGATCCAGAGCCAGGAAAGGCTGCGAAATCCGGCTTCGAGGCTGCTCGCCCAGTTGATCCCGATCGGATAGGGATTCGCACGCCGCCAGGAATACCACTGGGCAACCACTTCGTCCGCGTACCGCCGGTCGCCGCTCAGGAGCCAGGCCTTCGCCAGAGTCACCAGGTGCTGATGGCGATTCAGCTCCCAGATAACCTTGTGATCACCCACCCGGGTGAAATCAAGAAAGTCGATCTTGTACCAAGCCTTGCGCGGCGCGCGTTTGCCGTGCACGGCGTCGAGATGCCAGTCGATCGTGGCGCCATAGTCGAGAGCGCTGTAGCCGAGTAGCCGGAAACGATGGCGGCAGATCTCGTCGGCCTCCTCGACGATCTGGTTCGCCTGGAACGGCAGACGCTCGCGGATGAGATCAACGATCCGCGACAGGTCGTCCGCGTCAAAGAAGAATCCAGGGGCGCCCCCGGGCGCCGCCGGCGGACGTTCGGTCCAGCGCCTCAGGCCCAGCCGGTACCGCACGAGGTCGATTCGTTTCAGTGCTTCCTGGTCCAGGCGCGCGCGGAACTCATCGCGGCTCATGGCTGCGATGCGTCTCCAGATGCTGCGCGCTCTGGCGCCGGAGGTCACGTTTTCAATCCTACCGTATGCCGCGCGGAGGCTACAATCGCGGGACGTAATCGCAAACCGGTATCCCAAACCGGCGCTACGAGTTGGCCCGTTTCTGCTATTCTGAATTTGCATACCTCCCTTCGGCATTCCGGCTGAAGGGACGGAGCCAAGGGTAACCGGATGAGCAGCACAGTCGGACCTGATTCCGTCCTGGCGGAGAGCAGCCGCAGCGTGTCGCGGTCCCTGTGGTGGTGGGGCGCCGCCGCCCTGGCAATTCTGGTCGGCTTCCTCTACAAGGACATTTTCTTTGCTCTGGTGCGGCAGTGGTGGGACGATCCGGATTTTTCCCACGGCTTCGTGGTGCCGGTCGTTTCGGCCTGGCTGGTCTGGCAGAGAAAAGAGACCGTAACGCGACTGCCCTTGAAGGCCTCCTGGTGGGGTCTTGCCGTAATGGTCGGGGCCATGGGCGTCCTGCTCCTTGGCATTTTCGGCGCCGAGCTCTTCCTGTCGCGCTCGTCTTTCATCTTTCTGCTGGCCGGGATGGTGATCTTCTTCCTGGGTTGGGCTCAATTTCGCGCGCTGATCTTCCCTTGGGCTTTCCTATTCCTTATGGTGCCCATCCCCACTATCGTCATGAACGAGCTCACGCTGCCCTTGCAGTTTATGGCTTCAAACCTGGCCACGAACCTGCTGCGTCTGGTGGGCGTGCCGGTGCTGCGCGAGGGCAACGTGATCCAACTGCCGACCATGTCGCTCGAAGTGGTCGAGGCGTGCAGCGGAATCAGGTCGCTGGTTTCGCTGATCACCCTTGCGACGGTGTATTCCTACCTTCTCGAGCGCAACAAACTGATTCGAGTGCTCCTGGTGGTTTCGGCGCTGCCCATCGCCATCGCCGCCAACGGCCTGCGCATCATGGGGACGGGACTGACCGGCATCTATTGGAGCCCCGACAAGGCCGAGGGCTTCTTTCACGAGTTCTCGGGGTGGGTGATTTTCGTGCTTTCGTTGCTGATGCTCCTGGGCGTTCATAATCTCATGCGATTTGTGGCAGGACGATGGCATCGGAGGGCGGCATGAGCTCGGACTCGCTTACGGGGGTGAGATTTGCGCTGGCCGTGGTGCTGATCGCCGCCACCGGACTGTATGTGCGCGGGCGCGGCCATGACGATCCGGCGCCGCCGCACGAGGACGTCACCAATTTCCCGCGAGAGCTTGGAGAGTGGCAGGGCGGGCCCGATCTGCCTTTCACCGCCGATACCCTGCAAGTGCTCGGCCCGGGCGACTTCATGGAGCGGACCTACGAGGCGCCCGAAAAGCCGGGGGTGGACCTGTTTCTGGCCTACTTCCCGAGCCAGCGCACGGGCGATACGATCCATTCGCCGCGCCACTGCCTGCCTGGCGCCGGCTGGGAGTTCACGGAAAACTCGCTGCTGCAGCTTAAGGATTCCGCCGGTCCGCCTCTGACTGTGAACTACTACGTGATCGCCAAGGGCGAGGACCGGCAAGTCGTCCTCTACTGGTATCAGGCTCACGGCCGGGTGGTCTCGAGCGAGTATAGCGCCAAGTTTTACCAGGTGTGGGACGCCATGCGCCTGAATCGCACGGACGGCTCGCTGGTGCGCGTCATCACGCCCGTGGCGCGCGGGGAAAGCCTGGAGAGCGCGAGGGACCGGGCTGCCGGATTTGCGGAACAGTTGCTGCCCTTGCTGGGCTCATATATTCCAAGCTGAGACCCGCTTAGCCGGGAGGCTTCTCACCCATCCCGGGCGCTTTCCCGCGAAGCCGGTGGCGGGGCCTCAATCATCCGAAAGAAGGAGCCACAAATTGAGCCTGTCGATCAGCATCTTTGGCCTGGGTTACGTGGGTTCCGTGACCGCGGCGTGCCTTGCGCACAAGGGACACCGCGTGATCGGAGTTGACGTCAACGCGGCGAAGGTGGAGATGCTGGCCGGCGGCCGCAGTCCTATCGTCGAAGCCCGGATGGAGGAGCTGGTTGCCGAGGGTTTCAAGGCTGGACGGCTGAGCGCTACTCTCGATGCGGTGGCGGCGGTTCGGGATACCGCCGTATCTTTTGTCTGCGTCGGCACACCGAGCCAGCGCAAAGGGAAGCTCGACCTTCGCCATGTGGAGCACGCGGCGCTCGAGATCGGGTCGGCTCTCCGCGAGAAGAAGTCGCACCACGTGGTGGTGCTGCGGAGCACGGTGCTGCCCGGCACCACCGAATCAGTGGTGATTCCAGCTTTGGAAGCGGCCAGCGGCCGGAATGCCGGTCCGGATTTCGCGGTCTGCTACAACCCGGAGTTTATGCGCGAGGGCAGTGCGGTGGCCGACTTTCTCGAGCCGCCTTACACGGTTCTGGGCTCGCGCGAAGCCAGCCAGCTTGCGGAACTTCGCGACGTCTACCGGGAGACGCCGGGCCGATTGTTCGAGACCGGCATCGCGGTGGCGGAGATGGCGAAGTATGTCTCCAACGCCTTCCACGCCCTGAAGGTGGCCTTCGCCAACGAGATCGGCACTCTCTGCAAGCACTTGGAGGTGGATACCGAGGCCGTCACCACGATTTTCACCTCCGACCAGCGTCTGAATATCTCACCGGCTTATCTCGCGCCGGGGTTCGCGTTCGGGGGTTCGTGCCTGCCCAAGGACCTGCGCGCTCTCACCAGCCGGGCGCAGGAGCTTGATTTAACCCTGCCGCTGCTCGGTTCGATCCTGCCGAGCAACGCCGAGCACATCGAGCGCGCCGTGGAAGCCGTGTTCGCCACCGGCAAGAAGAGGGTGGCGATGCTCGGGTTGAGCTTCAAGGCCGGCACGGATGACCTGCGCGAGAGCCCGCACGTCCGTCTGGTTGAGCGCCTCCTCGGCGCGGGCTGCCAGGTCCGCGTCTGGGATCCGCACGTGACCCTGGGACAAATCGCCGGATCAAACCGGCAATATATCGAGCAGGTCATTCCTCACATCGGGTCTCTGATTTCAGCGGATCTCGACGAAGTGGTGCGGACGGCCGAAGTTGTCATCCTGGGCACGAGATCGGCCGGCAAAGAGCAGCTCGGGTCGAGCCTCAGGCCGGGTCAGACCGTCATTGATCTCGTGAACCTGGATTCGGCGCGGCGCCCGGACGGGCCCGCCCGCTATGAAGGGGTCTGTTGGTGACGCGCGCAGCCGCAGTCCGGCTAAGTGATTGATCCAGAACGCAAAATAAAGTTTCTCACCTTTCTCGTTTTCGCCCACCGTCCAAAAAAGACTCGCTACAATCTTTTTCAGGCTAGAGCGCGCGCACCGGTAGCTACGCTGCATCTGTAGCCTACCGTGCGGGAAACATATGCGCGACAGACCGAGACCCGGGGCGGGCGGATGGAGACCACGGTGATGGATGCGCGAGGTTTGAGAGCGGCCAGAGTGGACGGCGGCGGGCCGGGCTTGCGCCCCCGGACGCGGCCAAAGCCGGCGCTTTGGATTTCAGGGTTAATGCTACTCCTGGCGGCGGCAACAGCCGCCGGCGTTGGCCCGAAGGCCGTCCCCGATCCGCCGGCGCCGCCCAGGCCCGAGCCTGAGCCCTCGCCCGAGCTTCCACGTCCGAACTTTGTGGTCCGCTATACGGCCGGAGCGGATTTCCTGGTGTTGCCGCAGGAACAGGAGCAGCCCCTGGTCGACATCAATTCGGTCGCCCTGCGCGTCTACGATCGATCGAACAATTGGCTGCGGATCGAGGCCAGCGCCGGCCAGAGCGGGACGCACACCCCGAAGGATGCGAACCAGGTGTTCAGTTCGATCTTCGACGCGTCCACCAACGCCGTTCACGTAACCTGTCTCTCCGGGTGCGGTGCGGTTTTCGGAAGCGACCTTTCGGCTGTGGACAGCTCGCATCAGAAGGTGGTCGGATTCGGCGGCATTCCCCTGTCTGCCACCCCACCGGCCGGCGGCGACATATACCAATACAACGCGGCGCAGAACCAGTGGGTGCCCGGCAACAGCAGCAATTTCCTCGGCAACGGAAACCAGAACGAGTATCTCGGTTGGACGGGAAACACCTGGGGCCCAATGCCCGTGAGCTTCACGAACGTTGCGGGGGTCGCGACCTCCGGCCAGCTGCCGCCGGCAAGTTCGTCGGCCATCGGAGGGCTACAACTCACCGGAGACATCGGCGGGCAGGCCGCCGCGCCCTGGGTGCTGGGCACGCACCTTTCGAGCCCGCTTTCGATCGCGCAGGGCGGCACGGGCCTCGCCTCCGGCGGGACGACCGGCCAGTGTCTGATCGCAGCCGGCTCCATCAACACCTGGACTTATTGCCTGCAGAACCCCCTGAACACCACCATCCACGTGGACGGCAAAGCGTTCACCTCGGTGGCACAGGCCGAAGGGTCGCTTCCGGCAGGGTCGGCGGCGACCATCTACGACGACATCTGCGGCGACACCTTCGCCGCCGACCCCTTCAACGCCAGCAATCCCATCTATCTGCGCCTGGTTCTGGCACGATGCTCTCAGCCTTATGTGCTCAATGTGCCTGTGAAAGTCGGGACCTTGCAGCAGCTTATCGGCTCAGGCCCGGGTCTTTCGGGATCGGCGGTTGCCGGGACGGTTCTGAAGATGGGATCTGCCTTTCCCCCTCCGGTGGCCAGTGCGCCGCCGGCGCCCGCCCCTTCCGCGACGACCGCAGGTTGCACGGCGTATCCGGCGGGGGGAACGTACTACGCGAAACTGACCTACGTGAACGCTGCGGGAGAAACTCTGCCTTCGGTTGAATCCGCCGGCGTAACGCTGAACGGCACGTCGCAGTGCCTGCTGATCGCTTCTCCCGCCTCTGCTACGGGCGCCACCGGGTATCGCGTCTACGCGGCGAACGCCTCAGGCGCGGAGGTCTATCAGGGCACGGCCAATATCGGCCAGAGCGTCACCTTGAGTTCGGTAACCACGGCCGGGAACGCGCCGTCGGGGATCAATTCCACCGGTGCGCTGATCACTCTGGGCTCGACGGTCCCCGGGTCCGCCAGTTCGGCGCTCGGCGCCCGCGTCGAAAATCTGAGCATCGACTGCAACGGCGGCGTGCAGTCCGTGGCCATTTATAACGCGCTCGGGCAGGATGGCAGCGGAGCGTTCCGTGTCGATGCCCAGGACTGCGCCGGGACCGCTGCCTTTGTGGCGGAGGGATACAACGGCGGTACGGGCGCGAACAACAGCGCCTTCGAGCATGTCAGCGTGACAGACGCCAAGGACTTCAACTGCGGTAGCGGAACCTCGCCTTGTAACCCAACCTACTGCGTGCTGGTGGATGGTGTGAGCAGCCTGCGTCACGTCGAGAACCTGAACTGCACTCCCAACAGCGGCGTTACGGTGGCGGGCGTGGAGGTGAGAGGCGCCTCGCCCGCGAGCGGACCGGGTTCGCAGGGCGCTGCCGTTCGCGATGTCCACTGCGAAGGGCAGGCCGGAACGTTCAATTACTGCGTCGAAGGCATTGGGGCCCAACTGGCAGTGGAGCACTTGACCACGTCGTCGGGAACCCTGAATTCGGTTCACCTGGACCCGACGAGCTTCGACTCGACCGTCGCCGACATTCTGCCGTACTCCGGCTCGCACTACGCTCTCGTCGACAGCATCAACGGGTACACCTCGCCGGCCGGGCAGCGGATCGGCTTCTACGCGGTGGGAAGCTCGATCGGCCAGCTCCTGAGCAATGACGCCACCTTTACAGCGGGCAAGATCTACGCCAGCCCGGCGACGGGCACCGGGCCGCTCACCTATCGTGCCCTGGCCTCCGCTGACCTGGGATTGAGCGCGCCCGGGGACCTGCTGACCGTGAATACATCCGGGTCGCTGACGCGCCTCGCCGAGGGATCAAACAACCAATGTCTGGGCGTCAGCGCCGGTGCCCTGGCCTGGACCTCGTCCTGCGGCGCCGCCGGCGGGTCAAGTCTGCAGTTGCAGGCCAACAACGGCGGGGCGCTGGCGGGCGTTCCCGGAACCGGCGTCAATCTCACCACCGGCGCGCTGAGCTTGCAGCCCGCCTCCGGGCAGGATGCGGTTCCGCTCACGCTGGCTCCGTCGATCGCAAGCCCAACCGCGGATTTCTTTGATGTCTATAGGGACTCCGGCAAGACCACCAAGACGTTCTGGGTGGATTCAAGCGGCAATCCGAACTTCGCGGGTAACGGTATCACGTTGGGCGCGACGGGTCAATCCACCGTGTCGACCTTCACCTTGTACGGGTCAACGGGCAACTCAAACACCGGACCGCCCTACATCAAACTCTGCGACGAAACCGGAGCTTATTGTTCATACCTCCAGCCCGGTACAAGCTCAGCGGCGGCAGGCGAGTTCGGCATTGCGAACAGCATCCCGACCGGCGACATCTCCGCGGCCAACGTGGTTTGCACGCACGGTAATGGGCAATGCGGCGGATCGTTTGCGAGTCCGATGACCACGGCGGGAGACATGATTTATGAGACCTCCGCCCCGGCGCCAGCCAGGCTTGGAATCGGCGCCACCGGTCAATGTCTGACGGTTTCAGGCGGTTTGCCCACCTGGGGATCGTGCTCCAGCACGGGAGGGAGTGTAAGCAGTGTCGGGACCAGCGCTCCCCTGACCGGCGGACCGATTACCGGAGCGGGCACCATCGGGGTCAACGTAGCCACGACCTATCTCTCGGGGCCCGCCGGCACTGCCGCCTCGACATCTGCCACCGCAGGCCATACCTACGCCTACGGTTTCACGGTTACGTGGCCCGTGACCTTTGACCATTTCTACATCGGCGTACAAACAGCCGATACGAACACGGGCTCGGATACCTGCCCGACCATCGCCGGCGGAGCTTCCGCGGGGAGCCGGGACTGCTACGACGTGGGAATCGCCAATGGAGATTCGCAAAACGGAGTCGTAACGGCCGGTACGTTGGTTGCCGATATGGGGCCCGTCCAACTCAGTGCGAGCGGTGAATTCAAAGTGGCGATCAGGCAGTCGAGCGCCGTGACCCTGATGCCGGGAAGGTACTTGTTCCTCATAACCGGCGACAACACAACCGGCAAATTCTATACCGGTAGCACAAACTCGGTGAACTGGGCTGACAATCAGGACGAAAACCAAATAACCACCGCAGGGCAGCTCGTCAGCATGACGACGGTAGCCGGCGACAACTGGACCGTCGGGCCTACGCCGTTTTTCGCCCTGTACTGCGGTCACGGCGACGCGGGATGTCCGAATTGAGAAGAACAGTGGCGAGTGGCAAGTGGCGAGAGCGGGCATGAGAAATAAGAAATCAGAAGCCAGAAAGGCCGGGGCGCGGGGTCCGGAGTTCGGGGCTCGGGAAGGAAGGTTCTTTAAGACAAACTCCTTCCCGAATCCCGAATCCCGAGTCCCGAATCCCGCACTCTTATCGCTGGCATTGCTGATCTGCGCTCTTACACCCTTGAAGGGCGGAGCCCAGTCGCAGATGGCGGTGACAGCGGGTCGCGCCTCGAAGCTGAACGTGGGCGCCGGCGAGAGCTTCATGTGTGGCGGCGGATTCATACCGCACCCCTGCGCAGCCTTCGACATTGGCGCGCGCGGAGCCTACGGCCCCGTGCCATTTTCAGGGTCTACGGGCGCGAGTACAATCGGGATTGATCTCGTCGGCAACGAGCGCGTACTGCGGGTTACGGACTCGCATACCTACAGCGGGGCGGCCGACGATTATTCGGACGGTGATCAGGACTGGTCGCGGGAGTTTAATTGCGTGGGGACGCCCGAGTGCGGCTCTCAAACGACGCAACGGATGATCTGGCTGAAAGATCAGTCTGGATTCTTCACCCTTTACAAGATCGGTACCAACCCGCTCGGCGCCACCCGATTTGACTGCGGCTCGGACGGTTGCAGCAATACGGAGGGGTTGTATTCGTACATCAATGCCGTTGAATGGTCTCCAACCAATCCCGAGAAATTGTACGTCGTGTGGAGAAACACAAGCTCAGTGGTGGCCCAGATCGGGTATTACACGATCAACCCCGCCACGGATACCATCACCGGGTCAGGCGGGTGCAATGCGGCCGGCTATACAAATTGCCTTCCCAATTTGGTGGTGGACATGACGGCCTCGAATTGCCTCGGGCCGGCCGCGTTTGACATGATCAACTTCCCGGTCCAGGGCGAATGGTCAACGTCTCCGGTTTGGACGGGCAGTGGCGGCACGGTGCCGCAGGGCACCTACTACCTCGCGGCCTCCCAGTCCGGTTCGAGCGCCGGCGTCACCTATGAATCGAGTGTCAACGACAGTCCGGCCTCGGTTGCAACCGTGACCGCCACGAACGGCTCGGGAAGCTTCACGATTACGCCGCCGGCTCAAGTGATGAGCCCCCTCAAGACCGGTTCCTGGAATCTGTATATCGGCTACGTCGCAAGCTGGCAGCAGGCGAACGCCTATCCGCTCAATTTCCAGATCACGGACTCAAACGGAAACACGGAACAAGTCACCGCCGCGGGAACCTCGGGCGCAAGCCACCCGGCCTGGGCCACGACCCTCGGCTCGACGACAGCCGACAGCGGCACGCTGGTCTGGAAGTTGGTCGGACTCGGAGGCGCCTCGAACAACGGGGCCATCCAGTTCGGAAGCGCGGTGGGCGGCCTCAAGATGTTTTACCAGGGCAGCTATACGAACTTCTCGAGTCCGGTGACCGTCACGACTGTTCAGACCAACACCCACACGAACGCGAGTTGCGAGTCAAACTCAACATCGCAGCAGTATGGGTGCTACAACAACGGCTTCGGAATCACGCCGGATGAGACGCGCTTCATTCTGGCCACGGGCGGGGTGACCCAGGGAACGCAGCCCTATGTCTTGATCTACGATACGACGCTCGGTTGCCGCTGGCTCAATGTGTCTGCAGGATCAGTGCAGAACGGCGCCGGCAGCGGGTGGGCTGCCAATAATTATCCCGCCGGGCCTCTCGCCGTGTCGGGCGACGCCGAGGCCTGGCCTTATGCCACGACCCACAACGCCCTGATCTCCTGGGATGACGGGGCGGTCGATCAGACGAGCAACAGCACGCTTTCAAACACCAAGACCGAATGGCAGGTCGCCACAACCAAGGTGAGCGTGGGACTGGCCGCCGGCACTACCCTCGGGGTCCAGGGCACCTTTCAGGGCCACGAGGGGATGGGCTACAACGAGTTTATCAACGAGCGCGACTACTACAGTTGCTCGTTTGATTGGGCCGTCCGGGGGCTCTACAACAGCCCGAATTCGGACTGGTATCAACTGCCGACGCCGAACACCGGCAACAATCCGGAGCACTGGCCTTTCCCCACGAATTACTGCAGCCGGATTGCGTCGCACATCAGTTATGTGCAGGCGCAGCCGACCGGGAACCCTCTGCCCTGGGTCACGGACTCTTACCTGGTTCAAATCACCTACACGGGCAGCGGATCATACTTGACTGCAACGCAGCCGAACGGCAGTACGACGGTGACGGTCACGAACTTCCCCGGAAATGATTATCTGGTGCCGGGCGACAACATCACCACCACAGGATTCGCCACGCCTTCGGGCTGTCCGAACATCAACGGCGTTTTTACGGTGCTGACGGGTTACGCGCCGACCTTGACGTTCGCGGCGCCGTCGAACACGAGCGGTTCGACTTGCACCTACACCCACAGCGGAAGCACTCTCGCGCGTTCGCCGGTCCCGCATATCGCGCTGCCCGTTCCCTTCGAAGGCGAGTTTCTGGCCTGGGATCGCTCGGGAAGCGGAAAGATCTGGCGATTCGGGCAGAACTATCTGAACCTGTACAACGGGATGAGCAATTTCTCTTACGACAGCCGGGGCCACTGCTCGCCGGACAATTGCAGGTACTTCCTGTACACCAGCGACATGGAAAGCGGGCTCGCGCTCGACTCAAACGGAAGCGTAAGAACAGACACCTTCATAGTAGAGGCGAAGTAAGGCCCTCCTCGCGGCTTCGCCACCCCGCCGATCATCAAGGGTTCCGACTGGCCGATCATTGCCCTGCGACATTTCGCGCTCCGCGGATTCGTCGGCCGCGGCGAACTCCCGAGCCTCAGCCTTCCGCACAGCCGGGCGGCCGCCCAGGGGATGATCAGCAAAGTTCACCGGCGTTAACCATGGTGTTATACTTCGCATGAAGCGGGTACCCGTCCCGCGGGAGGACATTTGAGGCGTCGACTGCTACTTCTTTCAGCGATCGCGCTCGCGGCTGGCGGCGTGATGTGCGGCGCGCGCCGTATGCTGCTGGCGGCGGATTCCACGGCCAAAAAGGTGGACTTCGACCGCGACGTGCGGCCGGTACTGGCAGACACCTGTTTTGCGTGCCACGGCCCGGACGCGAAGCAGCGCATGGCGAATCTGCGCCTCGACGAGACCGAAGGCCTGACCGCCGACCGGGGCGGCTACCGCATCATCACTCCCGGGGATTCCGCTCACAGCAAGCTGTACTTGAAAATCAGCTCGCCCGACGCCTCCTTCCGCATGCCGCCGGCCTTTGCGAACCGGACCCTGACCGCCCAGCAGATCGAGACCATCAAGGATTGGATTGACCAGGGCGCGAAGTGGGAACGGCACTGGGCCTGGATCGCGCCCGTGCGTCCGCCGGTGCCTGAAGTTCAATTGAAGAGCTGGCCGCGCAATCCGATTGACAACTTTGTGCTGGCGCGTCTGGAACGCGAGAAGCTGAAGCCGTCGCCTGAGGCGGACCGCGCCACCCTGCTGCGCCGCCTCTCCTTCGACCTCACGGGCCTTCCGCCCACGCCCGCCGAACTCGACTCGTTCCTGGCCGACAAATCGCCGGACGCTTACGAGAAGCGCGTTGATCAGCTTCTGGCCTCGCCCCATTACGGCGAGCGCATGGCCACGCCCTGGCTCGATCTCGCGCGCTATGCGGATACGCAGGGTTACCACATCGACAGCTTGCGCGACATGTGGGCGTGGCGCGACTGGGTGATCTCGGCCTTCAACCGCAACATGCGCTATGACCAGTTTACCGTCGAGCAAATCGCCGGCGACCTGCTGCCGAACGCCACCCTCGACCAGAAGATCGCGAGCGGCTTCAATCGCAATCACGAGATCAACTTCGAGGGCGGCGCCATTCCGGCGGAGTATCACGTGGAGTACGTGGTCGACCGCGTCAGCACGACGTCTGCAACCTGGCTCGGGCTGACGATGGGCTGCGCGCGCTGCCACGATCACAAATTCGACCCCATCAAGCAGAAGGATTTTTATCGCTTTTTTGCCTTCTTCAACACAGTGCCTGAGCGCGGCCTCGACGGCATCACCGGCAACGCCGCGCCTGTCCTGGAGCTGCCGTCGCCCGAGCAACAGCGCCAGCGGGCAGATCTTGAATCGGAGCTCGCAAAGGCGCTGGACGCTATCCCCGAAAAGCGGATGGTGAGTCTCGAAAACGAGTGGCGCCAGAAGGAGCTTGCCTCGGCCACGGCCAGCTTAAGCGGGAATGAGCCTGACGAGGGACTGACGGCGCGTTATACCTTCGAAGGAAATCTCAAGGACAGTTCCGGTCACGGCCTCGATGCCCGCGCCGCGCGCGGCGATGCGACCTACGACGATGGCGCCGTGGGTAAAGCCGCCGGCTTCAGCGGCGAGACCAAGGTGGAATTCAGCACGGCGGGCGACTTCGAACGCAACCGGCCTTTCGCGCTTGCTTTTTGGGTGAGGCCCGACGGTACCAAGGGCCTGGAGCTGGCGCAGAAACGCGACGCGTTGCCGAACTGGAGCGGCTATGAGATCTCGACCGACGACGTGACCTTCGACGGCCCGCAGCGGCCGCGATTCAACGTCTTCGTGCGCCTCGCCAGCCGCTGGCCCGATAACGCGATCGAAGTCAAGACGAAGGACCGCATTCGCTTCGACCGCGAGCATCACCTGGTGCTGAATTATGACGGCTCGGGCAAAGCGGCGGGCCTGAGCTTGTTTGTGGACGGCAAGCCGGTCGCGACCGAGGCGGTGAAGGATCATCTCAGCGGCAGCCTGCACACCGATGCGCCGCTTTCCGTGGGCGACAAAACACTCGGCCGGCCTTTTAAAGGCGACTTTGATGACCTGCGGATCTACAACCGGACACTTCGGACCGAGGAAGCCGAGTTCCTCGCGGTTGAAGTTCCTGAGCGTGCGCTGATCGCGGAATTGGCGGGCAAGCCGGTCGAGGAAATCGGTGTTCTTCAGCCCGAGAAGCCGCCGGCCGAACAAGACATCGGCATGGAAGACAAGGCGCAAAGCAAGGAGGATCAGGAGGCTGACCGGCTTAAGTCGCTGCAGGCGCGGCTCAGCGAGTTTTACCTGAAATACGAGGCGCCCGAAAGCGATCGCAAGCAGTACGCCCAGTTGCAGGATTTGAGAGACCAGCTCAGCAAGCTCAACAAGGCCATTCCCTCCACGATGGTGATGGCCGAGATGCAGAAGCCGCGCGACACGTTTATTCTCGGACGCGGCCAGTACGACAATCCCGGCGAGAAGGTCACGCCCGGCGTTCCCGCGTTCCTGCCGCCGCTCTCCGCGAGTGCGCCGCTCAACAGGCTGACCCTGGCGCGCTGGATTGTGGATCCGGCGAATCCGCTGACCGCGCGCGTGGCCGTGAATCACTTCTGGCAGGAGGATTTCGGTGTCGGCCTGGTGAAGACCTCGGAGGATTTCGGCGCGCAGGGTGAGCCGCCAAGCAATCCCGAGTTGCTGGACTGGCTGGCGACCGAGTTCGTGCGCACGGGGTGGGACGTCAAGGCCATGGAGCGTCTGATCGTCACTTCGGCCACCTACCGCCAGTCCTCGAAGGTGACGCCGGAGCTCGAGGAGCGCGATCCCGAGAACCGTTTGCTCGCGCGCGGCCCGCGATTCCGGCTGCCGGCGGAAGCGGTTCGCGACAACGCGCTCGCCGTGAGCGGCCTCCTGAGTCCTAAGATCGGCGGTCCCAGCGCCTACCCCTACCAGCCCAAAGGTGTCTGGGAAGACATGGCGTTCGGCGAAGGTTTCACGGCGCAGACCTATCATCAGGGCATCGGTCCGGACCTCTACCGGCGCAGCCTGTACACCATCTGGAAGCGCACCGCGCCGCCGCCTGAGCTGACGACCTTTGACGCGCCCGACCGGGAGAAGTGCACGGCAAGGCGCCTGCCGACCAACACGCCGCTGCAGGCGCTCGAGCTGATGAACGATCCCACCTACGTGGAAGCGAGCCGGGCGCTCGCCGAGCGCGCCATCCTGGAGGCGGGGCGCGATCCGGCGCGGCGCATCGATTTCATGTTCCGCCTGGCCACCGCGCGCGATCCGCGTCCGCCGGAGCGAGAGATTCTGGCCGGGCTTGCCCGCGATGAGACGGCGGAATACCGGCAAGACCATGTTGCGGCGCAGAAGCTCCTGAGCGTGGGCGCAAGCGAGCGCAATCCCAAAATCAACCCGAGTGAACTCGCCGCCTGGACCACGGTCGCGAGCACGATTTTGAATCTTGATGAGACGATCACGAATCAGTGAGAAAACTGCGACGACACTCGAGCGGCCGGCACGGAATGGGTGGAGTATGACGGTAAGCGAACAAAAGGAGAAGATGGCCGAAAAAAAGAATCTAAAAATTTGCAAAACGAAGCCACTAAGCCCTGTAGAATCAATGAAACCGTGCGAAAAATGGGTCAAAACGAAGCCAAACGAAGCGAAACTTTGTCGGGCCTGGACCCATGTAAGTCCCTTAGAATCTGTGAGGGGTTGGGCGAAGGCGCACGTGAAATTGAATTCGAAGCCAAACTTGGTTTCGCCGTCGGGCGGATCGTTGCGCGTTCACGTATTTTACGTGTAAGCTAGGCCTGAGGCGTTTTATGAAACAGAACATCACTCTTGCCATTGACAGGACGCTATTGAAGAGGGCGCGGGCCGTGGCTGCACAACGAGGCACGAGCATCAGTGGTCTTCTTGCGACGGAACTGCAGAGGCTGGTGCAGAACGAGGAGGAGTATCAGCGAGCCAGGGTAAGGGCCCTCGCAATGCTCGCTTCGCCGCCCTTCCGCCTCGGGGGCCAGGGCATTGGAAATCGTGAGGCTCTCCATGACCGGCAAGGTCTTCGTTGATACCAACGTGCTTGTTTACGCTCACGACGAAGAAGGGGATTGGAAGCGTGAGCGAGCGCTAAAATGTCTGGCGGAGTTGTGGGATAACGGGGGCGGCCGTCTCAGCACACAGGTCTTGCAGGAATTTATCCACAGCATCACGCAGCGGGTGGCGAAACCCATGGCAAGGGGCGCGGCCCGCGAGATCGTAAGAGCTTACGCCTCCTGGGTGAAGTCTCCAATTACCCCGGCTACGGTTCTCCGAGGATCGGAAATCGCCGAAACCTGGCAGACTTCATTTTGGGACGGTATGATCCTGGCGGCCGCGGAGCAGGACGGGGTTACCGAGTTACTCAGCGAGGATCTGAACGCTGGGCAAATCATCGCGGGAATCAGAATCCGAAACCCGTTCCTTGCTTCATAGCGGGTTACTCTCGGTGAGGAGCTTTATGAACGGCGAAGAACTGCGAATGGCGATGACTCGGCGGCAATTCTTCCGTCGCAGCACGGCGGGAGTGGCGCTCGGTATCCCGGCGCTGGCGGCATTGCTCGACCGCGACGGGTATGCGGCCGAAGCGCGCGATCCGAAGACCGGCGGCCTTACCGGCTTTCCGAACTTCGCGCCCAAGGCCAAGCGCGTGATCTTCCTGCATCAGTCGGGCGCGCCCTCGCAGATCGAGCTCTTCGATTACAAGCCGAAGCTCGTGGAGTGGCAGGGGAAGGAGCTGCCGGGCTCCGTGCGCATGGGCCAGCGGATCACCGGCATGACCTCGGGACAGTCCACTTTCCCCGTGGCGCCCTCCACTTTCAAGTTCAGCCAGGCAGGGAAGTCAGGCGTGTGGATCAGCGAACTGCTGCCGCACACAGCCAAGATCGTGGACGACATCACCATTGTGAAGACCGTGTACACGGAGGCGATCAATCACGATCCGGCGATCACCTTCATCCAGACGGGCTTTCAGCAGCCGGGCCGGCCCAGCATGGGCGCCTGGGTGAGCTACGGCCTCGGCAGCGACAACCAGAATCTTCCCGCCTTCGTGGTGCTGATCTCGCAGGCCAACGCCCTCAATCCTGACCAGCCGCTGTTCTCGCGGCTGTGGGGACCCGGTTTCCTGCCGTCGAAGTATCAGGGCGTGAAGTTCCGCTCGAGCGGCGATCCCGTGCTCTACCTCTCCAATCCGCCGGGCATCGCGCCCGCCACCCGCCGCCGTATGCTCGACGGCATCGCCAAGCTCAACGGCATGCTCGCCGAGGAGTACGGCGATCCCGAGATCGAGACCCGCGTGGCGCAGTACGAGATGGCGTATCGCATGCAGACCTCGGTCCCCGAGCTCAGCGATCTCTCCAAAGAGCCCGAGTCCGTCTTCGAGCTGTATGGGCCGGAGTCCCGCAAACCCGGCACCTACGCGGCCAATTGTCTGCTGGCCCGCAGGCTGGCCGAGCGCGGCGTACGCTTCGTGCAGCTTTACCATCGCGGTTGGGATCAGCACAATGATCTGCCGCGCGACATCGCGCTGCAGTGCCAGGGCGTGGACCAGGCTTCGGCGGCGCTGGTCACTGACCTGAAACAGCGCGGCATGCTGGACGATACGCTGGTGGTGTGGGGCGGGGAATTCGGCCGTACCGTTTATTGCCAGGGCAAGCTGAGCGCCACCAATTACGGGCGCGACCATCATCCGCGCTGCTTCGCGATGTGGATGGCGGGCGGCGGCGTGAAGAGCGGGTTTACGCTCGGTGAGACCGACGATTACTCCTACAACATACTGCAGGACCCCGTACACATCCACGACGTGCAGGCCACCATCTTGCATTGCCTGGGAATCGATCACACCAAACTGACCTACAAGTTCCAGGGCCGCTACTTCCGGCTGACGGACGTCGCCGGCCAGGTGACGGACAAAGTGCTTGCCTGAGCCGCGCCTCGCGACAGCGTCTGGGCCCGGCCGGAACGATGCTCCAGAAGGGTCCAGACGGGGGCTCCAGGACGGGGTTCCAGGCGGGCGCAACTTCAGTCAGCCGGCGTCCGTCTAACAATTTTCGGACGCGCCACGCAGTACCGTTTAACGAGCAACCTGAAGTCCATTTTGGTTCCGGATCAGCACCGGAGCGCCGGTGCCGGCATCAAAGGAGGAATAGCCGGGACTTGACCGGCGTGTAGCGGCGAACCCTATGTGGATTGTACGACTGGCGCTGCGGCGGCCGTATACCTTCGTAGTGACCTCCATCCTGACCTTGATCCTCGGCGTGCTCGCCATCATCTCGACGCCCAAGGATATCTTTCCCAACATCAACATTCCCGTGGTCAGCGTGCTTTGGGGTTACCAGGGCCTCGCCCCCGAGCAGATGGCAGACCGCATTGTGACCAACAATGAGCGGGCGCTGACGACCACCGTCAATGACATCGAGCACGTCGAGTCGCAGACGCTGAACGGCCTATCGGTGGTCAAGGTATTCTTTCAGCCCGACGTGAACATCGCGATGGCGGTCAGCCAGGTAACCGCCATCTCCCAAACGCTGCTGAGATTTGCGCCTCCCGGAACCACGCCGCCGCTCGTGATCCAGTACAGCGCCTCGAGCGTGCCCGTTCTGCAGTTGGGTCTCTCCGGTCAGGGCATGTCGGAGCAGCAACTCTTCGACCTCGGCGTAAACTTCATCCGCACCCAGCTTCTGAATGTCGAGGGCGCGGCCATGCCCTACCCTTACGGAGGCAAGCAGCGCCAGGTGATGGTGGACCTCAACCCGCAGGCTCTGCAGTCCAAGGGGCTTTCTCCCCAGGACGTCAGCACGGCGATCGGCAATCAGAACCTGATTCTTCCTTCGGGCACCGCCAAGATCGGGCCGTTCGAATACGACGTGGAGACCAACGGGAGCCCTCTCAAGGCGGACGAGCTGAACGACCTGCCGGTCAAGACCGTGGGAAACGCGGTGATCTACGTTCGCGACGTGGCCCACGTGCGCGACGGATTTCCGCCCCAGACGAACATCGTCCGCGTGGATGGCAAGCGGGCGGTGCTGATGACCGTGCTGAAGGTGGGCAAAGCATCGACACTGGACATCATTTCACAGATCAAGGAGGAACTGCCTTTCATCGAGAAGGGCCTGCCTCCTCAGCTCCAGGTGAAGACCCTGGCGGACCAGTCGATTTTCGTGCGCGCATCCATCGAGGGCGTGGTGAGGGAAGCGATTATCGCGGCCTGCCTGACGGCGGCGATGATTCTGCTGTTCCTCGGCAACTGGCGCAGCACGCTGATCGTTGCCATTTCGATTCCGCTCTCCATCCTGACCTCTTTGATCCTGCTCAGCGCTCTCGGTGAGACCATCAACATCATGACGCTGGGCGGGTTTGCGCTGGCGGTCGGTATTCTGGTGGATGACGCCACGGTGGAAATCGAGAATATCAACCGCAATATTGCGATGGGGAAAGTGGTTCAGCAGGCCATCCTGGACGGCGCGGCGCAGATTGCGGTGCCCGCCTTTGTTTCCACGCTCTGCATCTGTATCGTCTTCGTGCCGATGTTCTTCCTTACTGGCGTGGCGCGCTATCTGTTTGTTCCCCTGGCCGAAGCGGTGAGCTTCGCGATGCTCGCTTCCTATTTCCTTTCGCGAACTATCGTACCAACCATGGCCAAATACCTGCTCCGGGGTCACGAGCACGAGGCCGAAGGGCTGGAGGCCAAAGCGCACGACCATTTCCTGGCGCGGCAGCAATTGCGCTTCGAGCGCTCTTTCGAGAGATTGCGCGGTCGCTACCGGGGGTGGCTTTCCGCCTGTCTCGAACATCGCGGCGCGTTCGTGGTTCTGCTTCTCGTCGTGCTGCTGGGATCGGCTGCCCTTCTGTTTCCCTGGCTGGGCCAGGACTTCTTCCCCGCCGTGGACAGCGGCCAGTTCACCTTGCACATGCGGGCGCGTACCGGCACCCGTATTGAGGAGACGGCGCGCATCTGTGACCTGGTGGAAAGACACATTCGTGAGGTGGTTCCCGCGTCCGAACTGACGGGCATCATCGATAACATCGGCCTGCCCTATAGCACGATCAATCTCTCCTACAGCAACTCGGCTCCCATCGGCACCGGAGATGCCGACATTCTGGTCACGCTTTCGGAACATCACCGTCCCAGCGCCGAATATGTCAGCCGCCTGCGCACGAGTTTGGGACGCGAGTTTCCGGGCGTGCTGTTTTATTTCCTGCCCTCCGACATGGTGAGCCAGATCCTGAACTTCGGTTTGCCCGCGCCCATCGACGTGCAGGTGGTCGGGAATGACCTCGAGGGCAACCGCCGTTTCGCCGATCAACTGTTGGCCCGAATCAAGCACATTCCCGGCGCCACCGATCTGCGCATCCAGCAGGCATTCA